>Ga0315298_1000254_pt1 | contig 108372 bp, 113 predicted proteins | sample WHS_1_MG_FD_203077 | JGI IMG/M metagenome (GOLD analysis project Ga0315298, IMG submission 203077) | Extremophilic microbial mat communities from Washburn Hot Springs, YNP, Wyoming, USA - WHS_1_MG | ecosystem: Environmental > Aquatic > Thermal springs > Hot (42-90C) | place: USA: Wyoming...
TGTTAAAAGTTTTCCTATGGCGTGATAGATATCATTGTGGTGCACACGTTGGATAAGAAGAGGGTTATTGTTACTAGACGCATACCGGAATCTGCACTTCAGAGACTACGCGGTTTTGAGGTTGTGCTTTACGATAGTAATTACCCTCCGTCTAGAGAGTGGCTTGAATCAAATATACGCAGCGCTGATGGTGTGCTATGCATGCTAACAGATAGATTTGACACTCAGCTGATAGGGATGGCTGAACGTTTGAAGGTCTTAAGTTCTATGAGCGCGGGGTTAGATCATGTTGATTTAACTGCTGCTACAAAGCGTGGCATTTATGTGACCTACACACCGGATGTGCTTACTGATGCCACCGCAGACCTAACGTGGGCGCTGCTGCTAGCCTCTGCTAGGAGAATTTCTGAGGCAGATAGGTTTGTTCGAGGAGGGGCGTGGAAGGCGGCTTGGGCGCCTAATCTTCTCCTTGGTTCAGATGTATACGGAAAGACGCTTGGCATAATCGGTATGGGTAGGATAGGGTATGCTGTTGCAAAGAGGGCTGGAGGCTTCGATATGCGGATCCTCTACTATCAACGACATAGGATTTCTGAGGATAAGGAGAAGGCGGTTAACGCAAGATATGTCACACTTGAAGAGCTACTCTCAGCGTCCGACTACATCACCATCCACCTACCTCTCACGGAGCAGACAAAGGGTTTTATTAACGAAGAAAGGCTGCGTCTAATGAAGCCTACCGCCCATTTGATCAACACTTCGAGAGGAGCCATCGTAGATGAAAAGGCACTAATCAAAGCGCTCAAAGAAGGTTGGATAAAGGGAGCTGCGCTGGACGTCTATGAAAATGAACCCTTGCCTGAAAACAGCCCCTTACTTAAACTGGATAATCTTGTTCTGACCCCGCATATAGGAAGCGCGACTGTAGAAACAAGAAATAGGATGGCTGAGCTCGCAGCCGAGAACCTGTCAGCTGTGCTCCCAGGTAACCTTCCACGCTACCTAGCCAATGAAGACATTGTCCGTGTGAGACCTTTAACTTAGCTAGACGGCTGCGACTCAGTAGTTTGCTGCGTCCCAGGGAGCGCCTTCTTTCTGGTTCTTCCAGTAGCTCGTGTTCGTGCTGCACTTCTCTTTCTTCGAGTAGCTCTGCTGGCTATCTGCGGTGTTACTTCCTTAGGCTCTTCTAGTGGTTTAATCTGTTGCTCCACTTCCACAGATGCTATTGGCGCTGGTTGCTCTAGGTTTGCGGGGGGTTCAATTGGTTTCTCTTGTTTTTGAGGTGCCTCGGTGGGCTTGCTGCTTGGCTCTTCCTGCTTCACTTGGTTCTCTTCCATAGGTGGGGTAGGAACTTGAACCGCATCGACCACGCCAAGCACATTATTTGGGTTATCTACAGAGGGGGCCAAGTTAGTTGGTACAGCAACGCTAAGTGTGCTACCGTTCTTTAACGAACTTCGCCAAAGTTTTTTGTAGGAGCTTGTTAGCACGATTGATGCGACCGCTGCTAGGACAACTAGTGTTGTTACCACTATTATGTCTACCAATCCGTTCACCTTGAGGCATTTAGGGGGAGTTTGGCAAAGATAGAGTATGTGAAGATTTATCGACCATTTGGACAAATTTGCAGCAGTTGATGTCCATAGAATTTAAGCAGATTGTCGATGCTTTTGAACTTGAGGTTATAGAGCAGATTAGAGGGTAACTAGCTCACGCTATGTCACACTTTACCTCTAAATGGGATAGACCATCTAAGTTTACATTTGGTAGAAAGATTGTCAAGCGTTTGCGTAACCCGACCTTAAGTAAGAAGAAGTTGGAGGAAGCGGTTAGATCTATCCAAACCCAAGTATTGTCTCTAGATAATCTACTTCTCCGTCTGAAGGAGCGTGATAAACATATATTTAGTGAGGTTACAAGGTGCGTGAAATTAGGTAATAAAAGAAAGGCAAGCATCTATGCTAATGAGCTCACACAAATAAGGAATCTTATAAAACAGGTGATCTTTGCCAAACTTGCTTTAGAAAGAATCTGTATAAGAATCAATACAATTACAGATATGGGTGATGTCGCTGCAACTCTAGCTCCAGCAGCGGCAGCAGTTAAGAGTGTCCAAGACATAATTAAGGATGTTATGCCGCAGGCTGAAGAAGGCTTCACTGAAATCTCAACCCTACTCAACGGTATACTTGTAGACGCATCTGCAAACGAAGGTTTCCGACTCGATGTCAAAGCAGCTAGCGCAGACGCTGAGCAGATTATAGATGAAGCGACTAGAGTTGCTGAAGAGGAGCTTAAATCAAAGTTCCCCGAGGTACCTCAAGGTTTTCTTATGCGTGAAGGTAGTAAGATACCCACCTAGAAAATCAAAAATAGCACATCGAGGATGCTCTGATATATGTCTGACTCTAGCTACGACGTTGTAGTAATCGGGGGTGGCCCAGGAGGGTACGTTGCAGCTATAAGAGCGGCACAGCTAGGTGGAAAGGTTGCGCTCGTAGAATCTGCTAACCTAGGAGGCACCTGCACTAACTGGGGTTGCATACCTACAAAAGCTCTCCTTAGAAGCGTGGAGTGCTTGGTTGAATCTCGAAGGTCCAAGGACTTCGGAGTCATCTTGGGCTCAATTGACTACAGCCTAAAGGCGATAGTTAAGCGTAAAGATGAAATAATTTCACGTCTGAGAGAGGGCATAAAATATCTCTTAGATTCATACGGCGTTTCTTTGATCCAGGGTAGAGGAAGACTCAGCAGCCCAAATAAGGTTTCGGTGAGCCGACCTGATGGCTCTAAGTTGAAATTAGAGGGCAGGGCAATCATATTGGCAACAGGCTCTAAAAATCGGCTACTCCCTATACCTGGCTTAAGTGAAGTTGATGTAATGACCAATGAGCACGAAGCCCTTTCACCTAATAGGGCGCCTGAATCACTTCTTATTATAGGAGCAGGCCCAGAGGGAGTTGAGTTTGCAACGATCTACTCGAACCTAGGCTCTAAGGTTACGCTAGTCGAAATGATGCCTACAATCATACCGCTAGAAGACGAGGAGATAGGTGTTAGATTAGGCAAGATCCTCTCATCCAACGATGTTGCAATCTACACCAAGAGCTTGGTTAAGGAAGTTAAACGCAAAGAGGGCTACGTAGAGGTTTGCATCAACACAGATGGCACCGAGTCGAAGATATCGGTTGAGAAGGTGCTTCTAGCAGCTGGGCACGTGCCTAACCTAAACGATCTAGGTCTGGAGGAGGTTGGCATAACATACACCAAGAAGGGCATATCCGTGAATGAAAGGATGGAGACGAGTGTCAAGGGGGTGTATGCTGTTGGAGATGTTGTGACGGTAAGTTTAGCACACATCGCCTCTGAGCAAGGGATAGTCGCCGCTGAAAACGCGATGGGTCTGAACTCAATCTATGATTCAAGAGTAGTGCCGAGATGCATATACACGATTCCTGAAGTTGCTGCTGTTGGTTTGACTACACAGCAAGCTCGTGAGCAGAAGATCGATTTCGTTACAGGTAGATTCCCGTTTACCGCTAGTGGTAGAGCCTTAACCCTAGGTGAAACAGAAGGCACGATAAAGGTTCTGGTAGAAAAGAGTAGCAAGAAGATTATAGGTGTGCACATAATCGGTCCAAGAGCTTCAGATCTCATACCTGAAGCCACCCTGGCTATGAGGATGGGAGCAACCGTTTCTGATCTAGCGAAGACTATCCATCCGCACCCAACACTATCAGAAGCTTTAAAGGAAGCAGCACTAGATGCAGTAGGCGAAGCTATCCATCTAGGAAAGAAGATGCGAAGAGTAGGCTGAATACAGCACTACTTCTCTTCCACTCTAGGCGCTAGGTAGAATCCGATCTTCCCACCTTGGTCTCCTAATTTGAACTCTAGTCTGAGGGGCATCTTGGATGAATACTCCAGTGTGACAGGCTGCTGCTGTGAGCCTGCTGCCTTCGTTATGTTAAGGAGGTACTCTATGCTGAAGGTTGCTTTCGCTGGCTCACTTTGGTTTAGGGTCAATTCAAGGATCTCAGGGCTCTTTCGATCTAAGGTGGCTGAGGCTGTGCCTTGCTCGCTTTTCCCAGCGAAGGTTATCCGCTCCTTACTCGCCTCTATACTAATGTGGTCTGAGATGGTTGAGATGTCGCTGAGAATCTGCTGGAGGGTCGCTCCTGTCAGTAGGATCTTGGCGTTGAAGGTTATCTTCGGTAACGGGGTGGGCTGAGCAGGCGACTCAAGGAGGTTTATGCTGAACTCTCTGGTGTAGGAGTTTGAGAACTTGATAGTAAGCTTACCTTCATCTTTAGAGGAGACTTCAACGCTATCCTTAACATCTGCTCGACTGAGGAGCTTGGCGAAGTCAGCAACCCTAACCGTGAACCTGAACTGCTTATCGCACTCATACTTTTCGAAGGCTGAGTTAGGCCAGAAGAGGTCGATCAAAGCGACGTGGCTGGGATCCATCGCCCTAAACGAAATCCCCTCAGCCGAAGCCTCGAACGTAGCCTCCTCCACAAGTGTGGATACAGCCTTAGCTACAACACGCCACTCAGCAGCGGAAGCCGATTTAGCAACAAAGACCATCTAACACACCTTCCACATACTGCAGATAGGGTGCTAAAAAGACTTTCTTTTAGGCATCTCTCAGCGACTCTAACGCATCTAAATAGACTTTGCAGGCTTCCTCTTTACCTGTTACGATCCTAACCGCTTCTTGAATCAAGCCACCTATACGAGCTTGGAGTAGCCCCCGAGCATAATAATCAGGTCTGAAGAGGCTATTTAGGAGAGAGGCTCTGACTTATGACAAGAGGCTGGACCTAATATCGCATGATCCGTTTGAAGCGATTTTAGCGCACCAACCTTACTTCAGATGATGCGAATAGTAACTTCTAACTTGCCTTTTTACGGCTTCTCCCTAGAGACCAGAACACCAGCCCTAGCAAGGTTAGTGTCCGGCAGCTCTACGATCGCTACTACAACCTTCTCTTTCTGCGTATTTAGGATCCTGCAGGTTACTTCGGTTATCTCTTTGACGAGCTGCGCCTTCTGCTCCTCACTCCTACCCTGCCTTATGTAGATGGTTATGATGGGCAGATTCTACACCTCCTTAACCTTCACCGTCCTAGCTACGCTCTCCCAGTACGTCATATTTAACTTGCAACCCGGGTCTGGTGCCAAAATATCACCAAAATAGTTGTATGCTCTTGCTCGGCAGCCCCCACAAACATAAAGGTATTCGCAGCCTTTGCATTCGCCGCCTACAAGATCCTTCTCCCTCGTCTTACGCAGTAGATCAGATTTTACCCACAGCTCCTCGAAGTCGTCGCAAATTAGGTTGCCTATCTTCACCTCATCTACATGCGGGAAAAAGACGCAAGGGTATATGTCACCATTTGGCTCTATGGAAACGTAGAATCTGCCAGCTCCACACCCGCCAATAAAGTCAGCGAGCTTCGTGAGCTCACCTTGAAGCTTGGGGTTATAGAAGTGGGTTGGTATGACTAAACCGTCGCACTCGAGCGGAGCGGTGCCATTAGACCCCTCGAATGCTTTAGCTAACTCAGCCTCAACTTCCTTCGCTACTCTAGCGTACTGAGGCGCAGTAGATAGAATCTCAAGCTTCTTCGTTGTCTTCCTTTTCAGCCAAAGTGCTCGTAAGAGCTGCTCACGCTCATCAGGAGTTAGGTCAGCGGCGACTATATCTCTACCTCTACCTGTGGGTATGAAGTTGTAGAGCATAAACCAATCCACACCCAACTCATCGCAGAAATCAACTAATGCTGGGATCTCCTTGTAGTTGTAGTGTGTGCCCACGCAAGCGACCTCGGTGAACAAACCTTCTGCGACACAATTCTTTATCCCCTGAATCGTCTTTTCAAAAGCTCCAGGTACACCTCTAAACTCATCGTGAGTAGTGGGGTTTAGACCATCTAAGCTTATCTGTAAGAAGTTAAGACCAGCCTCCTTAAATTCCCTAACACGGTCACGTGAAGCGAAGACAAGGGCGTTGGTCGCCATAGCAACATATATCCCTTTATCCGAGGCGTGTTTAATGAGTTTAAGAATATCTGGTCTAATTGTTGGTTCTCCGCCTGAAAACGCTATACTCACCACACCAGCCTTACTGAGCCGATCAATACCTAAGATCGCTTCATCTGTGTTGAGTTCGTCAGGAGCTTGCCTACCAGCGTTTTCGTAGCAGTGTTTACACCTAAGGTTACAAAGCCTCGTTATATTCCAGACTATCTGAAAAGGTGCCCCAGGTATGAACGGTTTATGAACACCAAAGAAGCTGATGCCCCTTATCACATTAACTAAGCCCCTACGCCAGTAAGGGTCCTTAAACTTGGTCTTTATCTGCTCCTCGCTCGCTCCAAATGCGCTTGCCCCACTCTTCACAACTCTCTCGACTATCGATTTTGCCGCTCTACACTTTAGGCAAGCATCATTCCTAACGCCTATGTAGAGTTGTAAAGCAACTTCAAGCCTGTTTTCGTTGCAAGTGTTGCAGTGGCCTGAAATGCGTCTTAGAGTCCACCGCGCGAATGGATTATCAACCACATTCTTGAATAATTTTATGGTGTCGGTGGTACTCAATTCTCTCGTATTTTATAGTGTCGTGGTTATATTTTAGCTTATTCCCTAATTGCTCAGATACCGCATAGACGCTTGATAACATGCTTTGAACAGTATCTGTTAGATGGTGTAAGGTGCACCTTTTGCTGGTTGAGTGATCTGTTTGCATATATCAGATACATACTTTGAGAATAAATTAGAGTATTCTGTGTGGATTGGGTATACTTTGTCGCAACCTACTCTTTGAACAAGATACCTTAGCTGGGTCGGCATAATGTGGCCCGACACGTGTATATGATACTCCGGTAAACCGAAGTGGTTTAACCAATTACTAAGCCGCTCGAAGTCAAGATCCATTTCTTCGTTAAAGGGTTCTGAAGCTGAAAGAATAAAGCAGCTTCCAGACTTGGGTTCAACTTCAATGAATTCCTCGAGATCGTAGTAGGAAGACACTAATATGAGCTCACTCTGCTTCTTAGCTACACTATCCGCATCCACAACGTTCATCGAGTTCAAGACTTCTTGCTCCCAACGCTCATACCTCTTCTTCTGCTTCCTATAGACGACCAACCTACCTAGACTTGGTAGATTGATCTTAGGATCTGATTGTAGATGCCAAAGAAGCCGAGCTTGCCTAGAAGTGACGGCTAGAGTTCTACCGCTGCTCTCTGCAACAGCATAAAAGGAGCGTAACCTATCTACATCGGTTTTGGAGAAGTCTGCGATAACTAAACCTGTGCTCTCTGCCACTAACTTATTGAGTTTATTCGAGACTTCTTCTTCAGATGAGACCGTTGCTCCGATCATATTTGTCGCTTCGCAGATTAGAGCAACAGGTTTGCATCTAGCTGCTTTTTCGATGAATCCATCGGTCATACGCCAGAGTGGACCGTGCCTCCTAAGATCACCTGTGTACGCTACTGAACCTTCTGAGGTGTGGAGTAGGATGCCGTATGCACCTGGTATAGAATGGTCTACGTGTATCGGTTCTATGGTTACTGAGCCTACTTTGATCTTCTGCCCTGTTCTGAAGGTGTTTATCTTCTTCCCCTCGATATTAAATTCTACAGTCGGTTGTTTGACTTCAGAAAGGTAGTTGAGTATCTTAGCCGCTGCTTCTCCACAGAAGATCGGTATGTCGTTTCTTAGGAAGCCGATGTACCCAACGTGATCCATGTGTGCGTGGGATATCACCACAGCATCCAAAGGCTTCTCATTCTTATCTGAGTCATATGCACCACTTATCTTAGGTAGGATGCCTAGTTTGAGTAGAGCGTTTATGCTTCTTGGGCTCAGGTAAGGTGGAGAGTAGTATCTGCTTCTTGACGAGAAGGGCACACCGAAGTCCAAGACTACTCTGGTGCCTCGATCTTCTACTAGAATGCAGTTACCTCCTATTTCGCCCACCCCACCGTAGAAGGTTAACGAAGCCAACAGTAATGTAAAGAGAAGGCAGCTCTTTAAATGTGTAGTTACGGTAGGGTTAAAGGGGATGCTTCTCCTCTCGGATGCAGATCTTAAACAGATACTTACGATGAAGGATGTGATTAAAGTTGTAGAAGAGGCTTTTCTTGAGCTGGCTGAGCTCGGTGCGAGGAGCCCTAACAGAACGATACTTGAAGTGCCCGAGTATAACGGTTCAATGCTCTTTATGCCAGCCTATCTTCAGAGGTTAAAGAGCCTATCCCTAAAGGTTGTGGGCTTCTACCCTGAGAATATAAGAAGAGGCTTACAGACTATATCCTCGATTCTATGCCTTATTGACCCTCAAACAGGTGCACCTCAAGCGGTGATGGATGGTAAGCACATAACAGCTATGCGGACAGCAGCGATGACCGCTTTAGCCACTGACCATTTATCCAGAAGGAGTATAGAGTCGATCGGTGTTATAGGCGCAGGGGTTCAGGCAGAATATCAGCTCAAGGCGATACTTGAGATGAGGGACGCTAAAATAGTCTACATCTATGATATCTCACCTGAGAAGAGCAGAAGATTTGCAGGAAAGGTTGCGGAAGAGTGGGGTTTAGAGGCGCGGATAGGTGAGTCTGCTAATGATGTCGCATCTAAATCAGATATACTTATTGTAGCAACCACATCCAAGCAGCCCGTCTTTAAAGGAGAATTGTTAGCAGAAGGGACGTTCGTAGCTTCTATAGGCTGGGTTGGGGCTGAAGGTAGAGAGCTCGATACCGCAACAGTAAAGCGATCTAAAGTTGTAGTTGATACTAAAGAAGGCGTTTTAGCAGAGTCAGGGGATATTCTGATACCTATGAAAGAAGGTGCTATAACTGCGGATCATATATGGTGTGAGCTTAAAGATCTAGTGTCAAATCGAATAAGGGGTAGGGAGAGTGAGGAAGAAGTTACTTTATGGAAGAGTGTTGGTGTAGGTATAGCGGATGCTGCAGCAGCCAAGCTAGCGTACGAGAAGGCAAAGGAGAAGCAAATAGGTTCCCTAGTAGAAATCTAGAAAGGTAGATTTATCTTACCCCACAACCCAGATAGTAGATATGCCCAAAGCATATGTGCTAATAAACACAGAACCCGAGGTGGAGGAAGAATTTTTAGAGGAACTTAAGAAGATTAAGGGTGTGGTTGAAGCCACATCAGTCTATGGTATATATGACTTCATCGTTAAGGTTGAAGCCAAGTCACTTGAAGAAGTGAAAGAGATCATAACATCAAAGATCCGTAAACTGAAGGACTTACGCTCATCCGTAACATTGATCGCAGCAGAAGGCTGACATTTTTCCTCTCAACACCTTTACCTAATGTAGTCTACAAGGCTATCATTGTAAGCCGATCAGCTTACGGTAATGTTTAAAGTAAATAGGAAATATGATAATGATGGTGGCAGATGTATGCGTCCAAGAACAGTAATAGTACTGTTGGCGGGTGTGATCATAGGCGCTTTAGTAACAACACCACTATACCTTACACCAGCATCACCATCGAAGAGCATAACTGTCTTCGCTGGTGCTGCAGCTGCTCCGGTTTACAGTGAAGCAGCGGAGCTTTTTAAGAACAAATACGGGGTTAAGGTCGAGCTTCGGCTCGGTGGCTCAGGTAGCGTGCTCTCCGCTATGAAAATAGCGAAAACAGGAGACCTTTACATACCTGGCTCACCAGAGTATCTGCTTGAAGCCGCTAAATCCAATATCATAGATATAAGTTCAGTGAAGAAGCTTACGTACCTTGTTCCGGCGATAATTGTTCAGAAGGGTAACCCACACAATATTAGATCTCTTGAGGATCTTACTAGGCCTGGGTTGCGAGTAGGCATCGCTGATCCTTCCTCTGTATGTGTAGGGCTTTACGCAAAGGAGCTGCTTGAGAAGAATGGTTTATGGGAAAGTGTAAAAAGCAACATCGTAGTTAACGCGCAGAGCTGCGAGGCTACAGCAGCCCTAATACCCACGGGCGCGGTAGATGTGATCATAGGCTGGCACGTATTTGAAGACTGGTATCCGGATAAAGCTGAGAGGATATGGGTCGAGCCATCTAAGGTGCCTAAGATAGGGTATATTGCTGGTGCTGTATCAGTGTTCGCCGAAGATAAAGCGTTAGCTGGAAAGTTCCTTGATTTCCTAGCGTCTGAAGATGTTGCGGAGATCTGGGCGAAATATGGATACTACGCCAGTGAGCAGGAGGCTAGGCAGCACGCCCCAAATGCTGCCATCGAGGATCTAACCTAGTTAGGGTGCCAAGGGATTGAAACCGCTAAGGGTTATAGCCTTCAGTTGTCTAATCTTTCTTTCGCTTTTCATAGTGACGATTATAGCTTCATCCAGCCTCTTCACTAGCCCTTCAGCCTTAGCTTCAGCAATATTATCTGATGAGATAATATTTGCCATCTCCCTTACCCTATTTACAGCAACCATCTCGACAGCAGGAGCCCTAGCTCTAGCGATCCCAGCAGCCTATGCTCTAGCCCAAGCTAATTTTCCAGGTAAGAGTATAGTCGACACGTTCATCGATATTCCAATAGCGCTCCCACCTGTAGCATTAGGTACAGCGTTGCTAATCTTCTTTACAAACACACCTCTAGGCGTCTTCATAAACAACTCGGTTATCAAATTCGTCTTCGAGCTTCCTGGCATAATACTTGCACAGTTCACGGTTGTGAGTGTGCTAGCGGTTAGGCTGCTGAAGCCCGTGTTCGAGAGTATAGATCCGAGATATGTTATGATCGCCAGAACACTGGGGGATAGTGAGCTAAGAGCGTTCTTCAGAGTCACTCTGCCACTTGCGAAGGGCGGTCTACTTGGAGCTGCTGTGCTAACCTGGGCAAGAGCGTTAGGCGAATTTGGGGCTACGGTTACTTTGGCTGGTGCAACCAGATTTAAGACAGAAACGTTATCGATCGCTATGTTCCTCAGTCTAGCGGTTGCTGACCTTGAAAAGGCTATGGCTATAATACTCATACTCCTGGCGTTAACAGTAGCTACTCTCCTAGTAACACGCAGACTTTTCTATAGGAGGTCGATGATATGATAAGTGTTTCAAGTCTCTATGTTGAGCGCGGTAACTTCACTTTAAAAGAAGTAAGCTTTAGTGTCGATGAAGGGAGCTGCCTAGCATTAATAGGTCCTAATGGGTCGGGTAAAACAACAATTCTGGAGTGTGTTGCGGGTATCGTTAGACCAAATCGTGGTAAGATAATAATTGACAACATAGATGTGACCAACCTACCTCCTGAAAAGAGGAGGGTCGGGTATGTTCCTCAAGACTTTGTTTTATTTCCTCATTTATCTGCTGATCAGAATGTTGCGTTTGCTCTTAACGGTTCGGCATCTGATAAGGTTAGGGAGATTATGGGTTGGTTGGGGATAAGCAATTTAGTAGGTCGAGATGTCAGAAGTTTAAGCGGGGGAGAGAAGCAGAAGGTAGCTTTAGCTAGGGCTTTAGCTGTTAATCCGAAAGTACTTCTTCTAGATGAGCCGCTCTCTTCACTTGATCCGTTGAGCAGAGATAAGTTACGAAGAGAGTTAAAGAGTATAATCGCTAAGATCCTTGACACGATGAATCTGCCTGTGATCTACGTCACACACAACCTTTCTGAGGCGGATTTGATGAGTGATCGCCTTGCGGTATTGAATAATGGGCGGATGGAGCAGATAGGTTTCAAGAGTGAGGTGTTTGCAGAACCACATTCAAGATTCATAGCAGATTTTCTAGGATACAATATCCTAGAGGGGCTTGTCGTAGAATCAAAGGATGGCGTAGTAGTTGTAGATGTCGAAGGGATTCATATACAAGTTGAATCCGAAGACCTTTCTTTAGGTGATAAAGTAACTATAGTTTTGAGACCTCAAGATATCGTTCTGTCACAGAAAGAGGGGGTTAGAGAAAGGTGGCAACACTGCAGATGCAATGTGATCTCAGGTAGAATAACCGAGCTAATCAAGATGGGAGGTTCAGCTAAGATCCTTATAGATGTTGGCATCCCGTTAACCGCGGATGTTTCTGCGTCTATGCTTGACGAATTTGGAGTGGGAAGCAGCGTCTTTGTTCAGTTTAAAGCCAACTCCGTTAAACATCTCCCGAAAAGCAGCACATAGAGCATATCAGATGCATAGCTTGTTGATAGAGGTGTTTTTGCTTAACCGCAACTTTATATAGATAGAGGTTAGTGGTGGTGTTGTAGGTGAGGGTGTGTCATGAGAGGTTACGTATTTGTGATCCTCGCCTTGATGCTTGCCCTTGCACACGTATCATATGCTTCAGCCCAACCAATTACACTAACAAGCGTCTATTCGCACTTATACGTAGATAGAGCCACTACCCTCTATCTTCCTGTGAACGTCACTAACCTAGGGCCAGCGACTAAAGTTTCTTTTAAGATCGATTTGCCTAAAGGGTGGGAAACATCTCTGAGTTACGAAGGTTACACTGTGAAAGAGTTGAATCTTCAGCCAAATCAATCAGTAAAACTCAGCCTTAAGATAACTGTTCCAGCGAACGCATCGAGAGGTAATAACACCCTAACTCTATATGCATTTGACCAAAAGGGCCCATCTACAAGCATAGGATTCATCGTAGAATATGCAGCCCCACCTACACCGCCTCCAGGTGTAACCCTAACCACCGTGTATCCCACTTTAAGTGGGCCTTCTGGAACGAACTTTGAGTTTACCGTTAACCTGAAGAATACGGGTGGTGAAGACGATGTATTCACGTTGATCGCCAATCCACCTCAAGGCTGGACTGTCACTTTCCGACCTCAGTTTGAGACAAGTCAGATTACAAGCCTTAGCTTAAAGGCTGGTGAAAGTAAGACCATATCGGTCTCAGTGAACCCCCCACCTCGAACCGAGTCAGGCTTATACAACATCACCTTAACAGCAGCCTCGAGCAAGACTCAGGGTAGCGTGAAGCTTGCAGTTGAGGTGACCGGCACCTACTCTCTTTCTCTGACTACAGTTGATGGTAGGCTTAACGCTGAGGCCGTGGCTGGTGAAGAAGCATACTTGACTCTTGTGGCTAAGAATGCCGGCACCTCCCCCTTGGGAGATATCTCCATATCCTCAAACCACCCAAGCGGCTGGAGCGTAACCTTTGAGCCTACACTCATACCGAGCTTAGCCCCTGATGCTTCACAACAGATAAGTGTCAAGATCAAGCCGTCAAGCACCACTTTGCCAGGTGACTACATGGTCACCTTCTCAGCCTATGGTAGCAGGGTGTCTGGTTCTATCGATGTTAGGGTGACTGTGACTTCGCCTCCTGGGCTTACAGCTCTTGGGTTGGCTGTCGTCGCTGCTGTTGTAGTTGTGCTAGTGCTTATATTCCTTAGATTTGGTCGAAGATAAGTTAGGCGGTGAATGTTGCAGCCAGCCATCCAGACCTGGGGTTTAACCAAGAAATACGGAGACCTTGTCGCAGTAGATTCCCTGGACCTTGAAGTTAAGCAAGGGGAAATCTACGGATTCTTAGGACCAAACGGTGCAGGTAAGACCACGACTATACTTATGCTTCTTGGCTTAACTGAACCGACGGCTGGTCGGCTGCGTGTGTTAGGCTATGATCCGCTACGAGAACCCCTTAAGCTAAAGAGGTTAGTCGGTTACCTACCTGAGAATCTGGGTTTTTATGAGGATATGACGGCTAGACAGAACCTACTCTACACAGCCAAGCTGAACGGTATAAGTTTCTCTGAAGCTGAGGATCGAGTCAAGAAGATTCTGGATGCTGTTGGGCTTTCCGATGCCTCTGATAAGAAGGTTTCAACCTATTCAAAGGGCATGAAGCAGAGGCTGGGGATGGCGGATGTTCTACTTAAAGACCCTAGTCTTATGCTTCTTGATGAGCCTACTACTGGCATAGATCCCGAAGGTGTGAGACATATCTTAGATATTATCGCTGAATCTAAAGCTGGTGGTAAGACTATTCTTCTTTCATCACATCTGTTATATCAGGTGCAGAAGATATGTGATAGAGTCGGAATCTTTGTGAAGGGTAGGCTTATAGCATCTGGAACCATACAGCACCTGGGGAAAGAGGTTATTGCAGGGGATAAGTATATTGTGGAAGCTGAGGTTCCAGATGCCACATCAGCGCTCGAAGAAGCCGTAAGCAGAGTAGATGATGTGATCAAGGTGAGCAGGTCAGGCGCAACCCTAACTGTAGAGTGTAAATCAGACATTAGAGGTCATCTCGCTAAAGTTATTGTAACTTCTGGATACACTTTAACTCAGATCCGAAGTCACGAGTATGCTCTGGACGAGATCTACGCAAGATACTTCGAAGGTGAAACTAAGGCTTGACCGGCACTGTGAGTATAGCGCTTAAAGAGCTCTCAGACTACTTTGGCACAAAGAGGTTTTGGTTCTTCTTCGCTATAATTTACGGAGCCGGCTTGATGGCTGCTTATTTAGGCATACAAGGGCTTGTGCAAGCTAGGGTTGAGAGGAGCTTTCTGCTACTCTTCAGAGCCACTACCGGAACTCTTCCGCCCTTCCTCTTCTTCATAATGTATTTTGGTCCTCTTTTAGGCGTCGCTTTAGGCTTCGACTCCATCAATAAGGAGCGTGCTAAAAACACCTTGGTTAGGCTGCTCTCTAATCCTGTTCATAGAGATGCGGTTATAAATGGAAAGTTCTTATCAGGCGTAAGCATAATAACAATAACCGTATTCGGTATACTAGGCATAGCTACTGGGTTAGCTATCCGGATAGGTCTAGTGCCTAACATAGATGAATTGGCTAGGCTAGTAGTCTTCGCCGCATTAACCATTCTTTACATAGCTGGTTGGCTTGCCCTCTCGCAACTCCTATCTATTATATTCCAACACACATCCACTTCAGCAATAGCTGGCTTCGCCATCTGGGGGTTCTTCACATTCTTCTGGGCTCCGATTGCATCCCTTATAGCAACTAACCTTATACCTGATCCGAACAGCATCGAGAAGATCACTTTAGAGCAGAACTTGAACAGAATCTCACCTACTACGCTATATCTAGAGGCTGTTCTCGTCACCTTAACACCTACGGCGAGGTTCCTCAACCCTATCTCGATAAGCGAACTGCAATATGTCGTCCCAAACCCCCTACCTCTACTTCAGAGCCTAAACCTAATTTGGCCGCACATTATTGCACTTATAGCCTTAGTTTTGGTCTGCTTCCTAACCTCCTACATTATATTTGTTAAGCAAGAGGTTAGAGGTTAGCCTACTTAGCTACACCCAAGAAGATCTTGCCGAAGTCCTTTGAGGCCAATAGCTGAGTTGACTCACCCTCATACACGCATTTACCTGAACCTAACACATAGGTGTAGTTAGATATCTGCAGCGCCTTTCTAACGTTCTGCTCAACCATAATGATGGGCACGCCTTGTTCACAAATAGCCTTGATCTTCTGATGTAAGAGCACAACAGCTTTAGGAGCAAGGTTCGCAGTGGGTTCATCTAAGATAAGAAGCTTGGGCTTGTTTATCATGGCTCTAGCTATAGCTAACATCTGCCTTTCCCCTCCGCTTAGTGTAGCTGCTCTGGTCTTTGCGTAAGGTTTTATTTCACTGAACATTTCAAAGATTTCCTTGATATCACTTCTAATGCCTTCTTTATCTCTTCTCAGATATGCACCCATCTCAAGGTTCTCCTCAACCGTTAGATTAGTGAAGACGTTGTTCACTTGGGGTACATACCCTATCCCCTTAGCCACGATCCTAAAGGTAGGTAAGCCCGTTATATCCTCACCTTGATAGAAGATCCTGCCATCAAATGTTTTAACCTCGCCTATGATCGTCTTGACTAAGGTCGATTTACCAGAACCATTCGGTCCTATTATAGTTACGATGCTCCTCTCCGGAACCTTGACTGAGACTCCTTGGACGATCGTTATCTTTCCGTAGCCTGAATGAAGGTTTTCAGTTCTAAGCATAATCGAAGACATAATCAATACTCACCTAAATAGACATCAATTACCCTCGGGTCCTCTACCAATTCGTGCCCTCTTCCTTCAGCTATAACCTGACCCTTAAACATAACGATAACCTTATCGGTGTAGTTAAAGAGGGTCTCGATCCTATGCTCGATTATGAAGAAGGTTAATCCAAGGTTCTTACGTAACTCAACGATCTTATCAAAGATCTTATCAACAACAAGCGGGCTTACACCAGCAGCAGGTTCATCGAGAAGAAGCAACTTAGGATCAGACATCAGAGCTCTGCCTAACTCAAGAAGCTTCATCTGTCCACCTGAGAGATTACCAGCGAGATTCTTCCTCTGATGATATAGATCCAGCATCTCAAGTATCTCGAGAGCCTTTTTAATCAGCTCCTCCTCCTGCTTCATCCAAGCTCTGGTTTGGAAGAAGGTGCTTAGAAGCCTATCACCAATCAAACCTCTCGCCGCGACAAGCATATTGTCCAGAACGGTCATCTTTAGAAAGAGGCGGGGGACTTGGAAGGTTCTGACCAACCCAGCCTTGTAGATTAGGTGGCAAGGTAGATTATCTATCCTCCTACCATTGAAGTGTGCCTCTCCTGAGTCGGCTTTAAGCGCACCAGAGATTACGTTAAAGAGGGTAGTCTTGCCGCTTCCATTTGGACCTATCAGCCCTGTTATAGATCCTTCATCGACTTTTATGCTCACTTTATTAACTGCAAGTAGTCCTCCGAACGATCTTGTTAAGTCCTTAGTCACGAGGATCTGCCCCAAATCAGACACCTTTATGCTCCCTAACCTTATTTTCTCCAAGCAGCCCCTCAGGCCTGAAGAAGACAAAGATCAAGATAAGGAGACCTGTTAGTATAAACATAAGATTGTTCGGATCTATAGGTAGAAGGAGGTAGTCTTTGGCGATTCTAGCTGACCTCTCAAATGCTATATAGATTAAAGCGCCTAAGAAAGCGCCTTCTATGTTCGCAAACCCTCCGAGCATAACCATCATCCAGACCGTGAAAGATATGAAAGGCATAAACTGGTCAGGCGCGATAGAGGTAACATACTGCCCCATAAATGCGCCTGCCACACCGGCCATAGCTGATGAGATAGAGAAGATAGAGGCTTTATAGCGGAAGGTATTCTTACCTAAGCTAGCTGTAGCCAACTCATCTTCCCTTATACCTCGAATAACTCGACCATAAGGAGAGTGTATAATCCTGTTTGCGACCAAGTAGCAGACAGCGGCGATTGCGAAGACTGAAGCAAGCTGCATAACAAGGGCGGTGGTGTACTCTAAGCCGGCGGGGGTTATCGAGGGTATACCTCTTATTCCTAGAGGGCCGCCTAACCAATATTCATTCTTTAAGATTATGCGTATAATCTCCCCGAAGACTAGGGTCAAAATACCCAAGTAGTCTTCTCGAAGTCGAAGTGCTGGTAGTGAAATTAACAACCCAGCTAAGCCAGAGACCAAAACGCCTGCTGCGAATCCTACGTAGACGGGGTAACCGAGCGTAGTGATTATACCAGATGTGTACGCGCCTATCATGTAGAAGGCTACTTTACCGAAGTTCCAGAGTCCTGTGAAGCCATATTCTAGGTTTAGGCTTAGGGAGAGTATGCCGAAGATCCCTACGTAGATGAACATGTCTAAAATGAAGTTTTCTATGTTAACCACTTGCCTTCAACCTCCTTTTGATGGATCTGAAAGTTATACCGGCTATGCCTTGGGGTGCGAATATGAGTGCGAAAACAAGCACGAGGAACCCTAGTAGGAACCTATATTCCGTGGAGAGTTTTAGAGCAACAAGCCCTATTACACCTAAGTTTTCTACAAAACCGAGTATATATCCTGCTAATATGGTTCCGTATATCGAACCTACCCCGCCGAATATTACAGCGGCGAAAGACATTATGAGTATATCCCAACCTAAGACAGGGGTTATCCTCGTATCGCTTGCTTTCATAACCCCTCCTAACCCTGCAAGCGCGGAGCCCAAGAACCAAACGAGCAGAATAATCATCCTCGTATCAATGCCTGAAGCCTGCGCCAAAGAGGGGTTGTTAGATGTTGCTCTCATAGCCCTACCGATCTTTGTTTTGGTAAGAAGGAGATGAAAGATCGCGACAACTGCCACGGCCAACAGTATAAAAGAAAGCCAAAGAGGTGTAACTCTAATAGGGCCAAGATCGAAACCTGGGTAGTAGGCTGAGTAGTATAGATCCTTCCTACCCCAGATCTCCTGCATAGCGTATCGTAGCACTATCCCGTAACCAACTGAGGCCACGGTAAGATGCAGTATAGAAGCGCCTTTCTTGATAAGGGGTCCAAATAAAAAAAGGTGGGAAGCAACGCCCAAGAGGCCTGAAGCAACAAACGCAGCCAACACACCTGTTTCGAAGCCTAGCTTCCATATGTCTGCCACGGTGTATGCGAAGTATGCGCCGAATGTTATGAACTCTGCGTGAGCGACATTAGGGAACCTCAGGATACCGTACGTGAGTGTCAACCCGATTGCAGCGAGTACATAGAGGCTTCCGGTTAAGAGGCTGTTGAAGAGTATTTGTGCGATGTTGAGGCTCAGGCCGTCTACCAAGGCTCTATCTGCCCCTTGGTGCGCCGCTTACTTTTCTTATCTACTTCCACACTACGCCTGCGCCAAGACTCCAGCTGCCGTAGTTAAAGTTGTATGTGGGTTTGCCGTCCTTAAGCTCTACTTTCCATATAAGGTAGTCTTGTGATAGTAAGTCGCCAGTGCTAGGATCTAGGGCTTTCATTCCAGTTGCTCCGATATAGTACTGCCCTGTTAATGCTAAGGCGTTCTTGATCTTAGCTCCCTCATAAGCACCAGCGTGACCAACAGCTAGGATGGCCACCATAGTCGCGTCGTACGTGTAGTCTGCGAATAGGCTAGGCTCGCCGCCGTAAAGCTTCTTGTGCATGTTGTAGAATACTTGGTAGCTGTATGTGTTAGGATCATAGGTTGGTCTTGTGCCGAAGAGCCCTGTTTTAACCATGTATTCAGCTGCTCTTGAGTCTGCGAAGAATGCCTCATCAGCCATCCCTTCCCCACCCATAGTCGGGATCTTATCCAATCCTAGATCTAGAGCCTGCCTAAAGACGATCTTACCGCTCTCCACCCAGAGGGCGTAGAAGATCACATCTGGGTTCGCTGCTCTAACCTGCTCAAGCTCCGTTCTATAGTCGCCTTTAGTAGGATCATACCTTATGGTCAAGACTACTCTCTCTTTTATACCTGGTTGGGCAAGTATCATCTGCTCCATTCCTATACCGTAATCGTTGCTGACGACGAATGTGACGATCCTCTTAAAGTCCTTCTGCTTCATTATGTCAGCTAGTGCCCTTGCTTGGATGTTATCACTACCCACAACTCTCCAGAAGTAGGTATCGCCATACTGCTTTGCTAGGTTGCTTAATGCACCAGCTGTGGCTGACATGCTTATCGCCGGAACCTTCCGATCGTTAAGGTACTTTGCTATAGTAGCTGCCTCTACACTTGTGGCAGGACCCACAATAACTTGCACACCTTGAACCTCTACGAGCTTCTTAACCGCATCTAGCGCCTTGTCAGGCACAGCAGCAGTATCCTCTGCAACGATCTGGACAGGTCTGCCGCCTATCCCACCGCTGTCATTTACAATCTTCGCTGCGATATGTGAACCATAAAGCATCCTTACACCTATGGAGCCGAGTTCACCGCTGAGCGGCAGAATTACACCTATCTTAACTTTCTCTGGAAGCCCGCTTGGTGCTGTTGCAGTCGCTGTCACGGTTCGGGTAGCTGTTGTAGTTTGGGTTACACTTTGAGTAGCGGTAACGGTTTGAGTTACGGACTGAGTAACGGTTTGAGTTGCAGTTCGTGTCACAGTTTGGGTCACAGTTTGCCCCGCGCCTACGGTTTGAGTCGTAGTAACAGTTTGGGCTACAGTCTGGGTTGCAGTTGAGGTGACAGTTCTTGTCTGCATCACCGTTGTTGTTCGCGGAGCTACTGTCGCTGAACCAGCAACGTAGCCTGCCGCTATACCTACAATGAGTAAGACCACTGCCAGAACTGCTGCCGCTGAAGTAGCAATACCCCTTACCTTAGAGTTTTTCCTCATATCCTATCATCATCTTTAGGCAATATTTAAATTATTCGGTGATGTTCTGCGTAAATCCTACAGTATTGCTTGCGGCGTCCAATTAAATTTACTGAGCAATATTAAGCGCATTCTTTTGAATTTTTTAAGTACCAGCCATCAGTTCACTGTTAAAATATTCAAGTGAACGTTTGTTCACTCGTCTTTTTAAAGCATCTGTTCACGTAAATTATCTTAAATCTGTTGAAATAGACCTAATTTTTGATATATCTGCAGAAGGATTCTATTCAGATCTTTCTGCCACTCTTGGAAATTACTTGAATCCTCAGGGAAGTTCAGGTTATGGTTTATGAGTTTTCTTCTTACATCTGAGACTGCTTTAAGCCCCTTCGCTAGCTTAGGTCTCTCTAGTATCCTGACCCACATTACAGGGTTGAAAAATTGTATCTTGTTGAATTCAGGATGCTCCCTTCTAGTTATATGCTCTATGTCGTCTTGGGAGAGGAAGTGCTTCATCCCGAAGTTTATGTCTTCATTCGGTAGCGTCTGAAGATACCTTCTCAAGACCTCGAAGCTAGCCATTTGATACCCGTATAGGCGCATATACTCAAGGTTGTAACGCCAGAGCCTTTCTTCAGAGGTATCTGACGCTTCTACTGCCTCCACAGCCACCTTTCCGAGTATCGTGCCAGCGTAAAGCGCTGGACCTATTCCACCAGCATCTATCGGTCTAGGCATCCACGCAGCGTCACCAATTAAGGCATATCCGCTCGCCACTAAGCATTCGTTATGCCTTCTCACTGGGACCTGCCAGTTACCCGTGGTATTCCCTTGATCGTTCGGGTCTTGAGACAGGCGTGGTTCATCCATCGCTTTGTTACTTTTAACATAGGTTTCTATCAGACTCTGCATATTGTCCATTCGGTTAAGCTTCCTGTTTCTTTCATCTAATGCTCTCTTCTGCACACCTAGACCTATATTGACTTTGTCAACGCCTTTCGGGAAGGTCCAGCAGTAGCCTCCTGGTGCGAGCTCCTGATCCAAGTGGATTAGGCAGTAGTCTGGGTCAAAGTAGGTCTTATCATCCTTCTTTGGTTTGAAGGTGTAGATGTATCTTCCAGTCGCTTCAAGGTCATCTCTGTCGATCTCACGCTCTACTTTCGCTTTTATCGGAAGATTTGCTCTAAGCCTCGATGCTGCACCCGTTGCATCTACCACAATCTTGGCTCTGGCGTTAAACCTAGCATTATTATTCACATCTCTGCCTATAACGCCAACAACCTTATCATCTTCACTAAGCAATCCCGTTACAGCGGTATTAAATCGAAATTCAACACCTCTTTTTTCGGCTTCTAGCATCTGCTTCTTTGCAAAGAGTCTTCTGTTAAGCAGATACCCCTCGCCCTCGAAGAGCACGCTAGTTTCGTGATCCGGCGAGAAGAGAAGCACACCTTTTACTTTATGCTCTATTTCAGGCTCGCTATAGGTAACATCGCTATTGGATGAAGCGTACTCCAAACTTCTTTTGCTGACCGCATCTCCGCAGACCCAACCGTTAGGGCTTTTCTTACCCACTTCAGCTCTCGGGTTTCTATCGATCACAAGTATGCGGAGATTCTGCCTAGAATACTTGGCAGCAGCGAGGGCTGTAGTTAAGCCTGCTACGCCACCTCCTGCTATGATAATATCGTAATCCAAACCTTCTTCCTCCAGCAGCAGAAACCCATCCTAATCTCGGTATAAAGGGTTTATTTAGTCTAAATGGGAGTAGAAGTTAGGATGCGAGCTGCTCTAGTATTGGCAGGTGGTTTGAGTAAGCGAATAGGTAGGCGAAAGCAGTTCCTTGACTTCCTCGGAGCCCCACTCGTCGCGAGAGTCATCTATAGACTTTCTAAGGTTGTTGATGAAGTTGTGCTCTCCATAAATAGAGGAGATGATGAGAAACCCTACAGGCAGCATCTGCCTGAATCAATTCTCATTGTTAGAGATGAGGTAGATATTCAAGCTCCTCTTGTAGGTTTCTGCAGCGGGCTGAAGCACATCAAATCTGAATACACATTCATCACTTCTTGCGATGTACCTTTTGTGAATCCGTCTGTGGTAGAGGAATTGTTTAAGAAGGCTGATGGACTCGATGCGGTGCTCCCGATCTGGCCTAATAAGATGATAGAACCTTTACACGCAGTTTATCGCACAACTCGAGCGTTGGATGGAGCTTGTAGGTGTGTGGAGGAGAGGAGGCTTAAGAACCTCTCCATACTTGACTACTTAAGTGATGTGCGTTATGTGAGTGTTGAGGATCTGAGAAGGCTGGACCCTGATCTGCTGACCTTCCTTAACATTAACACTATTGCGGATTATGAGTATGCGTTAAAGGTCGCGCAGACATTTAATAGAGAGTGGTAAGGTTGCAAGCTACAACTAGGAGCAGATGTATACGTGTAGATTCCGTGTGGCAAGTTGAGGAGCTTCGGGAAGCTGAGGTTGCTTTAGAAGCACCGGTAACTATCGTGGTAAATGGTAGCGAGGTGGTTACGCTCTACGCTACACCTATTGATCTGGAGGAGCTTGCTATTGGGCATCTACTTGGTCAAGGAGTTATACGTTCAACAGAAGAGGTGAAGTCCATTGAGGCTTCTGGGAGTAGGATATCTGTAGAAACAAACTCTGATATCTCAGATAGAGTCTCTGAATACGGTAAGTTAAGGGTTATAACATCGGCTTGCGGAAGCACGGAGGACTTCTACCGCATCTTAGATCAAGTAGACCATCCGTATGTCAGCTCAGACTACACCATAACCCTAGACACTCTAATTGAGGCGGTTAAAGAGCTGAATAGGCTCTCTGTAAGGGGGCATCTGCTAGCTGTTCACAGTACAGGCTTATTCAGAGAGAATAGTCTAGTAGCCTATGCGGAAGATGTGGGTAGGCATAATTCAATAGATAAAGTGATCGGGCAGGGAGCGCTTAAAGGTGTTGATTTCAGCTCAAGCCTACTTGTGACAACAGGTCGCCAGCCAGCTGATGCGGTGCTGAAATGCGCCAGAGTGGGCATACCCATATCTGTCTCAATAAGAGATCCTATTCATTCGGGGATATTTGTAGCTTGGAGAACAGGAGTCACGTTGGTCTGCGGCGCCAGAGGTGCACGGGTTGACATCTACACACATCCTAGGCGTATACGCTATGCCTTCGGCTCATCTAATGAACCTTTCTCTACGTAAAAATGTATCTCAAGCCAACGATCTATTACGTCAACAACCTTATGCCCATTCTTCTCAGCCCAGGCTGGTATATCGATCTTAGAACCGGGGTCGGTGGTGACGATCTCAACTATATCGCCCATCTTCACTTTTTGAATCGCTTCTTCAGCCTTCTTAACTGGAAAGGGGCAGCTTAAGCCCCGTGCGTCAACAATTAGACTAGACTTAGGAGGCAAGTCGCTACCCCCAGATCCTAGCTACCTTAGGGTAATATTCACTTAGAGCTCTCTCTATACTAGCCTTTACGACGAATGCCGAAAGAGCGTTGAGGGAAACCTTGTAGTATCTTTCAGGGTTGCCTTTATAGATCTCTAGTATGTATCTGAGCTTGCTCTTAAACGCATCATACTCTAACGCTACAGGCTGCTCAGCCATGCCTCTTAGCTCAGCAAACCCTTCTGGTATGCGGTCAAAGAACCAGCCGTTAACATCATCAACAACGAATTCAACAACACCCCCATCTCTAATTGAAAGGGTTGGGACACCATTTATCGCCGCTTTCATATAGCTTGTGCCACAGGCTTCTAACCCATAGGTTGGAGTGAATAGCAGCAGATCTACTGATTTCAGAATCTGTCTAGCATCCTGAATCGTATAGTTCGGTATAAAAACAACGTTCTCTTTTTCCTTATGTAGCTTGTAGAACCATTTTAGATACTCTAATCCGGTTCCATCACTTGGGTGCGGCTTACCAGCCAACACAAATACAACATCCTTACTTGATGTATCTTCTATAACCTTCTTAGCGAATTCAGGCCTCTTATAACCTGTTAGCCTCCTACACCAAGCGATCAGCATCCTCTCTTCAACATCAATATTCTTGTAGCGTTGAAGATAATCAATAAATTTGCTTCGGATACCCCTCCTTATCTTCATGAAGTCAGCGATAGTTAGGTAGCCTTTACTGAAACTCGAACGAAGCTCAGAATCCATCCACCGCTCAACCAAAACACCATTAGTCACATATCTTAGCTTCTCTGTGAATTGAGGTATGATCTTCAGCATCTGCTCAAAGTGCTTGGCTGAGACAGCAAAGGCCTCACTTGCAGCAGCAAGCCCAATCTCAGTAAGACAGACATTTTCATTCAGAAAGTAATATCCGAACTCCTTCTCAAAGAAGCCTCTTGGGAAAGCAGGATGACCCCAGGGTCCAGCAGTATGTATAACAACACGGTATTTCCCAGGGATCTTAAGTATGAGAGGGAGCATACAAGCGTAGCTCTCCTGAAGGTCGATGAACTCCACATTCTCTATACCTACGGCTGTCTTAATGTATTCTGCTGAAGCTTTGGCCAGCAGCGTGTACTTTAGGAACTTTTCTTCTAGGCTGTCTTCTATGTAGAGCCTGTCGGTTAGGTGCTGTGCCCAAGATGGCTCCTCAGGCTTAAAGAAGATCGCTTCAGCCCAACCTTCTCGATACCTTAGTGCCTCAACCTTCACGGTTTCGCCTTTTAGCTGGATGGTGTAGTGCTCTCCTCCTTTTAGCTTATTTAGGAAGGATTCTGGTTGCGGCTGAGGCTGAGGTATAGGATTGCCTTGCTGATCGAAGTCGTAGTTAACATAGCCTTGGTTGTAGAACAGTGTTAGAACTCTGTATGGTAGATTGAGCTTAGCAGCAGCATAGAATTTGTCACCCTCAAGAACACCTAACCCTCCTGCGTAACTGTAGCCCTCATCTAAGGCGAGATCTGGTGTCACACTGATTATCATAATTCTCTATATCATACTTGAGGGGGTTCGCATATAACTCTTGCTAACCGTCAATTACATTTTCTGAATAAGATTAGCGTACATTTAACAGATCGGTCAACTATTTTTGGTACGCATCTGTTAAAGTTTGAAGCGTGATTCGACAAGGGTGAGGGTAGATGTCTGAGTTCACGAACAAGTGGTCTAAGTCGCAGCGATCCACTGCTGCTGATAGAATCAGAGAGGCGTTTCAACCCTCTGGTCCGATTAAACCCAAGCTTGAGTGGGCGAGAAGGCAACTACAAGTTGAAATTCAGAAGATGGATGCCATAATAGCGAGGCTCAAGAAGAAGGATGAGGATATCTTTAAGAGATCTGTTACTGCTATGCAGAAGCATGAAACTCAACTCGCAGCAGCTCTATCTAATGAGTTGGCTGAGGTTAGGAAGATGAGTAAGCTGGTTAATCAGGCTAAGCTCGCTTTAGAGCAGATAGCGCTTAGATTAACTACGGTTGAAGATCTGGGTGATGTTGCGGTTGTGCTGGCTCCAGCTGGCAGCATTATTAGATCGATCAAATCTGGGTTGGCAGGTGTTATGCCGGAGGCTGAAAGCGAACTTGGTGAGATAAACGGTATGCTAAGCAATATCTTGGTTGAAGTTGGGCAGCTTGGCGGATTAACACTAAACTTCGAGGCTGCGAACGAAGAAGCGGAGAAGATCTTGGCTGAAGCATCTACCGTAGCTGAGCAGAGAATGAAGCAGAACTTCCCAGACCTCCCCTCACCTGAAGCAGAGGAAAAAACAACACAATAAACCCTAAACCTGCAGCGAAGAACTGTTGCTGCAAACCCTGTAAATAGGGCTGATACCCCGACGCTTAAGAGGTTAAACCAGTAGAGTCTATAGCTACAAATCCACAAGCCACTCAATCTTGGCACAAAACTTATTAGAAGCTGAGACTTCTTGAAGAAGCTTATATTTCATCACGATAAGTAGCCTGTGAATTTGATGAGGATGAAGTTATAAAGGTTAAAAGAGCAGTGGGGGAGATAATGAGGTATGTATGAGTACTTGATCTCTGAAGCGTTGGAAAGAAGACAGATATTCAGCAACCTAAAGACTTACTTGGAGAAGTTGAAGGAAATGGTCTTGAAAGTTGACCCTCGGGCTGAAGTTTATGTCTTTGGGTCTGTAGCTGAAGACAGATACAATTACAGCAGCGATGTTGACATACTTGTGGTGACTGAGGTTGATAAGTTAAAGGTGCTAGAGGTGATAGTAAAGGAAGAGTTCACAAAGGTGTTCGAAATACACATTAGGAATCACAAGGATGCGACTTGGTACAAGAAAATGACGAGGCTCGTAAGAGTTTAAGATTGATGATCTACTACTTGTATGCGTGAGATTGGGGTCTGTTCACCTTTAATACTTCTTTGATTAAGGTCTTCCTACTTAGTCGTTTATGATGGCTAATGCACGTATAGGTGAACCGCTCGCACCCCTGATCTTAAGGGGCGCACCAGCAAACATAAACTTCGGGGAGTTGATAAGATCAAGGTTGGTGAGGTTTTCGATTATAGGCACACCTCTTGAAAGAAGTATTTTATGGGCTGGGAAGTTCGATGCTTGGGCTTGATCCAAGTTAGGTGTGTCCAAGCCTACTGAAGCAGCACCCTTCTCAAGAAGATATTCAGCAGCTTCGCTTGAGAGACCTGGGTTCATCGTTAGATACTCCGTTCTTCCAACCATCCTTACCCAGCCTGTCTTTATGATGACTATATTCCCAGATCTAAAAGGAACTTTATCGAAGCAGGCTTTGAGCTCATCTGCTGATATCAGGCTGAGCGGGGGTTTCATACCAAGATCTATCAGCACAGCCTCACCTACAAGCCTGCTTAAACTCACCTCATGAATGTATGAACCATCTGGGTTAAAATGATAGGGCGCATCAACGTGTGTGCCAGTGTGGGTAGCTAGGTGGATAACTTCAGAAGCGAATCCTTGCACATCGTGCCTAGTCCAGCTCAGCACAGCCATATTAGGGTATGCCTTGAATACTTGGATAGATGGGTCGAGCTCCATCGAGAGATCTACTATCCTCATATCGACATAAAGCCGGTTTTCTCAGACATATATTTCTTGATCTCTGGATCCGCTAAATAGATTTAAGAGAGCCTCTTAATACTTTTGGGGCTTGGAGTTAAGGTGCAGACTCTGCAAAACCTATTCCGATGAAGAGGATATCTTCTGTAGGGGCTGTGGGGCTAGGCTATTAACAAGCCGAAGATACGATCTAAGTAGATTGGACTACGCTTCTGAGTCTGACTTAGAGAAGTTATCAATTCTTAAGGAGCTTGTTACACCCGCAGCGGTGCTTAAAGCATTTTACTTGAAGAAAGTTATATCGCTGCACGAGGAAGAGATTTCAAATAGAAGCACCTTAGTAGCTAGGGAATCTTATCTCGGCTCATTGCTGATTAGGTGCGCAGATAGGCTATGCCTAAGGTACTTGCCTAGGTTGTATGTAGATCAAGAGATAGGTTTTAATGCGTACTGCTTCGGCCTAGATGAGAAACCCGTAGTCGTTGTAGGTCGAGATCTTATCCATACCCTAGTAGAAGAGGAGGTGGTGGCATTGTTAGGGCATGAGTTAGGGCATATAGGTTGTGGGCACATGCTCTACCACACCTTAGCGGAGTTCATCTTACAAGGCATCAGCCTCTCCGCTTCGACATTAGGCATACCTTTACTTGAGGCACCTCTTCGATTTGCCCTACTTAGTTGGAGGCGTGAATCTGAGATTAGTGCGGACAGAGCAAGCCTACTTGCAGCAGATAGTTTGGATGCTGTCAAATCTCTTCTGAACAAGCTCGCGATGCTCAATAGAGGAGCAAAGCAAACCTATGAAGCATTAAGCGAGATCATCAGCACACACCCACATCTAACTAGAAGAGTAGCGCTTGTCGAGGATTACTATCGAAGTGCAGGGTATATCAAAGCTAAAAGCAAGATCGAAAGAAGAAATCTCATTCGTAAAGCCCTATTACCCATCTGCAGATTCTGCGGCTCAGAGAAGCCGCCGAGCTCCATCTTCTGCCCAAAGTGTGGCAGAAGCTGTGTGTAACATACTTTACACCGCTGCATTTATCTGATGATTTTTATTAAATGATGAACTTACCATTATAAGCGGCTAGCAACCTCCTAGGTTAGAGAAAGGTTAAAGAATTTTGGGCTTCTAGATTTCTGAATTCGAACAGACCCGTACTCCTTCTAGGGGCTTGGAATGCCAAGAAGTTACACTTTAACGCCGATTCGCTACTTGCAAATAGAAGATGTTGTGGAGAGGTTAATTGGCCTTCCTCAAATTTCCTCATAATATCTCTAAGGTAATTGGCTTGTAGAACATTATCTTCTCGATTAATTCGGGTATGCTTCCGCTTTCCAAAACGCACTTGCTCAAAACATAGCTCATCTGAGGTGATAACTCGCGATACTCCTGCTCCATCCCCATGAAAATCGTTTCCTTCAAGATTAGTAGAGTTAAGCCTGAATCGTTCAAGTCGAAAAGGTTTACTTTTAGATTGTACTCAGAGTTATAGTATATGGTCTCTTTAGTAAGCTTCGGGATTATCTTCTTCCACTCCTCTTCAACATCTAAAATTCTAAGGCTCAAGCCTTCGTTCTCAGCCTTTATCGCAAGGTTCATCGCAGCCCTAGTCTTGCCTGTTCCAGTAGCTCCTTAGAATGTAAAGTGAAAGCTGAAGTAAGGGTTTATAGGTAATAGGAATGGAGAGTTTTCTCTCTCTAAATCTCTGAGGTAAACCCCATCGTTAAACTCCTGCTTAGGGTTAGCTCCAAATAGCGGAGAGTGGCAGAACGTGCGGAACATCCCCTCGATGCTTATCCTTCCACAGTTCATGCATAGAACATAAGCCATAAAAAGAAGAAGTTACGCTTGAATGATACAATTAATTGATGCGCATCCCTTCCGTAAATTCATCAGTTGGAAGATATGGTTCGTTTTATGTTAGTTTATGTTGACAGCAGGCGGTCGATGGAAAACACTATTCATTACGTTAAGTTAACACTACTGAGCCGAAGGAGTTAATATTCTAATAGTAGCATAACAAAATTAGAATAGTGGAGAAATGTCTAGTGCTATTAGGGATTTTGCATGGCTGAACTCTCATTATTCGGAGTTGCAGAGGAATTATCCTAGCATGTACGTTGCTGTGAAGGATGGTAGAGTCGTGGCTTACGGTAAGGAGTTCGGGAAGGTTTACGATGATGCTAGGGATAGGGTCGGCGAGGAGTTTATGATAGATTACATCCTTTCTGGTGAGCCTTTTGTCCTCAAAGTTGAGCTACAGGATAACAGAAACAAGCTTCAGAAGAGATTGGACCATTCCCCATGGTCTACGACACAGGCGCGGTTATCTCACTCCTACCTCTAAGGTTCTTCAAGATGCTTAATTTGGAGAAGTTTGCACCTGTGAAGTTGACTGGTGTTTCACCTGAAATGGAGATACCGGCTAGGCTCATGAGGACAAACTTAAAGTTTGTGGACCTGAAAGGGTTAGAGTCACCTGAGATAGAAGCTTGGGGAGCAATAGCTGAGAGGGAAGACGTTCCCCTAATAATTGGGTTAAAGAGCATAGCGGAAACACACGAGTTTACAGTGAATTTTAGAGAAAGAAGCTTCAGCCTAACCTTCTATTAGCTACCTGACAATTTTCGGTTAAACGCTTATGCAGAAATCGCACATCTTCCTAAAGTGAAGCATCCCGTTGATCCACACTTCACGACTCTTAATGCAGTTTTAACAGACGATCTTTAAGCATTCGTCGCATATTCTTGAGCAGTTAACGAAGTCCTCTTACCGCATACCCTACAATAACCTCTAATCTCATCCCTTCTAACTACTGAGCCGCACGATGGACACATTACGAAAGCTTCATCCATTTTGATTACTCTTCAGAAACTTCTTGAAGTAAGTAGGGCAGAGCTTCTTGTCGTCAACCTCTATCAAACAATCTTCTGCTTTATTGAGGATGGTAGATTCATAGATTCGAAGATCTTGTAAGCTGCAAGGATAATTCCGAATAGTAGCATTTGTCTGCGCTTACTGGGCGATATCAAGAGCACCTAAGGGAAACCTCGCTCGTTCTGTAGACGCTTAGTTTAAGTTCGCAAGCAGGAGAAAAATTTTTCGAAGGAAAACTTAAACTAAAGATTCTACTCCTCTCCTACAGCACTACTATGTTAAGTTCTTTCACTTGGTAGGGCTGATGTTCGCTTGGCAGTAAACCCTGCTCTCCACATCAAACGAGATGACTTTAAGCCACTCTACCTCCCTTTAAGCGAATCAAACCATTTAGTACCGGATTTCTCCAGCGGAAAAATTTTTTCGGCAAAAATGTGGTACTAAATCCGGTACCAATCCTCTCACACGTCACCTTCAAACTCTTCCTAACGATGCTTCCAGCCCACTCAACCCCCCTACTGAGCTCTCTTAGAGCATTGATGCTGAAAAACATTGAGCAGGAGTGGAACCCGCATAAGATCTTAAGCGAATACTAAGGTTAGCGAGTAGAAACCCAGTGTCAGATTTAATGTCGGATTTCCGCCCGGAAAAAAATTTTCCCGCAAAAATCTGACACTGAATCCGACACTAAACAGGCTACGGTCCAGATGCTCTGTAGTGTGCTTGGAGAAGGCTGCTTAGCGTCATCTTTCATGCAAGGCTGTATCGAAGCCAAAAGTGAGTAGAAGGTAGGCCTGTGGGAAGGAAGAAAAAGATGGTGGTGACGGGATTAAGCGGTTAAACGCTATACGCTTGGTGATGAAGATAGCGTAGAAACTGTCGTTTCTGAAAAGCCTTCTCCACGGAGTAAACCCTTACTAGCGAGCCTCTAGTATTGTAGCCGTGTTTTGGGATGGTCTGCTTGGGATCGTGCTGAAGAGGTTAAGCGGATACCTGAGCTTCAGAGGCTCATCGAGCTTCTACCACCGGTTAATCAAGGCTTCTACTTTACCATCAGTACTGTAAGCAATAGTGGTTAATTTTGGTGTTCAGGACCCACTCTTTCAGAAGATCATTGAAAAGAGGTCACCTGCTGGGCTACCAGAATTAGGCAGTCACTAATCAAGAGATCACCGGTAGAAAGCCCGCTGTTTACATAGCTAGTATGGGTCACCCTATGGCTACCATCATGCCTCAGGGTATACCGCTCCTCGAAGACCTTTTAAGGGTGGGTTCAGGGTCTACCAGAGGAGATCTGTTAATTAATGGCCCCGGAGGAGACGCAAATACGGCTGAAGAGATGCGCCCGATGTGCAGAAGCAAGTTCAAGGAGGAATTTAACGTCATAGTTCCTAACTACGCTAAAAGTGCGCCTACGATGATAGCGTTAGGCTAAAGCGAGTAATACACAATCAGCCTCAAACGACGCAAAAACTTGCGATTGCCCTGTCTACCCATGCCTTAAGACGTTCACGTCCATTGAAGAATTAAGAACCCATCTTATCAACTTCCACAAGAAGAGTGTTAAGAAGCACGGGTTACAGGAGCTTATTGACTACGCTAGACACGCCAGAGGCTGGTATATGGTGTGCTGGCGTAAGATCTACTTTCGAAAATAAGGTTTGAGAAGCTGATTTCTTCTTTCTGAAGATCAATATTTTAATACGCCTGGAAGGCTTTAAACCTTTGATGAGGAAGATAGGTATAGTTGCAAGTGAATCGAGTGAGGTGGGGGGTAAGGTACTTCTTCAAGCTGGGGAAGAAGGGGTTAAGGCGGAGACGATTGTTCAAATAGATAATCCAAGCTGTAAGGTTATTGGTGTTTTGAGGTGTGGTCTTGGGGTTAACGAAACCCTTACGGTGGGAGCCTATAGACCAGGTGTTGCTTATGCTAAGAGGGGAGGTACACCTTCGAGCGCAAGGGAGATCTTCTCATTTAACATCAATGTTATCGGATGCTGTGGCGAGGGCGGTGTTGAGCCGAATAAAGTGATCCTCGCCCCTAGAAGTGCTGTTTATGCGTTTGAACCTGAAGACAGCCCGAACCCGATGGAGATGATAGCTCAAGGCAAGGATGTGGTGTGGATCGGTAACTACGAGGGGGTTGATGAATGGAGGATACCTGTTGATGTAAAGTTCGTCCCCTATCACATCGCCATTTACGGTGCAACTGGCAGCGGGAAGTCCTGGCTAACAAGGTATGTGTTAATCGATCTCCTCCTTCAAGCTGGATACAGGATTCTCCTTTTGGATTGGAGCGGTATGGACTACGCCCCATATCTTACAAATAGGGTGAGCATCAAGGACGTGAGTTGGGATGAAGAGGCGATCATAGAGTACATCTGTGAGAAAGCTAGTCACTTCGGATACTCTGGATATCAGAGAGACTCAAACCCGATAAAAGATGCTATCGAGGACTTCGTAGGTGACGACTGGGCATCCAAGTCATCGGGATACAATAACGCTGAGCAGCTGAAGGCTGACTTTGAGCGGGCGATGAGGAGTGCTATCGAAGCTGAAGCACAAAGGGATAGGCGGCAGAGTGGGCTCCTGAGGAGGCTCAACAGAGGGTTGAAGAGGATATCAGTGGAAGCCTTCAGGCAGATTATGGGTGTTAAGAGCCCGAGGTCACTTGTCGAGGATCTGAAGGATGTTATAGCCATCGATATGAGTGGAGTTGGAAGCGAAGAGAAACTCTCCTTTTTCATCTCACTAGCAGACTATCTGCTCGATCCGATGCAAGCAGGAGAATCACTGAAGCTTGCCCTGATCATAGATGAGGCGCCTCAGTATTGTCCTTGGGAGCCTAAGGGGCTTCAGCAGGACGCCACAGAGAGAATCAAAGCATTGTGTGCTCTGGGAAGGAAGCATCAGCTCTGCATGACCCTAATTTCACAGGGAATCTCAGGCGACATCGGCATCAACGCAGCGGTAAGGAGGAATCTGAACACAGTCTTCTTCGGTTCAATCCATCCTCTCGATATGGAGGAGGCGAAGAAGTGGCTCGAACCATACGGCATCCCCATAGAATACCTTTTGGCGCTGAAGCCTGGAAGATTCTACTTCTCAGGGAAGATGAACCCCTCTCCAACACCATTACTTATGACCTTCAAGCCAAAAGATGTGAAGTAAGATGGCTTCGGAAGAGGATACTTGGAAGAGTCTCCCCATCGACCTCCAGGAGAGGTTCTACTACGAGGCTGAGGAAGAGGCACGTCACCTCCTCGAATCGATAACAGAGGTGGAGAGGACGGTTGAGGAGGCGAGGAGCAGGATTTCAGACTCATTCGAGAATCTCAACAGTAGTGATAGGGTGATGACTGTTGCAGCTGTAGACGGCTCAAGATCTGTTAAGCCTGGGGAGAAGCTTGGAGCTAGATTCACAGTCTATTCCGTTGGAATGGTTGTGGTTAGAGGCGTTGAGAAGGTGGAGGAGCCTCAGTACGGTGCTGGAAGGGTTAGATCCTCACAATCATCCAGAGAGTTCTCTCAATACCTTTTAGCACTCCTACAGAACCTTGAAGAGAGGAAGATGGCTCTACAGGCTTTGAGGAGGGAGGATGTTGATCTTGTCATCATAGATGGTAGCTTCTACGGCTTCACATACGAAGTCTTCAGGATGAGGAGAGAAGGGCTGATGACAGCTTCATTAGAGAGGTTGCTTAAAGAGACCTATGATGCGACTCAAGAGTTGATCAAGAGTAGGAGATGTGTAGGCGTGGTGAAGAGAAGTAGGACCAGGGCCATCGGTGGCTTCCTCTCATACAAAGAGAAGAGAAGACATCCACTCGCCTTACTCTCAGACAAGTTCATCCTCACACGCATAATGCCCCCAAATGCAATCCTACAGTATCCAACACTTCTTGCAGGCCCTCAATCCTACCGAATCTACAGTAGGCTAGCCGCCCAGATGGGAGATCAAGTCAGCACCTTCGACTTCGTTAAGGAATTGAATTTGGCAAGAAGATGGGTCTTAGAAACATTCAAGCAAGCGTTTCAGATCAGCGATGAAGAAGCTGAAGGGGTCATCCGCAGCTTGAACAGAATGTATGTTCGATTATTCGAGGAAGCCCCGCCCTTCGAAATGGAGTATCCAGTGGACGTAAAAATGGAGATGGTCAGAGACTTTTTAGGCAATCGGATCAACTTCAACGAAGCAACAGGTCTACCAATAGCTTTAGACATGATCGACGAACTCGTCTCCATACCTAGAGAATTCACAAGAGACTTCATAAACGAAGTAGAGGCTAGAATCACACAGAAATATAACGGAAAGCTCGAATCAGTCAAAGCATTCTTCACAAACCTAAATCCTCAAAAAGAATTTTAGTGATGTTGGTCATTCTAATGGGATAGAAGTAATCCTTATCCCTTCGTAGAGCTTCGATGACAGGTGAAGTATGAGATATACGGGGTTGGGAAAAACGTCATCTAACATAAGGCTAGATCTCTGAAGGAAGAAGGAAGCGAGTGAGAGAACAGTAAACAAGTATTCGTTTGCATTGAAGAAGTTCCTTGAATGGTATCAAGCTGCATACGACCTCAACAGAGATTTGGCGAAGATGATACTTACATCCACATCATATACCATCACTAAAGCACTATCCAAGCAGCGTCTGAGATCTCTCCTTTAGCTAGAGCCTGCATACACGTATCCTACGACTTAGCTTTAAGAATCAGTGAGTGCTATTGAGATGATCGAGAAAGAGGGTGGCTGATGAAGTGAGGATAGCTGAGTTCCCACGCCAGAAGAACGTGAGCACACTTTTAATCTACATACATCTAAGAAGCCAATATTTGAGCAGAACCTCAGCTAGTTTGACAGCCACTATAAAAAAGTAAATATAGATTTTGCTGAAGCGAAAGAAGTACTTAAACTCAACGTAGATAAGATCCCAATAAATTCAGAGTTATGGAACTATCTCTGGGAGTTGCATGTGAGGTCTATAGAATTTATGCAAAGGACGAGGAATGCCGTTAAATTGTTTGAAAGCGAGTCCGTCTCCCTAACTATGCAGATAGAACTGATGGCTCAAGCTCCTCCGATTCGACCTTCCCAACCACCTCCAGCTCAGCCACCCCCAAAACAACCTCCAGCTAAAGGGTAATTCCTTTAAGGAGAAGGTGGGAGAAGCCTTTCAAACTAATCTTTCCTTAAGAGATCCAGAATCTACAACGCTGTAGCTATAGCGACGATAAGGAAGAAGATGAGCCTAACGGAGAAGGTCTCCAACCCCCTATTTTTAGGCGATGACTAGGAGCAAAGAGAGGGAATGTAAGTGCTTAAGATGCAGATACGAATGGAAACCTAGAGTTAAAGGCGGTCGTGCCCAAGATGCCACTCATACAGATGGGATAAAGAGAAGACACATTAATCGGCGAGATATGGTTGAAAAAGGCAAGGATGTCGCATGGACACCGCACAAGCGAATGACAGGTGAATGGTGGCGGGCTTCTCTGGGGGATGGCGGGAATAGGATTTCATTATCCTGCAGAGGGCCATACTTGACTTCTCAATCCCTAAGATATGCCCTAATGCCTCTGAGACCTCGGCGTTGAAGAATGTGTAATACGGTATGGAGTTTTGCAGGCTTTAGGATGAATCTGCTTCATCTCGGGGTACACGGGGACAAAGATTACGTGCGAGTTCAAGTCACCCTTAACGTCACGATAGCGGAGAGCTTTGAATGTCGCTTCCCTCAGACCGCTTGTGTATAAGCAGAGGATTACAGCCCTATCCCTTAAACTTGCAGAAGCGTTAGCCATCTTAAAGATCTCTTCGGGTGAGGGAACGTACTCAGGGAGCTTTCGATACCGAGGGGGAACGTGGTAAACCTCTACATCCAAGGCTCCTTCACCTTTGAAACCATTCACCCTAAAATGAAGCATCAGATAACTGCGGCGAGTGGAAATGGTCTTAAGACTCAAACCCCTATCTCTCATAGAGTCGAGAAAAGTATGTATATTGGATTCTATCAACCGTTTACTTAGGGAGAGCAGCTGATCAGGATCACAACCAACAAAACTACAGAAGCGACTCAGAACCTCAGCATACACCTCAACACTCGCATAGCTAACAGTCTTCCGCCTCAAATGCCTAAGCACATTACCAACACTCCGATACGCACTACGCCAACCCTCAATCGTCAACTCCCTCAACGCCTGCAACGGCATACCAAATCTATGATATCCCGAAGATACAAGGTTTCTCGTACGCGGGGACGTAGTCTAGCAAGGTTCCATGCAGCCCTGGAGAGGTAGGACGACAGGCTCCAGAGGCCTATGACTATAGGTTCGCTGACAAAAGTTTGGATGATGTGCCCTTTGGAGCTAGGGCGGGGGAACCTGTAGGCCGTGGGTTCAAGTCCCACCGTCCCCACCAAATTTTCGGTATAAGTCTTTAAATAGTGGTCTTTGTTAACCTACCTGGGGAGTTTGCCAATAAAGACGTACCTCGACCTTCTTGATGATTCGGATGTCAAGCATTGGTATGAGAATCTAAGGAGGGGTAGCAAGGTTCACGGGGATCTTAGCCTTAAGAGATTAAAGGCATTTTGCATGTGGTCTGGTCTCTCACCCAAGGAAATTGTGGTGAGGGCTAAAGAGAGCATAAAAGACTTTCAGCATCTGGTGGAAGATTATGTGTCCTATCTTGAGCGTGAGGGAAAATCTCCAGCATACATTGGGAACTTGTTAAAGCCTATACGTAGTTGGTTGGAGTACAACCATGCACCAAGACTCGCATCGATTAAGATAACTAATTCAGGTGTGAATATCACAACTCTAGAGGAGCGTGTCCCGACTAAGGAAGAGTTGGCAAGGATCTTTCGCTTCTTAAAGCCAAGGGAGAGGGTGGCTGCTGCTTTGTTGGCCTTCGCTGGATTGAGAATTGAAGTGTTAGGGAATTACGATGGCACAGATGGACTTGTGTTGGGAGATTTACCAGAGCTAGTGATTGGCGAAAAAACGATAGCTTACAAGAAGGTGCCCACTATGATTATAGTTAGACCTACTTTGAGTAAGGCTGGACATAGATATTTCACCTTCCTTAGTAGCGAGGGCTGCGACTACTTCAAAGAATACTTAGAGAGCAGGATGTCTAACGGCGAGAGGTTTACAGAAAAGTCTCCCGTCATATCACCTTATAGGAGTACCGAGAAAAATTTTCTCTATGCTACCAAGGTTGGCGACCTGATTAGGACTGGAATAAGAGCCGCAGGATTTAAATGGAGACCATATGTGCTTCGAGCATACTGTGATACTGCTTTTGACATAGCGGAGGCGAAGGGTTTGATCTCGCATCCCTGGAGGCAGTTCTTCATGGGCCATAAAGGCGACATAGAAGCCAGATACTCTACCAACAAAGGTAGGCTACCGCCAGATATGGTCGAGGAGATGAGGGAAGCATATAGGAGGTGCGAACCATACCTCCAGACGATGCAAACCGCTGAGGTAGAGGATCCACAGATCACAACACTAAGAACGATGGTTGAGAGCGGCGTGCTAGATCTATCCAAACCTAATGTGAGGCAATACCTGATCCAGAAGCTAGGCATAAGGGATATGGAGGTTAGGGTTGCTAAGATGAAGGAATCAGGGTTAGATGAAAAGTCAGCACACACAAAGATCATATGTGAAGAGCTGGGTATAGAGCCTATGAAGATAGAGGCATTTAAGCCAAAAGAGAATAGCGATCCTAAGAAGATTATCGGTGAAGATGAATTGGAGCGTCATTTGGCTGAAGGATGGAATGTGCAAACAATACTGCCATCAGGAAGAATACTCATTAGAAAGGTTTGACGGCGTGGGGTTCTTCAAACCAGCTAAGCGGTGGGCTAGAAGCCGATGGTAGCCGTCGACCAAAAGCTTATCCTTCGTTACAACTATCGGCGGCAGCTTACTGAGGTTCAGCATATACGAGTTTACTGTTTCGTTGTCAAACCCGTTTCGTTATGAGCGGTTCGACCACCTCCTTATGAATGCTGTAGTGGAGGAATTCGTGCTTCAATGTTTCCAATGCGGTCTTCTTTTCCTCGTCGTAGATGAAGATCACGTTCTCCTTCACCTCCCCATGCTCCTTTAAATCAGAGTTAGGCGCCCACACCACTTTAAGATCTTGGCCGAAGCCTGTAACCCTCTTCATCCTCTCAAGCCTCCTATCTAAAGCGCTCTGCACATCTACGCCCATTCTACCATTATGCCGTGTAGTAGAAGCAACGTTGTAATCAGCGTTCAGACGGTTCTTCTTGAGGGTTTGAGCCATCGGTTACGCTGCTCCCAGCTTTCTCTTCAGCTCCTCTCTGGCCTTCTTTTATGCCTCTCTGTTTCTTTCGATTACTTCGCTCCAGATTTTGGGGTCTATTTCGGCTTCAATCGCCTCTCTTACGATCCTCTGAAGCTCAGTTGGTTCTAGAGCATCCAGCTCCCAGCATTGATCGCCGTATCTCGCTACGTATTCTTCAGCTCTTGGGTCAGCCTTCTTAGTTGGGTTTGGGAGCAGGTTGAAGTTTAGGACTTGTGCATGGGTTAGAGCGATTCTCTTAAGCGTGAAGTCTACGCCGAAGTATGAAGTGAGGCAGAATCTTGAATAGCCACTGGGATGTTTAGCTACCGCTAAGAAAAGTCTAGAAACATTCTATCACATACATAGCATGTTGTGGCATGGTAGAAACCGTTACCTTTTTGACCTTTATGAAAACTCCAGCTGTTGTCAGCAGTATGTTGCCTTTGCTGTCACAACCATTCTCTGCTAAAATTTATTAAGGAAAACAACAACCGCATAGCAGTGTATTAGGTTATGTCTGAATTATCGTCTCCTATCAAAGCAGACCATTACCTTCTCAAAGATATTTTTAGTGATAAGTTCTTATTCAATATTCCGTTGTTTCAGCGGCCTTTCAGCTGGAGCAAAGAACATTTTGAGAAACTGTTCACAGATATCTATGAATCTATAGTAGAGTCTAAGGGAGAAGGAATCTATTTCTTAGGTTCGATGGTTTTAGTAAATGAGAGAGAAAACTTACATCAGGTGATCGATGGTCAGCAGAGGCTGGTATCTTTAATCACGCTAATAGCTGTTGCAAGAGATCTAACCAAAAACGAAGAGGACAAAAGAATTCTAGAAAATCTCATATGTCAAAAAGAGGCTTCACTGTTAAAAAGACCAAAAGCTGAACGCCTAAAGCCCTGGGAAGAATTAGAAGAGTATTTCAACAAGTACATATACGTTGACGGAGGAACCAAAAAATTCCTACAAGACTATAAGGGCAAGCTAAAAGATGAGGACGATCCAGCTTACCATATCTATGAAGCAATTGAAACATTTGATAACCAATTTACGGAGCATTTCTCAAAGCTGGATGGAGAAGAACAGCTCCACAATTTTGTTAAATATTTGCTAAACAACGTTTATGTCGTTATCATCAGAACCTCAGAGCTATCCTCAGCGATAAGGCTTTTCAATGTCTTGAATACACGCGGGCTTCCACTCTCATCTACGGACATCATTAAAGGAATCAACCTCGAAGCTATTCCTGACAAAAATCTTAAAGACAGATACGCAAGAGAATGGATCGAACTAGAAAGAGAACTGAGCAGAGAAGAGCTTGAGAACCTAATCTCTCACGTAAGAACAGTCTATGCGAAGGATAAATCGCGAGTAAGCTTGCACGAAGAATATGAAAAACTTCACAAAGCTAAGCAAATCGAAAAAGGAGCGAAATTTTTTCAACTTATTTATGAATTCGCTGACATTTACAAGAGAAGAATTCTAGAACCAGAAATCGACGAATCAGACCCGAAAAAGCGGAACAGATATCGTATATTAATGAACCTTGTGAGAGACTATCTACCCTTTTCTGACTGGATTCCACCTGTATTAGCCTTTAGCAAAAAATACAGCACAGACCACTTAGTCGATTTCGTCTCTCAATTAGAGAGAAAAACATTTGTTGAGTGGGTTGCCGGCTTCACTACAAGTGAAAGAATAACCAGTTTTTCAAGAGTTATTCAAGCGATAGACGATAGTCAAAATCCAAAGGATGCGATTGAAAAGATGTTCTCATATAGACCCTCACCAACTCAGAAGACAAGATATATAGACTTCAGCAATCATTCAGAGCTTCAAAGACTACTAAATAACCTCGACAATGATCAGTTTTATAAGCTAAAAGGAGGCAAACTAGCAAAATACACACTCTTAAGATTAGACATGGAACAATGGGATTTATCAGTCTTTTCAGGATACTCTGGTCAAATCACGGTTGAACACGTCCTCCCAGTAACCCCACCAGAAGAAAGCGAATGGATTATAATATTTGATGAAGACGCAAGGAAAAAGTGGACGAATAAGCTTGGAAACCTAATTCTCCTAAGCGGTAGTAAGAATGCTTCTGCAAGCAACCTAGATTTCGATAAAAAGAAAGAAATATATATTAAGAAACAATGCCAGCCGTTCCGATTAACACAAAAATTTGTTGAGGAGTTTCAGAAGTGGGATCTTAATAACCTCCAACGACGGCATAGAGAGCTGTTGAAGAACATCGAAGAAATATACATCCAGCGAACGCCAAGTCAACTTACCCTTTTTTAACCTCTGTTCAGAGGCTTCCTTGGGAAAAGGGGGATAAACAAGCCACTGACTACGGTTATCCAGATACGAGTTTTTCTCCAAATTCTTTTAGCTTATCCTTTTCGGGTAACGTAGGATACCATCTCAATTAAGTTTCTCCAGTTTTCCGTTTTCGTCAAGAAAGTAGAAAGCTACGTCCTTCACCAGATGTCCGTATACTTTAAGCCATTCTTGTGGAACTCTACGATCATGTCCAAAAACAAGGAACTTATGGGTAGCTGGAGACTTTTCCAAAAGCCAAACGTATTCAGCTATCATAGAAAATTTTGCTGGTGGTTTGGAGACTCCGTGAACCATAGTTAAATATTTTGCATCTCCAACAATTTTGCAATCTGCAGATACCATATCAAATTCTTTGGGGATACCAGCAACTCTGCCCTTTGTAAGCTGCATCCCAAAGTGTTCACTCATAACTTTTCTTGCAATATTCTCAAATTCTGCATTAGCTTGTTCTTTTGGATATTCGATTTTATCTAGCTCTGGAGAAGATATCAAAAATGATTGCGATGCTGGTTTTCTTGGTAGGTAGTATCGAATCGTTAGGCTTGCCCCCTGTCCACTTGGTGGTTCATATAGAACCTCATCACCTTCTTGCATATTTTTCCTCATAACACTACAACAGACTGGCATACGGTGACTGGTCCCCGGATACCCTCCAACTTCTCGGTGAAGATCGCTAGCCCTTATGTCTACGTATGACTTTCCTTCTTGATAAGCACTATTGAAACTTTTTTCTAAAGCTCTTTGAAAGTCTTCCCATTTTACCATTTTAGACCAACCACCTTCTATGAAGTGATCGTGGTAATTATCCTTTTTGTAAACATAGCGTGATTTAAGTTGTAAAATAAAGATACCTTTGCCTAAATGGAGAAAAGGAGTAAGCGAGATGTTTAGAGCCGACGCGATGAAAAAGCAACTCACCCGAAAGCGGTAACTCAAGATCTGCCTAAGACGCAAGAAAGAACCTTATAAGAGCAAATCAGGCAGCTACACTCTCCTCAAACATAGATCTACCTCATCTGTTTCTACCTCATCAGTTTCCTATATTGATCCTTAGATAGTGTACAGCCGGCCATTGTGACTACCTTAGGAGACTTCAGGGGCGTCTCGTATCTTCTGATTTGTGATAAATGTAAAACAAGAAGCTTCTTCGACTTTGGTCTATCGCCTCTGTACTTATCCAACTCAGCCGGGGTAATGAAAAGTCCGTCACCGAATTCTTTCACGACCAAGTCTGGCGTCAATAACTCAATTCGGTCAACAGTTGCTACGCCTACAAGACATTTTCCTCCCCCAGACTGATAGAAAATCAGCTTGCCGCCGATAGCTACATTTGGAGGCCTCTCCCCAACATACTTACAAAAGACGTTCTTTCCTTTCAGCAATCTTTCGATGTGCTCGGGCAACAACGGATAAACAATGACCATGTTTCTCTGCTTCAATGTCTTTCACCTATCGATCAGGAGGCTCAAAAGGCTTCTCTTCTTCTACCCGAGCATCTTGAGTTTTGACAGCGACTTCATTCTCAGAATCACGCCTTCCTTTTATCAATCTGTCGTTCACCGCTTCGACAAAAAAAAGCATGTAATTCTGTAAGCAACTCAACAGACAAGCCCAGACTATTCAACACCGCTTTATCTAGTTTTTTTCTGTCTTCTTGGTTAACTTCATCGCGGTGTGTCAACACCTTCTTTTTGAGGAGGCGAGCAGGGTCGTATTCAATCCTGATATTCCTCAGGTCCGGAACAGGCATCACTAAGTAATCCTCAACCCTTATGTCGGAAGCACCTCCACCTAGCCGACCGCAATAAAGTTCGACGGTAAACAAGAAAAGGGTAGAAATTAGATATACTACGATTTTGTCTGGGTCAGAGTAATCTAACGTGTAGAGACGTTGGTCGCAAATTACCGATTTTGACGATAGATTAACATATAACTTATCCATCAAAGATTTGGGTAAGAGAATCCTTGTCGGTTTCAAATCTGTCACCTTGTACCAAGGGTTGCGATTCCTGAGCGTCGGCCTCTCTGGGAGCCCCTTGGTTTCACCATGTTTGATGTAAAGCCTTGTGAACGGTCGTGGCTTATCCGTGTAAAGACAGTACGTAGTTGGTTCAGAAATTAAGTATCTTCCTAGCTGTCTTGGACTTCGGATCAGCGGGGTGATATCTGCCCTATCTATAACGAACCGTTCTCCTCCCTCATTTTCAATGTATATCAATCCTTGTTCCTTCAGTTCCTTCTCATTTAATACGCCTTCCAGGCGTATTAAAATATTGATCTCAAACTTTATTTTCGAAAGTAGATTTTACGCCAGCAACCTATGTACCAGCCTCTGGCGTGCCTAGCGTAGTCAAGAAGCTCCTGTAACCCATGCTTCTTAACACTCTTCTTGTGGAAGTTGATAAGATGCGTCCTTAATTCTTCAACGGACGTGAACGTCTTAAGACACGGGTAGACAGGGCAATCGTAAGTTTTTGCATCGTTTGAGGCTGAAGGTGTATTATCCGCTTCAGCCTCTTTACCATTCACTAACCTCTTTACCATTCACAAACCCTCTAGGAGGTGCTTAAGCTTCTCCACGATCTTCTCCTTCTCTTTGTACGCCTCCTCTTGCACATCAAGGAGTAGGCTGTTGATTATGAGGCGCTGCCTATTCACGATCCTCTCATACGGTTTGATGGCTAAACAGACCACGTAGTCTAAGAACTCGTGCCGCAGTGTGTCAATAGCCTTATCTTGGTCGTCGGCGTAGATGTAGATCGTATCGCCCTTCACCTCCCCCTCTCGATCTGAGCTACCTCGTGGTAGCCACTTCACCTTCAACTCATGCCCCAAATCCACTAGCTGTATTAGCCGCTTAAGCTCCTCCTTAAGCTCAGCCTCCACAAGGTCCTTATCGACCCTTCTATTCTTCCGCTTGAGCGCTTGAGCCAATCGCCTAACTCCTAGCCTTCTCTCTTACGACTTTCTGAACCCATTCACAGGCTCTGACTATTTCACGCCTATGCTCGTCGCTACACGCTGAGAACTCGACTGCTAAAGCCACGTCATCAGAACCAACTACAAGATACTCTATGCCGTGCTTCTCTTTATGGCTCCCTAGTATCTTCGGTATGAGGAAGCTTTTGAAGGCTCCAGAATTCTTTGGTACAGGTGGGTTGAACTCGAACCTGTTCTCGAGTTTGCGAGCTGTTTTGGCTGCTTCTAGAGCCTTTAGAAGGCTCTGCTTCCTCTCCTCTAGGATCTTAAGTGTTAGCTCAACCTCCTCCAACCTAGCCTTTATCTCCACCTCACTCAATACAAGCACTCTCCTTGGTTTGACTTTTGGGGCTGGAGCAGAGTACCTAAGCCCTCAACTATGTGTGTAGGGTAAAGTTGTCTATGCTCTTTAGCGTATTTCGGGTCGAGCCAAGGTCCGCAACCGCAGGTTACGCATCTGAATCTTGCCTTCGGGTTTTCAGATTGGTTGTTGACCGCCAATCGGCTACTGGAAGAGGTTTCGCTTTGAGTAGTTTGGGGAGGTTTTGTGTTAGGCTGTTTGGACTCACTAGCTTTTCCTGAGGTAGCCAGAGGCTTGTTGGCGTCGGAGTCGTCGGAGTAGGCGGTTTTAGAACAGACCCCCTCCCCCCTCTCTATGGGCGTTGGGGCGTCATAGGCTTCTTCAGCTGGGTTTGAGGATTGTTTAAAGGGGGTGGGGAGGGGGTCTGTTTTAAGACCGACGACTCCGCCTACTCCGACGCCTTCCCGAAGCCACCTAGCGAATTGAGCGAACTTGCCTGTTGTTCGCCAGCCACCCTCTCTCTTCAAAAACCCGTGCGCTTCAAGGACCTTACCGATCACCTGAACAATTTCTCGCCCGATGGAGAATCTGGTGCAGAGTTCTTCTATCGATGGTTTGCTCCGCGAAGCTACATATAGGATAAATTGTCGTAGCTCTATCTCATCCAGCTTCTCTATGGTTGTCTTTAGCTGCTTCCAAATCTCTGCGCATGCTTGTGGGTCGAGCCTCTCCTCGTCTTCGCGCTGCCTTAGGATGTGAAGCCCAGCGTCTCTATAGACTCTTTTGATGAACTCTAGGATGTAGTTGACGTGTTCTTCTTTAACCACAACCTTCTCGAATTCTTCGTCTACGCTCAGCGTTAGCGTCGCGAGGCTGGCTGAGAGTCTTGCGAGCTTCAGTTTCATCTCCTCGTTTACTAGAGGGATAGATGAAGTTGAGAACTCCTTGTAGAGCATAGATGCTCCTTCGTAGATCGCTTTCAAAGCTTCCTGTGTGAATAATATCTGATGAGGCTCTCTTGAGTGCACAAATAGGGCGAGCTCCCTGAACGCTTCCTCGTTGAACTCAGGTGGTTCGTCTGGTGGGTTGTTGATCGCCTCAATAGGCACATCGTCACTCGATGTGAAGACAGCTATGTCGAGGCGGGCGATACCAGGCTTATCCCTTAAAAATTCTAAAGCCTGAGCCTTCACAAAGAGATCTCTCATAGGTACGCTCCTACGCTCCAAGCCGTAGTAGGCTTCTGGGTTAGCGATGTGTATAGCTCTGGTCCTAGCTTGTGCCTTACCCCTACTAGCCCCAAGCTTTGTGATGACGCCGTTTCTCTCAGCTTCCTGTATCTCACCCCACTCCCTCAAACTAATCTTGTTCGCCCCGTCTACAACTAGGAGAGAGCGGTCAGCTAGAACCATCATACCCCAGTCGATGAGCCATACTCCAGATGAAAGCTGATACAAGGCGCCCACAAGTCCCGTGAGCCTAGCGCACTCACCTGTGATGTATATGCCTCGTTTGAATAGTCTTAGCACCGCTTTTGCTGTCTCGGATTTGGCTGTAGTGGTGTCACCGATTATTACAACGATAAGCCAGCCACGTTGCAACTTCCCTTCGAAGACGATGAGGTAAGGGCTTGTTTCAGCCAAAATGCAAGCAAGCGCAACGTCTCCACGCCCAACTATCTTCGCATAGCGTTCAAAGTTCTTAAGGAGCCAGTTCACCCTGCTTTCAACGTCAACCAAGCGTTCAGGATACAGGGCTTGTAGGAGGCTTCGGTTCACTCTATAAGCTCTAATATCGCCTTCAGCGTTCTCAACTCTAGTGACTAACATAGTAACCCTTTGTGAACGGGGATCAGGTATGACCAACCCTTCTAACGTAACCTTTATCGCCGTTTCAAACTCGGCGTTAAGAGCGTAGACATCGTATGGCTTGAATTCACGACCCTTCTCATCAACAGCTATTCCTTTTTGTTCGTAGATTGCCGTGACCGCGGGTCTAACCCTAAGGTGTTTTAATGCAGCTCTCTCCTCTACTTCAACTTGAAGATTGCTTATGCAGCCTTCGACCCCAAGCTTCTCGCCAGCATACTTCTTTAGAAGAGCTACGAGCTGCAGTTGATGCGCGCTGACAGCAGCAATCAGTATCGGGTCGTCGCTTCCCACCTCGATTGTTTGCGAATCTCTATGAAGGACGCAGCTCTCGCATCCGTCGCCTTTAGGTCTACAACTTACCCTGATGCGCTTAGGTACGGCGTAGGTTTCACCAATACCCGACACCTGTGCCTCACACTTCACCCGCCTACCAAAGAATTCAACTCGCTCAATATCTGTTAGGTGAACGTACAGCGCATCTCTATCAAGAAGCCACTTCTTCAACGATAGTTGGTGTAGGCATTTCTTAAGCTCCAGCGCAAGTTCCTCAGATAGCTCAAAAGTAGCCTTAGCGCTACTCAAAATAAGCTCCTCCATAGCATCGGATAACGTATATGGTGGTGTTAAGACGGCGAGCAATCTGAAGAAAGGTGTACCCTCCCCCCTAGTCGGCACCTCACGGCCATCGGGACCCATAACCGTTAACCCAACCCTCTTAGTTTCATCAACATACACCCTAAGCTTGTAACCTTCACGCACCTGCTTCTCCCCAATCAGCTGCCATTTAGGTACAAGCACTGGCTCCAAGCTTTTACCCCCTCTTCGAATCACCCCTCGTCGAGAGACGCTTATTCGCAGGCAATACTTCCTTTCTAGAAGTCTTCAACGCGGGGTCCCTCGCGAGCCAAACCTTCGCGCCACAAGAAGGGCAGGTCACTCGAAGTAGCTTAGATCTGGTTGTCCACTCGTACCCGCATCTATAGCAGGAAACTTTCGGCATATACTACTACCTATAATAAAAAATGCAGCAGCTTATAGGACTCTTTAGTTGTACCACCAAATCTCAGACTTATTGACCTATCTTTATATACTCCTGAACGTACAACCAAGAACGATGCTCTTAGGGTATTCCGTCTGTAAAGACACCGTTGAGAACCTTAAGAGGGAGGTGACTTACGTCGATCATAAACGAGGAGACCGTGAAGAACCTTAAGAAGTCTCTTAATACTGTCGGTCAAATCTACGCAATAATCGAAGACGAAACAGGTGAGATCGTAAGTGGCAGACATAGGGCGATGGCTGGAGCTTTAGGCAGAAGAACCGTGAACCTTCAGGAGATCGCGCAAAGTCTAGGCGTCAATCGAGAAGCCGCTAAGATCATCGTCAGAATGCACAGCAACGTCCAAAGGAAGGTGAGCGAAGAGGAAACCAAGTTAGAACTCTTAGCCTTAGCAGAAGCCCTTGGGAATCAAGGTATACCAAAAGAGAAGATCCCAGAAGAACTTATCAAGTGGGCGCCATACTCAGAGCGCTACATCAGAGAACTGCTGCCAGACGAATACAAGCACAAGGAGAAGAAGCATAAGTCAATAGAAGATCTTCAGAGGCTTACCGAGGAGGATAAAGTCTGGTTAGCTTCAACTATCGACTCTACGGGAAGTTTATACCAGGATAAATATAGGCAGCTCTGGATTAAGATATTCAGCACAGATCGAGAATTGGTGGAAAAGGCAGCTAGAATCTTGGGAGGAGGAGTAACCGTAGGAAAGAGTAACAAAAGGAAGCCGCTTTATGTAACTAGTAGACACGGAACCAAATCGGTAAAAGCAATCCTTAAGCTGATACAACCATACCTGAAGGTCAAAAAAGATATCGCCCAAAAGTTCGTTTCCGATACGGCTGAAGCATCTTAGAGCCAGGAGAAGTTACTGAAAATAGCTGCAGCAATCAAGCAAAAGTCGATAGCGAGCAAAGACGATTGAAGCTTCCTCTCTTCTGACATAATTTCTGCCCCCCGCATTTTTTAGGCAAATAGGGAGGTTAACAATTAACAAAATCGTTCGTCTCAAGAGCCTCTGACCCCCACCTTTATATACCCCAGTGTACCAGCAAAAAGGATGCTGCCCTAGAGGTTCTTGCTGGTTCTGCGGACGCTGAGCCTCAAACCAAACTAAAAACGGTGATTCTGAACGTCGCGTTGCTCCCCGCAGTTTTGGGCTTAGAATGCATATTGGATATTGGAAAATTCGCTTGTTTCATGTGCCTTCACCCCCCTCCCTTTATATACTCTTTTGTACCACCTATAGAAAACAGTTTGGTCGGGAGACCTCCTAAAACAGAAGGCGTCCCCAGCTCAAACCTCTGAGCGAAGAACAGCTGCGCCAAACGTTGGTTCAAGATGCCCTCACAGTTCTGCAGAGGAGGGCATCTGCGTATTCTGACACCATGCCCCCGTAGTCAAGTAGCCGTACTATTAAGCACAGCCAAGAGGCTTGTCAAAACCGCATCGAAGGAAAGGAAGTGGCTCAAGCACTAAGCGAAGAAGTGCAACGCCAAATAATGGTTCAAGACGCCTTGAAAGTCACACAAACCAGACATCTGAGTAAGATGTTGAGTCTTCCTTAGTGAGCACCCTTAAAGTGCTTTTGCTTGTGCCAGCTTTATTATCTGGAAGAGTTTGGTTCAGTGCGGCAACCACTCTTAGCTTATCTTCAGCAGCTTCCTGAAGGCATCAAATATTGGGCTCGATTGTCGCTCATTATTTTCGTTGAACTTAGGCTTCTCTTTACCTAGGTAGTGTTCTTTGGGCTTCTCGGAGCCATAGTGCTTAAAGTAGTAGTATTTGTGACCGTAGATCTCCCTTACCTTAACCTTTCCTTTGCGACTACACTTTGGGCAGATCATCATAATAAAAAGTGGGGGCTAAACAACATAACAAGAGGGTTAACACACCCGCCGTAGATGCCAAAGGGGGGTTAAACACCCTAACAAGAAGATCCATCATGGGTTAAACACGGGTTAAACAGCATGACAAAAGATTCTATCTTAGGTTAAACTTAGGTTAAACGCTGAACAAGACTTTCCATCACGGGTTAAACGTGGGTTAAACATCGCTTTTTGTTTATGGTTTGACTCTGCTCATCAAAAGAGTGGTTTACAGATACGGCAACAAAGGGGAGATGGATGGCAAAGTAGCAGCCAAGGTTCTTTGGACAAAGCTGAGCAGTAGGTCTCATTGTAGCGAATAGGCAAAAGAACAAAGAGCCTCATAAAGAGGGGCAGAGCGGTTGAATGAATCATCCGCCTGGACTCAAATCATGTTCTGAAGCAACCCCTCTCTATTTTGAAAAACAATTACTATAGATGTCGAAATGCTGCAACATTACGACATTTGAACGAGCTTAAGCCCACCCAGTTTCTAAGCTTAGGTGCGCAAAGGCTTAAATCAAGACAAAACATCAGAAAGTCCATTTGTCCAAAAGTGGATTAATCCAAAAATCCACTAATCCACTAGAGTTTTGAGGATTGGAGAGCATGGGGTTACCACGCCGCTTTAAGGCTATTTTGGTAGGTATAGCAGGATGTTAGAGGTTCTTGCGGGTGCTGAGGAACTAGTTCCTCTGTACCCGAAACATAAAGAGTGCTGATACTCAAGTATCATCCCTCGAAGATGAAAAGGCCAGTCGCACTTCACAGATGGGTAAGGACAAGGCATATTAAGTGCTACGAAGCAGAGGCAAAAGACAGTTGAATGGTGGAGCGAGCTGAAGCACGTAGAGGCAATCCTCAGAGTTAAGAAGGAGCACGATACCTGGCATGGTGAGGAAGTCTTAGAGATCTAGTTTGAGGTATATAGGTCGATCACATTCTTGTGGTCTGCGAACATCTCCTGCTCTACTCAACCACCGAAGAAGTAAACTTTCTAACAAATCTTATGGCTACAATAATTAAAGGTACAAAATAGACCAGCAACTCATACACTTCAACCAATCCAGATTTATACATAACACACAAACCCACTAGCCATCCAACACTATAACTCGTAGCCCAAAAAGGGAACGCAAAAAACCAACAATACTGTAGAAATAAAATTCGAAACATGAATCGGCAGCACAAAGGAAGCAGGTATCAACCCAATCCTAACAAACGAAGATAAAACTAGTGACATCACAAAACCAAAAATTATCTCCGCAATCGCTCTTCTGAACCCATACTCAAATTCAGACATGCTCACTCTTGATTCCAGCCCCATAAATAAGAAAATTTATATGAAGTCTTTAAAGTTAGTCATAAACATGCCTGATTTAGAATGGCTACTCATATTCATATTCTTAATCTTAATCATCATACTATTCCATCGATACTCTAAATTAAAAGGGCAGGTCGAAAGTAAAGCTACTCAGCTTTTTAACGAGTGGAGAGAAAAAGGGGAGAAGACTATAAGAGAAGACGCAATAAAAAGATCCACATCAACGATCATCGGAAAAGTTGGAGAGCATCTAACACCAGTAATAATATTTCAAAATTATGGCGTAAACCCAAAGGATTTTAGATTCATAGGAACACCCGTAGACTTCATCGCATTCAAAGGGTTATCCGAAGGAAAACTTGAGGAGATACTCTTCATCGAAGTGAAATCTGGGGAGACCACAGGGCTAACCGAAAGAGAGAAGCAAATAAGAGATGTAGTCGAATCTAAAAGAATAAGATGGCTTTTCATACACCTACCAGCTGAGCTCGAGAAGCTAATGTCTTGATGACGTAAATTAACCAAAACCCTTAACCTCTATGAAGCACATAAAAAATAACTATCATCAAAACTCAAAGGTTACTCGGGATTTACGTGGACACATTGCGATGATAATTAAAGTAAAAAACGTCACTTCAGAGAAGCCTACTACGCTCCATACTAGAAAGTATACGGTGGAGGTTAGGATGTCAACCATAATGCCGTCTGAAATGAATCATAATTAATTAGATTCTTTTTCCTATAAGCTCCTCTCAGAACTTGTCATCATATGCAAACATCGTCCATCTGGCTTTGCGTGGCTTTAACTGCTTCCTGAACTATTATTTGCCGCTGCACTTCCTCGGTTAGATGCTTATTAAGAAGACACATTATCCCAAACATACTTTCACCGATCTTAGTATATGCAAGTCTCGATATAGGATACATTATACTGACAGCATCTGTCCTGAGTTATTTAGGGGTCGGTGTTCAGCCTCCTCAAGCTGAATGGGGAAGGATGGTGTTTGAGATGCAAAGCTATTTGTTCAGTCAGTGGTGGCTTCCTATATTTCCAGGCTTGGCGATCACGATCACAGTACTAGGTTTCAATCTATTAGGCGATGCTCTAAGAGATATCCTAGATCCTAGGACGCGAAAGATCGTCGGAGGATAAGTTGCTTGGTTAAGCAAACAATCGTGTCTGTTAAGGATTTTAATCTTGTCTTCCAAACTGAACAAGGTCTTGTACATGCGCTCGACAATGTCTCTATTGATATATCTGAGGGAGAAGTGGTCGGATTAGTGGGAGAATCAGGCGCGGGCAAAAGCGTTTTAGGGTTATCAATCATAGGTCTTATCCCTATTCCACCAGGTAGATTTCTATCTGGAAACATCATTTTTGGAGGTCAGGATTTGATGAAGTTGAGCAATAAAGAAATGGTTAAAATTCGCGGTACAGGAATATCAATGATTTTCCAAGAGCCGTTGACAAGTCTGAACCCTGTCCTCAGAGTAGGTGAACAGATAGTAGAATCTATTCAGCTTAGAAGAAAAAGGGCGAATATCAGAAATTCAGGAAAGTCGATCCACGACGAAGTCATAGAAGCCCTCAGGCTTGTCCGCATTCCAGATGCAGAAAAGATCGCCGTCAGGTATCCCCATGAACTCAGCGGAGGTATGAGGCAACGAGTAATGATTGCAATGGCTTTGTCATCTAAACCTTTATTGCTGATAGCGGACGAACCTACTACCTCTCTAGACGTAACGACCCAAGCTAGAATTCTAGCACTAATGCGAGTACTCATCAAAGAAGTCAATACATCAATACTGTTCATAACACACGACTTTGGTGTAGTTGCTGAGATAGCGGATAGGGTTGCGGTAATGTATGCTGGTAACATCGTTGAAGAAGCACCTACTCAGGATATTCTAGAAGAGCCTTTTCATCCTTATACAAAAGGACTCTTACAATGTCTACCTAGTATCTCAAGAGGAGACGTCTTCCTTCGACCATTGCCAGGAACGATACCTGACTTAATCAATCCACCAGAAGGATGTAAGTTCCATCCTCGTTGCCAACATGCTATGGCCATATGCTCAAAAAGGAAAACTCAGCTCATTCAAGTCCAATCTGAAAGGAGAGTAGCTTGCTATCTCTTTGGTGACGAATTGTGAACAAGGAAGAGAAGCTAATCAGAGCTAAGGATCTCGTCAAGTACTTTCGAGTCCCAGGAATGCCACATTCCTCGGTAGTGCACGCAGTTGACCATGTAGACATAGAGATCGAAAGGGACCAGACCTTTGGGCTAGTGGGAGAAAGCGGCTGCGGCAAAAGCACACTTGGGAGAACCTTACTTCTATTGACACGTCCAGACTTCGGAAAAATACTATTCGATGGATTAGACCTGCTAAGTCTTTCGGAAGGTGAAATCAGGAAAATTCGACCTAACATGCAAATTGTCTTTCAAGATCCGATGTCATCACTCGATCCTCGGATGCGTGTGAAGGACATCGTAGCCGAACCTCTTGTTGCTTGCGGAGTCAAAGACAAGAGAAATGTCGAGCAACAGGTTGGAGAGATTCTTAGTAAAGTGGGGCTGAAAAAGGATCACGCAATGCGATTCCCCCATGAATTTAGTGGAGGGCAGAGATAGCGTATAGCCATAGCAAGAGCACTTATCGCGAAGCCTCGATTTGTAGTATTGGATGAACCTACAACTGCCCTTGATGCATCGATACAAGCTCAAATTCTGAACCTACTCAAGGATCTACGAAAGGATTTTGGGCTTAGTTACCTTTTCATAAGCCACAACGTTAATGTGGTCAGATACATGAGCGATGTAATTGGTGTAATGTATCTAGGGAAAATCGTTGAAATAGGCAAAGCAGAGTCACTCATAAAAGAACCTCTTCATCCATATACTATTGAGCTCATATCATCTGTACCAACCTTAGATCCGAATCGAAAAATTAAAGAAGACCTTATCATTGAAGAATATCTGAGCTCAATCACTCTTCCAAGAGGCTGCAGGTACAGTTTGAAATGCCCTCATGTAATGGATAAATGCAGAACCTCCGAACCATCCCTAATTGAAAAACACTATGGCCACAAAGTAGCATGCTATCTTTATGAATGATTTGCTGCGGAATTGTGTGTTCTCTATAATTTTCTACTATTACCCTCTAGTGCAACAAGTGCAGTACAAGACACATCATTCTATCTAACTTAGCTATCTCATTATGTATTGTTTCAATCTTTATGGTAGATAATGTAAAGCTGGAGTTAACTCTGCTCTAACACCAAAGATCGTAACAGCAATAATGTAAAAGTATCACAGATTAACAGATACATTTAAATATTATACAAGTGTTAGACCTTTTATGTATCCAAGAAGACTAGGAATAGGTACTACCGTAGCTGCTGTAATATCCGTCGTTTTACTTATCATAGGTGTAGTTGCGGGATATTTTGCAGGTAGTGCAGGAGCTCCTTCTGTCACAACTACAGTAACAGGTCCAACCACTACAGTAACAGGTCCAACTACAACACTGACTACCACAAAAACAGTGGAAGCAGGTGCGCCTACCACGGTTACATCTACAGTAACTACTACAAAGACGGTCACGTCCACAACTACTGCAACTGCAGAGCCTACTAAATTAACTCAATACAAAGACAAAATAAGGATCGGTACTGCCTTACGTATCGAAACTACCATGGATCCAGCAAACGCTATTGGGTACATGGCTGTTAACATACTATATAATGTGGGAGCAGGGCTAGTGCGATATAAGGCCGGAACAAGCGAAATCGAACCAGACATAGCAAGCAAATGGACGATAAGTGAAGACGGAACGGTATACACCTTCACCTTAAGACAAGACGCAAAGTTTTCAAATGGCAACCCAGTCACGGCAAAGACATTTGAATACTCTTGGAGGAGGGCGTTGAAACTGAAGGGCGCACCAACCTTCTTCATGGGACTGGTCATAGAAAAGCCAGAAGACGTTAAAGCTATTGATGACTACACTTTACAGGTGAAGCTGAAACACCCATTCGCTCCATTTCTAAGTCTAATAGCGATATCTGCTGCACCTAGCTACCCTGTAGATCCAACTGTAGTATCGGAAAATGATTTCTATCAGGGAATCTATATCGGGCCTGGTCCTTATCAAATATCGAAGTATGAAAGGGACATAATGATGTTGTTAACACCTAATCCATACTACTTCGGTCCTAAGCCTGCTACACCCAACATCGAGATTAGGTGGTTCAGCGACTCCTCAGCACTTGCTCTTGCATTGCGTAATAAGGACATAGATGTAGTACTAAGAGGTGGGCTCTCTCCTAGCGAGATCACGATGTTCATGCAAAACCCAGACTTTACAGTGGATATGGCAGTACTGGTTCAGAACCGAATGCTTATGCTAAACACAGCACAACCACCGTTTACTGATAAAAGAGTGCGCCAAGCGGTAGCATATGCAGTAGACAGACGAAGTATCGTTGAGACAGTGTTCCAAAATACTGTCTTTCCATTGTACAGTCAGATACCTCGAGGCATTTCTGGGGGAGCCAACTACTTTAAGTCGATCTATGGTGACGGTAATATCGAGAAGGCCAAAGAGTTGCTTAGGGCAGCTGGGTACAGTGAATCCAATAAGATGAAGTTTGAGCTTACGTACGACGCCCAATCATATGGTGTGACGGAGATGAATGTCGCAGTACTCTTTAAACAACAGATAGAAGCTACAGGAATGGCTGAGGTTAAACTTAATCCGGTGGATGCAGCTAAATTTACTGAACTGTATGTTTTCCAACCTTATCCTGGACTCCTACAAGCCTTTATCTTCGGTTGGTGGGCGGATTATCTTGATGCCGATGACTACCTCTACTGCTTCTATAACTCATACTGGGCTGGGATACTAGGGGTTTACCTCAATAATACAAGAATAGATCAGCTACTTGAGGAACAAAGAAAACTGGTTGATTTCGAGGACAGGCTCCCACTACTCGTAGAAATTCAGAAGCTCGGAGCAGAAGAAGCCTCATCAGTTCCTCTATGGCAACCAAGGCAGGAAGCAGTATATATCAAAGGAGTAGAAGGTGTAGTACTAAGCCCCGACGGAGGCTCAAGGTACTGGCTAATCCGTATGCCTAGCTAATAGATCATCACTGACTCCTGATGAGGGTGCTCCCTCATCAGAATTTTTGTTTCGCTCCTTTCTTTTTATTCTATTCAGCCAACTTAGGGTTTGTGAGTTCACTAAGCCCTTCACCTAGGAGACTGAAACCAAGTGCGGCGAGCACTATCATCAAGCCAGGGAACGTAACAATCCACCAGTACCCGCCAAGAAGGGTACGCTTGCCAACCACCAGATCAAAGCCCCACGAAGGTTCTGGGGGGACAGCTGTTGATAGGCCAATAAACGCTAGACCAGCTTCTATAAGTATAGCATCAGCAAAGCTCATGGTTATCACGACTGAGATTGTAGGAAGTACGTTTGGAAATATATATCTAAGGATTATTGACCACGTTCTTTCCCCAATTGCTTTTGCTGCATCGATATACATTAGCTCTTTAATCGAAAGCACTTGGCTTCTAACCATCCTGAAGAAAACAGGAACATAGATAACCGTTATCGCTGCAGCTGTATTCATTATGCTTGGACCCAGCATAGCAGTTATAGCTATAGCCAAGATCAAGCCTGGAAAGGCAAAGAGACTATCCATCAGTAGAGACATCACTCTATCAGGAATCCCCCCTACATATCCCGATATTAGGCCAAGTGGGACTCCTGCAAAAATAGCAAAGAAGGTGGAAAAAATAGCCACCATCAAAGGAATACGACCACCATATAGAACGCGTGTATATACATCTTGACCTATATCGTTTGTACCCATCAAATGTTCTTGATTTGGAGGCTGAAAGGGTTTGAAAAAGCTTCCATCAGGTTTAGTGCCTGTATGACTATAGGTTGTCAAGAATGGTGCTAATAATGTAACCCCTATTAAGAAAAGCATTAGTATAGTGCCCACCCAAACTAGTTTCTTTGGTAATCCTCGAAAAGCACTTCGACCTATCTTGTAAAGAATTATTTTTGTCAAAGCTTCACCCTAGGGTCAAGATATGCGTAGACCAGATCTACAACAAAGCTCACAACAATCATTATGATTGCAAAGAAGACGATCGAACCTTGAACAGCAGCATAGTCTCTATTACCTATTCTTGACACTAGATATGTGCCTAGTCCAGGCCACGAAAAAGTGACTTCTGTAAGAACGGCTCCAGAAAGTAGACCGGCGATTTCAAGACCTATCATAGTTATAAGAGGAAGTAAAGCGTTGCGTAGACCGTACTTATACACGATAGTATACTTCTGAAGTCCTCTGGTTTCTGCAGCAAGCGTGTAGTCCTGCTTAAGCGTTTCGACCATATATGTTCTTGTTAATCTTGCAAAGACTCCGGATATAACGAGCCCTAGCGAAAGAGACGGCAGAATAAGGTGCTTTAATGAAAGGGCGAATCCTTCTAGATCACCGTTGAGGACGAAGTCCAAAAGGTATAGCCCTGTTACTTTATTGGTTGGAGTAGGCCCGATTCCAGCTACAGGTAAAAACCCTAAGTACACCCCTAATAGAAGTTGAAGCATAAGTCCAAACCAGAAGATTGGAATGACGTATACTACGACTCCATAGATCCGCACGATTATATCAAGCAATCTTCCTCTTCTTTGGCTAGCCGAGATGCCAAGAGGAATCCCGCAGATTAGAGCAACAAACATTGCGCCTAGCGTAAGTTCAACTGTATGAGGAAAGAATTTAAGGATCTCTGAAATAACTGGTTCGCGAGTAAGAAGAGAGATACCGAAATCGCCTCGAAATATCGCTAAGAGATAGTTAAAATATTGTATATGAAGTGGTGCATCAAGGCCCAGCTGCTGTGCTAGTTTCGTCCTTAATTCAGGAGAAGCACGTGGTCCTAAAATTACGTTTATTGGGTCTCCGGGGATAACGCGCAATATTACAAAGACTAGTGTAAAAAGGAAAATGGTCATAGGTATTGCGATGAGAGCGCGTGAAATAATGTAGGATTTAATGGTCAAAGTCTAACCCCCAAAAAATTACTTTTTCTCAACTCCTTCTCACCTGAAGGGTTTAATCATACAGGCAACAAGATGATCATCTCCAACAGATTCCAAGACCTGCGCCGTTGTTCTGCAAACATCCTGTACATAGGGGCAACGAGGATGGAATCTGCATCCGCTTGGTTGGTTCACTAAGCTTGGCACTTCTCCTCCAACTATCATCTTCTTAGATTGATATTTTGGGTCTGGAACGGGTACAGCAGACAATAGAGCTCTCGTATAAGGATGTTGAGGGTTACCGAATAAGGCTTGCTTTGTAGCAATCTCCAAGATTTGACCCGCATACATTATCGCCACGCGGTCACAAAGATACTTAGCGGAAGCTAAATCATGTGTTATGAAAAGAAAGGTCATCCCTTTCTCTTTTCTCATACGCTCTATTATGTCTATTATCTGTGCTCTGACCGAAACATCAACCATAGCTAGAGGTTCATCTGCAACAATGAATTTAGGATTAAGAACAAGACTCCTTGCTATTACTACTCTCTGCCTCTGACCACCGCTAAGTTCAAATGGAAATCGGCTATAGAATGCATGAGGAGGAGACAGTGCAACAGAGTCCAACGCATCAAATACAGCTTGTCTGATCTCTTGCTTAGTATAACTCCCGTAGATCTTGAGAGGTCTTCCTATGGCATCACTTACTCTCATCCGAGGGTTAAGAGCTGCGGTTGGATCTTGAAAGATTATCTGAATATGCTGCCTAAGTTGTCTTAACTTTAACTTATCAAGTGTAGCGATATCAACACCATCAAACACAATACTACCTTCCGTCGGTTCGATTAGACCCACACAAAGTCTACCTACTGTTGTCTTTCCGCTCCCGCTTTCTCCTACAAGACCGAAGATCTCTCCTTTCTTTAAAGTGAAACTTACGTCATCTACGGCGTGAACATAGGCTTTCTGCTTTGTAATTAGATTCTCAATTATCCCTTTTTGCAATGGAAAATATTTTTTTAGACCTTTAACTTGCAGTAACAAGGTCGAGCACTTAGTGATATAAGAAGCACCTAACCTTTCTTCCAGCTGATGTCGTAGTAAGTGGAGGCTGTTTTTTACATTTGGCAAACGCATATGGGCAACGTTGTTGGAAGCTACAACCTTCTGGTGGATTTATTAGATCCGGTGGTGAACCAGGTATCCAGTAGAGATCTTGCTGATCCAGCCGAATGTTAGGCACTGCCCTCAATAAGCCTTGTGTATATGGGTGTAGCGGCTTCTCGAAGAGATCTAAGGTAGGCGACTCCTCAACAACTTCTCCTGCATACATAATTATGACTTTATCACAGGTTTCAGCTACAATTCCAATATTATGGGTTATAAGCATCATAGTCAAGCCTAGCTGTGAACGGAGATTATTCAAAAGTGTCAGAATTTGTGCCTCCACCAATGCATCCAAAGAAGTAGTAGGTTCATCGGCTATGACTAGCTTCGGATTCAAAGCCAAAGCTAGCCCGATCATGACTCTTTGTCTCATTCCCCCACTAAACTGATGTGGGTAATCCTCAAACCGTTCTTTAAGTATGCCCAATTTCTCCATAAGGAGGATAGCTCTCTTTTTTCTTTCCTCCTTAGCGAGGCTCGGATCATGAGCTGCTATCATTTCTGTAATATGTTCTCCTACTCTCATGACGGGATTTAGTGACGTCATTGGATCTTGCATTATCATAGAGATATAACGCCCTCTTATCTGTCTTATGTCCTCTTCAGATAACTTAAGAATATCTATGCCTTCAAATAAAATACTACCTCCACGTATCACACCAGGAGGAGGAACGCAGCGGATTATCGAAAAGCCCAAGGTTGACTTGCCACATCCCGATTCGCCCACTATTCCAAGCGTTTTACCTTTGTCCAAGGTAAACGAGACATCTCGGACAGCTTTAACTGTACCTTTTGCTGTTAAATAATCTACGCTAAGATTACACACCTCTAGAAGATGTTCTGTTTCAGAGCGTTCTGATAAATCTGGCTTGACAATCAAACGCTACCTTCTGTGGTTCAAATTTGCTTAATAACTCTTTTGTTACAGCGCTTTCTGAATACCGTTACGTATAATATTTATTTAGGAGCTACATACAATTGGATTGATATGAGAAACATAATTAATATCGAATCGTTTAAAGTTTATTCTGGTGCCAAAAAGGGCGTAAAGATTCCCGTACTTGATAGACCTGCACATACCCTTGAACTACCTCTCACCATAATAAATGGCTCTAACGATGGGCCTACTGTTCTAATAACGGCGGGAACACACGGTACAGAATATGTCGGCATCGCGGTCGCTCTAAGGGTTATCCGTGAGATAGATCCTTCAAAAGTATCTGGCGCAGTCTTTGTTGCCCCTATTATTAATATATTAGGATATGAACTGCGTGAAAAAGATACTTTCCCCATCGAAGACGACTATAATGGAAAACAGAATATGGGTGCTCTTTATCCAGGTGACCCTGAAGGAAGTCCTCATCGACTCACGTTACATCATATTTTCAGTAAGCTTGTCTCAAAGTCACAATATCTAATAGATCTTCACGGGGGAGACTTATACGAATATCTGCATCCTTGCACGATGATATACCCCACTGGAAAAAAGGAATTTGATGATACTCTTAAGAAGATGGCTAAAGCGAGTGGTATAGAATATTGCATCAGTCAGCCTCTAAATAAGAATTCAAAGGGCTTAACCGCAGAATGCGCAAAACTGGGAATCCCTCTACTTGTGATCGAAGTAGGCAGTGCGGGTATAGTTAAGGAGGACCTTATCGAATTATCTTATAATGCTGTAATCAATGTGTTAAAGACGATCGGTGTACTAAGTGGGCGACCAAAGACTCAGCCTGAACCAAAGTATATCAAGGGCATAACTGTAGTACGCTCAACAAGAGGAGGTTTCTTCCATCAAACCGTGGAAACAGGAAGTCTAATATCAAAAGGAGAAAAACTTGGAGAGATCATAGGATTAGATGGTCAAGTAATTGAAGAGACTCACGCCCCAATAAACGGTCTTCTTATCCAGTCCTCTTGCAACCCCTCTACGAATAGCGGTGACGGAATAATCAGGATAGCTGAGTTCTACTGACAGTACTTTTATTAGCTGAAATCAGTAAAAGTGAGTATTTTACATCATATCTCAAATCTTATAGTTCTCGATAATCTCACCGATTAATGCGACATATTCACCTGCTGCCACGGCTTGGTTTTCCATAAAAGGATAGGCGCAGACATAGCCAGCCTTAGGCGACTTTATGGTTTCTACTTCATCCCCGTATATGTTAAGTATTTTAGCAACCGTGTCTCCAGCTGCTATCTGCTCACCTGGGCTTTTCATGAGATGAAGAATACCTCCTTTGTTAGCGAATAACATGTGCGTTTTCAAAGGTTTTGGACATACAAAACCTTCTTGCTTTTCTACAGAGCCAGGAATCATTCCAAGGGTTTTCATAACATTAAGTACACCTCTTACGCCAGAGTCAGCTGCGGTTCTTGACCATACCCTCCAGCCGCTAGTTTCAACTAAGATGCAAGGAATTCCATTATGCATTGCTACGGCTTGCAGCCCAGGAAGTCTACCCTTCTCCTCAATTCTTCTCTGTTCTGATATGACGATTGAAAGTCCATAGGCGCGAGCCATGTCAATTGCATTCTTGTCAACACTATCCTTTCCTGAAAGACGTACTACGGTATAACCATGTCCCATCGCATTTGGGACTCCGTGTATATCTATGATGTAGTTGGATTTAGAGACCGCTGACCAAATCATATCAGCCATCCTTACAGTTATCGTTCCTTGTGAGTCACCTGGAAATGATCTGTTTAGATCAAAATAATCAAAATAGGGAGTAACATATGAAGAGTTCTGAAAAGCAAGAGGATTAGCAACGGGAATCGCCAGAATCGAACCAACCAATCTCTTTGGATTAACCTCTTCTCTAATGATTCGCCTTATAACCTCAATACCCAAAATTTCAGGACCGTGAATCGTGGAAAGCAGGAGAAGAGATGGACCCCTCTTTAAACCCCTTACTATCATCAGCGGAATTCTAACTTGAGTCCCATCCGCTAGTTCTACATAACCTAGGCTTCCAAATCCCCTCTCCCCCGCCGCGACACTAACGTCACCTATCTTAAGGGCTCTTATTTTATTCAATCTAGGTCCTAACTATCTTTAATTTATTCAACCTATATATGAGTTACTAGCTTCTTGGCTTCATAGGGCGCAATTAAGTGTTAATAACACGCTAATGTAAATGCTTGATGATATAGCATGCTAGAAAAGTTGGCTGTACTTGGAGGACCAAAGACATGTAATAAAATTCCGCGACCAACTCCTTTCTTTGAAGAGGAAATAAACGCAGCTGTAAATGCTATGAAGAAAGGTTTGACAATATTTAGCAATCCCGTGGTTAAGAAATTTGAGCGTCTCTTCGCCGAATATGTGGGAACCAAGTATGCTGTTTCAACATCAAGTGGTACTTCAGCAATGAATATTGTTCTTTTATCTCTTAAGGAGTTGAATGCTATTCGCTACGTAATCATACCTGCTTATTCCTACATAGGTTTGGTGAATGCTATTTTAGCTGCTGGTCTGAGATACAAGATAGTAGATAACGATGCAGATACTTTATCAATATCCACATCCAAGCTGGAAAAGGAAGGTTTAGAAAAGGGAACGGTGGTGTTGCTTCCCTACTTGTTTGGTCTACATCCAGATATTGATGGCATAGCGAAGCTCTTGAACAACCCTCAGCTAGAACTAGTCGAGGACTGTGCACAGGGTCTGGGCACCTATTATAAAAGGAGGCACGTTGGGACATTTGGATGCGGCTGTTTTTCTTTTGCTGAAAACAAGACGATAACTACGGCTGGCGAAGGAGGGATGGTCGTAACTAATCATAAAGATATAGCAAGATTATGTCGCATAATTTCCCACCAGGGGATAATGTGGCAGGACACAGAAATTTCATACATAGATTCTGAAAAACAGCCAACTTTCTATGATCTTCAACACAGGTTTGATTGCAAGATTCTTGGTCAGAGCTCTAGAATGACAGCAGTACAGGCAGCTACAGGAATTGTACAGCTTGAAAAGATTGACAAGATAAATCGAAAAAGAAGGCTGAATGCAGACTACCTTATCCAAAAGCTTTCGCATCGTAAAGATTTTTGGTTTCCAAAAATAGGTGATAGGAAAGTAGCGACGAACACGATTCCTATAATTATTAAGAGGAGTTTTTATGCTTCACGTGATGTGCTTCTACAATGTCTGATTGAAGAAGGAGTGCCTGCCTCAATTTATTCACCACGCCCACTCTTTGAATACACTTTAGTCAAGCGGACGTGTAGTAGCTCGGTTAGTTCAAAGAGATATCCTATAGCTAGATTGATTGCACAGAGACATATTCTACTTCCAATCCATGCGGGCTTAACTAAACAACATTTATATGAGATAGCGTCTGCCTTCGAGAAAGTAGTTAGCAGTCTTTCAGAGCCTCAGCTTATAAAAGCAGCAAGAAAGGAGGTAGCTAAGAAATTAGGCGTTTCAGAATCTTTTATTTAGCCAAATTCAGCAATCTCTACGACGCTTTCACCTGAAGTCACCGAAGGGTTGCTAGACCACTGAATTAGTAAACCGTCCACAGGGCTTATGATGGCTTCTTTGACGCCACCGTCTAAACCTTGAATCTCACCAAGCTTTTCTCCTGCTGAAACGTTGCTGCCAAGCCTTACATGGCTCCGCAGCAGCCCACCTTTCTTAGCTCTTACCACAACCATGCCTTTTATCATTTTAGGGTACGGATACTCTTTTGGTTTTCCTGCTAAAACATTTAGATACCTCAAGATATTCATCACAGCGTCTAAAGCAAGGTTAACCTTCTGCTCATCTATAACACCGTGGTCTCCGCATTCGATTGTTATCGCAGGAACACCTATCTTAGCTGCTTCGACAGTAAGTCTTCCATCTAAGTTCTCTATTCCACGTCTGATACAGTATTCTAATCCTGAATATCTCGCTAATTCAGCAACCTTAAAGTCGAACTCCTTATCTCCCTTAGTATACGCCATGGAACACGGTACAATATATTCATAGATGTCTCCCCCATGTAGATCGATCAGAAAGTTTGCCTTTGACACTATCTGATTATAAAGAACATGAGCAATCTGATGTGCTATAGTAGCATCAGACTTTCCTGGGAAAAGCCGATTTATATTTCTAGTTCCGCTATAATCATCTTCGACTGGACAAGTGCACTTGGAACGCCACTCATAACCCGGTATATTCACAACCGGAACAATAACCAAGCCACCAGAAACATCTTTCGGGTTTAACTTCTGAATTAGATCAAGTGCTGCGGCTATTCCAACATATTCTGTACCGTGTATGCCTGCTGTAATCGCGACTAGTGGTCCTTCATTTACACCATTTATAATAGTAAAGGGCATATGAAGAGGGTGCGCAGGTCTATCTGCCACAAACAGTGCTTCAGAAACCTTTGAACCGGAGTGAGCTTTAACAGAACCTATTTTTAGGATCTTCAATTTATCGCAAATAAATAATTCTATGCCTATTTATTAATCTTACGTTATATAGTGGGTGCCAAACTAGCTGAGGTTCTGCTCAAATATTGGCTTCTTAGATGTATGTAGATTAAAAGTGTGCTCACGTTCTTCTGGCGTGGGAACTCAGCTATCCTCACTTCATCAGCCTTACCCTCTTTCTGAATCATCACAATAGCCATTCTTGTTAGGGAACTGTGTCTTAAGATGTGGAATAAAGGGATCTTGTAGACTCCTTTAGTGACTTCTACTGTCATTCCAGCTAATTTACAGGCTCTTTTGAAGTATATCGCTAATGTCCTCCAGTCTTAAGGTATGCTTCTAGCGAATCCACAGCTTCTTGATACATAGGTAGTTCTTTCATCACTCTATCCTTTCTCTTCAACCTCATCACTTGCATCGTCTTACGCTTAGGATCATACCATGAGCGCTGAAGCATACAGCTCTCATTGATTCTCAGAGCTAAGTCATAGGATACGTGTATGCTAGCTCTGGTCAAAGGAGAGATCTCAAACGCTGCTTGAATGATTCTGTAAACCTATCACTTGCTTCTCTCTTCATCTTCGATAGCCAATCTTCAACATCTATCAGCTTAACTTGATCAGGGTTCAACTCAAGGTATCCGAAGTAGAAGTGTGCTTACCTGAAGGCGGAAGATATGAAAGGTGTTGTCACAGTCTTCGGCTCAGGCGCCATGATAGGCGTCGGCTCTAGAAGCGTGGAAGACGCCAAAAGAGACTTGACAATAGCGTATAAGATGATCTTAAAACACGCAGAACATCTACACAGAAGTCAACAGATAGCCTGTAAATATCGACATCTGTCAATGGATCTTTTCTTGCATCTAACATTGGCAAATTTGAGGCTTGGTTAACATCAATCCTTATGGCGCCACTTGTGATTCTACGTAAATTGAACAAACGAACTGTTGACCCTAACTCATTGTAAGATTGTAGGTGTGAGATCTAAGCGGTTTTAGGCAACACCGCAGAATGATAATGTTAAGTTATCACTATTAACAAACTCTTTGTGGTTTATTAATTCTATAAAATTGCATTGTAAGAGAAGCGTCAAACTAGACTTGACATTATCATACTCAAGAAAGTAACCTTTAAGAAGCTACAACTGGATTTATTATTGGTAGCTGAAGGGGTGACACCTATGGCATCGCAAGTGTATACAAATGATCATCTTTCAAATAAAGTTAAAAATATTTTATCCAAGACGCCAGGTCTCAGTATAAAAGAGATTGCGAGAGCCTCGAAGGTTAGCCGTCAATTTATGGCTGGGTTTCTTAAAGCATTAGAAGAAAAAGGCGATGTATATTCAAGAAAAGTTGGACCGGCTAGAATATACTTTAGTAACGAGGTGAGAAATGGTGAGTGAAGAAGTTGGGTTTAATGGGCTTACACCAAAAGAATGGACACGATTAAGTAAAAGTGTTTGGCCAGCAAGAGAAGTAAGTTCTGCTCGCGAATGGTATCATCTTGAACACGGTGCCACTTTCTCTGTAGCTTTAGCAGAAAGAGTTATTAAAATTTATACAAAAAAAGGAGACTTAGTATTAGATCCTTTCTTAGGTGTTGGAACAACTTTAGTTGCAGCAAGAAACCTTGAAAGAAAAGGTATAGGTGTAGAATTATACGAGAAATTTGTCAAAATAGCGAAGCGACTCCTTAGTCAAAAAACATTAACTCAAACCCCTGAACAAATAATTATTTGTGGTGACTGCAGGGATCTGTTAAAGTGGGTTGAGCCTAATAGTGTACAATTAATGTTTACCTCGCCACCTTACGCAAATTTTATTCACCGATCTGTCGAAGATCGTCAAAAAACCCATAAGACTTCATGGTTGGTCCAAAAGAATGCGTCTGTTGCTAAACCATACGGTGAAGACCCTAGAGATTTTGGAAACTTAATCTATGAGAAATTTTTAGAGGAGATAAAAGATTTGATGAAAAAATTGCTTATTGTAACTAAACCTGGTAGCTATAACGTGTGGGTTGTGAAGGATCATAGAGATCCCCAAGGAGGTCGCCCAATCATACCTGTTCACTCCGATTTTGCTCGCATAGGCGAAGAAGTGGGCTTTATTTACCACGATCTAATCATATGGGATCAAAATGAACAAAGGAGCCTAGTTCTTTTGGGCTACCCATCTGTATTCTATGTAAATATAAATCACACGTTCTTAGTTGTCTTAAAAAAACCAAATAATGAGGGTAGCAAATGATTGAAATATTAGATAAGCGTGAAATCTTGAGTTTCATAATGAATGCTAAAGACACGACCTATTTAACTCATAATTTTCATCCATTTCCTGGAAAATTTATACCTCAAATACCAAACTTCTTTATGAGTAAGTTTAGTGAAAAAGGCCAATATGTGCTTGATCCATTTTGTGGATGTGGGACCACTCTTGTGGAAGCGAAATTACTGGGCAGAAATGCTATAGGGGTTGATATTCATCCATTAGGAGTTTTGATATCTAAAGTTAAAACAACCAAAATACCAGAAGACGAATTAAATGAAACTCTGAAGATTTTAAGAATTATCGAAAGAAGGGTTAACGAGTTTGTAAGAAAAATGCAAGGCAACAAAACACTTCTTGATTTTACAGATAAACCGAATATAACTGAGGATCTTTCTTTTACATTACCTAATTTTCCTAACAGAGATCATTGGTTTCAACAACACGTATTACATGAACTCTCAATAATAAAATCATCGATAACCCAGGCCGATGTTAGTCAGAAACTCAAGGATCTTCTTCTGTTAGCTTTTTCTTGTATAATAGTTCCTGTTTCTAACCAGGATAGTGAGACCAGATATGCAGCAATAAATAAAAACATCTCTCTTGGTCAATCATATTTGTATTTCAAAGAAAAGGTATGGGATATGGCTGCTAGAATTAAGGCATTCAATGAATTAGCGAGTAACTCGGAAGTAAAGGTGTATAATGCAGATGCAAGAAAAATTGATTTTATCGAGGAAAATAGTGTGGATTTAATAGTTACTTCCCCACCTTACCCAAATACTTATGACTACTATCTTTATCATAAATTAAGGATGTTTTGGTTAGGTTTAGACTATGAGAAAGCTAAACTCAATGAAATAGGCTCACGCCTAAGACACTCAAGTCGACGGGAAAACATTGATACTTACATAAGAGACATGACAACTTGTTTCTCACATTTTGCTCGTATTCTAAAACCAGATAGGCCTTTTGTCATAGTAGTTGGGGACTCCATCATAAGAAAAGAACTTCTCAAAGGGGATATCATCATTAAAGAAGTTGCTGAAAGGACGAGCTTCGAAATAGTTAGTAAGGTAAGCTATAGCCTTAACTATGCTAGTAAGTCATTTAATCCAGCATTTAGAAGCAAAGTCAAGCACGAACATATAATTTTACTTAAAAATAAAAAGTGAGTTGCTATGCTTCAAGAAATTAGATTATACTACGAATCAATAGAACAGGCTTATCATTACCTTCTCCCATTAACTCTGGAAGCAATTCAGGTATTGGCCCGAGAAATTGAAATTAAGTTAGTGAAAATGGAAAAGAGGTATAGCTATTACAGTAAAAGAGTAGCGCCTGTACTCTTTTGGAAGGAGCCAGATGTTTTATTAACAGTAGTAGAAAATGATAAAGAATATCCGCTTCTTTTAATTGAATTTTCAACCGCCGTTTTTACTGAAGATCACGAACTTCAACGTTTCGATGGAATGCTTGCTGCTGCAAAGAATAACTGTATTTATGTCAAGATATCCCCTACTAAAAAAGAGTCACCTTATGATCATGGTGGAAAAGTAGAGTTCGATTATGTACAACCTTTTCGTTTGATCTATTTTAAATCTAATAAACCATATTTTCATTTCGAATGGAAGTGTGATGAAAAAGGAGTGGTAAAAACGGATCCTCAATTCTTTTCATGTCCGGAGAGGATTCCAAAATTTGAAATTTTGCTAAGAACAATAGTTAAAGAAATCGTAGAGAATGGGTATTCACATAATTGGATTAATAGTGTCTGTAGTAGGTTACAAAATTATGACTTTTTTAAAGAATGGCTAAATAAGCTTGAAATTGAACTAAAAATAGACTTATCCTCTCTTAACACATCTCGAACACGTTGGATAATAAAGGAACCTTTATTGGGTTCGGGAGCTTTAGAAGTCAAGCTAAACAGATTTGGTCACGCCATGGATCCAGAAAGAGGAATGTTAGCTTATTATGGGACGCTAAGTCCGAACGTTGTATCTAAGATGGTATTTAGCAAGAGCACTGACGCTTGGTATAAGGATATTCCTAAAGAGGAAGAAATAAAAAATATCGTTAATAAAGGGCTTAAAAATGTATATGACTTTTTGCTTTGTTTTGCTCTTGGATCTGGTCTTTATGTAAATAGGGAATTTATGAACATTATTACAAAGTATAAAACTTGTGCTGAGAGACATGTTGTAATTGATCTCACGGAGTTCATCCAAAAAGCCTTCTTTAAATTGGGTAAGCCGCTAAGAACGATATTTGTTTATTCAAAAATTTTTGTTATTGAGGATGACAGTGGCCAAAAGAGGGTTACATTTGTATGGAAATCTTACCCTGAGGTGCAAGCATACGATGACTATCCTGAAGTAACGCGTATTGTAGAAAGAAGAGTACTTGATGAAGATGACGTAACATACATAGTGGTTCATAATATATTAAAACCCAATGGTTATAAGATAATCGCAGTTAGTTATCCCGGAGCTCAAGGGGACAGAAGAATATTAATTCAAGCAGGAACGGGTAGAAGACAACCCAGAGAATATATTGACATAATTTCATTTTTGCCGAAGAAAGCGACAAATCTTGAAGAGAATAAAGGTGTTTACAGTGCTAAGGAAGTACAAAATGATATAAATGAATTGTCGGTATACAAAACTGACGAAGCATATAAGGAGGGACTTACAAATTTCTTAGAAAGGTTTGCACCTGAAGCTGTTGAAACTCCGATAAAAATAGGAGTTGGTTTTTGGGCAAGTGAGTCTTTCACTATTTCTCATATTGTGAAGTTGGATCTGAAAGATCTAGATTACTTCGTGTATATCACTAGGGATCGGAAACAGTGGAACATATGGCGAACTGGTAGAGATAACATATTTTCAATAACTTCTGGATACGTGTCACTTCCTAAGACATATGAAATTATTAAACAAGAAAGTCCTTCAGAAAAATTATCTGATTTCTCTTGAAAGGGAATTACTCATTAAAGTCAATCTCAACGACCTACTGTTAAGTACCGGCGAACTAAACGTTGTTAAATCGGGTAAGAATATTCTTTCTTAGGATTTAGAGCGTTTTAGGCCTTCATTTTAATTTGGCCTTCTTGTAGTATCCTTTTTTGTCAAACCTGCGTAGATGCTTTACTCCTTAAAATGTTAAGCTGACAATACTTAAACATTGTAGCGGTGAGACTCCACGTACGTTGCACCTTGCTAGACTAAAGAATCCATCACACGCTAGACGAAGATAGGACTTGAACCGAAGATAGCTTTAGTCCCACCGTCCCCACCACTTCCACGGCTATAATTGAGTTACGGGATGAAGCAGCAAACCAATGTTACTCAACTCTTCAAGGCATTTGACCCCGCCTACCTTCAACGGGTAGTGTCAGATTTCAGCCAGAAAAAAATTTTCCGCAAAAAACAGCACACCAAATCTAACACCAATAGCATGTAGCTCATAAAATCCGACACTAGGTTTCTACTCGCTAACCTTTGGTCTCCGTTTAAGATTCTAGGCATTTGCTACCGAATAGCTGTGATGGTTAGATCCAGCCTAGGTTTCGGAAGTACCATAGCATAATTAGGGCTGGGGCTGCTGAGATTATTAGGAGGATGATGAATGTGGTGTATGGTCCTAGGAAGTACCAGGATCCGGTTTGTATGCCTCCGGGTAGGTTGACGTTCATGCCGTAAAGTGCGCCTACAACGGTTGCAGGTATGGAGAGGGTGAAGATTATTGTTAATATGGCGAGAATTCTATTGGTCTTTTCGGTGTTGAGCATAAAGTCCGTGTCCTTGTAGATTTCGATTGTTTCTTTACAGGCCTCCAATGTCTCCCACACTTTATCCACGTGATCCAGGATATCGTTGAAGTATGCGGTGAGGTCGGTGTTTGAGAATCTGTTCACCTCCTTAGCCAGCTCCGCTATGACACGCTTTAAAGGGAAGACGATTCTTCTGAGATCGGCTATCTTGCGTCTCAGAAGGGTAACTTCACGAACAGCCTCAACCCGCTCATCAAATACCTTATCTTCAATATCATCCAACTGCTGAAGAATGTTGTCTAAGATGGGAAATAGAGAGTCTACTAAGATGTCAAGCAAGCGGTAGATGGTGTAGCTCGAGGTGTTGCAGACGATAGCTTTTCTCGTCTGCTCATCTCGTTTGCAGCTGGCGAAAAGATCAGATAACAGTTTGATGTCACCAGGATGGACTGTGACCAGATAATTCTTACCTAGGAAGACGGCGAGCTGGCTGGAGACAACGATCTGACCCCCGTTCTTGAGAGCTGGAAAATGCAGTATGAGAAATATGTGGTCAGGGTACTTATCGATCTTGGAGAGCTGAACCCTTGAAAGGCAGTCCTCCAAGGTGAGTGGGTGAAAGAAGTATTTTGCGGCTAAGAATCTCATCTCCTTCTGAGTGGGCCTCTCTATATTTACCCACGTCAAACCTTCGCAGCTAACATCATCAACCCTTGCTTCAGCTTCCCTTTGAGTCAAAGCAACCACACTTGTTATCTGTACCGCTCTGGTATTCGAATCTACAATAATAAATCCATTAATCTAGCTGTCGATGTCGCCGTGCATCCGAATCTTTTCATCCTCATATGGCGCTACCCATCTTCTGTAAAATTCGTGCTGGATGCAGCTCAACAACCCTATCACACGCTCGTAACGCAGGTAGCTCGGCGTGTAAAGAGCCTTTAGAATTCTTGTGAAAAGGTAGTTTAGGTGGCCATCAACTTCTTCATCAGGTATCCTCTTGATGACATCTACTACTTGTTTCACAAGCAAATCAAGCTCAACCCTCTTTTCACGCTTAATATAGGGCATACACCCACCAACACAAAGACAGAGATGACCTTATTTTAAATAATATGCTGTAAGCAGTTAAATGTTTGTGATACGCAGAGGCTTCTCCGGGTCGTAACCCATCGACTTACCCCAAGCCCTTAATCGGTCTATAGCTGCGTAGAGCCCTACTCTTAAGATGGGGTAGAAGACCGCTCTGAAGGCGGGGTGTATCCGGAAGAAGTCTATGGAGAGCCGCTGAACCTCAAGCAGGCTGTGGTACCAGCACCTATAAAGTAGGCAGAACTCGGCTTCGCTGAAGCCCTTAGGGTTGTAGAACTCCTTACCCCTCAGCACACCTACTGGAACGAAGCTGAGAGGCGTGACTACAAAGTGTGCTTTTTCACCGACTAGTTTAGGGAGCTTCTCCTCCAAGTATGCTATGAGCTTAACCGTATCCCAGATATCCTCTTCTTCTTCGTTTGGGAGACCTAGTACAAGTGTGTAAGCTGGAAACCAGTAGTTTTCGTTGAAGACCTGGGTGCCCTGCAGCACAACATCCCACCATTCCTCTGGTGAAAAGGGTTTTGCCTTCTGAGGCATATACTTCTTTATTAGCCTCACCGAGCCTGTTTCTACACCTGGTTGTATGCCTATGTAAGAGTTTGGCCCTGCTCTTAATATCTCGGATAGCTTCTTAATCATTAGCGGGTCTGCAGCTGCTGGCGCTATGCTTCCATGTGTGGGGTTGCTGTGCCTTATCCCTTTATGGGACATGATGATCTTGAATAGATGGATTAAGCTGTCACGGTTAGGCGTAAAAGTACGCTTATCCTTGACATCGTATAGGAAGATGTCATCACTCTGGACCCAAGCGTTCTCCACACCTTGGGAAGTATTGACATCCAATTCCTTCGTGACCGTCTCAAGAGGGACATATCTAGCGATGCGAAGATTCGCTTCACAGAACTGGCAGTTTCTCCCGCATCCACGCATAACCTCTACCAAACCGTGAAGACTCGGTTTGACGATCGGGATTATCTCTTCAGGCTTAGGATAACCCCTTATCTTTATCAGCTCAGGTTGATTGTCGTTCTCGATCTCCTCGAACAGCTCGGGAGCGATATTATCCACTTCACCCATGACGACGTGATCTATCTTAAGGCGCTTCACATCCTCCAACCTATTTTCAAACTGCCAAGCACCGCCACCACCAACAACCAGCTTGAACTTAAGACCACGCCTCTCTCTTATGCGCTGAATACGCTTAATGATAGTAAAGAACCCAAGCATGGTGTAGGAGAAATACGGTCCACCCCACGTGAAGAGCTTGCTAACAGGACCTAAACCCAGAGGATCCATAGCGTTAACGCCAACTATCTTCGTCTCAGACCCTATGAAGACATCAACATAATCTGGGTGAGCAACAACAACATCTTTCTCCGGGAAACCTCTAAGGAGAGCTGCTTCAAGCTTTCTAAGCCCATAGGGAGCTCTGATCGCTAACCCATTAGAGGCAGGTAACTTAGGAGCGATGAAGTCAAAGAGAGCTCTAGGTAATCTGTTAGCTGGTGCGCAGCCTGCGAAGTCACCTAATGGTATGTGCCTATACTCACTCATCAAAGTTCGATCAGTAGTGAGTACTATCCTAGCCATCTTGATCACCTGTTAGGTTAAGCTGACGGAGTGCTGTCTACTTTATCACCACTAGACCCTATTAATTTATCTAAACCTAGTTTAGGTAGAATGTAGTTCCTCATTAACACTCCTAAAATGGTTGGGAATATGCTTAGGTGCTCAATTACATATTTTGGTCTGAGGTAGAAGTATCTGTAAGCGTAGTTTAGCATCTTCTTAACTTGTTTAGCGGTGTATCCGAACGCCTCATACTTTATAACCGGCTCTAGGGTTGTGTATCTATCCCAATCCTCTGTGAGCAGAAGGTCCTTACTCTTTAACTCATAGTAGATTGGGGTTCCAGGATAGGGTGTTAACACGCAGAACTGTGCGTACTCGGCGTTAAGTTCACCAGCAAATTTGATCGTCTGCTTCATTTCATCTAAGGTTTCAGAGGGGTAGCCTAAAATGAATGAACCAAGAGGCTTCACTCCTTCTTCGCGGGTGATTCTGAAAGCGTCCCGTATCTGCTCCAGTTTTACCCTCTTCTTCATGAGGTCTAGGATACGCTGTGAACCAGACTCCACGCCGTAATAGAGGGTTCTTAACCCTGCTGAGAAGAGGGCTCTAGCGAGATCTCTTGTGATCGTATTTACTCTCGAGGATGCGACCCACTCAATATCCAATTTTATTTTTTTGAGTTTCTCTGCGAATTCGAATGCGCGCTTCTGATTTAGTGTAAAGATATCATCTATTATTTCGATGTTATGTAGGTGGTATCTATAGTGTAGCTCTTGTATCTCTTGGAGGACGTTATCAACACTTCTTGCCCTAAACTTTAGCCCGCCTATTCTTGAGGATGAGCAGTAGGTGCATCCATAGGGGCATCCTCTGCTTGTAATTATTGCGCCTATCGAAGCATCTTTGCCTAGAAGCTTGTAGTGCTCAAAAGGAACTAGGTCTCTAGCTGGTAGAGGTATCTTATCTAGATCGTTGATGAATGCTCTTGGTGGAGTGTATCTGATCAGATTAGGGTTACTTGGGTCTCTATATGCAATACCGTTGACTTCAGAGACGCGTTCAGCAAACTCTTCTGCCAAGTATCCACCTCCATTCCACTGGAAACCTTTTAGGGTTTGAGTAAGTTCCAGAAGAGTCTGCTCCCCTTCTCCTATTACCACAATGTCCAAGGCGGGGCAGCTTAGAAGAGTCTCCTCAGGCATAAAAGTTGGATGCACACCACCAACCACGGTTACTAGACTTCGATCAAGTGATTTAACAGCGCTTACAACCTTCAATGCGTTTTTAATCGTTGGTGTGGTTGCTGTGACACCGACTATGCTGGGGTGTTTGTGGTAAACTTCCTTCGCGGTCTCCTCTATGCTTAGATCAAGAAGGTCTGCGTCCAGAATTTCAACTTCTTCGCCTGCCTCCCTCAAAACCGCTGCTAGATACATCAACCCGATAGGAGGGGCCTTTAAGCCTAATGCTCGGCTTATATCATTTTTCTGAGGCGGATTTACAAGTATTACACTAATGTAAACCACCTCATATAATTAAATCGGTTATACTATTATAAGACCTTTGCGACTATCCTCCAGTGTAACTACTGATTATACCAAATTTCCTCACTAAAGGTGCGTTGTTGATTAGATAAGCCAATTTGTATGACTATGGTAGCGGGGGGTCGATTTGAACGACCGCTCTGCGGGTTATGAGCCCGCCGGGATAACATTGCCCAATTTAGTCTGGCTTCCCCACCCCGCTAGATAGGGGTTGATAAAGCAGCTACTTAAATCCTTGACTCTACTTCTCTGACTCTATGTGCTGGATCTTCCATTTCAGAAGTTGGACAAGATCCCCGTTATCCACAGCTGTTAATACTAAGCCGCACGTGGGGCATCTAAAGAAGACTTCTATAGCTTGCTCGAAAGTCCTTTTGGGGCAGTTTATGTTATTACAGTGGTAGAATTCATGCTGCTCTTCGTATCTTAACCTCTGTGTTAGCTTCTCCAATAGCTTCTTCTTTTGGGTAGCTATGAAGCTGTCCACCTGCTCCCTCTGAGCCCTCCATCTATAAACATACCAGCCTCTTTTAAGGTCTCTAACCCTAATTCCACTGATCAGCGAGCGCCCAAATAGGTCGTAGAGCAACTTTCTCACGGTGTTGATCTTTAACCCAGTTGCGCTTGCGATTTCTTCATCTGTGGAGTCTTCGTTGTTGAGGAGAGCCCTTGCTACCTTTATGTATTCTTCTCCTCCTAGCAAACCAGCTATCTTCACCAGCGAATCTTCATACTCGACTCTCATTTCAACCACCAACCTTTTCTTCCTCTAGAGACAACACCTTCTTCCCTCTGCTATGTGGCATTATCTTAAGTTTAGAATGGTCATACGTTATTTTTAACTCTTGTCCTCGGTAAAGATGGTCTAGGAAGACTGCCAACGCAGCCGCTTCAGAGTGTGGCTGATGACCTATGGCAACATTATAGTCTGCTAGATCAAAGATTTCTCTAGGCACCTTCTCTGCTCCCACTATTATCAGCAGATCCTTCTGGGCTGAGCGTATATCTTCGATCACATCGTTCACAAGGAGCCCGTACATAGTTAGGTGGACAATAATGCCTCCCTGCGCTCTCCAATTACTTATCACTTTACGCCATTCTTCTATCAACTCTACTCGGAATGGCCCACCCCATCTTTCTGAGACTTTATCTATGGATTCCTTAATCTGCACTTCTCCGCCCACTATGTATATGCCTGAGGCACCAAACGCCCTTGCTACAAGACCAACGTGGGTAGTTAATCTATCGTCTCTAACGTATCTGTGCCCTAATCTTAGAACCCAACTATGAGGCTTTAACATTTACTGCTCTGCCGTACCTTTAACATCTAGAAGAGCCTCTTTAACCGCTTCGGCTACTCCGAAGAGCTTTGTGTCGATCAACTCAATTAGAGTCTTTACCCCTTCGCCTGTCTTCGCTGATATAAATATAGAGTCGCTAATGGTTGTTGGTAGCGTCTTTACCTTCTCTTCTATCTCCTCTTTACTGCATAGGTCGGCTTTGTTGTATACAGTTATGGTCTTTTCAAGAGGCACACCGATTTCTGAGAGGATCTGTGTGCAGCTCTCGAATTTCCTATAGAGTTCAGCAGGTGGGTCGCTGCTATCCAGCAGTAGGAGGACTAGGTCTGCATAGGTCATCTCTTCAAGTGTAGATTTGAATGCCTCTATCATGTATGCGGGCAATCTGCTTATGAAGCCGACGGTATCTGAGATAAGCGCTTTTCCGTGAGGTAGGTTGACTGATCGGGTTGAGGTGGTTAAAGTCGTAAATACGCTGTTTGCAACTTCCTTCTTTTCTCCGGCAAGTAGGTTGAATAAAGTGGTCTTTCCCGCCGCGGTATAGCCTGCAAGTGAGATAGTAGGTACGCCGAGTTTAAGCCTTCTTTGCCTATAGAGTTCTCTATGCTGCCTAACCTTCTTTAACTTCGCTTTTATTGAAGCCACCATTCTTTTTATAGCACGATAGTATACATCAACTTCATACCCACCTAACCCGTAGAAGCCTGGTTGCTCACCTAATTTAGCTAATCTTACCTTCTCCTTCGCTCTCGGCATCTCGTATTCCAGCTCAGCCAACCTAACCTGAAGCTTTGATTCACGGCTAGAAGCCCTTTTTGAGAAGATCTCTAAGATGAGCTTTTCACGATCTATTATCTCCACACCAGTTAATTTGGATAGGTTGTAGATCTGAACAGACTTTAGTCCTTCATCAAAAAGCACGACATCACAATTCCTCTCCAAGACTATTTTCCTAAGAGCCTCCGCTTTTCCTGATCCAAGGCCATATTTGCTGTGCATAAGATACTTTTGAGTTAAGACATCTACAACATCATATCCGGCTGCCTCAGTTAGGGCTTTAGCTTCTTGAAGAATAAACCGATCAGGGTATGTCACGAGAACAGCCTTTTTCAAATTACTCATACTCAAGCCTCATAATTCTTCGTCTACTGCTGGGACAAGAAGCTGCACCTTGAGAAAGTGCTCCAGTTTTCTAGCAAGTACATTATCTGGCTTGAGTTTACCGCTCTCGAGCAGTTTGATCACAGATGGTTTCTCGTTTATCTTTCTTCCCAGCGCTTCCTGTGACAACCCAAGTTTTTCACGAGTCTGTTTTATTATCTTATGGTAGTCTTCTTTCAGCTCAAGCTCATCGGTTATTTTATCTAGTTTTGGTGTCAAGGGCTTTGGAAGAGGGGGTCTGTTACCTTCTGTCTTTTGTCGAACTGGTTTACCAAGACGTGAACAGCTTGGGCAGACGTGTAGTGTGCTTCCATCTATCTGAACAGTGTTTGCTGAGCCGTATACCGGATTTCCACAGACTTCACATCGTAGCACCAATCTACGTCCTTCTCTATAAGTGTAGTTAGATGGGTATAATATCTTTAGCGGTTGCCTTTTCGGAGGCAAGTAAAGATTTTCTAGATTGGTTGGGTAGCTTGGTTGGTTTGGATAGGCGTAGATTTGCTGAAGCCATGTTAGACTACGTCTTCGGCTTAGGTGTATCAAAAGCATTAAAGGACAGAGAGGTTACAATAGAGTGTTCAAAAAAGACCGGTAGGATAAAGCACATATATGTTGATGGCAAGATCCTCGCCACTCTAAGACCAGACGGCGGGTTAGCGCTTACACCATATGGTGCTCAGATGCTGCTCACATCAAGAAAGTTTATGGAGAACTGCATAACTGTTTCTGAAGAAGCTGAGGCGGCTGCTAGGGCTGGAAAGTCGATCTTCGCTAAGCATGTTGTTAGAGCTGGTAAAAGGATTAGGCCGAATTCTGAGGTTGCTGTGCTTAACAGAAGAGGCGAGCTGCTTGCTGTTGGTAAGGCAGTCCTTTCAGCTAAGATGATGAGAGAGTTTGATTATGGTGTCGCTGTGAAGGTTAGAGCTGGAAACGCTTAAGTGCAGAAAGATCTTCACCTCTTAGGTAGACCTTGAAGATGGGTTTTGATAGTAGGCAAACACGTAGAATGCTTGAGAAGATGGGAGTAGATCTTCAGGAAGTCCCGAATGTTGAAGAGGTTGTTATAAGGACGACTGACAAAGATTTGATCATAAGGAGTCCAAGTGTTTCGGAAATGAATGTTAAGGGGTTAAGGATCTTTCAGGTTTCAGGCGGTGATGTTGAGGAACAGTTAAGGGAGAAGCCTAAGTTTACTGAAGAGGATATAGCATTGGTTATGCAGCAGGCGAATGTCTCAAGGGAAAGGGCGATAGCGGCTTTAGCCGACACCGAAGGTGACCTCGCTAAGGCGATTCTGAACCTAACTACTAAGTAGGAGTGCTGACATCACAGCTCTTTTGAATGAACGTAAAATGCAAGGGCGTAGAGTATGTACGCCCAATGATAGAGTAGTTCGATCGGGTGGCCATTATAGTAGGTTCCTTGAAGTGTGGTGTAGCTGAAAGTGAGATCGGCAACTGCGGTTAAAGCTAAGGCTAGGCTAATCAGCAGCCAAGACTTTCCTATTTTCCCTTTAAAGAAGACTGCAACCCCAAGTAATGCTAGTGCGAATAGTAGAAGATCAAGTATAGGGTAAGCAAGATCTACCGCTAACGTAACCAAGTCTTCTTGTGCAGAATACAACGGGGGTATCAGAGAGACAACCACGAAGATGCATAGAGCAGCGATGATCAGTGACACAACACCTATACTCCTCTTACTTAGCGCCAGCGTAAACGGCTTGAGGTAAAGCAGCAGAGCTATGAAGAAAGGGAGATAGCCGCTTAACCAGAAGATATCTGCTAGTGAAGGGTAAGGTATCTCAACTCCTAATGCGAGTGTGTAGATAGCCCAGCCGAGTTCCCCAAGAAACCAAAGAGCTACACCGAGAGTGAAGCAGAACCAGATAAAGGAGAAGAGTATACCAAGGTTATAGCCGTATTTTCGTAGACCGATGAGAGCAGTTGCGACAGCGGCACCTGCGATAAACGGAGGGAATGCGTTTGAGAAGACATAAATGAAGTCTTGGTAAAGAGATTGGAATGCATACAATAAGGCTAAGACAACCGCAACAGTGAGGCTGAGCTTATAACGCAGCAAACAGGTCATTATCGTCGGAAATATATGCGTATTTAAGTCTTATAGAAGAAATTTTGCTAGATCGGAATGTTCGCCCACGTGGCTGAGGATAATGGAGAGAATGTTCTTGGGACGACTTCTAAGGTTTGTAAGAAGAAGGACTCGAGCTGCCTTATAGCCTGTGCTTTATTAAAGGTCCACCTCTTCTTTTCATCAAACATCTTAAGAGGAAGTGGAAAGCCGGAGGATTCGAATGGATCGAAGTGCCTGACAGTAACTGATTCTACGAGGCTGCTCAGCTGCTTGTTGAGGTAGTGCATAGATAGGTTGAGATGTTGGGAAGGGATGTTTAGGAAGACCAGGTAGTTACCTTCTTTAGTCATGGACTCTAACCAAGAGAACGGGAAGTTGTAGAAGAGTCTTCTAATCGCCTGTAGATGTTCGTTGTATCCCACTTTCATCGTGTATAAAAGTTGAGAGACGTTTTCTGGTCTATAGTTGGCTTCACCCACCCAGCCTATAGTGTATTGGGTGATTAAACCTCTTGCCTTGATGTGATTATTATAATGGTAGTAGATGTTATCCACACTCTCACCTAAGTTTGCAGCAATCCTAGAGAGAGGTGTGCTGGCGTTGAACTGAAGCTCGGAAAGGATTACCAAGTCAAAGTAATCCGGCTCGTATGAGCCTATTCCTGAAGGTTTGATTAGGGAAGGTTCAATGTTAAGTAAATTCAACTTATTTAAATCGAAGAGCCACTCGCCGCGCGCGAAGTCGAATAGCCCAGAGCGGAAAGGTATATAGTATAGCCACCAAATCTCATTCTTATCGTAATCTTCGATGATCTTACGCTCTACAAAATAGTCTATAAAATCTGCGTAGGAGTCCCAATGTCCTTGTGGAACAGCCGAAAACAGAGAATAAGCCTTACTATACATATCCCTACCGACGTAGGTTAAGTAAAGGTCTGAGGCGTTCTTCATAAGCCCTTCAGCAGCCTTTGAGGAGGCCAATTTACTTAAGGTGGTGTTGACGACTTGGCGACCTAAACCTAGTTTAAAGTAATCGGGGATAGCGTGTATCTTTAGGCCACGGCGGGGGAGCTGAACATTAATCTTGTATCTTACCGTCTCTTCAGGCAGATTGAGGGTTCGCGCTATCTGTGAATAATTACTTGGTCCATAAAGTAAGATCAGATCTATTAGGGTCTCTGTGCGCTCCTTGCCCCCCTCTGCCAACTGGTAACGCCTTTTTCTGTGATAGCATTCTGACCTCTTATATTTTAATTTATCGGGTTAGTTAAAGCAAGTATTCTGCTCAAATCTTTTAAACTGGTTTCTAGAAGGAAGATATGCGCGCTTGATGCCTGAAAAAGACCCAAAAGATATTGAAGTTCTCGCTGAAGTCTTTAGAAGAGTCTATGGTGATATCTTGTCGGAGGCTTTAACAAAAAGGGGGATCAATGCAGAGATGAAAGACCTCTTCAATCCTGAAACTTTGGCCAGTGATGTAAAGGGCAAGAAGGCCCTAGTGGTTACTGTATCCTACATATCTGCTGAAACGATCCTGCAGGCTGAGTCTCTGAAGATGATTCAGAGAGTAGGTGTGGGTGTGGATAATGTAGATTTGGATGCAGCTACCAGAAGACGAGTAATAGTCTGCAACACCCCTACAGCGATGACAGAATCTGTAGCCCAGCATATATGGGGGTTCATAACTGCCCACTCGAAGAAAATAGTCGAAGGTAACCAGCTGGTTAAAGGAGGAGAGTGGCGGACCTTAATAGGTTACGAATTAAAAGATAAGGCACTTGGACTTATAGGTTTAGGGAATATAGGGCAGAGGACAGCTGAAATAGCGCACGCATTCAAGATGGAAGTTTTAGCGTACGACCCCTATCAGAAAGATGAAGCTTTTCAGGAGAAGGGGGTGGAGAGAGTTGAATTAAAAGGACTGCTGCAGAGATCAGATATTGTAGTATTAACCCTCCCACTCACAAAAGAAACCAAGCATATGATAGGTGAAAAAGAAATTACCCAGATGAAGAGGACTGCGCTGCTGATTAACGTCTCTCGAGGAGGCGTGGTTGAGGAAGGAGCCTTGGTAAAGGCGCTTAAAGAAGGTTGGATTGCAGGAGCAGCCTTAGATGTGTATGAGCAAGAGCCTCTCCCGTCTGATAGCCCCCTATTGAAACTAGAGAACATAATTCTTACACCGCACTCTGCCGGAAGCACCTTCGAATCACTACAGAGAGCTGCTGAGATGGCGGCGGATAACGTGACCAGATTCCTTAGAGGTGAGAAACCGAGATGGATAGTTAACCCAAAGGCTCTTGATTTAAGGTAAGCCGCTTAGCTCTATTGAGTAGATCGGAGGCACCCTCTTTAAGAAGACCCACATCATAGCTCAGGCTGATCATTCTATAACCCATCTTCAGAAGTTTGCTGAGTTCAGGTAGGCATCCTCCACCACTCACGGGAATAGTAGCTATACCTGGTATGATGCTGTGCTTCTGGGATGTTTTAGCCACATTATCTAGCACTCTTTCAAATTCTGGATGTTGAAGCTGCCCGAGTATGCCTAGAGACATCGTAAAATCCATTGGTCCTATGAAGCAGGCATCGACACCTTTAACTGTAAGAATTTCATCTAGTTGATCCAAGGCTGTCTTTGTTTCTATCTGCACGATAACCATTATCTCTTGATCAGCGGTCTGCACATATTCTTTATCTCTTAGGGCTGCTCGCCTTGGTCCAAATCCTCTTATGCCACGTGGAGGATACTTCGCAGCCTTCACCGCCCTCTCAGCCTCATCCTTCGAGTTAACCCAAGGTATGATCAAGCCGTGCGCACCAATATCGAGGGCCTGCTTAAAGAGGACCAGATCGTTCCAAGCCACTCTCACAATAGGTGTGGTTTCAGAGAAGCTCATAGCCTGCATCATAGATTGAACAACACCAAAGTCAAGAGGCGCGTGCTCCATATCAAAGACCACAAAGTCAAACCCAACAGAACCAATTATCTCAGAAACATCCGGGTGACCTATCGTAAGGAAGGTGCCGTAGACGACCTCCCCCTCATTCAACTTCTCCTTCAGAAGATTTTTCATACCATCTCCTCCTTTAACACATTTGTCAACTCTTAGCTTTAGATCCTTTGCGCTGATTATAGAAGGAGCAGAATCTTTTCAGTGTGCATACATCGCACCTAGGTTTGAGAGGTCTGCATATCTTCTGACCGAACTTCACGAGGAGATCGTTTATATCACACCAATATGCTCTATCTATAGCTTTTTTTAAGGCTTCTTCAGTCTCCTCAGGGGTCTTTGTGCTGACCAAGCCTAGTCGGTTAGATATTCTATGCACATGCGTGTCCACGGGTATAGCTGGCTTCCCAAATCCGTATACTAGAACACAGTTAGCGGTCTTACGACCTACAGAAGGAAGTGACATCAAAGTATCAAGGTTATCCGGCACATCTCCACCAAATTTCTCAGCAATTATCCTAGAAACCTCTATTATTCTCTTTGCCTTCACACGGTAGAAGCCCACAGATCTTATAAGCTGCTCGATCTTCTCTGGGTCGGCCTCAGCCAACTCCTTTGCGCTCCTATATTCTTTGAAGAGTTTCTCCGAAGCCGCCATTGTAGCATCATCCCTGGTTCTGTGCGACAAAATAGTCGCTATAAGGACTTTAAAGGGATCAGCTCTCCTTGAAACATTATCTAATGCGGTCTTATCATCTGGATACATATGCTCAAGCATCCACGATACTTCCTTCACTAATGTTGCTGAATCTAGAAGCGGCTTACTCAAATCCGCGCACCTACATAGAGAGCTTGGTCACATACCCTTCTTTGCCGAAGAACTTCTCAGCAGCTTCAGCGACCCTTCTACGCTCAGGGTGCGAGGTGTACACACGGAGTATATCAAAGAAACCTGATATCGCACCAACCAAAGGTAGCTGATCAAGCCGAATATCTTGATGTGTCAGCCCAGAAGGAGTTCTTGAAGCCAGGATTACGGATGTTAGAGCCTTCCTATCAGCTGTATATGGTACAGAGGGGGTAGTAGGTACGTCGATGTAGACATCCTCTGGTGAAACTCCTGCTTCACTTGCTATCTTTGACGCTATCTCCTCTCTTATGCTCTTTTGGCTGAAGATCCTCTCCATAAGCTGATCCTTTCTATGAATCAGCTTTTCAAAGACACATTTTACCAGGTTTCGATTCTTATATGCTAATGCTAGGTCTCTTGCCTTTTTAAGATCTGATCTGCCTTGGGGATCGATCTTTACCAACTCTTCTATCGTGGTTTCATCAGCACCAGCAAGGTAGGTTAAGAGATCACTTGTGTCGGTTATGTGTAAATAATCATCGGCTAATGTGAATGCTCTTATGAGCATAAGCTCAGCAGCCCTAACGGTTCTATGGAAGTAGACCGCTCTGAACATCTCGTATCTAGCAACCATTAGAGCTTCGAAGGCATAGAGAGCCGCTTGATCAAGAGCAAGATGATCTTGAACCACCTCAAAGGAGTTTATGATGCGGTGCACATCCACTTTACCGTACTCCACTCCAGTGAAGTAAGAGTCCCTTAGCAGATAATCCATTATATCCACGCTAAGCCCCCCGCCCACAACCTCATTCAGAAACCTAGGTCGATCAGATGATAGCCCCAAGGAAAGGGTAGACATGACATCTGGGTTAAAGCCGTATCTGGATAGCGCATCGCTAACTTCACTCTCTTTTATCACACGCTTCGTAACATCCTCGTGCGTAATCCTGCGCTTCTCAACCATCACCTCCTCGATAACATGTGAAAAAGGGCCGTGTCCGATATCGTGGAGGAGAGCAGCAAGCCTAACCTCTTGGGCCCTTTCTTCTGTAAGCGGAACCTTCTGCGCAAGCACATTAACCGCTAAGCCGCCTAGATGTGAAGCGCCTAACGAATGTTCAAATCTGCTGTGCTGAGCACCCGGATAGGTTAGGTGCGCGCCTGCAAGCTGCCTTATTCTTCTAAGCCGTTGAAAGACTGGTAGATCTATGATAACCTTCTCTACTTCTGTTACACTTATGTATCCGTGGACTGGGTCTCGTATCTCCGCTACGCTTTCCAGCATACTTCATGTTTCTTTCAAGCTAAAGTGGTTATTTAAGGATTAACCATCCTTCGCTTTCTGAAGGCAGCATAAACCAACGAGAATACCTCTTCGTGCACCTGCTCTACACCACGCTCAGCATCGATTACGAACCAACCCTTCTCTTCAGCGAGATCCAGGTATACCTCTCTTACTTTATTGAGGTACGCAAGATCCTTCTCGTTTACATCTCTCCCTTCCATCTTCCTCTTTAGCGAGGTCATTGGTGAGATATCGAGCAGCACAACCAGATCCGGTTGAGGAAGACCGCTATCAAGAGATTCCAGCCAATGTCGATCTAACCCCGAAGCTATACCGTAGGCTATGTTGGAATGGATATATCGGTTAAGTATGAGAAGGTCTACACTTCGAGCCTCGATCTTCTCCTTCATCTCCCATCTGTTAGCAGACATAAGTAGAAATCTCACCTGCAAAGGATATTTTCTTCCTCCCTGTAGCGAAAGCTTAAGCTCCCTACCTATAGGAGTGGTGTAGACTGGGAACGATAGGATCTTGCACCTATAACCTTCTTTCTTAAGCCTCCGGCTTAGCAGACGAGCCTGCGTCGCCTTTCCAGCCTTATCTATACCCTCAAAGACAAGCATCAAGTTGAACACAGCTTACGAGTCAGATGGGTTATATGAAGGATACTAAGATTTTAATCTAACCTTAAGGGATACTATCGTAGTATTGAGCGAAGACCTCTGCCCAGTCTGTCATGCGCCGCTAACATACAAGAGGTCCGGCTACGGCACTGATCTCCTAGTATGCTTGAAATGTGGCTATCAGGTTGAGAATGGTCAGATTAAGCCGATTCAGCGCGCAGAGCAGACCGCACTTGCAAAGGAAACAGAGATGGGTTGGGAGCGCTCCACAAGGTGAAGAACGGTTTCCTAGGGTCGCTAAAGGTCTATCGGGCTAATTGATAACCACCTTCAAGACATCTCTAAGCCTAATTTCCAGACCGTAGCGTGCCTCGTTAAACTTCATATGGAAAAATAGAGAAAGTATGTTCTTAAGCTGAGAAGTTAGGTTAAAGGTGTTATTTAATTTTGAGCGGATGAAGCTGAACACCTTATCGTATATTGAGAACGCTCCTAAAACAGCCCGCTCATAAGAAAGCGGATCATTGAGGTTCTCAAGCATAAGTTCCGCGCACTGGAGGCTCGGTATGATGCCCTCTCCAAGCATAGGATAGACTGTGCCTATCGACTCACCTACACCAACAACATTACCTACGCTGAAAGGTCTGCACAGACTTGGTGGCGTTATCCTAACCGCCCTTCCAGTCTTCTTAAGGACCTCACCTGGATACTTCTTGAGGAAGGATGCGAGCTCCGCAACGTGTCTCTTCCTGAAATCACCAGCCCCAACGTGCGCATAACCATCTCCTAGGGGGAAGTACCAGAAGTAGCCTGTTAAGCCGTGGAAGGGCTTTATGTAGAAGTCGTCGAAGGGCGGCTCCTTATACTTTACCCTATATTGTAGGCAGGGGATGAAGACGTCTTGCTCCACCCTTGGTAGGAGAGGTCTGCTCAACCCGGTCGCATCCACTATTAAGTCAAACCCCTCGGGTCTGCTGCCTCTAGAGATAAATCTACCGAAGTTTACTTCAGTCCCCTCTGCTACGTCTTGAAGGAATCTAAGCTTATCGAAGGAGCAGAGCCCATTCAGCTTAATGTAAATCGAGCGCCCGAAGAGGTCGAGATGCATCTCTCTACCTTTATGCAGTATGTAGTCCTCGTAGTTCAAGCCGATCTTCTTTGCGAAGACATTGATGCCTTCGATCGAGGTACCCCAAGCACAGACCGCATCGAACCTATCTTTAGGTAGCCGCTCAAAGCCGACGACCTTATGCTCATCTCTGAGCCTAGCTGCGAGATATGAGCCCGCTACACCCATGCCGACTATCGCTATCTTCAACCGTTCTCTACACCCGCGACCTATCGTAGATACTGTGTCTCAAGATAAGCGTGCTAGAAGACCTTTTAAACATTTATCAAGCAGTTACAAAGTGGTCAAGTTTAAATAGGCTTCTCATCCTTTCTACAACTGGGAATCCTAATGGGTCATATTTGGGTTGACGCAAAACTAGTAAATCCGCTTACTGGTCAAGATGTTAAGGTCTCAGCTTTAATCGACACGGGTGCGACGTTCACGGCTGTGCCGTGGGATATCTGTAAGAGATTAGGCCTCAAGATAGTAGGCAAGAAGAGAGTCGAAACAGCCAAAGGCTATGTAGAGCTTGATGAAAGCTTTGCGCTGCTTGAGGTTAGTGGGAAGAGCGGTGTGACACCCATACTTATCACAAAGGAGTTAAAAGACGTCTTGATAGGCGTCCTAACCTTAGAGGCCTTGGGGTTAACTGTTGATCCCACAACAGGCGAACTCAAAGAAGCTAGAATATTGCTGCTGTGATCTCCCAAGACACTAGCAACTACAAATTATTGAAGCTGAGCCAACCCTTAAATATGCTGAAATGCGTATATCTTTTCGGCTTGCTTGGTGAAGATGAATTCAAAAGACGGTTCGACACCGCTTTAGGGACCGTTAGGTCTGCTGAAGGCGATTTAGAGAGGGGCGACTACAACTGGGCTTGCTTTAAAGCGCATCAATCAGCTGAATTCGCTGTTAAAGGTTCGCCTGCAGACTATTATGCATGGGAGGATGCTTTACAAGCGATAGAGTACGCCAAGTCTATAATCGGTTGGGTGGAGTCTGCTTGGAGGTCATTAAGGCAAGAAAGAGCGTGATAGATAGAGTTGTATCTGAGGCTAAGAGGTGGGCATCGAGCCTTTCGATAAGGTGCACAGCCTACCTCATAGGATCTTATGCTAGAGGGGACTTTAACTTTTGGAGTGATGTAGACATACTCTTAGTCTCAGATGAGCTCTTTGGCAGCCCTGTCGAGAGGCTGAAGAAGATCGAAGCCCCACCTAACTATGAGGTTTTACCTCTAACGACCAGAGAGTTCATGAATATGCTTAGGTGTGAAGACAGCTTGGCTAAGGAAGCTCTCAGAAGAGGTGTAGTATTAAGGGACGACCTAAACTTATCCTTGTTACAGCATCAGCCTTAAGAAGAGCCTAAACCAATTCTGCCATTATATCTGGAGGAGTAGGGATGAGTTATGCTTACGGAGAAGTTTAAGAGATGTTGTGAGGATGCGTATGCGGACTACCAACTCTACATCGAGTTAGCGAAGCGTGGAAAGGATGCTGGTAGAAGGAGGATGTTAGAGGAGCTGTCCAAAGCAGAGAAAGGGCGCTACCTATTCTCGAGTAAGCTCGCTGAAGGATACGTGCCTAAGGTAAGTAAAGCAGCTATATACAGGGTGATCATACTCAGGCTACAAGAGAGTCTCAGAGGAGTCTGCAGAATAGAGGATGAGGAGAAGCACGAGAAGGCGTTTATGAATCAGATAGATGAGAGGATGGTGAGGTACAGCATACCTTTGTGAGGTAGCCCTTCTGGCATCTTCCTACTTTGTAACCGAAGCCATGCTCTTTGCGTTCGTAGGCTCTGTAACCTTGGCGATTGCGCTGATATTCTTCTTCACCCTTTATGGCTCTGTAGTAGGGGAAAGAAGCTTTCCCAGAGAATTTGCCGAGAGTGTATCGTTAACCCTAGGCACAGCCCTAGCAACATTCCTCTTCGGAGACTTTATGGGGAGGATCTTCGGGACACACCCAGCTTTTTAAGCAAACTATAAGTTCACATGACGCGCGACATTTAGTTGATGGTGCAGATGATCTACTTAGATAATGCTGAAACAACCCCTGTTGATCCTGAGGTTGCGAAGATCGTCTTAGAGTATATGGTCGAGAAGTTCGGTCTACCTGGCGGGGAGTTCGGGCACAGTCTGCAGGAGGAGGCGACGGAAGCCGTTGAAAAGGCTAGGGAGGTTATAGCGGCTAAGATAGGTGCCAAGCCGAGTGAGATAGTGTTTACGTCTGGTGCGACTGAAAGCAACAACCTAGCCATAAAAGGTGTCGCCTACCACCCCCTATATAGGAAGAGGAGGGTTGTGACATCGGCGATAGAGCATAAGTCGGTCTTAGATACGGTGCTTAATCTGAGAAGGCTGGGGTATCGAGTTGAGGTTATACCGGTTGATTCAGAGGGTTTTGTAAAGATGGATAGGCTTGAAGCCAGCTTAGAAGGGGCTACTTTGGTATCCATTCAGCACGCTAACCAAGAGATAGGTACTCTTCAAGAAATTAAGGTGATTGGTGAGTTGTGTAGGGAGAGGGGTGTGCTCTTCCATACTGATGCTGCCCAGTCTTTTGCGAAAGAGCAGGTCGACGTTGAAGCTATGAACATAGACCTCCTGTCGATGACGTCTCACCTTATCCGTGGGCCGAAGGGTGTGGGTGCGCTCTATGTGCGTGAGGGGATTGAGCTTCAGCCGCTTATAGAGGGTGATGGTAGGGAGAGGGGGTTGAGGGCTGGGGGCCAGAATGTGCCCGCAATAGTGGGGTTTGCTGAAGCGGTTAAGAGAGCTTCGCCTGAGGATGCGGTTAGGATACGTAGATTAAGGGATAGGTTGATCGATAAGCTCCTACAGATAGAGGACTCGAAGCTGAATGGGCCGATGGGTGAGAAGAGGGTATGCCACATTGTTAACGTAACCTTTAGGTATGTTGAGGGCGAAGCCCTTCTTCTGCAGGCCGAGATGCAGGGGTTGGTATGTAATACTGGTTCGGCGTGCTACAGTCAGCGGCTTGAGCCGAGCCACGTTATAACGGCTATAGGTGGTACGCATGAAGATGCGCACGGCTCTATGAGGCTCAGCCTCTCTAGGATGACTACGCAGGAGGAGGTTGATGCTGCCGCTGAGATCTTGGCTAATGTGGTGGCTAAGCTTCGCTCGTTTAGCCCGCTCGCCAAAAGGAGGATGTAGAGGTTGAGGGGAAATGGTCTTATGTGGGCTGATGCACATATAGAGTGGGAGTGGTTGATGGGTTGAGCAGACCCGATGCTTCTCTGGAGCGGAGGATAGGTTACAGTAAGAAGGTCATCGAGCACTTCATGAACCCCAGGAATGTGGGTAGGCTTGAGGATGCTGATGTTACCGCTAAGGTTGGGAGTGTAGCCTGTGGTGATTTGATCAAGCTTTATCTTAAGGTGGATGAGAAGACGGAGCGCATAGAGAAGATAACGTTCGAATCCTATGGTTGCGCAGCCAACATAGCGACTTCATCGATGCTCACTGAGCTTGCTAAGGGTAAGACGCTTGAGGAGGCTAGGAAGATCGCGTTCAAAGATATCGCTGATGAGCTCGGCGGGCTTCCGAGGATCAAGATGCACTGCGCAGTCCTCTCTAAAACAGGTTTGGATGCTGCGATCTCAAAGTACTATGCTATGAAGGGCAAAGCGAAGATAGATGACACACTCGTCAAGCTCCTTCTTAGGGGCGTGTTAGACCCGATAACAGGCGTGGACATAATTTCTAGCAAAACAACCGATAGCATATCGGTTCAGGACCACGAAGTGGCGATAGGGTTGAGAGTTGACGAAAAGAGCCCAATCGCAAAGGAGCTAGAAAACGACATAAGAGAAGCCTTCGAAGGGCTACCAGTTACCCTCAAGATAGTATTCAAAGGCAACAGCGGAGATTCAAACAAATGAGACGCTCTGATAAGGCAGCGTAGCCCCTACCTAGGTACTGGTTTGGGGGGCGCTTGCTTCTCCAACAATTTCTACACCTATACTTATCCCTCGGATCGTTCTTTTGAGTGAATATTTAATGGATCAAGAAACTAAGTTCGTCTTTATTTTCTGCGAGCTTCCTTAAGAGGAGGGTTCTTCCACTAATGATCAATAGTTACATCTATTGAGGTTTTTTTCTTCCTCCTCTCCGCTTAGGATTATTTTGTTCTTTAGAAAATCAAGCGCATCTCTCAATTCTATTTTAACGCTCCTCTTTTGCCTCAGTTTCTTCTTACTTTCATCAATAATCATGGTGACTAGTCTGCCGCAGGCGAAGGTTGAGGCAAGGAGCTCATCTTTTCTAAGGCTCTTAATACTTTGGATTAATTCAGAAGAATGTGACGGGGACGATGGTTCTATCTTCTACTTTATCGTCTCTTCTAGTGTTTTCAATTCTTCTTGTGGAAGAGATAAGCTAATTTAAGCGAGAAGTTTATCCCTTATTTGACCCAAATATCCTTTATGACGGATACGTTTTGAATAGGGTGGATAGAAGCTAAATATGAAATGTGCTGCTACTGACCGCATATCTCCTTTGAGATCTCAGACGCTCTTTTCGACGCAACTTCCACAGCTCTTATGAAAGCAGCCCTAACACCAGCCTCCTCAAGCCTCAAAAGCCCTTCGATTGTGGTGCCTGCTGGTGTAGTCACCTTCTTTCTGAGCTCAGCAGGATCCTGCTTGGTTTCTATGACCAGCCTAGCAGCGCCATAGACCAGCCAAGATGCTAGTTGAAGCGCCTTATCATATGGGATACCCATCTTTAAGCCTCCTTCAGCCAGAGCCTCTATGACTAGGAAGATGTATGCTGGGCCGCTCCCGCTTAGACCTGTCACAGCATCCACCAACGCTTCATCCACCACAAGAGAAGCGCCTACGCTGCTAAAGAGCTTCTGCGCAACCCTAAGATCTTCCTCAGAAGCTTTCACCCCAAGTGTTAGTGTTGTGATCGCCGCTTTGACCATTGCTGATATGTTAGGCATGGCTCTGATAAATCTAGCCTCTGGGATTTCGTTTTCCAAGTAGCTCAACTTCACACCAGCCGCTATGGAGATTATGAGCTTATCCTTCACCAGATCCTTCACATCATCTAACAGAGGTTTTACATCCTTGGGCTTCACCGCTATGATCACTACATCCGCTCCTTTAGCCGCCTCTCTACTATTAGCATAGGTCTCTATACCTTCCTTCTTAAGAAAGCGCCTCCTCTCCTCATTAACCTCAGCCACCGAGACTACAACATCGCTTAATGTAGAGAAGCCCTTTGCCAAGGCTTCTCCCATGGTGCCGCCTCCCAGTATGGCGAGTTTCATCTAAACACCTTCGAGGCTTCTCTTCAAAGTTATTGTGCCATCCTTCAGTTGAAGCTCATAGATCTCATTAACCTCGAACCTTATCCCCAGCATTTCATACTCGGTTTCGGTCAGAAATAGTGTAATCTTTGGCAAGACAAGTTGCGGCATAGCCGGAAAGAAACCCATCGATTGAAACTGGCTTATGATACCCTTAATCAATCTTGCTTCATCTTCCTTCCCATATACTCCAAACTGAGCCCTCGATCTGACCTCAACCAGCTCGATCTGCTTCCCAGGCTGCCCTGTATCAGGATCTGTTATGGAGGATATCTTGTTCACCCGAACCTTAGGGTATTCGTGCATACCAATCGCACCATAATAGCATTATGGTTGAAGATTAACTTTTTCGCTCGATAAGAACAGCAGACACAGATAACCGAAAATAGTAAACCATATTCGGTGAAGGCTTGATTATGTATTTTGAAATAAAGAACAGACCTTCATACGCCTACTTGAAGTCAAGCTTTCCCCTAACGAATCAATCCAAACAGAAGCTGGTGCGATGACATATATGTCACCCAATATAAAGGTTGAAACAAAGATAAGAGAACTTCCTATCAGCTCTTGGGTTAAAGATCCTCGGCGGACAATCATTCTTCGTGAACGTATACACGCCTTAGAGAAGCGTGGTAAAGTAGCGCTTGTATCAGCACCCGTAGGCGACTTGGTTCAAATCATCTTACGTCGCCTCGACACCCCAGGTCAACCTCGATATAAAGTGGCAATGGTTTACCGGAGGCCTATTCGGGCAAGGACTTTTCATGATACGTGTTAGCGGCGAAGGAGACCTATTCATCAACACCTTTGGAGCTCTAGAGAAGCTTGTTCTAAAGCCTGAGGAGGAGCTGGTCGTAGACAACTTTCAGCTTGCTGCGTTTTCAGAGTCCTGTAAGTATGAGGTGAAGAAATTCGGAAGCCTCATATCCACGATACTAGGCGGAGAAGGCTTGATCGTGCACATAAAAGGGCCTGGTGAAGTATACAGACGAAGAACCCCGCAGAGTTTGCGATGTGGATATGGAGCCTACTTGAACCCTATGTGAGGTCTCGGGCAAGGTAGACAAATGGCTAAGTGCATACATGCGTCTTCTACAAAGATTTGTGCGTCATATCTTTACTGTTTCTATTTCTTTGAACTCTTCTTATTAAACCGCACGTCTAACGCTTTGCACAGCATTCTCTTTGGACATAGAGTAAGCTAATAACATAACCACAAGTGTGAACCAAGGTTCGAAGAATCTAGGTACAAGCAGAATACCTACGTTAACTGCTATGAAGGTTACTATATCACCCTTTTTCCTGCAACCGAGTGCAAAGAAGGGGAGAGCTGTAGTGTAGAAGTATTTGTATGTGCCTCGTGGAAAGAGTAGAATAAATAACATCTGAGAGTAAAGCAAGTAGCGTATAATAGTTTCATTGTCCAGTTTCTTGATTCTCAGGAACAGGAGTGCGAGGGCGATGAAGCCTGCTGAGATTAAGTAGATGAGATTTTGCCTCAGAAGAATAGCGAGCCAAGGTGCACCTGATACTCCGAAGACTGTGCCTAAATTTGTGGGTTTAATAATATTATACTCCCAGACCGTAAGGTCTTCAGGTACATAAGGTTGGGGGGTAGGTATGCCTGGAAATCCTAGGGCCCAAAGGTAGAGGGAGGGGAAGAGGGCTAGGTAAGGCATTGAAACCAAGCATACTAGGGCTGCGAATATGATGGTGAACCATAAGAGGTTTCTTTTTGACAACAACCTGTAGACACTTATCAGCAGAATAGGTAGCGCTGCTAGAACGGTCTGCTTATAGAGCGTAGCCAAGGCAAAAGAGATTGCTGAAAGCTTAACTTTCTTCGTAAGCAGGAGATAAGTGGAGAGGAGAAAGAAGAAGGTCGAGGGAGGCGGATTAAGCCAGAGTAGCGAGTTGTACCAGAGGGCTGCAGGTGCTAAGGCAGTTACAGCACCTATTGCGGTAGACCATCTTTCATCAACGAGTCTTCGGGCGATTAGGTAGGTTATTGAAGGGGTTAAGGCGTCAAATATTATCAAAGGTATAGCTGCACCCAAATAGGATGAGTTGACCTTTACAGCAGCAGATAGAGTGTACATCCAAAGAGGGGGGTAGGCGTTGTGGAAGTCCTTGTAGAGCATCTGACCCTCCAGAAAACGTTTAACATCATTAAGATAGAGGTGCTTATAGTCTTGATAAGGCTCTAAGTACTCAGGCATAGATGGATAATTTCCCTCAATGCTTGAGGAGACCCAAGCAAGTAATAATCTAACGGCGAAGGATAGTAACGTTACATAGATCAAACCGTATGTGTGTTCAGGAGGCTCGGACTGCAAGCCACTTCAGCATATCTACGCAGCAGGTAGATAAAGGGTGAGCTGATAAACTTAAATAAGAAGTTTGAACATAGACAATGTGCAAGGTGTAAGATTAGATGATACCTAAAAGTTTTGATTACCTACGCCCATCAACACTACAAGAAGCCGTGCAAATGTTAGACAGATACGAAGAATCCAAGGTTCTCGCCGGCGGTCAGAGCCTCATAGCCCTAATGAAGCTAAGACTAGCCGCACCGAAATACATTGTAGACATAACAAGGATACCTGGTCTATCATATGTGAAGGAGGAGCGTGGCAAGCTCGTCATAGGCGCTTTAACTACACACGACACGGTTGAGAACTCACCGCTCATACGCCAGAAGTGCCCCATACTTTCAGAAGCAGCCAGTAGAATAGGCGATCAGCAGATAAGAAACCGAGGAACGATAGCTGGCACATTATGCCACGCAGATCCCTCAGCAGATGTCCCAACAGCCTTCCTAGCCCTTAACGGTGAAGTCGTGGCTTTGAGCCCAAGCGGCGAGAGGGTGATTAAGGCGAGTGAATTCTTTGTAGACTTCTTCACGACCGCCCTTAACCCGAACGAAGTTGTGAGGGAAGTTAGGGTTCCTGTGTTTTTGCCTAGGACTGGGTCTGCGTATATAAAGCACGCAAGAAGGGAAGGGGACTTCGCGATAGCTGCGGTCGCTGCTATAGTGACCTTGGATGCCAAAGGTGTATGTAAGTCAGCTTCGATAGCTTTGGGTTCAGCAGGTCCAACACCACTGAGGGCGGTAGAGGTTGAGAAAGCGTTGGTTGGTAAGAAGCTTACCGACGATGTTATCGTTGCCGCATCCGAGTTGGCTGATCGAGGCATAAGTCCGCCTTCGGACATACACGGTAGCGCTGAGTATCGTGCTGAGATGGCGAAGGTGTTTACTAAGAGAGCGCTTAGGTTGGCTGTAAGTAGGATAGGGGGTTGAGAGAAATGGTGGAGAAGAGGAAGATTAAGTTAACCGTGAATGGTGTGGAGATGGAGGGCGAGGCTGAGCCTAGAACACTGCTCGTTCACTTTATAAGGGACACTTTAGGCTTGACTGGCACACACATAGGGTGCGACACAGGGCACTGCGGATGCTGCACTATAATAATGAACGGAGTGTCAGTGAAGTCCTGCATGGTTTTAGCGTATCAAGCTGAAGGTGCGAACATATTGACGATAGAGGGTTTGGCTAAAGAAGGGAAGCTACACCCGATTCAAGAGGCCTTCTGGGAGAACCACGGATTACAATGCGGCTACTGCACACCAGGCCAGATAATGTCAACATACTTCCTACTCAATAGAAACCCCAAGCCAACAGAAGAAGATATTAGAAGAGGCTTAGAAGGAAACTACTGCAGATGCACAGGGTACATCAACATAATCAAGTCTGTGAAGGCTGCTGCTGAGAAGATGGCAAAAGGCGGTAGCTGATGGCAGAAGCCATCTTATCCAAAGAGATACCAGTCCCTCGCAAGTGGGTCGGCACACCAATAAAAACAAAGGAAGCTCCGAGGCTAATAACTGGGCGAGGAAGATTCGTAGATGACATCAAGATACCAAACTTGCTTTACGCCACGTTCCTACGTAGCCCCTACGCCCACGCCAAGATCAAACGCATAGACACATCAAAGGCTGAAAAGCTACCCGGTGTGGTAGCGATAGTAACACAGGAAGATGTCCTAAAGTGGTGTAAGCCGTATCCGCAGATAGTACCACCGCCAGCAGATAAGCTGCTCGACTACCCTATAGCAGTAGATAAGGTTAGGTTCGCCGGTGAACCTGTCGCAGCGGTCGCAGCCACGGAGCGCGCCATAGCTGAGGATGCCTGCGAGCTTATTGAAGTTGAATACGAGCCCCTTCCACCTGTTCTAGATGCTGAGGAAGCGCTTAAGCCTGATGCGCCTTTAGTTCACGAGGAGGTTGGTACCAATCTTGCTTGGCACGAGGTCTTCGATTACGGTGATGTGGATAAAGCTTTTGCTGAGGCTGATAAGGTTATCAGCCTTAAGCTACATCACCACCGCTATGGAGGTGCACCTACTGAGACACACGCGGTTGTTGCTGATTACGATAAGGGTACTGGTGTTCTCACCATTTACTGCAATAATCAGATGCCTATGTTCTGTATGGCTCTGATAGGGCTATCGTTCAACTTCCCGACAGATAAGATTCGCATAATAACCCCAGATATCGGTGGGGGCTTCGGCTCTAAGATCCTCTCATACACCTATATGATGCTGATCAGCATACTAGCGTTAAAGGCTGGTAGACCTGTAAAGTGGATGGAGGATCGTAGAGAATATCTTGCAGCAGGCACACACTGCAATGAAGCAACGTTCTATGTGGAAGCAGCGGTCAAGAAGGATGGCACGATCTTGGGTATAAAGGCTAAGACACTTCACGATGTAGGTGCATATCTGAGGTATGAGCCGGTAGGTGCGCTCCTATGGATCCAAGTTTCAAGCGGCCCCTACAGATTCAAGAATCTAAGAATGGATGTTAATGCTCTTGTAACCAATAAGGGTCCTGTTGCTCCGATCAGAGGCTATGGTAGGATTCAGCACCTTTGGATGCTTGAAAGGACGGTTGAGCAGGTTGCTAGGCAGCTAAGCCTAGATCCGATTGAAGTGAAGCTAAAGAACTACGTTAGACCTGAGGAGATGCCTTATGTAGCCCCAAGCGGTGCGACCTATGATTCAGGAGACTACTCGACCGCTCTCAAGAAAGCACTTCAGATGATCAACTACGAAGCGTGGAGAAAGAAGCAGAAGGAGCTCTGGAAGCAAGGCAGATACATCGGCATAGGTGCAGCCCTATTCCAAGACTCTGGCACAAACAACTTCGCCCAGGTCAGGCTGATCTACAAGAATAATCCGTTCTCAGGGAACAGCAGAATGGCTGAAATGTGGATGGATGAATTCGGGAGGATAATCGTTGCTGTCGGCTCTAATCCGCATGGGCAAAATCACGAGACGGTAGTAAGCCAGGTTGTCGCAGATGTTTTTGGTGTGACGCCGGATGACGTGTTTGTAGTACCAGGGTTCGATTCCTGGGTGCACGGTTGGACCGGCCACGCTGGAACCTACGCAAGCCAATTTGCGGTTTCTGGCATAGGTGCGGTGTTCGGTGCTGCAAAGAAGTTGAGAGAGAAGATCGCTACAATAGCTGCTCACATGCTCAAGGCTAAACCCGAAGAGCTTGTGTTCAAGGATGGTAAGGTCTGGGTTAAGGGCACAGATAGATCTGTAGCGTTCTGGCAAGTGGCAAACCTGGCTTATAGAAACAACCTGGAGCTGCCTGAGGGTGTTGAGCCAGGCCTTAGAGTCGTTTATGCGTGGAAGGGACCCTTCAAACTCCCTGATATGAAGAAGAAGACGCTTAATGCGACTCTAACCTACTCTTATCAAGCCCACGCCTGTGTTGTTGAGGTTGATCCTGAGACAGGGAAGGTGAAGATTCTTGATTATGCGGTTGTGGATGACTGCGGTGTCCCGATCAATCCTGGTATCGTTGAGGGGCAGGTTCATGGCTCAGCGATGAATGGTATCGCTGCTGCGCTCTACGAGGAGTATGTATACAGCAAAGATACAGGTCAACTCCTCTCGTCAACATTCATGGACTACTTGTTCCCAACTACACTAGAGATACCTGATATCAAGGTTGATCATATGATTTCGCCTTCACCATTCACAGAGCTTGGGACAAAGGGCGTGGGAGAAGGCTCGCTTGTGCCGCTCGGTTCTATTGCTGGTGCTATCGAAGACGCGTTATCACCGTTAGGCGTAGTGATAACTGATTCTCACAACCCACCTGAGAGGATCTATAGGATGATCAAAGCGGCTAAGAAGTGAGGGTAGAGGCGACCAAAAAGGTTAAAGGAGACCCGTGAGGGAGAAGGTTAGGTGGATATAATATATGCATTTTGAAGGAAACTTCGACATAAAAGCTCCACGTCAAAAGGTCTGGGACTTCATCAGCATACCTAACAACTTGGCGAAGTGCCTTCCAGACCTTCAGAAGCTCGAAGTAGCCGCCCCAGATCGATTTAAAGCAACAATTAAGGCTGGTGTAGGATTCGTCAAAGGTACCTTCAACTTTGAATTCACCATGCTTGACATGCAGCCACCTACACACGCCAAGCTATCTGCCCACGGCTCAGGCACAGGTAGCACAGTAGACCTAGAAACCGCAATCGACTTGAGCGATCTCCCAGACGGCACAAGAATGGCGTGGAAGGCAGACGCCAAAGTAGGTGGCTTAATAGCAAGCGTAGGCCAGAGGCTGCTTGAAGGAGCGGCTCAAAAACTGGTCAACAACCTCTTCACTTGTCTAAAGAAGCAGCTCGAAGGCTGACACAATCTGTATATGGTGTGGTGCACACCACACCCCCTTATTCTGTTTTTAGAATCCGTTTCAAGAGATTTACGGTTTCTAAAATGGGTTTTGCTTCTTCTTTGCCGTTCTTCATATCTCTCAAGACGACATTGTTTACTGCTAGCTCTTTTGGTCCTACGATTATGACGTAGGGCGTGTTGCGTTTTGCGGCTGCTTCGAGCTGCTTCTTTAGGTTTCTTTCCGCTAGATCTATTTCAGCTGCTACGCCTTCTCTTCTGAGCAGGGCAACTATCTCTTGAGCAACGGTGCTTACTTCTTTGTTCACATACGCAACATAGACCGATTGTTCAGAAGACTTCGTTGGTGCGCGCTTTTTTAGAGCAAGTATGGTTCGATCTACTCCACCAGCAACTCCAGTAGCACCTATATCTGCTCTTCCAAAGATTGCTGGCAGGATGTCGTATCTTCCTCCCCCAGCTAATGCCCCTAGTGCTTCATCGCTTTCTATAAAGGCTTCGAAAACGATACCAGTGTAATAGTCAAGCCCCCTTACGATTGATAGATCTACGACTATGTTCTTAACATCCCTTTGTTTCAGCAGATCGATTAAGGAGACCAATGCGTCGGTGGATTCCAGTTTATACTCCTGTAATCTGCTAAATACTACTTCAACTGAACCTCTTATTTCGCCGAATTCGAGCAGTTGAGTGAGTCTCGTGGTGTCGGTCTTCGTGGAGTATTCTTCAATTATCTCTTGTTTTGACTTCTTTTTGACCTTATCGAGTGCACGAAGCATATCTGCAACCATAGATTCATCTTTCACACCAAGGATCTTGTCGATATATTCACTCGCGACCCGTCTATCACCGACGTGTATGGATATGTCGTCTATCCCGAGTTTCGAGAAGAGGCTTTGGGTAAAATCGATCACCTCTGCATCAGCAGCAACACCAGTAGGTCCGAAGATTTCAGCATCCCATTGGTAGAACCATCTATACCTCCCATATTGGGGTTCGTCATACCTCCACAATCCAGCGAAGGAGCCTATCTTAGCTGGGAACTGGAGGCTGCGGTTGGATACAACCCATCTTGTAAGCCCGACTGTGAGGTCAAATCTTAACCCTACTTCCCTACCGCTCTTATCTCTGAAAGCGTAGATTTCATCCCTTACTGAGGCGCCACTCTTAGCTTCAAGGGTCTCTAACATCTCAAGCGGAGAAGGCTCCATAAGATCAAACCCAAAGAGCCTGCAGGTCTCCATAAAGGCACATCTAATATCCTCCATACGCACATAATCTTCAGGCGGTATATCTCTGAGACCTCTGGGGAGGGTGAACTTCATGCTCTATGTGGTTTACCATCTTCCTTTAATATACTATTTCCCCTTCTTGCTTTGTTGGGTTATTTCTTTGCCTAGCTGAACGAGCTCCGCAAGAAGCGCTGTCAGTTGAATATCTGCGTTCGCGCCTACTACGAGGCGGTAATCATACTTCGCTATGGACTCAGCAATCTTATTGAGGTTAGGTGGGTTAAGAGCAGATATCTCCTCAAAAGCATATTTTAGGAAGTCCTGTTCAGACATACCATAGACTTTCGTCAGCTCAAGCATCTTCTCTCTAGCGGCGCTAAAATCCCCATTTAAAGCAAGTCTGATGACATCAGCAACCATCGCTTTGCTCGATATACCTGCGACACGCTTAACATTCTCCACACTAACATCCCCCATTGCTACAGTGGTCTGTAGGATGTTTATAGCGTGTCTGAGGTCGCCGTCGCTTACCTTATAGATCAGAGATAGAGCCTCCTGCTGAACCTTTTTCACACCCTCAGACTTACAGATATAGGCCAGATGATTGACAACATCCTTCTCCTCAAGCCTCTGGAATCGGAATATGGCTGTTCTGCTCTGAATAGGCTCGATTATGCCTGAGCTATAGTTGCAGATGAGTATGAATCTGCAGATCCTTGAGCTCTCCTCCATTATCCGTCTGAGAGCGGTCTGAGCATCATTCGTCATTTCATCAGCCTCATCCAAAATGATTATTCTATAGGGCACATCAGCAGCGCCTACACTATAGCTTGCGAAGATCTTAATCCTCTCCCTAACCGTCTGGATACCCCTCTCATCAGAGGCATTCAGTTCAAGCGTATAATCACGCCAATAATCCTTCAGAACAGCCCTAGCCACGCAAAGAGCAGCGGTAGTCTTACCGGTACCAGGTGGACCGGCGAAAAGCAGATGAGGCATCTCAGCAGGCTTCTTAAGAAGCTCTTTCAACCCAGAAACCACAGGCTCTTGGTTAACGATCGCATCAAGAGTTGCGGGCCTATACTTCTCAACCCACATAAGGGACTGCAAAGCACTCGCAGAAACCCATAGAATCAAACAGAATATAAAGCCTTAGCCTATAAAAAGAAAGAGTGAGGAGGGAACCTAAACCCTACCTAAAGTCTTCATCCAGGCCGCCACTCGGCTGGGCAGAGCTCGCCAGTCTTTAGAGCACACCTTAAGGATTTAACAAATCGTTGGCGAGAATTATATTGTAATTTTATACATCTGTGCTTCTTTTTGTTTTTTCAAGATAGCAGCAGTGCTTAAGGCAAAATTTATTAGTGACCTTCTTATAAAAGAGGTGCGACCATATATGATGCCTCCATTAAAGATATGGCAACCTTGGCGAGGCATTCTAACACTGATCGTCATTGTGGGCGCAGGGATAATCACATTCTGGCTGAGCTTCAACACACCAGGGCCAATGGGTCCAAGCGGACCTATGAACTGGATCGCATACATCGGTGAATACCATATGGCGCTGGTTAATATGATCGTCTTCGTATTATTCTTCCTGCAAGGCTGGATAGGTCAGAGGTTCGGCTGGGGGCTAAGAAGCTTGGTTAACTTGGTCGTTCTACTGATCCTGATGTTCGTGCTTTTCATCATCTACAGGTTCACAGTAGGCCCAACCTTCCCCTGGATGCTATTCTATGAGATCAACACGCTCAACGTTTTCCTGACTATGGCACTACTCTTCCAGAACTGGCCTCTACAAAAGGTTAGACAACCCTATCAGGGAGTGGGTCTCTTGGCGATAGGCTTTGTTGTAAGCAGCATCCTCTATATTCTCCTCCACAACTACACACCTTTCTACCAGCAGGCAGCTGGACTACCTCCCGCAGTGGCTTCGCTTCTTGTGCCAGCTGGAACAGATTTAGCGGCTTTGAATCCAGGAGGCGCTATGGAAGCCTTCGCTATGGCTACTCTCAACACCATGTTTATCCTCTTTACCTGCATCTTTTACTTCCTCTTCGATCTCTGGCCCTTCAGGCGTCTTAGGAAGCAGCCTTGGATAGGAATCTCAGCCACAGCGGCATCGGTTATAATAAGCCTAGTGGTCTGGAACCTCGCTTTAATCATAGTTCCGCAGATTCACCAAGTTAATATGGATCTCTTTAAGGCAGCTGGCTTCGCATCAGCAGATGCACCAAGCGGCTTCATACCCTTATCGGCCCTACCTCCAGCTGTGCAAGAGAATATAACGATGCTACTTGTTTTAGGTTCGCTGGAGGGGAATTTGATCTGGGCTACCTTGATCTGGGCTGCTGTCTTCATGTGGTGGCCCACGCTAGCGTTCACTAGAGGTGGGAGGGCTCCATTCAACAGACAGCCAGTTAAAGGCTTCATCCTGCTCGCTCTAGCAATAGTTACAGCATTCATAGCTTTCCAAGGTTTACATTGGTACGGCCTATTCCTTGCACCTGCATCTGCCTGGATGGTGCCTAACCTCATCCCACCGCCTTACCTCCTCTACCTCTGGCTCGTCATCTGTTGGCTACCAGGGCTCTCGGTGTACACTGTGTTATATGCTGTAGCTATGGAGTCTTGGCCTCAGTCCCTTCTACCACCGCCTCCACCAGATCCTCATCTGTATATGATAGGCAGAGAGCCTATGCTTAGAAGCTCCAAGGACGAGGCTAAGTCAAAGTACGTTAGAGGTGAGTTGTAGGTATGGTTGAAGCTAGAGTTCACAAGATAATCCTACCAACGTCAGACCTACCTAAGGCTTGGCTTAACCCTATACCCGTACTCGCTAAGCTAAAGAAGGAGCTGCCTAAGCCGAAGAACCCTGTGAAGGCTGATAGGATTGCTGAGATGGAGAAGTATTGGGCTCCTTCGCTCCTCGCAATAGAAAGGTCTGATTCTGCGGAGATACAGATACCGACCGCAGTAATGAACCTTCTTATATGGGCTGGAAGGCCTACACCTCTGCAAAGAGCATACATTCTTGAGAAGGCTCTGAACACACCTGCCAAAATCTTCTATAAGAGGGAGGATATACAGTATGGAACTACGGGTAAGACGAACATAGCCATACCACAAGCATACTATGCAGCTAAAGACGGATTCAAGAGGCTCGTGGCAGCAGGGGGTGCTCAATGGGGCACCGCAGCCTCCATAGCAGCAAGATACCAGGATCTTAAGCTGGATGTCTATATGCCTAAAGAGAGCCTTGAATCCAAGGAGCCACACCGCATAGTTATGGAAGTGAATGCGGCTAAGGTTCACGGCTCACCTTCACAAGATACCGAAGTCGGTAAGTTGATGGCTAAAGAAGACCCTAATGGATCGATCGCCACCGCGTTTTCTGAAGGCGTTGAGGATGCATCTAAAGATGGCGCCGCAGTGATCTTCGGAAACTTCTTCAACGCACCTGTGGTCTTTCAGTCTATAGCGGGGTTAGAGGCTTCTGCTCAATGCAAGATGGCTGGCGTTTACCCAGATGTGGTCATCGGCTCGATCGAAGGCTTTTTAGGCTTGGCGCTGCCTTTCTTGGCCGATGTTGCTGAGGGCAAAAAGAGCGGGACAAGGTTTATCGTTGCTGGCTCAAAGTACGTGCCTTCACTAACCGAAGGGAAGGTTGACTATGACTTCCCTGACTACGCTGGTCTCATGCCGCTCTACAGGTTCCACACTCTAGGCTCGAAGCGCACAATACCCTTGATACATGCGGGTGAGATGAGATACCACGGGGTTTCACCTATTTTAAGCGCCTTGGTCGAAGCTGGTGTAGTTACTCCTAAGACTTATGGACAGACAGAGCTTTATGAAGCAGGCGCCCTCTTCTGCAGAAACCAAGGTGTGATACCATCACACGAAGCACAATATGCTATTAAGGCTGTTGTCGATGAGGCTCAGCAAGCTAAGTCTGAGGGGAAGGAGAAGGTCATACTCTTCAACCTCTCAGGCCACACGATGCTTGAGCACAAAGGATACCTAGAATGGATTATTCAGAAGAAGTTAGAGTTACCTTGAAAAGGAGGTGAGAAGAAGGTTGGAGTCAAAAGAAGAGAAAAAGATTGAGAAGGCGAAGCAGGTATTCGAAGCCGCTAAAGAGAAGTTTGAGCCCAAGAGCGTAATAAGAGTTGATCTACCTGAAGACGAGCTGCCGACCTCCTGGTACAACATAAACGCAGATCTACATAAATGCGGCATGAGGACCCCCTTCCCAACAGGCCCAGGTCTCGCTGTCCTGCCTAAGATATTCCCACCCTCACTCCTCTCCCAAGAGCTTTCACACGACCGCTGGATCAAGATACCGGACGAGCTCCTCGAATACTACAAGATATGGCGACCCACACCACTGCACAGAGCGAAAAGGCTTGAAGAGTTCTTGAGAACGCCTTGCAGAATCTACTATAAGCAGGAGTATGTAAGCCCACCTGGCAGCCATAAGCCTAACACAGCCATAGCGCAAGCATACTTCAACAAAAGAGACGGATATGAAGGATTAGCGACAGAGACAGGCGCAGGCCAATGGGGTTCAGCCCTAAGCTTCTCAGGAGCCTTAACAGGGCTAAAAGTCGACGTCTTCATGGTTAAAGTCTCCTACTATCAGAAACCTGGTAGGCGTGTGCTGATGGAGTCTTGGGGCGCTAGGTGTGTGCCCTCACCCTCAGTGCCCCCTGAAAGGGTCTATCCGGATATGGTGACCGAGTTCGCCAAGAAGGTGCTGGAGAAGGACCCTAACAGCCCGGGTTCACTAGGCATAGCTATATCTGAAGCTATCGAGCACGCGCTCAAGAAGCCGTATCCGATAAACTATTCCCTCGGTAGCGTGTTAAATCACGTGCTTATGCATCAAACCATAGTTGGCTTAGAGGCGAAGAAGCAGTTCGAGTTGATAGATGAGTACCCTGATGTGGTTTTCGGCTGCGTAGGCGGAGGTTCAAATTACTCGGGCTTCTCATTCCCCTTCACGAAGGATAAGCTTGATGGCAAGAAGCCTGATCTGAGGCTTGTAGCTGCTGAGGCTGAGGCTTGCCCAAGATTCACCAAGCCCAAGTACATAGGGTACGACACTGGTGACACCGCGGGATTGACGCCTATGATATGGATGTACACGCTTGGGCACGACTTCGTTCCATCAAGGATCCACGCGGGTGGGCTGCGCTACCACGGTAACGCACCGCAGCTCTGCACGCTAGTCTACAAGAAGGTTCACGAAGTAGTAGCTTTTCATCAAACAGAGATCTTTCAGGCTGGTGAGATTCTTTCTCAGACTGAGGGCTTCTTTAGTGCACCAGAGACACTTCACGCTTGGGCTGCGCTGATAAGAGAGGCGAGGAGATGCAAGGAGACGGGTGAGAAGAAGGTACTTGCCATAAACGATAGTGGCCATGGTTGGCTTGATATTAGGGGGTACGACGAATACCTGAAGAAGAAGCTTGAGGTGGCTTAGCCACCACACCACCATTTTTTAGCTGAGGTATTGTTGGGAGTTCCGGTAGATTATGTTACGCATTTCTTCGAAGTCTAACTTACGTAGTGTTGAGAGTGTGTAGACGATGCTCGGTATGTATGCTGGTAGGGCTATTCTGTTTTGGAAGGCTGCACCGAACCTCACTGGACCATCGGTTTCGGTTAAGATTAGATCTAGCGGTGTGTAGGAGGCTAGCTGCTTGGTCTTCTTTGAGTAAACAACTGCCGGTCCATATGATATGTAGTATCCTCGAGCGCAGGCTTCTTTTAGTTGATCTGGGGTTCCTGAAAACCAGTGTAGAAGCACACGTCTTAGGTTGAAGGTGCTGAGTGTGGATAGAACATCTTCTACGCTTCCTCTGGAGTGTATAGAAAGGGGTTTCTGAAGCCGTTCAGCTAACTGGAGCATAGATTCGAAGATCTGTTTCTGCCTTCTATACTCGCCTTCATCCCGAGCGTACTTTCTATCTAGACCTACTTCACCTACACCTGCAAAACTATTGGGATCTAAGGAACTTGCGGTTAGTTCATGGATATCTTGAGTCTGTGAGGACCAAGGGTGGATACCTATAAATGGTTTGACTAATTCACCTACTTCTTTCGAAATCTTCAGGTTAAGTGACGATGTTTCAGCATCTACAGCGACCGAAATAAGCATCTTGCCAGTAATCTTGGCCTCTAAGATGATTTGAGGTAGGATGTCTCTAAGGTCTGGGTCGGTGAGATGTATGTGTGCATCCACGAACATACGTTATGGTTGCTGCTGCGGTTATTTAGCCTTAGAGTTAAATAGGTGTGCTGCGTCGAGGCTAACATGATGGGCGATGGTTGAGCAGGAGCTTGGTCTATCTGCGGTTTACAGATTAATCAAGAAGGGTGGGGCTGAAAGGGTTAGCGATGAAGCTGCTGAAGAGCTTAGAATCGTACTGGAAGAGATCGCTGTTAAGATAGCCCAGCAGGCTGTTGAGTTGGCTGAGCATGCAGGTAGGAAGACTGTGAGAGCCTCTGACATAAGACTTGCATCAAAGAACATCATAAGATAGTTTTACCAAAGAGAAACTGAAGCGATTCCTAAACCGATAGCAACACACCCTAAGAGAAGCGCTGGAGTTAGTCGCTCTTTAAGCAGCAGCGTCGCTAAGAAGACGGTTATGAACGGATAGGAGTTGGAGACTGGCAAGACGATGACTATGGGTGCGTTCTCAAGCGCGTGTATTAGCGCTATCGAGCCCACCGCATTAAAGAAGCCTGAGAGTGCATAGTACTGAGCAGCCCTCTTAGGCACACTCTTTGGGCTAGGTGATTCTTTAAGCATGTTGACGAGTAGAAGATAGACGACTAAGCTGAATATGAAGGAGAGCATAGCTCCTTCTGCTGGACGACCTCCTGCGTCTAGTCCTACTCTCATCATGACTGGGAAGAGTGTGAATCCAGACATAGCTATAAGCGCATAGAGGAAACCTCTGCTTGACGCTTGGGTAGAGGCTTCGCCCTTTATGACTGCTAGGATACCGACAGTGACGAGAATCATACCTACTAGTATGCCTAGTGTGATTTGTTCTTGGAAGAGTGGGACAGATATTGCTGCCGCTAAGAAGGGTCTTAGAACATTCACCATAGTGGTTCTACCTGCTCCGATCGTGTTTATGGCTGCGTAATAGCTGAGGTAACCTATTACACCACCGAAAATAGATGCAACGAAAAAGGAGGTCAAAACAATTGGATCTAGGGTTAAGGTGCGCTGCGTTGCAAGAAAGTACATTATTGTAAAGAATATTGAGGAGAGCCGGTCTATAACATAGCCACTAAGCGTCTTACCACCGTGACGCCGCGCTTTCGCCATAGAGAGGGCACCAAAAGCCCAAGCAAATGAGCAGATTAAGGCAAGTATGACGCCTATGGTAGTTGTCAAGCTAACACCCTAATTGATTGGGTATTAAACTCTCTCTGTTTAGGTCAGCCGATATAGCTCGGTCCTTTGCGCATATCGTACTCTAGCTCTAGGCTTCTGACTAGGCTTGTCAGGGTTGGGTCTTGAGCCACTTCCTTATCTAACGTTTCTTTAAGCCTATTCGCTTCACGCTCTAAATCTAAGAGATCGAATTTTGTGTTAAGAAGGTCTGCGAGGCGTTTAAGTAGATGGAGGCTGGTGTTAGCATCCGCGTACGCTATATATTGGGGCACGTGCCCCCAGAGACTTGCTCCAAATATCCCTCTCTCTCGAAGCTGTGTAAGTAGGTAAGTGTAGAAGCTAGCAGGGCCCTCATAGTCTATCATCTTAAGATTCCTGCGTGTTAGATGTGGGGATAAGGATGGATCATTTACTACGGCTGAGATTAGAGGTGGGCGTGTGTGAGGAACCCTATCGAGGAGACCACCTAGCGTGTAACAAAATCTTACACCCAGCTTAACAGCTAGATCTATCAGCTCTTTACTGTACTTGGTCCATCTAAGATGAGGCTCAGAGCCGATGAGAACGATCAGATCTATATTCTCGCTGCGATCCTTCCCGAGTGAGTAATATAGTTCGTTGGATACGAAGTTAAACTCCTCTATTACCCCCGCCCTTATGATCGTAGTCGGGCGCTCTACGTTAAAGGTGTAGAACTCGTCAGGCTCTATAGTGGCGAATTTAACCATATCAGACTTCTTCACAAGGTAGCGGGTTGAGCGGGAGGCAACCATTCCAGCATCGGTCCAACCTGATAACCCTATGATCAAGTAGGGTGAAGTTAGACTTGGTAGTTCAGCATATGTTAGGCTAGCCATTCTATATTGGTCTAATCTTAGGTGCTCCTTAAACTTACCTTCTAGAGTGCTTGGAACTTTTCAGACCAGTTGGTGTAGGCTGCTATCATCTCCTTCGAAACACTGGACTTCCTGCTACGTAGGATTTCCTTGAAGTCCGCTAATGTTATCTCTCTAGGCTGAGCAGATTTATCATTCGCCAAACCGCTCTCAAAGAGTTCAACAACCACCTTAATCTGAGCAGCTTGGCATACATCCATTATATCGCTTCCCGTATACCCCTCAGTGTACTTCGCCAACTCCTCTAACTTAATCGACGGATCGAGCTTTAAGGGTGCTGTGTAGTAGCGGAACATGCTCACACGCGCAGCAGCATCTGGTAGGGGTATGTAGATACGCTTCTGAAACCTTCTAATAAAGGGCCAGTCCAGAGACCAAGGCTTATTCGTCGCACCGATAATATAGAGGTGAAGGTGCTTACCCTTATCAGCTATACCATCCATCTCTTTAAGAAACTGGTTTCTGACCCTAACCTCTCCCCCAACCTCTTGGTTACGTGTCCCGAGCAGCGAATCCAATTCATCTATGAAGATGATGACGGGGATATTCTCCTTCTCGATTATGCCTCGCGCAGTAGAGAAGAGGCGTTCAACATTCTTCTCAGCCTCGCCAAGCCATTTCGACATAATCGAGGCAGCATCCACTGTCATAAATGAAGCACTGATCTCAGCAGCGGCAGCGGCTGCTATCATGGTCTTGCCGCAGCCAGGCGGGCCATAAAGTAGGATGCCTCTTGGCCATCCTAGGGGGAATAGGTCTGGGCGTTGAACGGGGAAGATGATGCTCTCTTTTATGGCTTGCTTCGCTTGATCCAAACCTATCACTTCATCCCAACTTACCTTCGGCTTCTCCTGTAGCACTAGATCACTGTAGGTTGCTTTAAGCGATTCAACAACCTTCGGGGCTGCGCCCTCTGTCTCTTGTTCAAGCCGTCCATCATTAAGCCCTTGCAGCGCCTTCACTCGCTCCTGATAAGCTTTGGCACGCTCGATGTACAGTCTGTTAAGGTTGTAGTCTGGGTAGATCTTTGCTAAGGTTATGAGGGTCTGGATAGCCTTCTGATACATCTGGATCGCCATTCCCCTGGCGCCTTGTGAATCGAGTCTAATGGCTTCGGAAGCATATCTTCGCGCAGCCTCCTCAAGCTCTTGTGCTGCTGACAACTCTCTACGCTACCTCCGGCGCTAGCTTCATCCCGCTTTCCTCGCTGATCATATTCATCGCGATCTGTTCGACTACGTTGATAGGCAGATACAAGGTAACAGCAGCTTCTATTATGTTATATTCTCCTGCTTCGGTGAAGAATCTTCTAACCTTCTCCTCAAGCTTGCTATCAACACCAGAGTTCTTAACATTAGACCTAACTTTATCTGAGTTAGTA
>Ga0315298_1000255_pt1 | contig 108166 bp, 88 predicted proteins | sample WHS_1_MG_FD_203077 | JGI IMG/M metagenome (GOLD analysis project Ga0315298, IMG submission 203077) | Extremophilic microbial mat communities from Washburn Hot Springs, YNP, Wyoming, USA - WHS_1_MG | ecosystem: Environmental > Aquatic > Thermal springs > Hot (42-90C) | place: USA: Wyoming...
GAATAATCCGCAATAATTTGGTCCACGTGGCACCATGCAGCGGACCCAAATCAACTCCAAACGCTCGTAACCTATTGAATCGGCTACATCCTGATTTTCACAACCCAAAGAAACTGTAGAAGATGGGCCTGAGCCTATGCTCGTTTTCAGGGTTCGCCCCGATATGTGGATCTGAGACAACCGCAAAGGAGAAGTCCTGTTCTATGCCTGTGCATCCGCTGAAGGCGATTAAGAAGGACAAAAGGATTCCCCCCAGGGTTGCTCCCCCTGAAATCATCGCGCGGGGCCAATCTTTTCCCTGCCTCCCAGGCGCGTCTTGATGCGATCCGAGGCTGCAGCGCTTGTCCCTGCCAAAGGCTTTGCGCGCAGTCATGGTTGGCACGCTCTCTCTTGTCGCGGATCGGGGACCACGAGGCGGCCCGGGGAAAGGATACCGCCCTCACGAATCGTTTCGCAACTCTAAAGGCGCGAAGGTTTCGGAGATGAGTTGCTCGTGTCCCACCTTCCCCTATGCAGGGGAGGGTTTGGGCAGAGGGCCTCTGGCGTCCTCGAAGGCCCGGGCCGTGCGGAGCACGGTCGCCTCGTCGAAGGCTTTGCCGATCAGTTGGAGCCCCATGGGCAGGCCCTGCCGATCCAAGCCGCACGGAATCGAGATCGCCGGCAGGCCCGTGAGGTTGCCGGGGCAGGCGAACCGGAGCAGGGCTGTCTCCAGGTCAGAGGGCGTTCCGGCGATCGAAACAGAAGCCTCTCCGATGCGGGGGGCCGTCACCGGAGCGGCCGGCAGGGCGAACAGATCCATCTTTTCGAACGCCCGGGCAAACTCCTCCTGCAAAACGCGCCGCAGCCGTTGGGCCTTGAGATAGTGGACCGCGCTGAACGCAGAGCCGCCTTCCAGAAGGGCGCGGACGTCCGGGCCGTAGTCGCCCGCACGACTTCGCAGGTGGGGCTCATGGAAGCAGGCGGCCTCGGCGGTGATGATCACGGATTCGGCGATCACGGCCAGTTCGATGCTGGGGATCTTCACCTCGTGGACCCGGGCGCCCATCTGCTCGAACAGCTTGAGAGCGTCTTTCACGGCTTGGGCGATCTCTTCGTCCACGGCGTTGAAGCAGAAGGAGGGGTCCAGTCCGATTCTCAACCCCTTCACGCCGCCTTCAAGGGACCGAGCGAAGGCCGGAACTTTCGCCTCGGCGCTCGTGGGGTCCAGGGGATCGTGCCCGGCCATGACGCCGAGCAGAAGGGCGGCGTCCCGGACGCACTTGGCGATAGGCCCCGCGTGGTCCAGGGACCAGGCCAGGGGCACGATGCCGCGCAGGCTCACCCGCCCGTAGGTGGGCTTGAGCCCTACCGTGCCGCACAAGGCCGATGGCGTGCGGATGGATCCACCGGTGTCGGTTCCTGTGGAGGCCATGCAGAGATCGGCGGCCACGGCCGCTGCCGACCCGCCGCTCGATCCGCCGGGAATGCGCGAAAGATCGTACGGATTGCGCGTGCCTCCGTAATGGGGATTCTGGGTGGTGCTTCCGAAGGCGAATTCGTGCAAGTTCGTCTTGCCCACAATCACGGCGCCCGCGGCCCGCAGGCGCGCGACCGAGGGCGCGTCCCGGTCCGCGATCCGATCGGCGAAAATCTTGGATCCGGCTGTGGTCCTCAGGCCCTTGGCGTCGAACAGATCTTTTAGCGAGACCGGAATCCCGTGCAGGGGCCCCAGGTATTTGCCCGCCGCGATTTGACGCTGGGCCGCCCGGGCCGCTTTCAGGGCGCCTTCGGCGTCGACCGTAATGTAGGCGTTGAGCACGGGATCGAATCTCTCGATCCGGTCGAGCACCGCCCGGGTGAGTTCCACCGGGGAAATCTGCCGAGTCCGGATCTTGGGGGCCAGTTGACAGACGGTCATGCCCGCGATTTCGTCCGCCATGGGCTACCCTCCTGGATGGGCCGGAAGACCGGCGCCGGGAAAACGTCCTGGAAGTCTGTGGAATCGAGCGTGTTCATCGCGGCGACAATCGCTGCGAGAAGATCGCTCATCTGTTCTGCCTCTGCAGAGAGATCCAGGCCGGCCATCACCTTGAGATAGCTTCTCAGCAAGCCGACCGTTAAGGACTCGTGCGCTCCGGATTCCATGGAGGGGCTCCGCGTTTTCAGGGGAGATGCTGGCGGCTGTCCGCCGGATTGACCGGGCCCACTCTAACCGGTCCGGTCTGGGGAAATCAACTCATTTCAGCTGTGCGGCGAAACAGCCAGGCCAGGGCGTGCTCGCACCAGCTTGACCGAAACGTTTCCAGAAAACCGTTGTGGCCGCCGTGCCGGTGGATCTTGAGGCGCACCGCAGGACCGGTCTCGAGCCTTTGGAAGTCCTCGACCGGGATGATGGGGTCGTCCTGGGCTGTCACCACGGTGGTGGGAACTTCGACGGACCTCAGGGCGTCTCCGAGGAGCGTGTATTCGAGGAAATAGGCGCGGCAGCTACCGTAGGGGCTGTAACGGTCCAGGAGCCGCTCCGTCATGAGCCGTAGGGTGGGCAGTTGGAGGATGTCGCCGAAATCGTATCGCTCCGGGAAGAGCTGTTGCTTCGTGGCCAGGGATCTCCGCCACTTCCGGATAAAGTATCTGCGGAGCAAAGGATGCCCGTCGATCCGGTCCGTGACCTTTTCAGGATTGAGGACAGGGCTTATCGCAGCCACGTGGCGAAGTCCTTCGATCGGCTCAGACGTGCATCGCCTGGCGATGCGCAGGGCGAAGTTGCCGCCGAGGGAGAACCCGGCCAGGAAAACTGGGGCGCCGCAGGCCAGCCGGGAGACCTGGCGGACGGCGCAAACCACCTCGTCGAACAGCGTGGCGTAAAACAGGCCTTCGTTCAGGTGATGGCTCTGGCCGTGATCTCGAAGGTTGAGGCGGAAGACGTCGAATCCGTCGGCATAAAGCCGCCTGCCCGTGGCCAGAAGGTAGGTCGAGTCCGCGCTTCCCTCCCAGCCGTGCAGGAGAACAACGAGGCCGCGGCGACTCTTCCCCTCGGGCTGGGGCGAATGGAAACCCAGGAGACGGACTCCCCGGCCCGCGTCGACGATTGTCTCTCTGGCAGCCGCGGCCATGGGATTCGCGCCGAGCGCCCTGAGCCTGCTCGAGGCGAGCACGGTCTGCACCAAGGCGTTGCGAAGCCAGACCGGGGGCGAAAAAGCAGGCAGGGGTCCCATGGCGAGCTAGCGGCCAGGAGCACGGTCCGGGGCAGGGGCTCCCGAAAGCGACTCTGTGGCTCTCCGGTCAGTCTCGAGTTGCCTGGCAGTCTGCCGAATCCGTTCCCACGCCTTCTCGACGTGACGGAAGGTGGTCGCGGTCTGGCCCACGCAAAAGCGCAGCGTAAACCGGTCGTGGAGGCGCGTGTGGGTCAGGTAAAGCGCTCCGCTGCGGTTGAGCCGATCCAGGAGTTCTTGGTTGAAGGCGTCGCCGGCCCGGTGCCGGAAACAGACCAGGTTGAGGGGCGGCGGAACGGCCAACTCGAAGTCCGGATCCTCCAGAACCCACTGGGCGAACCGCTGGGCCCACTCGATATGGCGCCTCACGTGGTACCGAAGCCCTTCCACCCCGTAATGGCGGATCACGAACCAGAGCTTGAGGGCTCGGAATCGGCGGCCCAGGGGGATCTGCCAGTCTCGGTAATCGATGACCGCGCCGGACTCGGTCGCCTGGTTGCGCAGATACTCGGGCAGGATGCTCAAAGCCCGGATGAGGGATGCCCGGTCGGACACGTAGAAACAGTCGCAGTCGAAATTCGTAAACATCCATTTGTGAGGGTTGAAGCAATAGCTGTCGGCGAGTTCCAGGCCCTCGTGGATGTAGCGATACTCGGGGCAGATCGCGGCCGTGCCCGCCATGGCCGCATCTACATGGAGCCAGAGGCCGTTCTCGCGGCAAATCCGGCCGATCGCGGGCAGGGGGTCCAGGCCGTTCGAACTCGTCGTGCCGACCGTGGCCGCGACGAAGAAAGGGGTCCGGCCGGTCTCACGGTCTTTTTGGACTTGGTCCAGGAGCAGGTCGGGCCGCATGGCGAACCGGGCGTCCACGTCGATGAGGCGCAGATTCCTCCGGCCGATTCCGGCGATGCCGACGGCCTTCTCGATCGAGGAATGGGCCTGGGTGGAAGCATAGGCGACCAGGTTGCCCGGACATCCCTCTTCGTTTGAAGTCAACTGAGTTGCCCGCTCCCGCGCGGCGACCAGGGCGCAGAGGGCCGCGCTGCTGGCACTGTCCTGAATGACGCCTCCGCCGGCGCCGGCAGAGGAGAATTTCTCGGGCAGCCCGAGCATCTCCGCCAGCCAGTCGAGCACGTGGGTTTCCAGTTCGGTGCAGGCCGGGCTCGTGGCCCACAACATCCCTTGGATGCCGAGACCTGCCGAGATCATCTCGCCCAGGATCGAGGGGCCGGACGTGTTCGCCGGGAAGAAAGCGAAGAAGTTGGGGGACTGCCAGTGGGTCAGGCCAGGCAGGATCAGCCGCGTGACGTCCTCGAGGAGCTTTTCGAAGGGCTCCCCTTGTTCGGGCGGGTGCGCGGGCAGGCCCGCGCGAATCTGGCCGGGCTCGACCCGCGCCAGGACCGGATACGATTCGATTTTTTCGTAGTAGTCGGCGATCCAGTCCACGACGGCCCGGCCGTACCGCCGGAACGCCTCGGGCGTCATGTGATAGGTTTTCTCCGGCTCCATGCGCGCTCCTTTCCCTGGTGCTGCAATGCCGCTGGCCCCACGATGTCCCGGATGGGTCCGCACGGTCGAACCCTTTCCGCGTAGCCCGGGACGGCGCAGCTTGCCACGAGGGCAGACATTATACTATGGTGCCTCCGGGTCAAGACCAGCCTTTTCTTTCTTCGCAAGGGGGGCACCGATATGGCAGCCGCGAGACTGAGCGGAAAAACGGCGATTGTCGTCGGAGCCGGTTGCACGCCCGGCGACAAGATGGGCAACGGCCGCGCGACCGCGATTGTCTTCGCCCGCGAAGGCGCTTCGGTCATGCTCGTGGACCGGCGTCTGGACTCCGCAGAAGAGACCCGGCGCATGATTGAGGCTGAGGGCGGCAGGGCCTTCGCCTTCGAGGCGGACGTGACCCGGGCCGAAGATTGCAGGCGCATGGCCGAAGCGTGCATCGAGGCTTACGGCCGCATCGACATCCTCCACAACAACGTGGGCATCGGGATTGGCGGCGGGCCGGTGGAGCTGGCCGAGCAGGACTGGGACGCGGTTCTTGACACGAACCTGAAAGGGATGTATCTCGCCTGCAAATATGTGATTCCCCACATGCTGAAGCAGGGAGGAGGATCGATCATCAACATCTCTTCCATCGGGGCCATCCGGTTTCCTCCCTATCCGATGCTTGCCTACAGCGCTTCCAAGGGAGGGGTGAACGCGCTGACCCGCTCCATCGCGATGCAGTACGCCCACCAGGGAATCCGCTGCAACGCCATCCTGCCCGGCCTCATCCACACGCCTATGGCCATCGAGACGATTTCAGCCGGCCTGGGCATCGACAAGCAAGAACTGATCCGTCTCCGGGACGCCGCGGTTCCGATGGGCCACATGGGAGAGGCCTGGGACGTGGCCTACGCAGCGCTCTTCCTCGCCTCGGACGAGGCGAAGTACATCACGGGCGTGCTTCTGCCCGTGGACGGCGGCCTGACCTGCAAAGGGTAAAGGCCGGGGGCTCTGCTCAGCAGCAAAGCGCGCCCACGTGCCATGCGCTCTAGGGTCCTGGTTGAACGGCCTGCGAACGAACGTACTCTTCCCTGAGGACGTTGCGTTTCACTTTGCCTCCCTCGAAGGTCCGAGGCAAGCTCGGCAGGAAGCGAATCGAGGAGGGAGCCTTGTAGCTTGCCAGTCTCTCCTTGCAAAAACGGATGATCTCCTCCTGAGAAACCGACTCGCCGGGCTTGAGGACCACGGCTGCCACGACCCGTTGTCCCCAGGCAGGGTCGGGCACGCCGAACACGGCGGCCTCGAGAATCGCCGGGTGTTGGGCAAGGACCCGTTCGACTTCGATGGGGAAGATATTCTCCCCGCCGCGGTTGATCATGTCTCCGGCCCGGTCCGCGAAGTAGTAATAGCCGTCTTCGTCCCGCCAGGCGAGGTCTCCGGTATGGAACCATCCGTCCTGGTCAAAGGCCTGCGCTGTTTTCTCGGGGTTGCGCCAGTAACCCGGCGTCACCTTGTCGCCCCTGGAGACGATTTCGCCGACCACGCCTGGGGGGACTTCATTCCCGTCCGCATCCACTATGCGCGTCTCGATGCCTTCTGTCAGGGGCCGGCCGATTCCCTTGAGCCTGCGGATCTTTTTTTCCACCTCTTCCGGCTGTCCCGTGAGGTCGTGGTCTTCGGGCAGCTTGGCGATGTTGGTGGCGTTGCATTCCGTGCAACCGAAGGCGTCCAAGTAGCGGATGCCCGGCGGGAACTCCTTGAGGATTCTCTGCAGAAGGTCCGGATCCATGGGCATGGCGCCGTAGGCGACGACTCTCAGACTGCTCAGGTCGAACTGCTTGAACTTGGGGTCGAGAAGGAGGAAGAAAAACATGACCGGAACCAGATAGGTAAGGGTAACCTGTTCCCTCTGGACGATCTCCAGGAACTCGGCGGGCACAAAGCTTTCCGGGATGACCGTGGTGGCGCCGATGCAGAGGCCCGCATACATCATGAGAATGCCGGCGATGTGATACACGGGCACTGTGAGGGCGCTCACCGTGCGCCCGAGCCTCGGATGCACCGCGTCGCGGGCGAGCAACTCCCGGCCGAAGGTGTCGTGGAAATTCACCATGACGTTGCGGTGTGTGCTGATGGACCCTTTGGGAAGGCCCGTGGTGCCGCTGGTGAAGCAGATCGCCAGGATGCTGTCCAGGTTTAGGCTGGGCAGCGGAGGGGCCTCTGGGCTCGATCGGCTCAGGAGGTCTTCGTAGTCCATGGCCCACGCAGGAGGTTGTCCTACCGTGCAGATGCGGTTTTTTACGGCGAGCTGATAGGGCAGGGTCGGCTCGAAGATCGTCTCATACCTCTTTTCGAACAGCAGAGTCTCGGCGCCTGACTCGTTCAGGATGTAGAGGGCTTCCGGAGCTTTGAGCCGGAAATTCATGGGGACGCAGACCGCTCCGATTTTGAGCAGCGCAAGGTATTGCTCCACGTACTGCCAACGGTTCGTTTGGAACAGCGCCACCCTGTCTCCTTGCTTGACGCCCAGGGCTCTCAGGGCGTTTGCCAGGCGGTTGGCCCTGGCGTCGACCTCTCGAAACTTCATCCGCACGCGGCCGTCCCCCGAAACCACGGCCTCGCGGTCCGGGTGGCGGGAAATTGTTTCGAGCACGTACTCGAGGATGTTGTTCTTCTCGTACTGGATCCGGGTGGATGCGTGTGCTTGCATGTCCGTTTCCCTCCAGTGGGAACGAGGGTGGAGTCGAATTGCCAGGCTTGGCAGATGCCTTAAATCGGCTGCGTTCCGTAAGGTCCCATGGGTCCGCTCGAACGATCAGACGTGTACCACGGGAAGGTCAGCAGAGGCAAGGAAACCGTCTGGCGGCTCGACATGGGGGCGGATGCCGCGCCTCTTTTCGGCCTTCTCGGCTCTTTCGTACGGGTCGATCGGCTCGAAGAGGGGCCTTCAGTCAAAGTGGGTCCGGGCGCTAGTTTTTCTTGTGTACTTTTTTTTGTGTGTGTATTTTCTTGTTGACAAAGGGGGAGAGAAAATGGAGAATATTATTGATGACTGAGTAATCTGTGTTTCGGTTGGTTGACGGTACCGCTCAGACTTACCAGGTCTGAGCGGTTTTTTTTACGGGGAAGCGAAACCAGGGCGTGTCAGGTGACGGGTCGCGGGTGCGCTTCCAAGGACGAAGGAGGTCCTGAAGGATGGCGAAGGAAACAGGTATCGTGAAGTGGTTCAACGAACAAAAAGGATATGGCTTCATTTCCCGTGAGTCGGGAGACGGAGACATATTCGTTCATCACTCCGCAATTCTGGGAGAAGGCTTCAAATCCCTCGCGGAGGGCGACCGGGTCGAATACGTTGTGACCCAGGGCCGCAAGGGATTGGCAGCAGGGGAGGTGCGAAAGCTTTAAAGCCTTCCGCACATACCGGAAGCGCCTGGAGCGGAGGGGGGCTGCAGAGTTCCTCCTCCGCAACCCGGGCCATCGGTTCTCTCTGGTGCGGCCGGAACGGCTGGGCGCGCGCAGGGGGCGCGCGCATGATTTCGGTTGCGAAAGGCGTGCGGGGTAGGGTATAAAAAGAGCCGAACCCGCCGCTTGCAGGCAGTTCGATTTGAAAGACCGCAGGCTTTCCTTCGAACCGTCAAGACAGGGGGTTTGTTTTGGCGGTTTTTTTGTCTCCACTCGCCGAGGATCATACATGGGCAAGTGTCCGGGGCTCGCCCATGCGAGAAAGGCCGGATCGGGGAGTCGGGCCTGGCCAAAACGTTCCCGTCAAGGGGGAAGAACATGAACATCTACGTAGGGAATCTTTCGTATGAATTGACCGAAGACGATCTGCGCCAGGCCTTCGAGCAGTTCGGGCGGGTGAGTTCGGTCAGCATCCTCAAGGACCGGTACACCGGACAATCCAGAGGGTTCGGGTTCGTCGAGATGCCGGCCAAGGCAGAGGCCCAAGCGGCCATCGACGGGCTGAACGGCAAGGACCTGAAGGGGCGGGCCCTCAAGGTCAACGAGGCGCGGCCGCGCTCTGACGACCGCCATGGCGACAGAAAGGGCGGGGGCGGAGGCGGAGGCAGAGGTCGGTCCTGGTAGGACTGTATGCTCTGGCGGGCTTCAGGCCGGGCATCTCTTTCCAGCCAAGATTTCATTTTTTTTCCGTTTCTCCCTCGAAGGGTGGGCGCGGGGGATCCTATCCCGTGGCGGCAATTTTCTGCCCGCGTCCGGGCTCCTTCTCGTTTGACAGACTGCAGTTCACCCATTAGATTCTCGAAAACCCTGCCCCCCTGTTTTTTCTCGAACATGCTCTAGGCCCGGGAAGCGGCAGCATGATCACCGAGATGATTTCAAACCTGGCGGTTCGGTTCCTGGAGGCCACAGGATACTTGGGCGCAGGAATTCTCATGGCCCTCGAGAGCATGATCGCTCCTGTGCCCAGCGAGGCGGTCATGCCTTTCGTGGGCTTCCTCGTATCGGACGGCAAATGGAACCTGGGCGCCTCGGTATTTGCGACGAGCCTCGGGTCTCTCATCGGATCCCTGCTTTCCTACTGCATGGGGTATTACGGAGGCAGGCCCTTTGTGTTGAAGGTAGGGCGCTACCTGCTCCTCGACCGTCACGACCTCGAGTGGACCGAAGCCTTTTTCATGCGTCGCAGAGGGACCGCGACCCTCTTTGTGAGCCGCTTCATCCCGGTCATCCGGCATCTGATTTCTGTCCCGGCGGGAACAGGCCGTATGCCTCTGGGCCCGTTTCTGGCGGCCACCGTTCTCGGCGCGACCCTCTGGAACACGTTCCTGCTTTTCCTGGGCATGAAGCTTCGGGAACACTGGACCTTGGTGCAGCGCTACTCCCATCAGGTGGACGTGGGTGTAGTCGTTTTGCTCCTGGCCGCCTGCGTGTGGTACGTTCGTTCCCGCCTGCCGGGCAGAAGGAAACCCGCGCAGGAGGAAAGATAGAAAAATCGCAAAGGAGGTCCCGGGAGATGCGCTGGGGACACCTGGTCTTTGTGGCGGTCATCGTTCTTGTTGCGGCCGGCTGCGGGGACGACAACGGGAAGAACGGCCCGGCCGAGTCTGCGGACGCATTTGTGAGCAACCCCCGGATCTTCTATTCCGACGGTCTCCACAGCGAGAACACCGAGATGATTCGGCTCGGCGACCGGATTCTGCTCGCGTTTCGCGGAGGCGAGGAGGGCCAGACCGGCTCGGCCCGGGCCAGGATCAAGGTCTGGGAATCGACGGACGAAGGCAGGTCTTTCCAGCTCCTTAGCGAAGTCGCCATGCCGAACGATCCTGCGGACCCGAGCGACGACCGGGACATCCGGGATCCGAAGTTCGTCTTTTTCAAAAATCGACTCTTCCTTTACTGCATCAGCCGGGTGCCTGGTTTCACTTACAGAGATCTCTTCGGCGAGGCCTGGACCGTGCGGTCCGAGTCCACGGACGGCGGCCGCACGTGGAGCGTGCCGGTCAAGACCTTTGAGGACCGATGGCTCTTCGGGATCGAGATCTATTGGGGGTTCTGGCGTTTCACGAAGCGCCAGTACGAAGTTCTGGGAGAGCCCCGGGAGACCCTTTACGCCACGGGCTACGACGACGGCGACACCAGCGTGGGCCTTTTCGCTTCAGACGACGGCGTCAACTGGAGAAAGCACGCCATCATTTTCAGCAACTACAACGACCTGCCCAGCGAGACCGAGCTGCAATTCTTCGGCGAGAACAACGAGATCGCGGTGGCCCTGATCCGTCTGGACAACCAGAGCATGCTCCACGACGGCCAGACCGCGATCTGCACCTCCCGGGACCCTTTCCTCAAGTGGGAGTGCGGCCGGAGGATCGAGCAGCGCATCGACGGGCCGACTTGGGTGGTATGGAAGGACGGCGCGCAGGTTCGCAACTTCGTCTTTGCCCGAAAGCACCTGCCCTGCACCTTCAAGCGCACGGCCGCTTACGAGCTCAGGGGGGATCTCACGGACCCGGCCGCTCCCATCCAGGTGTGCGAAATCCAGGAACTGCCGAGCGCCGGCGACACGGCCTACACAGCCCTTGCGCCCCTTTCGGGAAGCCGATATCTGCTCTCCTGGTACAGCAGTCCGGTGGACCAGGAGCTCGCCTGGCTGGAGGGCCAGTTTTCGCCGAGCGATATTTGGCTTGCGGACGTGGATTTCGCCAAAGCTCCGGCCGAGTGCCGGCCGCCCGATCCCAAACGACCGTGCGAGCCTCCTCCGCTGCCTTCTGGAACGCAGGTCCACGACGTGGGCGGCCGCCACCTGTTTTCTCTTGCGCCCGTCATCTGGCCGAGCAATCCGGTCTTTTTCACGGCCGAGATCGCCTTCCACGGCTCCGCCTTCGACATGACCCTCCAGCCCTTGGATCAGGAATCCAAGACGCCTGTAGGGAAAGCCAAGACAGTCGCCGGCGTTTCGTTTCAGCCGGACGGCAGTTTCGTCGTGGACTTCGGAAGCCTCGAAGTGCCCGGCCCCGCTTATCCGGTCATCGACGAGTCGATCCCGCTTCCCCTTAAGGAATTCAAACTCACGGGGAAGACGACCTCGTCCGACGGCTTCTGCGGGTACGCCTCTGGGTACGCTGAGCTTCTGCCCACGCCCTCGGACCGAATCCCCTTGGAAGGGTCGACCTTCGGAGCCGTGCGCATTCAGGGCCCGGGGCTGCCCGATCCCGTGACTTCGTGCGATTGAACCTGCGACCCGGGGTCACCTGCGACCCGGGGTCAGTCCTTCATTTTACGGATAACCGGATAACTGCGCCTCGATGGTGAACGAGGCGGAACGCGTGGGCCTCATTCCAAGAACGGAGGTCGGGCCGATGAATGCAGCGATCGATTACGCAAAACGAATCGGGCGGATACGGGAGCAGATGGAGCGGATGGACCTCGATCTCCTGATCGGGACCCGCATCGTCAGCGTGACCTTTGCATCCGGGGCATTCGTGCCGTGGCGGGCGGCGGTACTCATTTCCAGGGACGGCGATGTGGAGTTGATCAATTTTCTGATTGATCACGAGAGGGTCAAGGCGGAGTCCTGGCTGGATCGGGTGACGGCGTACGCGCCTGTGCCGGGTATGGACATGCTGGACATCGTGCTTCGCCAGATCAAGGCGGGCCGGTGGGACAAGGGCAGGATCGGCGTGGAGCTGGGGCATTCTCCCAGGGGAAATACCGGATATCTGACATCGACGGAATTTGATCTTCTGAAAGCGGGCCTGCCCGAGGCAGCATTTGTCAACGCCGTTGCCGTGATCGACCGGGCCGGCTACGTCAAGGACCCGGAGGAGATCGCGCTGATGCGGCAGGCGGCCGCCATGGCCGACAGTGCCATTGCCCGGGTGGGGGAATCCCTTGAAGTAGGCATGACGGAAGCCGAGGTCGCAGGCATAGGAGAGATGGAATTGCGGAGACTGGGCAGCGAGTATCACTGGGCCGTAACCGGCTCCACCGAGGCTGCTTCCGGCTACCGAACGGCCTATCCGATGTGCGGAACCACGCAACCTACGGACAAGATTCTCCAGCCAGGGGATCCTGTTCTTGTCGACTTTCATCCCTTGTACCGGACCTTTGCGTCCGATGTTTCCCACAATTTTTTCCTGGGGAAACCGAACAGGGAGCAGCAGAAACTCGCCGACGCCTATCTCCGTGCCGCCGAAACCCTGGTTGCCAGGCTCAAGGCAGGCAGCACCGTGGGAGAAGTCTGGCAGGCCGTGCACGACAACCTAACGAAGAGCGGGTATATCCAATATGCCGTGCCTTTCTTCGGTCACGGTCTGGGTGTTCTGGGCTATGAATGGTATCCGCCCATCGCCAACAGCGATGAATATAGAGGGGTCATTCTCGAAGAGAATGTCGTAGAGGTCGGCTTCCTGTCCATTACCGTTCCTGGTGTGGGGGGCCTGCGCCTGGAATGCCCGGTCCGGGCAACGCCATCTGGAGGAGAGCCGCTGGCGAGTACCCCGCTTGCGGTTACGGCCCTGGATCTTTGAGACAGGCAGCGGCCGTAAATACAAGCTTGATACGCAATCTAGTCAGATGCTATTCTCCAGCCATCTGTAAGCACGTTCCTCCCGGTTTACTTGGCGCGTCGAGCGGCGATCGCGTAAGCCGACACGAGTGCGGGAGATTGCGATGCGAGATATCCATGGATTGAGCGCTGAGGAAACGCTGGAGCTATTCAAGACGCTCGAATGTCCCGGCCTTGGTGAGTTGAGCGGAGAGTACAGGGGCGAACCGCTCAGGCAGCCAAGTCTCCTTGCGACAATCATCACCAAGAAGCTTTACCAACAATCCCCTATTGTTTGGTAAATGGCTGTCCAAGTCGTTCCGACCGGTCGATGAGTCCTTTGGCCGAGGGTACAACTCGCTGATGCATTTCGGCCGCGTTACGAGGCAGGGTCCTTTTCTGACTCTCATTGCCCCTTCCCGATTCGATGGTCGACCGGCGTATCAACTTGTCTATCGGGCGTATCACTCGATCTGCGGATTTGTGCACATGGTGGATGAGGTCCGGCGACTGGAGGTGGGAAGGTATCTTGGGATCGGAACGGTCGGATTCACAGATGCGCAACGCCGTGTTCCTCTTCCCTTCCTGCTCACAGGACCGATAGGGCCTTACTCTGGTGACATGGGAAAGGAAAGAGCGGGATTTGACGTGGCCAGCGATTTGCCGGCTCTGTTCCGTTCCGCCCGGCCACTTGATGCAGCGAGCTGGCGGCGAACTGGGGTCAGGCGAACTGGGGTCAGTCCTTCATTTTACGGATAAGCGCGGATGGCCGCGCCTCAACCGGTCAGGCTGCGGCCGAGTTCCTGGAGGCGGCCATGGCTCCGGAGCAATGGGTTTTGTATGAAGGATGAGGGGGCGACCATTCTCATGACGGGAGGAACATCACTTATGCGAAAAATATGGCTTTGGATCGTCCTGGTCATCGTCGTTGTCGGCCTGGCCCTTTGGCTCGGTCTTCCCTTTGGTTTACGGGCCATGGGCCTGCATCCTCATTACACAGGCCCCAAGGCCCAATTTCCAGGGGGCAAGGCCCTGATCATTACCACAAGTCACGACCGGCTCGGGGACGACGGGAAACAGACCGGCGTCTTCGCTTCGGAAATGACCGCGCCCTATTATATGTTCAAAGATGGCGGGCTTGAGGTGGATCTGGCCAGCGTCAAAGGAGGACCGATCCCGATCGATCCCCTGTCTTTTCGGTGGTTCATTAAATCCCCTTATGACGACCGCTTCCTGAAGGATCCGGAATTTCAGCAAAAGGCCCTTCAATCCCTCAAGATCGATGACATCGATTTCACCCGATACGACATCATTTACTTGGCTGGCGGTTGGGGGGCGGCCTATGATTTAGGGACCTCGAAAGTGCTCGGAGAAAAAATCAGCCAGGCCTACGCCGCCGGCAAGGTCATCGGCGGGGTCTGTCACGGACCCCTCGGTCTGCTTCTGGCCACCGATGAAAAAGGCGCCCCTCTGGTCAAGGGACGCCGCTTGACCGCCGTAACGGATAAGCAAGTCAGGGAATTGGGGATTACCATGACACCACAACATCCGGAGCGCGAGCTTCGGGCCGCCGGGGCCATCTTTGAGAGTGCCACCGCCTTTCGGGATGTCTTTGCCAACCATATTGTGGTGGATGGGCGTCTGGTCACGGGACAGAATCAAAATGCCGGAGCCGAGGCGGCCCAGAAAATGATCCTCCTGGCCGCCCAAGGGGCGCAAAAATGAACGGACTCGGCAATGCTTCTTTCTCGGAAACAGTTTTTCGTCTCCTCACCGGGCTGATCGGAGTTTTTTTCTGCCTCCTGGGGATCGGATTCATGACCTTTCCGGATGGCTTCGGCGCGGGATTTTCCATCCAACCGATTACCATTCAGGGGTTAAACAGCCTCAGGGGTGATTTGGGTGGCCTCTTTCTGGGAATGGGTTTTTTCTGCCTTTTGGGAGCAACGACGAAACGTTGGTCCTGGCTCGTTGTTCCCCAACTCTTTCTCCTGCTCATCATGATCGGCCGGTTGATCAGCTTGGGGCAGGAAGGGTCTACCCCCCTGGGGGTCAGGGCCGTCCTCTTCGAGGGAGCCTTGTGGGTTTTGTTAACGATTTCCGCCCTGGTCCTTTCCCGAAGGGCCGCCGCCTTTGCACCCGCTATTGTAAAAAGTTCGGATATCTTCAACCCCAAGATCCTGATCGCCGCCGTCATGGTGGCAGCGATCATCAGCGGCTTGGTCCTTTCCCAGAAAAGGATCGGCACAAGGCTGGCCCCTAAAATCGCCCTAAAAAGCATGGCCGCCGACCCTCTGGCCGACCTTCCAGATGGGCTTCATGTCGCCCTTTGCGGTTCCGGCGCTCCCCTGCCCGACCTTAGACGGGCCTCGGCCTGCACGGCGGTGATCGCCGGTAAAGACTTCTATGTGGTCGACACCGGCCCCGGCAGCGAAAGAAAATTGGAGCTCATGCGTCTGAATCCCGGAAAGGTAAAGGCCGTTTTCCTCACCCATTTTCATTCCGATCATATCGGTGACCTCGGTGAACTCATGCTGAAGCGTTGGGCCGGTGGGGCAAGAAAAACCCCTTTGGATGTTTATGGCCCCGATGGCGTCGAGATCGGTGTCAAGGGATTCCATGAAGCCTATTCCCTGGATACGGAATACCGGATCAGGCACCACGGCCCGGAAACGGTTCCTCCTTCCGGTGCCGGTGGAGTAGCGAGAACTTTTTCTTTCCCCCAGGGAGAGGAAGAAACCATCGTCATCAACGAAGACGGTCTCAAGGTGACCGCTTTCCTGGTGGATCACACACCGGTAAAACCGGCGGTGGGATATCGTTTCGATTACAAGGGTCGATCCGTAGTCATCAGCGGGGATACCCTACCCGTTTCCTCCCTGACCACGCAGGCCCAGGGAGCGGACTTACTGGTCCATGAGGCCCTTCAGCCCCCTATGGTGAGTATGCTTAAAGAGGTGGCGGAAAAAGTAGGCCGGACGAACACCGCAAAAATAATGGGCGACATCCTTTCCTATCATACCTCTGCCGAGGATGCGGCCCGGATCGCCTCCCAAGCCGGTGTGGGCCGCTTGGTTTTGACCCATATTCTGCCGCCTCTGCCGGTTTCAGACCTAAAACCCGCTTTTCTGGGAAACGCCAAAAAAATTTTTGAGGGCCCCTTGACCATCGGAGAAGACGGGATGCTTTTCAGCCTGCCAACAGGGAGTGACAAAATCTCCATGGGCTGGTTGCTTTAACAAAGGCGGTCTCCGCCTCCTCAGGAGAATGGTCCGACAACCCACCAGGAGGGAGTCGCATGGAAAGGCCAGGGTGCGGAAAAACAAGAAAGGCGGGAAGGCTGGCGGCGACAGGGTGCGCCAGGCTGGTTCTTCTCGTGGCAGCGTTTGTTGTCGCCCTGGGGTGCACACCCACCCCTAAGCCTTATGCCCCGCCGGGCAAGACCACCTGGTCTCCGGAGGGATGCCGATCGGTCCCGAGCGACAACTCGGTTTTGGGCCTGCCCGCGGAGTTCTTCCGCGGGCTTCACGCGGACACGGCGAACAGCGACGAGGTGGCCATCGCATTGGCGCCCGTGCTCGAGTTCGAGTGGGTCGCCGAACCCCTCTTCTACATCGCCGAGGGCCCGACGTTCGACCGGCGCGGCAACCTGTATTTCAGTCCGATCCTTCCCGCTGAGAGCGTGATCCTGGTGTCGCTGGAGCCGGAAACCGGGGCCCGGAGGTGGGCTGTCACCGGTACGAATCTCTACGGGGGTGGCGCGCCCCTGGTGCTCGACGACCCCGCAAATCCGGGCGAGCAGATCGTCTACCTCGGGCTGTACGACCGGGCCCTGGCGATCAGGCCGGACGGGACCATAGTATGGGACGTGCCTACCGGTCTTCCCGCGCCTCCACCTCCCTCGGAGGGGCTGACGGCGTACCACTGCTTCGGGCTGAACTACCATGTGCAGGCCGATGCCCTGGTGGGCATCACGGGTGACGGCAACCTCTACGTCCTGGACCGAGGTACTGGTGCACCGCTGCTGGGAACCCCCTTCGTGGTTCCCGGCTCCCCCTCTCCCCCCAGGCCGGGGGGAACCCTCCCCGCGGACATCGCGGCCAAGGCCAATGCCGCTCTCCTGCCGCTGCTCGGCGCCCTGCCGCCGCAGGCTAACGCCTACGGAGCCATCGCGGACGTCCTTTTGGGATTCAATTCCCAGGTGGCCAATTACTTCGCCGTCGACCCGCACTCCGGCCGGATCTGGGTGGCGGCCACGGCACCGGACGGGGAGGACGGAACCGTGGACGGGGTGTCCGAACTCGGGGCCCTGTACTGTCTGGAGCTGGTCACAGCCGGCGGCCCTCCCTACACGGTGCACGAGCTTTTCCACACCTCCTTCGTCGGCGGATCGGCTTCTTCCCCGGCGCTGAACGCGGACGGCACCCGGGTCTACGTGGGGGACAACATGGGCCATCTGATCGCTGTCGACAGCAACGACGGGAGCAAGATCTGGGAGCTCGACGTCGGGGCTCAGATCTACGGGTCCGTGGGGGTTGCGTCCGACAACGGCGAGCTCTACGCCTCCACTGCGCAGGCGGTGGTGAAGGTGATCGACACCGGCGCGGCTGGTGACGAGGTCTGGCGTACGACCGCGGACGGCTACACGCCGGGAATCGGCCAGTCGAACTACAACCTGAACCTGGCTGGGATCGGGGCCAACGGCATCTTCGTGCACGCCGGGGCCGGTCCGATCATGGGGACGACGCCCCTGCCGCTCTCGCTCGGTGTGGGCCTCTTGGACCGGGAGACCGGGAAGACTCTGTATTTCGCCGACGGCCGTGAGGAAACGGTCTCCGCCATGAGTACGGGTCCGGACGGGGCCCTGTACCTGGGCCACTCCCCGCTCCGGAGGGCGGCGGCCTGGGCTGTTTTCGGCGGCCTCGGCTGGACTCGCCCGATCACCGGGGGCGTGGGGAAATACGCGGCCCGGAGAAACCATCTCGTGATCCGGGACGCGGCGTGCGCGGGCTCGGCCAGGGCGGCCAATGCGTTCGCCTACGCGGGGGACTGTCCCGACTCCGCGGCCGCGGACATCCGGCAGGTCCGGGCCCTGATCGACCAGGCCCGGCGCGCCTCTGTGAAGGCTGTCGCCGACGGGGACATCTCCCCCGACGACTGGGCGCTCCTGGATGGATACTTCGCACTTGCCGAGACGGCCCTCTCGCCCGGCACGCTGGACGTTGCGGCCGACTACCTCGGGCAGGCGTGCGAATTCTTCCCCGATTGAACACGACTGGACCTACAACGAACTGGGGTCAGTCCTTCATTTTACGGAAGGCCGAGGCACGTCGTCCACCGACGCCAGTAGCCCCGCCAGCGCGTGGTACGTCTGGTTCGATCTTGGCGGCGTCCAGACTTGCGATGGTGGTCGTGGCGCCAAGACGGCCACCTGCTATGTCCGTTGCGTGCGCTAGCAACGGGGGCAGGGTGATTCGGCGATTGGATCATTCCAGGGGCCCATGGCCCCTGCTCGCGCTCGTCACCGCCAAAACGCCAGGCTGCAGTGAGCGCGGATGTTCTCATCGAATGTGAGAAGCGGCAGGTTTTCGACGAGCGCATTGGCGACGATGAGCCGGTCGAAGGGATCACGGGTCCAGCTCTGGCGCAGGGCCTCACGGACAACCCGTGCAAAGGGGGCCTCGGACATGCGCAGGCCGACCCGACCCACCAGGTCGGAGATGACCGCTTCGGCTGGTTCCGTGGCCCTTCCGATCTCAAAAAGGTACTGCAATTCCAAGGGCACGATGCAGGAGATTGCCAGGTCCGAACCTTCCAGCGTCTTCGCGACCGGTTTAAGCCTCTTTCGGTCTCCCATAAAAAGCCAGGCCACGACGTGTGTGTCGAGGTGGATCAGGGTTTCCATTGATCGGTCCAGTCCATGTGGACGATCTCGTCGGGATCGCACTTCAGATAATCCTGCCGAGAAACCAGCCGCTTCATCTTCTTTCGGGGAGAGGCGAGGACGATCCTCAACACTTTGTCTCCCCGCACGATTTCAACCGTCTCGCCTGTTTCGGCGACACGGTGGAGAATGCGGTAAAGATTCTGCCGAAGTTTCGTGGCCGTGACCTTCATGCGAGCACCTCAAGCTGCGTACGTACGTGGATGCCGTACGTTTCTATCCTGACAGTCGGTCTCCGGGATGTCAAGGGTTTTCGGCAGACCCGAGTCCGCCCTGACGTTGGGGGATCCGAACGAGCCTGACCCTCTCCGGTGTGGCTATCGCCTCAGCGGGTCTTGGACCCCGAAGCGAGTTTTTGAAGGATGTCCTGGTGCAGGCCCTCCTTCTTCTGGATCTTTCCCACCGGGTAACGCCATCTGGAGGAGAGCCGCTGGCGAGCACCCCGCTGGCGGCTACGGTCCTGGATCTTTGAGACAGGCAGCGGCCCTCGCCCGGCGCGCGAAGGTGTCGGCTGGATCGACGATCTGTGTCTCCTCTGGTCCGAGGCCTTTAGGGACGAAGTCTCCCGAGGAAGAGAGAACGATCCTGTCTACTGCGTATCCTCCCTCCCGTACCTTGAGGTGAAGGACATGCGTGCCTTCTTCGAGAAGGAGGGGCTCAGGGGTTTTGATCCAGAACCACTCACCCACCCCTTTGTTTTCATTGTCGAACACAGCCCCGAGGGGCCTACCGTCAATGCCGAGCAAGGCGGAATCGGATTCTGCGCCTCCGAGGAAAGCCCCCCATCGGTCAGGGACGAGTCTTCGCGTCCAGAGCGTGTAAGAGCCGCCCTGGAGATGCACCGTGTACTCGAGGCCTGCCGTGTCTTCCCATGCGCGATCGGCAGGATCCGTGCAGTTGTGATCCTGCATATACCCGTTGCCTCCGTAACCCGGGAACAAGGACCTTTCGATCCATGTGCCGTCTTTTGAGTCCGTGTAGTGCTCGGCTTCGATCACGCACAAGCCGGCGCGCTCTTCGAACCTGTATGGTGCTTCGTTGACCCTGTTCTCGAACCATACCACGGCAACGCTGCGGGCATTCACCTTTGGGTCCCAAAAGAACCTGAACTCGATGTCGGCCTCCCACCATTCCTCGCAATTGGCCACGGCATCGAGATCCCCGTCGCCGTCCACATCGGTGATGTCGACTTGGTCCCACTTCTCGCCGAAGATCGGGAGGATCATGGGCTTGCCCGAACCCCACTTGATCACGTGGGTGTTCCAATTGTCCGGACCGGGCTTGCGGCCGCGCCACTCCATCCAGAACGCGCTCGCCTTGTCGCCGGCAATGACGCCGCCGTCGTGGACGAGCATCCCGAAGACATCCTGCCTGCCGTCTCCGTTGATGTCAGCCACCTTTAAAGGGCGGCTCGGCCCTCGGGCGATCGGGTCCTTTTGAACGGCGATTCTCTCCCATGTCACAGGGGAGACGCCTGTCTTCTTGAAGAACAAGATCTCTTCGTTGGTTTGGGTTAAGAGATCCTCCAGGCCGTCCCCATCGAGATCGGCGACAGCGACCTGAACCTTGGGATAAAACTCGCTTCCCTGAAAGATCACATGGGCCGGCCAGGGCTCCTTCTGTTCAGGCCTTCCTGTCCCCGGGTTTTCATACCAGAGGATCTTCTCCTCTTGCTCAGGTGTGTCGAAATCGGCGTTGGCCAGGACAAGGTCCATATCGCCGTCCATGTCGATATCGGCCGGGACGAGCCCGTGGGCACTGAACTGCTCAGGGTCGATATCGTGAACGACCCATTGCGTGAGGTCACGGCGCTCGTCCCGAGCGGCCGGCGCCTCGATCCAGATCACCCCGCCCTTGGTCCCATTGCCCGAATGGATCCTTCCGCCCGAGACGATGTCAGGGGCGCCATCGCCGTTGACGTCGAGCGGCAGCACATAGATGAGATGGCCGCGATCGATCGTTGCGGGGATTCGGCCTCTGTCGACCCATGCTTGCTCCTCGAGGACCTCTCCGGGTGGCGGGCCCCAGACCAGCCGGATCCCGGGCTGGCTCCCTTCCCAGAAAGGCATCGACGACTCTCCTTGGGCGACAGCCACATCGAGGTTTCCGTCCCCGTCGAAATCGGCCAGGGTGGAGTGTTCGGGATTGACCCCGCTGCCGTTGACCAGAGGTCTCGGCATCCACGCAACTACCGTGGGCCAGGGGTGTCTTGGATCGCGGTCAGCGCCGGGGTGCAAGGCAACGACGATCCTCTGGTCGAATTCGTAGTTGGTGACATAATCGGTTCTACCGTCCTGGTTCGCGTCGCCCCCGCTTAGCGCATTCGCCCCTCTGAACCGGCTGTCGATGGCATGCATGGGCCAAGGGGCGGAGTTTCGTAAGGGTCCCTCAGGATGGGTCGGAGGTGCCGGCTGCAGGAGAGAGTCTTCGGTGTCAGAGCATCCTGCCGCCAAGGAAGCGGCGAAACAGCCGCACGCCAGCAAGAGGAGCAGCAAGGGTCGGATTTTCATGCGCGCTTTGTGCAAACCGGAACGAACTGGGGTCAGTCCTTCATTTTACGGATAACCGCGAATAGCCGCGCCTCAGCCGGTGTGGCTGCGGCCGAGTTCCTGAAGGGCCCGAACGAGTTCAGGGACCATGCTTTCCGGCAGGGATACAGTCTGAGTGCCCCTGCGGATTTCCACGGTCCTGCCCTGGGGCGACTCTGTGCTTTTCACTTCGAGGGGGCCGTGGTCCGCGGCGTTCTCTTTCGGCGGCGCGAACTCTTTATAACAAGCCGGAACGTATCCCGGGTTGATCCAGTCCAGGGGGTTGAACTCGGCGAACTGAAAGAGTGTGCCGAAAGCGTGTTTGGGGTGGACGAAAAATTCCTTCCAGCCCGGCAGGGACTCGGAATAGTCGAAGGTCGGGATCCCCTTCTCCGTGAGCCTTTCGTGCATCTGGCGGAGATTGTCGACCTGGATCGTCACATGGTGCGGGCCCTCTCCCCGCTTTTCCAAAAAGCGCTGGACAAAACTCTTCTCGTCGATGGAAGCGATCAGCTCGATGCAGCAGGAAGAACCGAGTTCGATCAAAGTCCAACTGTACCCTTGATACGGGTGAGGGCAGGAGAAAAGCTCCCGACCGCCGAGACCGTCGAGGAAGAAGGACTTTGCGGCGGCCAAGTCGCGCACGGCAATCGCAATGTGGTCGATGCGCCGGATCATGGGGGCTCACTCCTGTCGGGCAATGAAAGGGCGGTTCGTTCGTTCGCTGCGGGCGCTCCGGTCGGGACGGCCTCCCGGCAGGAGGAGACTTCTTCATAGGGCGGCTTGTCGCCAGGACTGGCCTGCACGCTGACCTGGACGATCGTGAGACAGGATCTGTCCTCGGACGCCGGTGCGCCCGGATCGTGCCCGGTCTCCGGTCCGCCCGCATCGTGCCCGGTCTCCGGACTTCGCGGCGGGCGTGGAAGAGCATCGAGAGTTCTGGCCAGAACCGCGCGAAGGGGCTCCTTGGAGAATGCCTCCTTGACCGAAAGAGCAATCCGCCTGCACGCCTCGTCGGCAGGAAGGTCCCGCATGCTTTCGTAGCGCTCGTAGGCCAAGAATTCCAAGATGAGTTCCCGCTCCCGCCACTTGTATACCAAGGAGGCTGCGATGGCGGGCCCTTCCCGGAACGCGCTGGGAAGCATGGCAGAGACCCAGTCCCCTTTCCATTCCAAGGAATCGAGGGCCTCGACGAGCTTCTGAAGGCTCCATTCCGGGCTGTCCGCGATGGGCCCCTGAGGAGGCAAAGGCCCGGGATCGCGCTCCTTGCGGCATCCTGAAAGCAAGACGAGAAGAAAAACAGCCCAAACCCATTTTTTCATGCCGCAGCCTCGACGGTCCGGTCGGCTGTTTGATGCGGCTGAGAACATACCGTTTGAACGGGCTTGGGGTCAAGAACTCGCCCCAGGCCGAGCGCGAAGAAGGATCGCATCGGATTGCATCAGCGCGCCGCACCGGTTACTGAGCCGTTGGCGCAGCCCTCTTTTCTCCTGCCGCCGCTCGGGGTACGATGCGGATCGGGGAACGATCGCCATGGCCAAGGAAAGCGCGGGTTTGCTCTTGTATCGTCGAGGGAAAGGTGGAATCGAGGTATTGCTCGTCCATCCGGGCGGGCCTTTCTGGGCGAAAAAGGATCTCGGTGCGTGGTCGATTCCCAAGGGCGAGATCGAGCCGGGCGAGGATCCCCTGCAAGCCGCCAAAAGGGAATTCCAGGAAGAGACGGGCGTGGAACCCCGGGGAGAGTTGAAGCCGCTCGGTTTCGTGAGGCAGTCGGGCGGCAAGATCGTCCATGCCTGGGCGCTCGAAGCCGATCTGGATCCGGCGAGCCTTCGGAGCGAAACCTTTGTCCTGGAGTGGCCGCCCGGGTCCGGCCGGCAGCGGGAGTTTCCCGAGGTCGACCGGGCTGCGTGGTTTTCGCTTGCACAGGCCCGCCAGAAGATCGTCAAGGGACAGGTCGCATTTCTGGACAAACTGGAAAAGGGAGATGTCCGCTGACTCCCCGTGCTGCGTCCGCACAGCCTGGGCATCGAAGGGAGGATTCGGAAGATGACAAAGCCAGCGTACCTCAAGACGGAGTGGACGGATCCGCTGACTGGCTCCAAGGGATACCTCGTGATCGACGAGCTCATCGACGGCATGTGCGGGGGCGGGATCCGGATGCGGCCCGGGCTGAACGCCTCGGAGGTGGAGAACTTGGCCCGGGTCATGACGGCAAAATTCATGGCCATGGGGATTCCCTGCTGGGGAGCCAAGGGCGGTATCGATTATGATCCTGCCAAGGCGGACAGCCGGGATGTGCTCAAGCGATACCTCCTCGCCCATCGGCCTTTCATCCGGGAGTGCTGGGGGACCAGCGAGGACCTGGGAACCCGGGAGGAGGACATCCTGGCCATCCTCCAGGAACCCGACGTGAATACCTCGGTCCATGCTGTCCTGAGCCGGCGGAGCGCCGAGGAACAGAGCACGCTGCTTGGCAACCTGCTCCAGCACGACGGAATGGTCTTCACGGATGTGAAACCGGCTACGGCGTTGCGGTCGCCGCCCGGGAGGCTCTCCGTCGCTTGGGTGTGCGCCCTGAGCGCTCCAGAGCGGCCATCGCATCTTTGACATTGCCGAGCAGGAGAAGATCTCGCTCAGGCAGGCCGCTCATCGTCTTGTGGAGGAGAGAAGAAAGGAGATGCTCGGCCGGGGCTTGCCTTGAGGACGGGCGGAACGGCCCAAGAAGACGCGAACCCATGTCATTTCCCCGAGGGGTTCATTGCTTGAAGGCAGGCCTTCTCGTTTCGGGAGGCTCCCATGGCACTGAAAGTCGATCCGGACAGGATCAGGCGGAATGTCGAGGACCTGGGCCGCTTCGGCCGGGATCCGGCTGGAGGATGGAGCCGCTTCGTTTTCACCGCGGAGGAAAGAAAGGCCTGCGATTTCGTCGCTCGCTTGCTTCGGGAGGCCGGCATGACCGTGCGCGCCGATCCCGCGGGCAACCTTGTGGGCCGTTTGGAGGGCCTCGATCCCGAAGCGCCGGCCGTAGCGTCGGGTTCGCACATCGACTCCGTGGCCCGGGGAGGAATGTTTGACGGCGTTTCCGGGACCGTGGCAGCCATCGAGGCAGTCCGCGTGATCCATGAAAACCACATCCGGACGCGCCACCCCCTGGAAGTCATCGTCTTCGCCAACGAAGAAGGCGCCCGGTTCAGCAACGCCCTTTGGGGCAGCCGGGCCCTGCTGGGCCTGATCCATCCGGAGGAAACGGTTCGGTGCAAGGACCGCGATGGGATCACGTTGGCAGATGCCATGCGGGCTTGCGGGCTGGATCCGGATCGTGTTGGAGAGGCCAAGATCGATCCGAACAGATACCGGGCCTTTATCGAGCTGCACCCGGAGCAGAGCAGACTGTTGGAAAGCCAGGGTGCGGTCATCGGCGCTGTGGAGGGAATCGCGGGGGCGGCCTGGATAAAAGTCAGGCTTAAGGGGAGGGCCGATCATGCGGGCGCTACGCCCATGAAGCTGAGGCGGGACGCTCTGTCCGCGGCCGCGGAGATCGTGCTTGGGGCCGAACGGATCGCCCGCGACGAATGCGGCCCGAGGACCGTGGCAACCGTGGGCCAAATGACGGTTCAGCCCGGCGGGATCAACATCGTGCCGGGGGAAGTCGAGATGTCCTTGGACATCCGGGACCTGGACGCGGCAACCCGGGATCGGGCCTGCGAGGCGATTCGGACTTGGGCTGCGAAAGTCTGCGAAGGGCGGGGCGTCCAGATGGAATGGGAGGAACTCGGCAAAGTCATGCCGGTCCGGCTTGCGGAGGGAATCGTCTCGCTCGTCGAAGAGACGTGTCGCGAACGAGGGATCCCCTGTCTCCGCATGGTCAGCGGCGCGGGCCACGACGCCCAGCTTATGGCGCTTGTGTGCCCGACCGGTATGATCTTTGTGCCGAGCGTGGGCGGCGTGAGTCACAGCCCTGAAGAGAGGACGGAATGGAAGGATCTGGCCATGGGCGCCCAGGTCCTCCTCGACGTGCTCTGGAAGCTCTCGCAGGGCGGCGCCGGCTGAATCCCTCTGGGCCGTTTGCATCGCCGGGCACGGCGGTCCTTAGCGGAACCGGAGGCAGGAGGCGGAACATGGAAAAGCTGGATCTCAAGATCGCGGGCGGCAGGCTGGCAACGAGCGCAGGTGTTTGGGATGTGGACATCGGCGTCCGGGATGGGAAGGTCGCCGCCATCGGCTCCTGGGGGACATTGCCGCCCGCCGATGACGAATTGGACGCCAAGGGCAGGGTCGTCCTCCCGGGCGGCATCGACACCCATTGCCACGCCGGGGATCCAGGGTTTGAGGCTTTTGGCATCGACTTCAGCCTGGCTTCCAAGGCAGCCGCTCTTGGCGGCGTAACGACCCTTATCGACATGCCGGTCCAGATCCCGCTTACGGCAGATCCGGACTCTTTCGACGCAAAGGTCGCCTCGATCCAGCCGAAGGCTTACGTGGACTTTGCTCTGTGGGCCACCTGCACGGCAGAAACTCTTTCATCCATTCCGGCTCTTCAAGACAAGGGTGCGGTGGGGTTCAAGTTTTACATGCATGCAAGCGTGGGAGGATTCACGCCCTATCACGACGACGGATTGATCTACGAGGCTTTGCAGTTGGTTGCGAGAACCGGGCTCCCGGCAGGCATGCACTGCGAGAGCCAGCAGATCATCACCCACCTGGAGAAGAGACTGGAGCAGCAGGGACGGAAGGATGTTGCGGCGTTTGCCGAGGCCCATCCAGTTTTCGCCGAGGTCGAGGCTGTGCACCGGGCGCTGTTCATGGCGAGGGAACTGGGCGCGAGACTCCACGTCGTGCATTGCAGCACGCCTGAGGCGGTGCGTCTGATCGAGGCCGCCAGGCAGGCGGGCCAGGCGGTCACGGTGGAAACATGCCCGCAGTACCTTGTGCTGGACTCGTCCATTTTCGGCAGGATGGGCAATTTCGCGAAGGTGGCGCCGCCCATACGGGACCGGGCGACCGTGGAAAAGATGTGGGAACTCCTGGCCCAGGGACAGATCGACAACGTGAGTTCTGACCACGTTCCCTTCCCGCCCGATTTCAAAGAGGGCAAGTCGAGCTGGGAGGCCGCTGCGGGTGCTCCAGTCATCCAGACGATGTTTCCTGTCCTGCTCGCCGAGGGCGTGAACGCGGGCCGGATCACGCTGCCCCGGTTGGTCAGCGTGATGAGCGAAGGGCCGGCAAAGGCCTTCGGCCTTTATCCCAAGAAAGGATCCGCCCAGATCGGGGCCGATGCCGACTTCGCGATCTTTCGTCTGGACGAGGAGAGAACGATCTGCGCCCAGGATCTCGTGGGCACGGTCTGGACCCTGTTCGAGGGGATGCGTGCCGTCTACCCCGAGACGACGATTGTCCGGGGAAAGGTGGTGGTGCGGAAGGGACAGATCGTCGATCGTGCTGGATTCGGCAAGCTCGTTTTTCCTGCGGGAGCGGAAGGTTCAAGGAACGGCACAAGCAAGGAGCACACGGAGGCAAAGAGATGGACCTGCTGAGAGTCGATACGGAAAAATGCAAGAAGGACGGCATCTGCGCGGCTGTCTGCCCCACAGCAGTCGTGCGGCTTCAAGGGCCCGAGGGATATCCCCGCCTTGTGCCGGGCGGTGAGAGACTTTGCATCGCCTGCGGCCACTGCGTGTCTGCATGCCCGCACGGCGCCCTGGACCACGCCCGGGTGCCCCGGGAGTCCTGTCCGCCGGTGAGGCCGGAGCTGCGCATCACGCCGGAACAGGCGGTCCAGTTCCTGCGGTCCCGGCGCTCGATCCGGCTTTACGACGATCGGTCCGTGGACCGGGCCATGATCCAGAGGCTCATCGAGATCGCCCGGTATGCGCCTACGGGAAGCAACTCCCAGCTTGTGGAATGGGTCGTTTTCCACGACCGGGCCGCCATCCGGGATCTGGCTGGAAAGACGGTCGACTGGATCCGGTCTCTGCTCAGGCGGGAACCCCCTGTGCCGGGCCTGCCCCCGTATCTGCCCCTCATCTCGGCCGCCTGGGAGGCGGGCATCGACGCTGTGCTAAGGAATGCGCCGGCCCTCGTCATCGCAGCAGCGCCGGCCGAGGCCACCAACGGCATGGTCGATCTCAGCCTGGCCCTTTGTTATTTTGAGCTTGCCGCTTCGGTCTTCGGGCTCGGCACCTGCTGGGCCGGCATTCTCAGGCGAGGTCTCGTGGAGTCGGCAGACCTCCGCAAGGCCGCCGGCATACCGGACGGGTATCCGCACTTCTATCCCATGATGGTCGGCTACCCGAAGTACGCCTATCACCGCCTTCCGGAGCGCAAGCCGCCCAAAATCACGTGGCGGTAAGCTGGAGCTGGGGACGCAAAAGGACGGATAGACTCTTTCCCGGGCAGGTTCACGAAGATCCCTTCGGCAGGACGGCTTTGAGCCACTCGTCGGGGTCCATGACGGCCGGCTGGTCCCACCGGATGGGGATCGGCAGGATGGCGTTCCGGTAGCCGGCCTCGGCCGGGTCGATCTCCACCTCCAGCACCCAGGGCTTTCCGGATTCGAGGGCGGACTTTAAGGTGGGTTTGAGATCCTGCGGCCGCTCGATCTTCCTCGCCTCGATTCCCAGCCCTTCGGCGATCTTCGCGTAGTCCGGACTCCAGGACGCGCCGGTCTCTTCGACCTTGAGGTCGCAGAAGGCGGAGCGGCCGTACAGGACCTCCATGGCTTCCCGTTCGATGCCCAGGGTCCTGTTGTTGAGGACAATCCACGTGACCGGAACCCTGTAGAGGTGAGCGGTCGCAACGGCTAGACCGGCCATCAGGAAGGAACCGTCTCCCACGACCGCCACGGCCGGATGCCCCGGGTTGCCCAGGGCGGCCCCGATCGCTGCCCCCAAGCTCCAACCCATCCGGGCCATGTGACCGTTGTTCGTGGCCACGAAGCGGGACCGGGGCGTGAAAAAAGCCGGGGCGAAAAGAAGCAGGTTGCCGGTATCGAAAAGAACCGAGGTCTCGGGGTCTGTCTCGGCCACGACCTGAGAGAGATCCGCAAGGAGCCTGGCATTCGAAACCGGCGTGGCTTCGGAGGCCTTCCGTGTTCGAACCTGGTTCTCCCATTGCGTCCGCCACCGTCTGATCTTTCTTGCCCAAGGGGCGTAGCGCTCGGGGGTGACCTGGGTCTTTTTGAGACACTTGATCAGTTCCTCCAGGGCGATCCTCGCGTCCGCCACGAGCGCCACTTCGGCCGGGTAGTTTCTGGAGAGTTCGATGGGGTCCACGTCGATGTGCACGAGCTTGGTCTTTTGGGGAATCCGGTAGAGGTTCCAGGCCAGAGTGTTGAAGTCGTGGAACCGGGCGCCCACAGCCAGGAGGAGATCGCACTCCCGCGCCGCCTGCCACCCGTGGCCCGTGCCTGAGGGGTCGATGGCGCCGACGCACAAGGGGTGCTCCCCGTCGATCGCGCCCATGCCCGAGAAGGTGGTGCCGACCGGAATTCCGAATTCCTCGGCTAGGGTGCGGAGAACTTCGTGGCCCAGAGCGTTGTGAAGGCCGCTGCCGGCCAGGAGCAGGGGCCGCCGTGATCTCTTGAGAAGCTCCGCGGTCTTGTCGATGGCGGCTGGATCCGGTCCGGCCGGAAAGATCTTCGTCCAGGAGACCGGGTCCGGGATGGATTCGATCTCGATCTCCGTATGCTGGATGTCGAAAGGGACCTGCACCAAGGTCGGGCCGGGTCTTCCGGATATCGCCTCCTTGTAAGCCCGGACCACGATCTCGGGGGCCGAGTCCGGCCGGGTCGCCAAAGCGGCCTTCTTGCAGATGGGCTTTACGACCTGAGTGAATTCCTCAGGGCCGTACCGGTAGCATTCCTCGAAGGAGCCCTTGTCGAACCACTGGCTGGGGCCGGCACCTGCGATGACCAGCATGGCCGAGGATTCGTAAAAAGCGTTGGCCAGAGCCGGGCAGATGTTGAGGTTGCCCGGGCCGACCGTGGTGAAGACCACGGCGGGCGGCGCCTTCCTGCGCATTCTCCAGTAGCCGTCTGCCAGGTGGACCGCCGCGTCCTCGCAGGTGGTCTGGATGCCCTGGATCCGGCTTTCGTGCTGGAGAGCGTCGAGAAAGGCCCAGTTTCCGTGCCCGTTGCAGCCAGCCGCGATCTCCACGCCCGCGCGTTCCAGAAACTTCACAACGGCCTTGGCCACAGTCGTTCTCATGGCGGACGCCTCCAGGGGCGAAAGGAAAGAGTGTCAGCTGCCGGCGGACCGCCTGTCGGATGCGAGCCGGATCGTTCAGCCGCCTTTCTTTCTCTTTTTTTCGTACCGCGGGGGCCGTTTTTCCAGAAAGGCCCGGATGCCCTCCTCGGTCTCCCCGGTGTACAGGAGGCTCTGCATGAGCTCGGGCTCGCAGACAAAGAGGTTCCCGAAACCTTGCATGGAAGCGGCCAGTGCGATCTTCTTGGTGAATCGGACAGCCGTGGGGCTCCGGGAGGCGATCTTGGCCACGAATTCCCGCGCGGCTTCCAACACGCGCTCCGACGGCACGACCCGGTTGGCCAGGCCGATCCGATAGGCTTCCTGGGCCGGCAGGGGATCGCAGGTCATGACGAGTTCCATGGCCTTGGAAGCGCCCACCATGCGCACAAGCCTCGGCGTGCAGCCCCAGGTGAAGTACACGCCGACCATGGACTCGGGGATGACGTAGAAGCTGTCTTCGGCCATGATCCGGAAGTCGCAGGCCATGGCCACGGCCATGCCGGCGCCCACCACGGCTCCGCGCAGGGCCGCCACCGTGACCTGTTCCACGTTTTCGAGGCTCCGCATGACCTCGTGGCCCCAGAGCTGGTGGTAGCGACCGGCCTCGGGTTCATACTCGCCGCTGTCCAGGAATGCGCGGATCTCCTTCAAATCCGCGCCACCGGAGAAATGATTGCCCTGAGCGGTCAAGATGACGAAGCGGATCTCCCGCTCCTCCCGAAGCGAGTGGGCCAGGTCGATGATCTCCTGGATCATGGTCGTGTTGAAGAGATTCATGGGCGGCCTGTTCAAGGAGACGACTGCCGTGGCTCCATCTTTTTCAATGGTGAGCGTCTCGTAGCGTTTCATGGTGTCTCCTTCCCCTCCTTAGGCGACGCAGAGCTCAGCCCTTTCACGCATAGGCCCCGTATCGATGGCAGCAGTCCACGAAGAACCGGATGTTGTCCAGAGAAGCCGCAATCGGGATCTGGCAGCCGGGACCGATCACGTACCGCGGGTCGCCTCCCGCAATCCGGACGCATTCCTTGACCTTCTCCTCGAGTTCCTCCCGGGTCCCCCGGACGAAGAGCAGCGGATCGATGTTGCCGATCACCACCGTCTTGCCGCGATCCAAGCTGTAGAGTTTTTCCAGGGAGGTGGGCGCATCGATGCTCAGCCCGTCCATGCCCAAGGAGAGGAGGTCCTCCAAGATGGGGTCCACATAACCGCAGATGTGGAACACGATTCGGCTCCCTTTCTCGTGAAGGGCGTCCACGAGGCGTTTGTGGTAGGGGTACACGAACTCCCGGTAGATCGCCGGAGAGATCAAGCTGATTCCTGAGGAAGGGTCGCCGATGAAAGGTGTGATGCCGAATTCCGCCACGGCCAGGCTCCGGACGATCACGGTCTCCGTGGTGTAGTTCATGAGGGCGTGCAAGAATTCCTTGTCTTCGTATACGTCCTCCAAGGTTTCCTCGATTCCCCTGAGTTCCATGGCCATGCTCCAGGGGCCGCCGACCAGGGTTTCCAGATGGTAATCCGGGAAAAGCTCGGCTGTCTTCTGGCAGAGATCGAGATGCTGGGCAAAGAGCTTGTCCTCCCTCGGTTCCCGGACCTTCCACTTGGGCAGTTTTTCCTTGATGTCGGGTTTTTTCAGACTTGGGAGTTTTCCCATGAGCTTTCGGATCGCTTCCTGGGCGTCGGGCATGTAGGGGTTGAAGGGGACGAAGAGGTTGTCCGATTCGACTTCCTGGGCGGTCACCTTCAGGATGTCGATGGCCGCGCCGGGATCGGTGAGAAACTGGTGGAGCGTGTAGCCTGCCTTTTCAGCGCAGTGGCCTCCGAGGAGCAGGAAAATCGGAGCCCGGTCGGCCTTTGTGCCGTTGAAAGCGGCTTCCATTCGTTCTCGGGGTGTCATGGAGCTCGGCATGGCGACTTTTCCTTTCCTAAGAGAGGGTTCTGGCAGCTTACGGACAGGCGATCCGCGAACGCCCGGCCCGCATTTGGGCTATCGAGGTGCTTCTTTGATGGTCTTTTGCCGCCTATAGCACACGAGTCCGGCGGGTTGCAAACGGCACCGGCGGCCGCAAGTTCCTCTGGCTCGACTCGGCGCGCGCTCGGTTTGGGGATTCGTCGCTGCGTAACCCTTCCGTGAAGGGTGGGTCTGCGTGCGCATTCGCCTCGGGGCAGATCCGAGAGCGAGGTTGCCGTCGCTGCCGCTTTTCCGCTTGACAAGGCCGCGTCGCCGGAAATCTAATGGCAAGGGCAAGAACGGCAAGAACGCGAGAAGGAGGCGAGCCATGGGACTCAGGGAACTCAATGTCGATCTGACAAAGGATCATGTGGCGCTTTGGGAGGCGAGCAGAAAGTTCTTTAGCGAGGTCTGGAGGCCGGCGGCCATATCCCTGGACCGGCTGGCGGACCCCAAGGACGTGATCGCACCGGGGTCGGTGCTCTGGGACGTGCTCCGCAAGAGCTACGAGCTGGGATACCACTGTTCCTTTTTTCCGAAGGAATTCGGAGGGATGGAACTCGACGCCCTGAGCGTGGCCCTTGTGACCGAGCTTATGGGGTGGGCTGCGCCAGATCTTGCCGTGAGCCTTGGGGTGTGCACCACACCCTTCCTGTGGAGCATCCTGTCGCCGGATCCTGAGTTGCAGGACCTCGTCCGCCAGTTCACGGCGGACACAGAAGCCAGGCTGACCGGCTGCTGGGCCATCACCGAGCCTGACCACGGTTCGGACTGGATTCTTTTTGATAACGTCATGGCCAAAGATCCGGCCTTCGCTCCCCAGGTCAGGGCTGTGGCGGACGGTGACTCGTACGTGATCAACGGCCAGAAGGCCGCCTGGGTTTCGAACGGCAGTTTCGCCAAGTACGCGGCCCTGTGGGTGTCCCTTGACCCTTCCAAGGGCATGGAGGGAGGTGGCGTGGCCGTGGTTCCGCTCGACCTGCCGGGCGTTTCCAGGGGCAAGCCTTTGAACAAGCTCGGCCAGCGGGCCCTGAACCAGGGCGAGATCTATTTCGACAACGTGCGGATCCCCAAGCGAATGATGATCGCCCAGGAGCCGGTCACGTTCCGGCTCGTTTCGAACGGCCAGTTGTGCCTGGCCAACGGCTGGATGGGCATGTGCTTCGCGGGCTGCGCCCTTGCCGCACTGGAGGAGGCCCTCGAATACGCCAAAACGCGCGTGCAGGGCGGTCGTGTGATTTATGACCATCAGGCCGTGAAGCTCAAGATTTTCGACATGTTTGCCTCGGTGGAGGCCGCGCGGTCCTTGGCCCGGCGTGTCGCGGTCTACAACATGGCCCTGACCAGGCAGATGCAGCCCGGCGCGGTTCATTACGCCATGGCTTCCAAGATTCTTTCGACCGAAACCGCGTTCCGTGTGGCGAGCCAGGCCATCCAGATCTTCGGAGGGAACGGGCTCTCCAAGGAGTATTTGATCGAGAAGATTTTCCGGGACGCCCGGGCCGCCCTCATCGAAGACGGCGTGAACGACACCCTGGCCATCGACGGAGCCGACAGGCTGCGCCAGGGCCGGAGCCGGTGGGTGGTGGACGCGGCGGCGGTGCAGGCGGCCGAGGCCGCGGCCGGGGCGGGTGCCGCGGCCGCCGGCATGACCTGGGAGGAGTTCGAGCCCATCGTGCGGCCCAAGCCCGGCACGGTGCACATGGGCGTGATGAAAGCGGATCCGGACAAGTGCACCCACTGCGGGCTGTGCATCCTGAATTGTCCTTTCCGGGCCTGGGAGATGGGCGAGAACGATGTGCCCAGGATGAAGCAGGAATACGAGTGCTTCAGTTGCTTCAACTGCATGGTGGCATGCCCGGTCGGCGCCATCTCCATCGTGGACACCTACCATGTGGATTCCGGTTTCTTCCAGACCGATCCTCTGCCCCTGCCGGTCAAGCCGCCCTTGGAGCCTCTGGACGCCCAGGGCAAACCGGCCACATGGACTCCTGTGGAGAAACTGATCTTCGAGCGCCGAAGCGTGAGGAACTTCAAGCCAGACCCTGTGCCAGAGCCGCTGATCCGCCGTGTGATCGAGGCGGGCCGTTTCGCCCCGAGCGGCGGGAACTGCCAGTGCTGGAAGTTCATCGTGGTGACCGACAAGGCCATGATCCGCGAGCTCGACGAGGCCTGCTACGGCGTTCTCAGCATGCTGTACACGGCCTACAAGAACGACGCCATGGTGAAGAGCCTGCTCCCGGTTTATCAGGCCAAGCCCCAGCCTGGCATGTTCGACCCGAGGGTGATCCTGGGCGGGATCGGGAGCATCTACCGGAAGAACGCCCCGGTGTTTCTCGATGCTCCCTGCGTGATCCTTTTGGCCTGCGACAACCGGGCCATCGGCGGCCCGGAGATCCAGGCCGGCATCGCGGGCCAGAACATGAACCTTGCGGCCTTATCCCTGGGCCTGGGCTTTTGCTGGATCGGCTTCAGCCAGGTGATCGAGATGGTTCCGCCCGTGAAAGAAAAGCTCGGACTCAAGGATCCCTGGAGGATCTGCACGGCCATGGTGCTCGGCTATCCCAAATTCAAGCAGCAAGGCATCGTGCCCCGCGAGTTCCGGCCCGTGACGTGGTTCCGGGAGGGCTCGGCCGGCAGGCCGGAAATTGAGAGCTGAAGCAGAGGGGATTGATTTCTCTCTGTGAGCAAGGTTCCGAGCCCGAGTTTTGATCGAGTGATTCGATCGTTGCGGCGGGATGGTTGGGTGGTTGTGCGGCAGCGTGGAAGTCCGATCAGACTGCACAAGCAGACTTCGGACGAAACGCTGAAGCTTGTTGTGCCTGCCCACAGGCCGGCCGAGAAATTGAATTTCGCGCACATGCGAAACAGGCAAGGTTGACGAGGAAAGACTTCGAGCAGAGTTGGCGAGATACCGCTCAGTCAGTACGTCACGTTGCGCACGCCCCACCGGTAGGTCTTGGGCGGGTTATAGGTGTTGTCGAAGGTGAGCACGTTCGTGATGCCGTCGAAGACCATGGCGTCCGGCAGAACGACCGAGAGCGTCCCGCTCCAGGTTTCATTGGGCGTGACCGGCGCATAACCAAGAACCTCCCCGTTGACGAGTATCTTCACTTCGGTCGAGAGATCCACGTCCCAGACCTGGTAGAAGATCGTCACATTGCCTGGCGCGCCTATGAAAAGGTAATTAACCTCGTTCGCGTGGGTCTGATCCCCTCCAGAGATCCGACCGTACGCCGCAGCGTCTGGCAACGGGATGCAATCCGGGCACTCCTCAAAGACCGAGACGTTACGTACGCCCCACCAGTAGGTCTTAGGTGGGTTGTACGTGTTGTTGAACGTAAGCTCGTTCTCCTCGTCGTCGAACACCGCGGCATCCGGCAGGACGATGTAACGGGCCTCGCTCCATGTGTTATTGGGCGTGACGGCTGCGTAGCCCACACGGACCCCGTTCACGAGGATCTCCACCTCGTTTGCAAAGTCCACGTCCCAGACCTGGTAGCGGATCGTCACATCGCCTGGCGTGCCCTCGAATCGGTAGTTCACTTCGTTCACGTGGGTCTGGTCTCCGCCCGAGATCCTGCCGTAGGCTTCGGGGGCCGGCAGCGGAATGGGCCGTTCACCTGCGGGATCGCTCAGGAAGGCTTTGATGCAGACGTTGCACTCCGAGCATCCGGCGACGGACGTCACGTCCGTCCAAGATGAGCCGTCGCTCGAGACGTAACTCTGCCCGGGCTCAGCCATGGCCGCGGATGAATAGCCGGAAATGGGTTCTTCCATGGGAATCGGCCCTATGTAGTCGTCGGTCGTGAATTTTACGACCACCCCGAACCCGTCTCCCTGCAGGAGCGGGACAGGGTCGTCCAGGACGACCGTGTACCAGCCGGGATACGGTACGGTTCCGCTTTTGGCCGCGCGGAGGTCGGAGAAGGTGTCACCGCTGAAATTTTCGTAAATATAGATCTCGTAGGCTGTGGGAGAGTCGGTCGCATAGAAGCCCACCGCGGTCAGGTCTTCGTCTTGGGTCGGTACGAACCAGTTGGCGGCCCACGCGACCGTACTTCCATAGCCCAAAGAATTGATGTAGCCCAGTTTGTCGTAAAAGTAGACCCTGTCGAAAGAGAAGGCCGTCTCAGGCCTTTCGTCAAAGCAGCCCAACGCCTGGAAGGCGATTTTTCGGTCGTAGTAAGAGACATAGAAGTACCCGCCTTCGCCCCATGAGGAGCCCCAACTGTTCCGCACGATAAAGGCGCCGTACCTCTCGCCGACCGGCGCGTTGGGGACGTACTTGTTGTCATCCCAGCCCACGATCACGACCCCATGATTGCAGTAGGAGCTCCCGGAGTAATAGTAGGTGTGACTTGTGGAGGCGTAGGAGCTATCGGTCCAGTACATGCACGTCACGACCCCGCCGTAATCGAGGATGGCCTGCTTGATGTAGGCATTGTCTGAGGTGGATGCCCTGGTGGGAAGGAAGAGCACGTTGTCCGTGTAACGCAAGGGCGAGCAGTCGGTGCAGTAGACCGAATCAGGGGCGTCGCTGTATGGGTCATCGGACTCGCTGATTGGTCCGTCGTAGCGGGACAGGTAGGCAGTGCTGATGTCGAAGTTCCCACCGTCGCAAGGACCCCAATCGAAGCCGTGCAAGTGCTTGAGATTGTCCTCGGAGAGATCCTGGACCTCGCCCAGCCTCTGCTTGATATGGCTCTCGAAGGATCCGTAGGTGGCGAAGGCCCAGCAGGTGCCGCAGTTTCCCTGGGACCGCACGGCGGGCAGAAGGCTGTCGGACGGATCGCCGTCGCCGTTCGGGTCCCGCATGTCGTACCTCGGGTCGCTGGCCGATCCCTCTGCGTGCACGTGCTGGGGAACGTGCCTTTCGGGCGTTCTGGGCGAGGGGATGTACCCCAAGGCCCGGCCGTCTTCACTCAAGGTCCGGAACACCGGCTCCTCCGGCTGCTCGCTGGCCTTCTTGAGGTACTGCACGAACTCCGGGTTCAGGGGCGCTTTCCAGGGTACGTCTTCGCCGCAGGCCGTCACCAAGAGGGGACTCAGAAGGACGACCATGGACGCGAAGATTTTGCGGATTGCGCGGACTTCGCCCATAGAGATTTCCTTTCGAGAGGAGAGGTTCAGAACCAGTCGACCTTCCAGATCTCGAACTCCGTTACCGGTTCGACCCCGATGCGGCACGCAAGTCGATCCGCCTTGCCGTCCTCGGGTGTCTGCCCGGATCCGGGCCAGATCGAGGAGCCGTCGTCGAAGCCGCTGCAACGGGCAGGATAGCTCGGTTCGCCTTCGTCGTAGGGCAGGGAAAAACGAAGTTCGTTCTCGCTGCTGATCGTGCCAGAGATGGGGTAGCTCCAGACCATCCAGCGGTAGGTGCCTTCGAAGAACGGAAGGGGGAAATACGTGCTGATCTCGATCACAGGTCGATCCCACGGGGGATCTAAGCCCACGTATGTTCCGCTCATGTCCAGCGTGGGACAGCCTGCCGCGAGGACGGCGGCGACGCAGCAGAGAAGAAATGAGGCTGCAGGATATTTTCTTCTCACGGCTTTCCTCTTTCCAGGTTTCTACGTCACCGTCAGAATGATTCTACCCGATGATGAGCCGGTGCGCGCAGAGGAACTGCATGAGGAGTGGGCCCCTGACGACACCTCGCCTATCAGCCTGAAACTGCGCGACGTGGCTCCCCTGCCGACCATATGGCGCTGCTTTCGGATGAAGAAATGATAAGGGGTGGCATGATTCGGGGTCAAGGAAAACTTCTAGGTCTTGTGTGCTTTAGGGAGTGTCCGAGGGGAGATGCTGCGGCCCGATAGACGGGTGCGGAAGCTGTAAGTAAGGAGTTCGGGTAACGAGCCCAGGCCAGGGGGCGAATGGATCCTGCTCGTCGGACTGGCTGGCATTGGCCCTCCAGAGGCCCAAGTGCTCCAGAATCCTTGCGCAAACCCTTGGGCCTTTCGATTGAAGCTGAAAAGCGCGTTTGCTTCTTGGGTGCGCTGGCCGGCGAAGACATTCAAGCCGGAATATTTCCAAACGTCGATCACGCGGACGAACTGCCGGGCGAACGTGTACTTCGGCAGGAGCGCCCCGAGGACTTTCAATAGGGGATTGACATTTCCCTCTGAGTCAGGTCACGAGCCTCAACGTCGACCCTGTCGTTCGGGCCCTGCGGCGCCGGCTACGGAAGCATGGGAATCCCCTCGATACAGGTGCTTGTAGAGATCCTTCAGCCGGTACTTTAGAACCTTGCCGACAGAGGAACGCGGCAGGTCGTCGAGAAGCACGACTTTTTTGGGCACTTTGAAGCCCGCCATCTTGCTTTTGCACAGCGCAAGGATCTCATCCTCCCGGATCACGGCTCCGGGCTTGGGGGTGACGAAGGCCGTAACGGCCTCGATCCATCGGTCGTGCGGCAAGCACACGACGCAGACTTCCTGTACCCGGGGGTCCTCGTAGATCGTCTTTTCCACCTCGATCGAGGCCACGTTCTCTCCGCCCGTCTTGATCATGTCTTTTTTGCGGTCGACAAAATAGACATAGTGGTCCTCGTCGAGATAGCCCATGTCGCCGCTGTGGAACCAGCCGTACCGAAAAGCCTTTTCGTTCTCCTCGTCGTTGTTGAAATAGCCTTTCATGACCGTGGGCGCCCGGTAGACGAACTCGCCGACCTGGCCGGGCGGCAGAAGGTTGCCGGCTTCGTCCATGACCGCGATCTCCACATGAACTGTGGGGTTGCCCAGGGATTTCTTCTTCCGCAACTGGTCCTCGGGCTTGAAGACCGTGACCGAGGGGGACATCTCGGTCTGGCCGAACATGAGGCACAGGTTGGGACAGAGCTTTTCCATCAGTTCGTGGAGCAGGTTCTCTGGCATGACCGCGGCGAAATACGTGGCCAGCCGAATGGAAGATAGATCGTACTTGCCGAAGTCCGGGTGATCCAGCATCTGGCGGTACAGGGGCGGAAGAAGAACGATGAGGGTGATCTTCTCCCTCTGGACGGTCTCCAGGATCTCCTTCATGTCGACCCGTGGGAGCACCACCACGGTGCCGCCGACGAAAAGACACATCAGGCTGTAGGCGCAGGCCGCGACGTGAAACAGGGGCATCACGGCCAGGGACTTGTCCCGGAACGAACAGGGGAGATCAATGAGCACGCTGCTCACCACGCAAAAGAGGTTGAGATGGGTGAGCTGGGCGGCACGGGGGAACCGAGTCGTGCCTCCCGTGTACAGCATGAGGGCGACATCGTTGTCGTCCAGGATGACCCGGGGCTCCTCGGGAGACCCGCTTTGGAGAAAGGAATTGAATCCGGCGTACTCGTCCGAATCGAGGCGGAAGCACAAGATCCGATCGACCGACTCGAACTTGGGCAGGGCCCCTTGCAGAAAAGGCACAAGTCTTCCGTCGAAAAGAAACACGCGGGCTCTGGCGTTGTTTACGGCGTAAGCCATCTCCTCAGGCTTGAAAAAGGGATTGACCGGCAGGAAGACCAGACCTGCCTTTACAGTGCCGTAAAGAGCCACGAAGAACTCGAGGCAGTTCAGGGACGCAAAGGCGACCACGGTGCCCTTGGGATATCCCCCAGCGAGCAGTGCGTTGGCGAACCGGTTCGCGAGCCGGTCGAGTTCCCGGTAGGTCACCCTTTGGTTTCCGTCGACAACGGCTTCCCGGTCGGGGTACCTGCGGGCGGTTCTCCGCAGGCTGTCCCCCAGGGCGATCCTGCGCAGCAGGTTGAAAGCAAATGCGTCTTCCATCGGTCATTCCCCACCCTGTTGTTCTGGTTTGGGCCGCCCGGGGGCCGCCGGCGCGATTCGTGCCAGGAAGGCCGGCCTTGCGGCCATTCTCTTGTCTGAACGGGTTGCGCCGTGTGCGCCTTCGGGGATTCTGCCCTGTCGGAGACCCTCGGAACGCAGAAAGCCTGCTTGAGTTTTCATGGCGGCCCTTGGACTTTGGACTCCCCAAGTCTTGGCATGTCCTTGCGGTTCCAAAGCGCTGCCGCGCCCTGGAACCTCTGAGCGCACAAGCATCAAATTCCCAGCCCGCCGTCTACATGATGGATCGAGCCCGTGATGTGGCCGCCCTTCGTGACAAGAAAGGCGACCATTTCCGCCACGTCCTCGGGCTCGCAAAGCTTGCCCAAAGGAATGCTCGCCTTGATCGCTTCGATGTTGGCCGGCGCCAGGGCGCGGGTCATCTCGGTGAGCACGAACCCCGGCATGACGGCGTTCACGGTGATGCCGTGGGGAGCCAGTTCCCGCGCCAGAGACTTCGTGAAGCCGATGAGGCCGGCCTTCGCCGCACCGTAGGCCGTGTCGCCCGGGAAGCCCCTTTCTCCGACCGTCGAGGAGATGTTGACGATGCGACCCCACCTGCGCTCCTTCATGGACGGGACCACGCAGCGGGTGCAATGAAACGCGCCGTACAGGCAGGAGCGGATGACCAGATCCCAGTCCTCCAGGGGAAGCTTTTCGATCTTCCTGCCCCTGTGGATCGTGGCGTTGTTGACGAGGATGTCGATGGGCCCGAACGTACCTGCAGCCTGCCGGACCATGGCCTCGACCTGCGCGTAGTCTGAAACGTCCGCCCGGCAAGCCATGGCCGAGCCGCCCGTCTCTCGAATCCGGGAAACCGTATCCGCGGCTTCGACTTCCCGCGTTCTGTAGTTGACCACCACGCGGGCCCCTTCCTGGGCCAGTCGAAGGGCGATGGCCCGGCCGATCCCTCTCGACGACCCGGTGACCAGAGCGGTTTTTCCGGCGAGCTTCATGGGTGAACTCCTTCAGGCCGTAAGAGACACTTCCCTGCCGATTTTGCCGGCAAGATAAGCTCGTCTTCTCGACTCAGGCAGCTTTTCGATGGCGTACCGGAGCATGGTACGAGGCATATAGGTGCAGTGGGCGCCGAGGAAGGCTTCCAGCGCTTTTCGATTCCTTTTGCCCACTTCCCGCAGCATCCAGCCCACGGCCTTCTGGATGAGGTCCTCGGGATCCGTAAGGAGGAGGCGGGCAATGCGCAGGGTTTCGTCGAACGATCCCTGCCGGATGAAGTGGAAGGTGGCCAGGATCGCGATGCGTCGGTCCCAGAGGGATTTGGACCGGGCCAAGCGGTGGAGGGTCTTCTTGTCTTTTCCTGCCAGGAACGCGCCCACGATGTGCGGCGCCGATAGGTCCACGAGATCCCAGTTGTTGACGCGCGACGTGTTCCGCAGGTAGAGGCCGTAAACCTTGCGCCTGACCGCGTCGCTGCCTCTGGCATAGATCTTCATGAGCACGAGCAGAGCCAGGAGCCTGTCTTCGTGAAAGGGCGAGGCAAGGAGTCTTTCGACTTCCTCCAGGGGAAGATTCTGAAAGGTACGGGCGATCCTGCGCAGGACGGGCACCGGAATGCCGCGGAATCGGTCTCCCTCCGCGTACTGTCCAGGGCCGGTCTTGAAAAACCTCGCCAGGCCTTTGGCCCGCACAGGGTCCCCAATGGTCGAAAGCACCCCAAGAGCATCCTCGGCCCTGAGCGCTCGCTCCATCGAGGCTGCTCTCACACGCCTTCCAGGCTGGCTCGGAAGCGGCTCAACCGCGCCGCAGGCTGCGGCGTCGGGGCAGAAGCCCCTGCCAGTAGGGGCTCGATGTCCGCGATTCTGTCCTTGGGATCCGGATGGGTCTTGGCGAAACCCGGGCCGCCGGGCTTGAGCCGTTTGTCCATCTCTTGGAGCATCTCCTTGAGGCCGGCCGGGCTGTAGCCTACGCGGGAAAGGATCGTGACCGCGGCTGCGTCCGCCTCGCTCTCGCTTTTTCGGGAGTAGCCGGCGTTGACAAGCGTGGCCGTCACATCGCTCACCGCGCCTTCGAAATTGTCGGTAAGCTCGGCGAGTTCGCGGCTTCCCAGGTTCCGGGCGCCTTCGGCGGCCAGGATGGTGAGGGCTGCGGTCAGGCGGCTCTTCTTGATGGCCTGCACGCCGTGGCCGTACTGCACATGGCCGATTTCGTGGGCCAGGACCGCGGCCACCGCGTCTTCGTTCTTGCAGCAGCGCAGCAGGCCCCGGGAGACGAGGATGAAGCCGCCGGGGGCGGCGAAGGCGTTGATCTCTTCGGTGTCCAGGATGAGAAAGTGGTACCCGGCAAAGGTTTCAGGTTTGTCCGAGGCCGCAGCCAGGGTCTGGCCCAGGACGTTCAGGTATCGGTTGGCCTTCTGGTCGTCGTAAGGCTTGTACTGGGCGAGGATTGTTGCCGCCACGGCGCGGCCGATGTAGTACTCCTGCTCGGGCGTAATCTGCTCAAAGGCTTTCCCTGTGGCGGTTGCAGCCCTGTTGATGGACTGGGCCTGTTCCTGGGTGATCGCGCCCTGCGATACGGCGTAGTCGGTCATCTCCTTGGAGACGGCCCCAAGGCTCTGGCAGCCCGCCGCGACAAGCAGCAGGTACGCCCAAAGGGGAAGCCAGCGCGCAGTTTTCATGGCGTGCCCCCTTTCTCGGGCTTGACCCCGCCTTGCGCCAGGAAGGTTTGCATCTCCTTGGGCGAGACGGTCATCTTTTCCATCCGGTCCACCCAGGTGAAGTCGATCGAACGGTTTCGGGCCTTGAACTCGGCTTCCACGTCCGAGTTGAATCCTTTGCCTGCCAGAGCGATCTCGTCGCTCGTGGCAGAAAGGTCCGCGTCTTTCTGGCCGGCTTGGAGCACCACCCGCTTCTGGGTGAGGGCGGAGACGTGGATCCATCCGGTGGCGGATCGGTCCTGGGTGGAAACCCGGGCCCATGGACCCTGTTCCTCCAGGACCGCCAGCCTGTCGCCGTAAGCCACTGTCCGCACCATGGCAGCCAGGAAGGACGGCCCGGCCCGCAGCTCTCCCTGCCGGACCTGGACACTCATGAGCTTTTCACCCGCGGCCACGGCCCAACCCGCTAGGGCCGCCACTGCGCAGAACCAGAGCAGGACCGGCAGGAGCGTTTTTCGCGTCATGAAAGTTCCCTCGTCAGGTGAAAAGGGCCTTATAGCCTTCGATATAGAAGTAAAACGCGTGCACGCCCTTTTCCCAAAAGATTGTGACCGCGAGGGCCGCGATCCCCAGAAGGATCGCCAGGATCGCCAAGGCCGGCGCGACCCGGATGTCGGCTGCTCCCCGCTTCTTAAGTCGCCGACGGATCAGGATTTCGCAGAGCCCCATTTGAGCGAACGTGCCGAACAAGATGGAGACAAAGAAAGGATTGAGACCGTAATAGAGCGCCTCGGCCTGAGGAAAGAACTCGCTCACGCGCACGATTTCTTTTGCGTTCCACGCGAGAGGCGTGACGAGGCAAGCCGCAATTCTCTCCGCGACGCCAGCGCCTCCCAGGAAAGCAATGGGGTATAGAACGAGCGCGCCGACCCCGACGCTCAGCGCGAGCACGATCCAGGCCGCAGTGGCGAGAGCCTGGTGTAGGAGGTGGCTTTCGAGGCGCCAGGCGTTGTTGTAGATGACGGTCGACGCGGCCATTGCCACGAGTAGGAGCGCGGCGGGCAGAACCGAGCGCGAAAGAGCCGTTCGCCGGGCCGTTGCCGTTTCTCTTCTTCTCGTCAAGACTCACCCCTCCCGGCACCCGGCCTAGAGCTTTTCACCCCGTTTCAGGGCTTCCAACATTTCTTTCAGTTCCGGCAGGAGCTTTTCCCCCTCGGGGGTGCCCAGGAGGTTTGTCTTCTGCCTCGGGTCCTCTTCTAGGTCGTACAGTTCGGGTTTTCTGCGGCCCTCGTACTCGATGTAGATGTGCCTCTCGGTTCGAACCGCCCGGATCTCCGGAACATTGTAGGGGAATTCGCGGAAGTATTCATACAGCCAGGCCTTCCTGCCTCGGGCACGGCCCGATTCCAGAACAGGCACGAAGCTTTTCCCCTCCATGTTCCCAGGCACGGCCACGCCGGCCATCTCCAGGATGGAAGGAGCCAAGTCGATGTTGAGCACCATCTGCTCAGCCCTGCGGCCTGCGCTGGCCGGGAAGCCCGGATGGCGCACGATGAAAGGGATGCGGATGGATTCCTCGTAGGCCCAGCGCTTGTCCACGAGCCTGTGCTCGCCCCAGAAGTAGCCGTTGTCGCCCGCGTAGATCACGATCGTATTGCCGGCCAACCCCAGCTCGTCCAGTCTTTGGAGCAGGCGGCCGATCTCGCGGTCCAGGGCCACAATGACGCGGGCGTAGTTCTTGTAGAGGCTCTCCAGATGGCCCATGGTGCCTGCCCACAGGGCGCCCCGGGTGAAGGTCACCCAGGGATCGGCCTCCCGCGGCAGGGGCGCCTTCCAGTCCTCGTACAAATGGGCCAAGTCCGGCGGCGGGCTGAACTCGTGATGGGCGGCCTTGTGGGACAGGTAAAGACAGAAAGGCCCGTCCCTGGGTTTCTCGATGAACTCCAGGGCGAGGTCCGTGAGTTCCTCGGTGATGTAAGGTTTGCGCGAAGGCCGTTCCACGCCGTCCACGATGAGGGGACAGTTCCAGTACCGGCCCTGACCCGCCTGGATGGTAAAGGTCACGAACTCGTCCACGCCGCGGAGGTTGGGCAGGCGTCCCGGCATGTGCCATTTGCCGATAAAGGCCGTCTCGTATCCGGCATCCTTGAGGAGCTCGAGGAACGTGACGTTTTCATCTTTCCAGGTCGTCAGGTTGTTGCGCACGCCGTGCGTGTGGGCGTACTGGCCGGTGAGGAAGCTCGCGCGGCTCGGACTGCAGAGGGAAGTGGTCACGAAAGCGTTGGAGAACATCACGCCTTCCCGGGCGAGCCGATCCAGAGCCGGGGTCTGGACGAACGGATGTCCGGCAGCGCTCAGAAAGTCCCACCGGTGGTCGTCGCTCAGGATGAAAAGAATGTTGGGCCTGGGCCGAGCCTCCCCGCGTGGGCTTTCTGGTTTCGCAGCGCCTTGTGCGCCAGAAAGGGGCCCTGCGCCAAGAAGGCAGAGAAAGAAGACGAGGGCTATGGTGCGGCCTGAAAGATCCCTCCCGCGCAACAGACGCCAGGATCCCCTATCCGACGGAGGAGCAAGCTCCGCTGACCGTCGCCGTGCCGGCTTTCGGCGCATTGGATGGGTCATTTCCTTCCGTCCGTCCGGGGAGGCGGTCGAAGGGAGAGCCTACGTACCCTTCGAAACATGCGGTTCCCTGTATAGGAGGAACAGAGGCGGGAAGTCAAGAGGGTCCTTTGCAAGGGTGGAATCAGGGACAAAGCCGCAAGCAGATAGACCCGGCCAGCGGGATTGGCCACGGGGGCCGACTGGATGCCTGCACCGCCCTGGATGCAGCTGCGACCATCGTAGGGCCTTGCAAGCTCTCCGGCCGAGCCTGGTTAGTCAGAGTATCGTCTGAGGAGGAACCTCTTGCCCAAGTTGTAAATGGACCGGTTCAGCCCTTCGTCCAGTCGCACATAAAGTTCCTTTGTGATCCTGGCCGCCGGCCGGGACAAGGCAAACAGGGCGTTCATGGCCTTCGCCGGGTCCCAGGTCTTGTTTTCGGACCCAGGTTCGGAAGGGGTCCTCCGAGGCTTCGATCCCGCGGGGCTTGCTTCCGCGGCGGACATGGTGGCGCTCATTACGGAGAAGATCCCGCGGCTCAGACCCGGGAGCATCTTCATCAGCATACCGTAAACGGTCCAGATTTCGGGTTCCCCGGTGTAGACCTCGAAACGCTCTCTTTCTATGCCTTCCCTTATGATTTCCCGGGCGGATACCTCGGGGGCCTGCATACGAACGTGGGCGTTGAAGTCCACGTAGTTTTCCAATGAGCCCCGAACGATCTGTTCGCCGATTTCTTCCAGGCTCTTCGGAGGACGGCCGGTCAAGGTCATCTCCGACTCCACCAAAACCGGTTCGATCACGCCGACGTGGATTCCGTAGCCCTTTACTTCCTTGTGCAGCACGTCGGAGTACCCGCGCACCGCAGCCTTGGTGGCGGCGTATGCCGACAACCCCAGCGGGCGCATGTGTTCAATGATGGAACTCATGTTCAGGATGATTCCTCTTTTCTGTTTTATCATGACCGGGAGGACTTCCTGGTTGAACTGCACGGCGCCGAGAAAGCCCACGTCCAGATCTCGATCGTAATCCTGCCAGACCGAATCCCGCACGAATTTCGGGTGATAAAGGCCGGCGATGTTCAGCATGATGTCGATACGGCCGTACCGGTCGTGGACGGATCGGACCGTCTCCTTCACCTGCTCTTCCTGGGTGCAGTCGCATCCCCGGCACATGGACTCTGGCGAATGGGGCCTGATCTCTTCCAGCAACTCCTCCAGCCGGTCCTTTCGCCTTGCACAGGCCGCCACGGTTGCTCCGCGCTTTGCCAGTTCAAGAGCCAGGGCCCTGCCGATTCCGCTCGAAGCGCCGTTGACAATCGCAACTTTCCCCTTGACCTCCATGTTACGTCCTCTCTTCTCTCCTTGCTTTGGTGTCGAGGGGGGAAGAAACAAGGGAACCGAAAAGGTCGGGAAAAGTCAATGCCCGGAGGAAAGCCCGGAGAAAGGCCCAGAGGAAGGCCCGGGGAAAGGCCGAGGGCGCCAAGGCGGCATGGGCGGTCCAGAGCAGCCCTTGGCAATCGACATGAGACTTGTGCACACCGGCCGGTTGCGCCCGGGAGTGGGCTCGTGGCACGCAGGATCACCGGGCATACCGCTTCCGCAGCTCCCTCTTCAAGACTTTGCCGCTGGGGTTCCGGGGCAGTTCCTCCACGATCAGCACCCGCTTGGGCACCTTGAAACGGGCCATGTTCTGCTTGGCCCAGGCGATCACTTCGCTTTCGTCGATCTGCGCTCCCGGGGCCGGGACGACAACGGCCGTGATGGCCTCCCCCCAAACGGGGTCGGGCAGCCCGATGACTGCCACGTCGGCGATTTTTGGGTGCCGGAAAAGGGTGAGCTCCACGTCGGCCGAGGCCACGTTTTCTCCGCCGGTCTTGATCATGTCCTTCAGCCGGTCCACGAAGTACAGGTACCCCTCGTCGTCCATCCAGCCCAGGTCGCCGGTGTGATGCCAGCCGCTCCGCTGGGTGTGCGCCGTTTTCTGTTCGTCTTTGAAGTAGCCGAGCATGATGTTCGGCCCCCGGGCCACGATCTCCCCGACCTCGCCCCGGGGAAGCTCCTCGTCATTCGGGCCGACGATCTTCAGCTCCACGGGCAGCATCGACCGGCCGACCGAGTCGGGCCGCTCGTCGAGTTCCGCGCCGCAGATGGAAGCGCCTAGTGGGGTCATCTCGGTCTGGCCGTAGGAGTTCATGAAGATCACCCCTGGAATGATCTCCCGCCACCGGTTGAGCAAGGCAGGCGGAGCAGGGGACCCGAAGATTTGACAGATTCTCACGGAGCTCAGGTCATAGGTGTCGAAGCCTGGCACGTTGAGAAGGTTGATATAGACGGTGGTGGGCCAGCACCAGCGGGTGACCTTCTCCTCATGGGTCAACTTGAGGATCTCGGTAAGGTCCGGGACGTATTCGAGAAGGGTCAATCCACCCAGGGCGGTACAGGCGGTGAACATCCACATGCCAGCCACGTGATAGAGGGGAATCCCGCCCAGCATCACGTCGTCTTGCTGCATTCGGATGTCCGCCACTGCGCTCGGCAAGGTGGAAACGAAGTTCATGTGGGTGTTCATGACCCCTTTGGGCGCCGCCTCGGTGCCCGAGGTGTAGAGCAGGGTCGCCACGTCGTCGTGGTGAATCTCCACTTCAGGCTCGGTGGCTGGATAACGGTCGTGCCACAGGTCCTCGATGTTTGTCCAGCCTTGGGGAACCTCCGAGCCGGTGAGAGGGATCGAGCCAAACAGGCGGACCGACTGGAGTTTGTCCCGGAGGGGCTCGACGTTCGGCACGAGGACGTCCTCCACGAACAAGGCCGCAGCCTCCGAGTGGTCGAGAATAAACCGGATCTCCTCGGCGCGGAGCATCCAATTCACGGGGGTGATGATCGCCCCGATCTTCAGCAGGGCCCACCAGTAAATGATGTAGTGGTCCGAGTTGTGGGAGAGGATGGCAGCCCGGTCCCCCTTGCGGATCCCCTGGTCCATCAAGCCGTGGGCGCACCGGTTCACCTTCTCGTTGAGCTCCCGATACGTGTAGTTTCGGTCGCGAAACCGAAGCACGCGGCGGTTCGGGTGTCGCGCGGCCGACCTGCGCAGGATGTCGCCCACAACGTTTCGGGAAAGCATGTTCCGCTGGACGGACGATCGAGCTGTCATGGTTTTCTCCTCCGACGACTGCCCTGTTCCTCCCTTTCTTCTTTTTTTTCATTCGTCCACTCGTGCCTGCGGAGCTGCCTCGAAGGTCGCTCCTGCTTCTTGGGGGGAACCTTATCACGGAGACCCATGGAAGTTCCAACCCGCTGCTCGCCATGGTCCTGCGGAAGAAGGAGTGGACCAGGGCACGTGTCCGCCTGCTCGATCGCTGGAGACATTGGGCTTCCCCGTCATGCCGGAGAGCGCATCCAACAGCGACAAGAAAAGTCCCTGCAAAATCTGGCCGGGTATTTCATTCGAGCCGCCTTCAGCCAACAGCGAATGCGGTCTTTTCCCGAGAGGCCATTGTCAACCCGGCAGCCGTGACTTATTCTGTAATGGGAAAAGGCTATGCAGGGTCTGTTCTGGCGCCGCGGGAGTCCGTTCGTGTTGCAAACAAGCGGGAGTGCGACCATGTCAAGAGCCGGAAACGCCGCTGTTATGAGCTTGATCCTTCCGGGCGCGGGCCAGTTTTACAACGGCCACTTCTGGCGGGGGATTTTCTGGCTCATTGTCACGCCCGGCCTGTGGATCGGTTCGGGCGGATTGCTGGGCTGGATCTGCCACGTGGTCTCGGCGATTACGGCGTACCGGAAGGCCGTCGAGGCCATGGAGTTCGATTCGATATGAAGGCGTGCAGCATTCCCGAAGACGGAGCGGCCGTGATACGGAAATGCGCGTGCCTCATTCTGGCCGGCGGGAAAGGGGTTCGGCTTTCGCCGGACAAGCCGCTCCTCGAAGTCGGCGGCGAGCCCATCATCGCCAGGGTCGCCCGGGTCGCCAGGCGTGTTTTTGACGAGGTTCTGATCGTCACGAACACGCCGGAGAAATACGGGTTCCTCGGCCTTGCCTCCGTCTGCGACGAAAGGCCGGGGTGTGGCCCGCTCATGGGGATTGCGACCGGTCTGAAACGGATCCAGCATGAAGCGGCCTTTGCGTGCGCTGCGGACATGCCCTTTCTCAACGAGGACATCATCCGGGCCCAGTTCGAGGAGCTCGACGCCTTCGACATCGTCCTGCCCTGCCCGCGGGGCCTGCCGGAGTTTCTCCACGCTTACTACCGGAAGCGATGCGTGCCGGTCATGGAGAGGCAACTGGCCAGAGGTTCTTTCAAGATCGAGAGCATTGTGGGCGATTTGCGTGTTCGGAGGCTGGACAAGGAGTGGTTTTCGGCGCGCGGGCTCGACAGGGCCGCCGAGAGGGCTTTCGTGAACATCAACACGCCCGAGGATTACCGGTTGTGGAAAGCCTGTGGCGAAGACGCGGACGCCGGGCGGGCGAGCCCCTCCCACGGAGCGGGCGAAAAGGACCTTGTCGAAACTTTGGGGGCGGACTTGGCCTCCTCCATCCGGCGGTGCCTGGTTGAGCGCGAGACGGCCTATCAGCGGGCCGCGAAGGATGGGCAATACGCGAGCCTCTGGGCCCACAGTTTGCGGGTCGGACAAATTGCCCGCCACTTGGCTGAACGAGAAGGGGCGGACCCGGTTTCGGCTCTTCTCTGTGGTCTTCTTCACGACGCGGGCAAGTTCGCCGACGGGGCCTACCACCGGGACGGAGTGGCCGAGGAGGAGGCGGCCGCAGAGGCTGCGGCGCGGCTCCTTGCGGGCACGGTCCACGAGAAGCGTGTCGAGGAAATTCAAAGGGCTGTCCTTTCGCTGTACCGGGAGGACGCGGAAGAAACCGAGCTCGGCAGAATCCTGTACGACGCCGACCGGCTCGACAAGATGGGGTGCATGGGCGTGGCGCAGTTTTTCGCCAAGAACGCCCTGCGCCGCCGGTTCCTGGACAATGACCTTCTGCTCCGGGCGAGCGTCGAGCTCACCTACGCGTACTGCGCGCCGGAAACGCTCAAGACAGGCGCGGGCAGGCGTTTGGCGGTCGAGCGTGCCGCCAGAACGAAGTGGTTCTATGCCGAGCTTCTGTCCGAGTGGGCGGCTTTCGGGCTGGGCAGGTTCGCTGTGCGGCACGAGTCCATCGAGGGGATCGAGTGCGTGCTGGTGGTTCCCGAAACGTGCGAATGCGGCGGCTGGGTGGAGGTGCACTCGGACATCCGGGAATCCGTAAAATGCCGCTCTGCGGTTGTGCAATACCGTTGCCCTGCCTGCGGGAGCGACAGGGAGTTCTCGTTTTGCCTGCCGAATGTACGGGGTCTGCCCCGGAGGCGAGAGAGGCAAGACTGAGGCGGGACGGGGCCGAAGACGGCCGGAACTTGGCACAATGGGATGACCGCCCAGACGAAACGCACGTCGCGGCGCAGAGAGCCCCTCCAGGGGCGTTCCGTCGCGCCCGTCCTTGGCTGCCGTGCATGATCTGAGCGCCGCGATGAAGGGGGAAAAGGGGGCTGCGCGTTTGTGCGCGTTTCCCGCTGAGCGGCTCCGTATCCGTAAAATGAAGGACTGACCCCTGAGACTTGATGCGGCTTGGGGGGTGTCGGTAAAATTTTTATTGAAGGCACCTTGCTGCATGCAACCCGGAGAAAGGGGGGATGGACATGCCGACTTACGAGTTTGCATGCAAAGCCTGCAATCACAACTTCAGCGTGGTCATGACTCTGAGCGAGCGCGAGCAGAAGAAAGTCTCCTGCCCCAAGTGCAAGAGCGGGGACGTCAAGCAGCTCTTGTCTCCTTTTTCCGCAAAGACGAGCCGAAAGAGCTAGCACTCGCTGCTGAGAGACGAGCTCGGCCCGGTCTCCGCACGACGCCAAAGGGGGCGCAACCAAGCGCGGGAAGAGGCCTCAGGCAGGCTTCGGGCCTACGCGCCCGACCGCCAACATCCTGACGTTGTGATCCGAGTTCCTGTCAATTTCTGTCACCTCGAACAGGAGGTGACAGGGAAGGGGAATCGGCGTTTTCTTTTCGTGAAAACAAGGAATTGGCGTTCTTCTCCGCCTCAACGGCCTTCACGTCCGACCCTGGGCACGATCCTTGCTGGCCTTCAGGAAGAATCTTCAGGCCCGTGAGACCCCAGCCCAAGGAAAAGGGGAGGTCGGACGATGGAGCCCGACCGGAGGCCGTCGCGCAAGGCCACTCTATCGGCGCTCGGATCCTGGATCTCGCTCCTTTGTCTGTTTTTGGCGGCCCCCGAGGCCCAAGGGGTTGTCTATGTCCACTCGACGCCCCTCACGTTCGCTTGGACCGCCAGCTCGGGCTCTGTGGACCACTACAACGTCTACGTTTCGGTCGACGGCGGCGCTTTCCGCCAGGCAAGCGAGGTCCGGCAGCCTTCGTACAGGTTGGACGCGCTGGACGGCCGCCGCTACGTGGTCCAGGTGGACGCCGAGGACGGGTACGGCAACCGGAGCCCCATGTCGGACCCCTCAGAGGAGGTCGTCGTGTTCCTCGGAGGCTCGGCCTCTGACACGGACGGAGACGGGATGCCGAATGTCTGGGAGACCTCCCAGGGGCTGAACCCCTACGATCCGTCTGACGCGCTCTTCGACCCGGACGGGGACGGGCTCGTGAACCGAGACGAGTGCCGCGCCGGCACTTCGCCTTCGAAAGCGGACACGGACGACGACGGCGTCTCCGACAGCCTCGAAGTCGGCCGCGGCCAAAACCCCCTGAACGCCTGGGACAACAGGCCCACGGCCCGGGCAGGACCGGACCAGGATGTGGAACCCACCGTGGTCACCCTGGACGGCACGGCCAGCTCGGATCCAAACAGCGATCCCTTGACCTTCGCCTGGAACCAGGTGGGCGGCCCGTCTGTGCTGCTCAGCGGACCGGCCACCCCGAAGCCGACCTTCCTGGGCAAGAAGCAGGGGGAGTACCGTTTCCGCCTCGTGGTGAGCGACGGGAAGGCGCAGAGCCTCCCAGACGAGACGGTGGTAAGGGTGCGCAACGTGGCGCCCACGGCGGACGCCGGATCCGACCAGGTCCTCGATGCGGGGACGGCTGTCATCCTTGACGGAAGCGCGAGCCGAGATCCCAACGAGGATCCCCTTCGTTTCTCCTGGCGGCAGGTGCAGGGAGATCCTGTCCAGCTCCAGGGAGCCGACCGGGCCAAGGCTTCGTTCGTGACCTGGAACTCGGGGGTTTTTCGGTTCGAGCTCGTGGTCTGCGACGCCGAGCTGTGCAGTGCCCCGGATTCGGTCCAGGTCGTGGTCCATGGTACGAACCATGTCCCGACTGCCGTTGCGGGACCTGACCTGACCGCGAATGTCTTTGAAACGGTGGTGCTCGACGGATCGGCCAGTTCGGATCCGGACGGGGACGCTCTTGCGTTTCTTTGGACCCAGGTGGAGGGGCCCGAACAGGTCGCGCTGGAGGGATCGGCCGAGGCCAAGGCCCGGTTCGAACCTAGGAAGGCCGGCTTGTACCGGTTCGAGCTTGTCGTTACGGACGGCGAGGACGCCAGTCCTCCGGATTCCGTGACGGTCACGGTTCTCGATGCGAACCGCAGGCCCGTGGCTCTAGCCGACGCGCCGGCCACGGCCAGGATGGGTGACTGGGTTCCCCTTGACGGATCGCGCAGCTACGACCCGGACCGCGACCCCCTGACGTGGCAATGGACCCAGATCCGGGGGACTCGTGTCACCCTCGCGGGAGCGGACAGTCCGGTTGCCGGCTTTTTCGCCCTTCAGGAAGGGACGGTCGAATTCGAGCTCGTCGTTTTGGACCGGCAGGTGGCGTCAAGCCCTGCAAGGGTCTCCATCGTCGTCGAAGGCGCCAACCAGGTGCCCACGGCAAACGCGGGCGAGGATCGAACCGGCGCGCCCGGCGAGCGGGTCTGCCTGGACGGTTCCGAGAGTTTCGACCCAGACCCGGGCGACACGCTCGCCTATTCGTGGCTCCAGATCTCTGGCCCCCGCCTCACACTCGAAGGCGCGCGAACTGCGTTCCCTTGCTTCACGGCCTCCCAGGCAGGACTCTATTCATTCGGTCTTACGGTATCCGACGGCCGAGCTTCCAGCCTCCGGGACACCGTGGACGTGCGCATCCAGTCGCCGAGCGGTCAGGATCCGCCGCCCGGAGAACCGGACGAGCCGCACCCGCCGCGCCCGGCCCGCGCTTCCTCCTCGTCCGGAGGCGGATGCGCCCTCGCGGCCCATGCCCGGGACGGGAGCGACCCGGGTGCGGAAGCATGGGGCCAGATCGCCGTCCTTTTCCTTCCGGCCCTTGTGTGGCTCGCCTGTCTCAAGAGAAAGATGCGCGAATCCTCGTAGGCCTCGCGGCGGTCGCTCAAATCCTGCGGATCTGGTAGACGCCCCTGGATTCGCACACAACCGCGCCGCCGGCATCCCTGAGCTGGCTTTCGAGGACGAAGTCGCTCTTGCCTTTCTCCTCGACTTCCCGGTTGATCCGGTCGACCTCTTCCTGGCTGATCTCCACGGTGATCGACACGTCGGTGAGGGCGGGCTTCTTGAATTTGATTTCCATGCTCTTGACGATCGGCACGCACCGGGTGGGGTCGAAGGTGGTCAGGAACAGGGCGCCTCCAGGGATCTCGGCGGCGGTGAAAAGAACGCCCGCGTAAATGCTCCCGAGATGGCCCTGGTTGCCTTCGATCGGCATGCGCAGTGTCACACGCCTGGGCTCCATTTCCACTACCTGAATGCCCATCCGCTGGACACAGGGGATTCCGGTTTCCACCAAGCTCTTGAACTGCGACGGGTCGAACTTGCCCCAGGTCGTCTGACGCATCCTCGTTTCTCCTCGTGTTCCGCTTGCCGGAGCGGCAGAGCCTTTCCTGCTTTCACCACTTGGGATTGTCCACTTGGATCTTGTAGCGCGCCTCGGCCGCCAGATATTCGAGAAGCCGCTCGCGGGCGGGGTTCTCGTCGAAATCGCCCCGCCGGATCTTTTCGCACAACAAGGCTTCGGCCGCTTCTCGGGTTTCGATCCCCTGAGCTTCTGGGCCGAGAAGCCTTTCGAGCTCGGCCGGGTCGAAGAAGGCGGTCGGGTCCAGCGTGATCTCCCGCAGCACGATTTCGAGCAAGCTGGCCGCGATCAAGGTCTGGAACCGCTGCCGGCCCGAGAGCTTCGGCGCGAGTTCCTCCTTGAGGTAACCCGCGACGGCCTCAAGGATCTCCTGTCGGGACGGTCGATTCAGGGACATGGCGGCATGCGCCTTTCTTCACGTTTCAGCAGGCCCGGAGAAGGTCCACGAGCTCCACCTCGCATTCCGATGTCCGCCTGCCGAGTTTCGCGTATTCGAGGTCTCCTCGGGGAGCCTCCAGGAAAAACCGAGACTGGGCCACCGTGACCGTGGCCCAGAAACAGTTGGCGAGAATCTCCCAATAGCGGATTCGATCCCTGTCGATGGGAAACCCACCGGCCTCCTCGTAGCCCCGGAACAGGTCCTCCTCCCTGCCGAAGCCGCCCACTCGATTTTCGGGCTTGTCGAACCGCCAGGACTTCATGCAGATCACGGCGATGTCGTACATGGGGTCTCCGGTCTGAGCGAGTTCCCAGTCCAGGATGGCCCTGACACCTGTCTCGTCGAACAGAATGTTCCCCATGCGGAAGTCTGCATGGAGGAAGCAGGTGGGAGGGTTGGGCGGAATGTGGGTCTTGAGATAACGGAAAGCGAATTCCAGAACGGGCGAGTCGTTGAGCTTCGTGGCACGCCAGATGCTCTCGTTGCGCTCGATCTGTTCCAGCACGGAGGCGCGCTTGAGAAAAGCCAGATCCTCGGTGAGCGGGATCCGGTGGATCCGCGCCAGGATCCTACCGAGGTCGTAGGCCCAACGGTCTCTCGTGGCCGCGTATCGCTCGTCATTGAGCAGCCGTTTGGGATAGGTCTCGCCGAAGACCCTCTCCATGATGAAAAAAGGGGTGTCCAGGGCCGTGTCGCTCTGGTACAAAGGACGGGGAACCGGGATGCCGTGTTCGAAGGCTTTGCGCAGAACCGCAAATTCCTCGGCCCGGCTGGAATAACTCAACCCCACTTTTGGATCTTTTCGGAGCACCATGGGCTGCTCCCGGGTGGAGCCCGCCTTGCGGATCACGGCCGTGAAGAGCCAGGTCTGGCGGGAAGCGCCCGTCGTGACGCGTTCGAGGTCACGGATTTCGACCGAATCGGCCTCTTCCCATTCCCGGATCCGCTCCGCCAGGGTTTGCGCCCAATCCATCGAAATCCCTCTCTCCACTCGCACGGGGGCCTGCGTCCCGACTGCGCCGGGGCCTCCTCCGCCTCAAGTTTCCTGATCCAGATACTCCGAGATGCCGTAGCCCGTCCTGCCTTCGAATTCGTACCGGGTGAAGCCCTCGCAGATTCGGGTGACCTGGTTCTGCCTGCGGTTCCGCAGCGGCACGAGTCCGAGAACCTCTCCCCGGACCGAGAATCTCTCGTCCTTCTCGGTTGTGAACTGGGCCCTGATTTCCTGCTGGTAAGGCCCTGCGGGCCCGTAGGTCGTCTCCACCGAGACTTCCCGGACGAGGGTGTTCGTACCGGAACGGGTGAGAAAGCCGCTTTGCGTGGTCCTGCCGCTCGGCGTGGCGAAGATCGTGAGCATGAGCGCAAGGTCCGGTCCGAATTGCATGGTGAGCCAGCGATAACACTTGGGGGCCTGCCAGTAGCGGGGGCCCCAGGAATGATCCCGCAGGCCCAAGGCGTCGATCGCGATGCGCCTTCCTTCCACGACGAGTGCACCGGTCGACCGGATGTGCTGTTCGTAGTGGGCCTTGGCAAAGGAAATCTCCTCCCCGCCCAGGGAATCCTCTTCGCTTACGCCGCCATAAATCGGGCTCAGGCCCTCTACCGACAGGTCCAGGCCCACGTTCACCGCCTGGGCCTGGGACAAGGCCTTCTTGGGATTCTCCAGAGCCAGAGGGTTGTCGAGGTGGAAAGCCAGGCCCTGGTAGGTCACGGCGAGTTCCCGGAAGGGCCGGACGACCTGAAACCGCATGCTGGCCGCTTCGAAGGCCTGATTGTTCCGGATCTCAGGACGCTGGAAGAAAAAAAGCACGCCCCGTTCAGGCAGGTAATAGAGGAACGTCACTTCCGCGTGCCCCTCGTTGGGCCGGTTGCCGATCCGCACGAACCCCCCGGAGGGCTCCTCGTGGTTGAAGAAGTTGAAATACATGCTCTCGTTGTAATTGGGCTCGGCCGTCGGCGTGTGGGTGAACTCGTCTTGCTCCTCGACAGGACGATAGCTGGCCATGGCCTCCTCCCTTTTCAAAGCCCCCTCAGGAACTCCGGTCTCAGCGGGACCTTCCGTTCCTTGGCCCGGCGGATCAAGGCAAGCAGCCGTGTCTTGTCCTGGGGCAGGTCGCCGCCCAGGGGCAGGTAGTTGGAAGCGTGGTTGGTCCGGAAGACCACCTTGCGGCTTACGTCGATATGCTCGAGCAGGATTTCGAGCTCGTCCAGGATCTCGTCTTGGGAGAGGGGCTCGAAAAGGCCCTGGGAAATCCACTCTTCAACAGGCGTGCCCGGCACCACCATGAGGGTGAGAGCTCCGAGGTAGGTGGGCGCCATCTGGCTGATGACCCGGCCCGTCTCCACAGCGTGCTCCCGGCTCCATGCACGGCCGCCCAGTCCGAGGATCACCGTGACCGAAAGGTCGAACCCCGCCTCCATGGCCCGAGTGCCGGCAGCGAGGGCTTCCTGGGCTGTCACGCCCTTGTTGTGGAGGCCCAGGACGCGGTCGCTGCCGCTTTCCAGGCCCAAGTAAAGGAGTTTGAGTCCGGCCTGCCGGATCCTCTGAAGGTCCTCGGGGCTCTTGCGCAGGATGTCCGAAGCGCAGGCGTACACGCTCACTCTCTCGAGCCTTGGAAAAAGGGCGTAAGCTTTCTCGGTGATTTGTATCAAGGCCCGTGTGCCCATGGCCAAGGCATTGGAATCGAGGAAGAAGATCCGCTTCACCCGCTTGCCCAGGGTACGGGCAGCCTCCTCCAGGTCGGCTACGATCTCGCGGACGGGCCGAACGCGGAACCTCTTTTCCGGAACGGTGCGGTCGAGGAGCCAGGACCCGCAGAAGTAGCAGTGTCCTTGGGCTGCGCTCGAGCACCCCACGGTCGCCTGGACGAGGAGACTCGCGGCTTCGGAAGGTGGCCGGTAGATTGGCTCTGCGTAATACATGTCTTCTTTCTCAGGCAGGGAAGGCTTTCGAGCCGGGCCGTCCCGGTCTCCCGATGGCAGGAGCATTATTTCAGAGGCCGGGAGCCGAAGGCAAGGGATCGAGAAGCCTCTTTTCGGGCGTGCGGGACAAGGACCGGAGAGGGGGCTACTCGATCACGACCCGGTTGGTTCGCGAAAGACGGGCCCGATGAAGGCAGTCTGAGGCTTTTTCGAAAAGCCGCTCCAAGGCTTGTTCTGCGTCTCCTTTCAGGGGGGCATACGAAGCGCCGATACTCAAAGTGGCACGGGGCACCCAGGGCGCCCGAATTTCGATGTTTTGGATGATTCTGGAGGCCATGGTATGCAGGAACTGCTGCCTTACCTTCGGGAAAAAGACATAGAAGACCGAGAAGCTGTGCCGGCCGAGGACGTCCGAGAGGCGCACCGACTCCCGCAGGAGTTCGGCCAGGTCTTTCACGGCCTGGTCCCCTTCCTCGCAGCCGAGCGAGGCATAGAGCTCTTGGAGATTATCCACGCTGATCATCATGATTCCGACGGTAAAATCGTTTCGATGGGCGGCCATGGCCGTGGGCAGGATGGCCTGCCGGAATCCGTTTCGGTTGAAAAGACCGGTCAGCGGATCCGTGGTGTTCTGTTCGCTCAGGAAGCGGTTGTGCCGAACCATGCGCTGCAGGGAGCGGGTGAGCGCCACATGGAAGACCGACGGGGGCATGTGCCGGGAAAAGCCGGACAGGAACCGCCGGACGTGGCCGGCTGGGTTGGTGCTTTGGAGATCCTTCTGGGAGACGTCGGCCAGGGAGCTTCGCAGGATCTCGACCGTGGGCGAAAGCAGGTAGAACTCCAGGCTGTAAGCCAGTTGGAAGGCCTCTTGGAGGTCCTGGATTCCGTGGAGCGCGGCTTCCAGGTTGTCCATTTCTTGGTCGATCTCTTCAAGGCTCTTGCGGACCGCGTGGGGCTGAGCGAGAGGGTCCAGGATCCTGCCCTGTTCAGCCCGTAGGTGAATCCGCTCCCACCCGGCGCAAAGCTTCTCGACGTCGTCGGCCATTTCCGCCCAAAAGGCGATCAGATCGAGTTTTTCGCTCGCCTTGGCGAGCTTGCGGTAGATCTTGGCCGCCTTGTCGTGCACCCCTGCGCAGAGCTCGAGGATGTCGACGAAGCCTCCCGCGCCGGAGGCCTTTCCCCATGTGGCCGCTGCCGATCCGTTTTTCCCTGCCACGGCTTTCTCCTTGTCCGGATCATTCGCCGGAGAAGACCACGCGCATTTTCACTTCGCCCAGCCGGATGACGTCCCCTTCCCGCAGCTCGCTGGCCTTGCACTGAATGCCGTTGACGTACGTGCGTCCCAGCATGTCCAGGTTCTCCAGCATGTAGCGGCGGTCCTGGTAGACGATGCGGGCGTGGGACTTGGCCACCCCGGGCTCAGGGAGCACGATGTCCGTGCCCGGGCCGCTCCCGAGGGTGATGGTTCCGGCGAGCAGGGGGAACCGTTGGCCTTTGCGGCTCCCATCCATGGGCACGAGGTATCCATGGACGTAAGAGGAATGGGCGAGTTGGCCGAGAACGCGGGCTTCGGCATCGGCCGGCGCGGTCTCCGGGGGCGCGCTCTCCTCTGGCTTGGCCTCGTCCTGACTCTGCGCCTCTGTCGGGACCGACGCCTCCGGCGGCTCCGGGGCAGGAGCAGGTTCAGGAGCCTTCTCGCCAGCGGCCTCTCTCCAGGAAGGCTGCGGTTCCTCAAGGGCCTCGAGATCGGTCCTGGCTACGGTGTGGGCATAGAGATCCAGGACCTCCTCGAGCCAGTTCAGGCGCTCGGCGTACTGGCCAAGTTCCTTGCGGAGCTGGCGGCATTCCTCTTCGATTTCCTCTTCCGAATACTCGCCCAGGATCCTTCGAAACTTGAGCTCCTTCAGACGGTGGCTGCCCTTGCGGGCCTTCTCCTGGAGTTCCTTCTTCTCGGCCAGGGTCGCCTTCAGAGCCTGGCTGAATTCGCCTTTGGCTCTTTCGAGGCTCTCCTCGATTTCGGCCTTTCGTTTCCGATAGTCCTCGTGAACGTTTTCGAAGACCTCAGGGGGCACCATCTCCCGGTACTCGGTGGTTCTCCGGAGAAGATCCGAGAGCCTGTGGTACTTTTCCAAGAGCTTCGAATAGGACTTGAGGGCGCGCAGGAACTCCTCGCCCATGTCAGGGTCTCCCGGGTTGCCTGATCCCGGCTTCAGAACCTCCGTCTCCATGTCTTTCTCCTCCTTCTTTTGTCTGGGGCCGCCGCTGGTATGTCCCCCTTACGGCCCGCCCGTCTCAGAGGGCCCGCTCCTTTTCAACCGATAGATACCGCATCTTGCGGTCCTTGTGCTGGGATGCCGGGCGGTGGAGCGTCTCGGCGCAATAGGGACAATAGCTCCAGCGAGGATCCACGATCTTGGCGCAGACCGGGCAGGTCTCGATAAGCCGTTTGCCGCACTGGGGGCAGGCCACGAACTCGGTCGAAAGAGAGCACCCGCATCCCAGGCAAGTCGACCCGAACCCTTCCTCGGTCTGGTTGACGTGCATGACGCCGTCCACGCTCGTAATGCCCGACAGGACCTTTTCCATGCCCGCAGAGGTGAGGGTGACCATCCCCTCGGCCAGGGCGAGCTGCCTCAGAGTGGCTTCCGTGGCCTCTGAGGCGATGTACTCCTTGATCCGTTGGCTGAGGACCAGCATTTCGTAGATGCCGACCCGGCCCCGGTAGCCCGTGCCGCCGCACTCGGCGCAGCCCTTGCCCCGATAGAAAGTCGCGTTCTGCAACTCTCGATCGCTCAGGCCGATCCGCCGGAGCTTCTCCTCTGTGGGCTTGTCGCTCGTCTTGCAGAACGGGCAGATCACGCGTACCAGCCGCTGGGCGATGATCCCGATGATCGTCGAGGCGATCAGATATGAGGGGATGCCGAGGTTGCGGAGCCTCGTGATGGTGGCCACGGTGTTGTTCGTGTGGATCGTGCTCAGCACGAGGTGGCCCGTGAGGGACGCCTGCATGGCAATGGTGGCGGTTTCGAGATCCCGCATTTCTCCAACCATGATCACGTCCGGGTCCTGCCGCAGGACGGACCGGAGCACGCTGGCGAAGGTCCGGCCTGCTTTGTCGTTGACGCCGACTTGGTTGATGCCGGGCAGCTCGTACTCGATGGGGTCCTCGATCGTGGTGATGTTCCGCTCGATCGAGTTGATGTACGAGAGGGCCGCATACAAGGTGGTGGATTTGCCGCTTCCTGTGGGGCCGGTGACGAGGATAATCCCCTGGGGCTTGGTGATCAGGGAGATGAAGGCCGAGAGGCATTTCTCGTCCATGCCGAGCTTGTCCACGGTGATGACCGAGGCGCCCGAGTCCAGGATCCGGATGACGATCTTTTCGCCGTAATTCGCCGGCAGGGTCGAGACCCGCAGGTCAAGCTTTCGGTTGTCCACCCGCACCGTGACCCGTCCGTCCTGGGGCACGCGCCTTTCGGCGATGTCCATCTTGGCCATGATCTTGATCCGGGAGGTGACCGTGCCCTGGAGCCACTTGGGCAGTTCCTGCAGAACCCGCAGAACGCCATCGACCCGGATCCGCACAGTGAAAGTCGTGGCTTTGGGCTCGAGGTGGATGTCCGAGGCCCTGCGCTCCACGGCCTGGGCGATGAGGTCGTTGACGATCCGGATGACCGGAGCGGCCTGGCTCTGCTTCCGGATGTCCTCGAGATCGGCGGACTCCTCGACCGAGTCGGCCAGGATCTCCACGGTGCTCTTGGCGTCGATGTCTTCGATGATCGACTCGATGGACGCCTTGAGGTTGTAATGGTGATTGATGGCCCACAGGATGTCGCTCCGGGTGGCGACGTACGCCCGGAGCCTGTAGCCCGAGATGAACTGAGCGTCCTGGAAAGCTTCCAGGTTGAACGGATCGGCCATCGCGATGTGCAGATCGCTCCCGTCCAGGCTCAGCGGCATGACGAGATGCTTCCGGGCTAGGGACTCGGGGATGAGCCGAGTCGCTTCCTGCTCGATGGGGGCGAGTTTCAAGTCCACGCAGGGAATGCCGAGCTGGGTGGACAGAGCCGCGGCGATGTCCCGTTCCGTGACGAGCCCTTTCTCCACGAGCAGCTCCCCAAGCCGCTTCTTGCTGCCCTTCTGGGCTTCCAGGGCTTGGTAAAAGGCCTCCGGGGTGATGAGCCCGCTTTCGATGAGAAGCTCTCCGAGCTTCTTCTTGACTCTCGGTGCGGCCACGCGCGACTCCCTTTGCTCCGCCTTTGGGCGTCTTCCGGGCAGGGCAGCATCTCCCTGCCCGTATGTGGCAATCGGATTTTCCCGAGGATTTCTTGAGGCCTATTTGGCCGGAGTCGAGGGGGGCCCTTGCCCCGAGGGACCGAAGCTTTCCACAAAGGGAAGGAAGGGTATCAGGCACATGCCGGGCAGGGAGGCGAGGAAGCTTGCGCCGAAGAAGACGCCGTACCCGAGCCACGAGGCGAGAAAGCCGCTCGAAGCCCCGAAGAAGGCTCCGCCCACGGTCATCAGACCCGAGACAATGGCGAAGTGAGACGCCTTGAAAGCGGGCTTGCAGCAGCGCATGAGGTAGTAGGAAAACACCGCGGTGCCCAGGCCGCCGGCGAACTGGTCGAATCCGTGCACAGCCGCGACGAGCGCAAGCGAGGCCTGGCCGGGGGCGTGCCCAACGCCGGGCAAAAGGTCCCGGTAATGGACAGCCAGAGCCATGTAGAGGAGATTTGTCAGGTTCTGGGCGAGCGTAAAAGGCCAGATCGCCTTGGCCAACCCGGCGCGCGCGATCCCCGCGCCGCCCGCCAGCGCCCCCAAAATCGAGCAGGAAATCCCCAGGGTTCCGGCAACCAGCCCGTACTGGGCCTTATCGATCCCGAGATCGAGCAGGAACGGCGCAGCCATGGCGCCGAGCAGGGATTCGCCGGTGCGGTAGAGAACGATGAAGGCGAGGGCCAGTCCGATCCGTTCCTGGTCGAGAAAGCTGAGGAAAGAGGCCGCGTAGAAGGAGCGAGGGGCCGAGGGCGTCTTCGGGAGTTTTCTCCGGACCGCCAGCAGGGCAAGAAGGAGGACAAACAGGCCCGTGCCGATCCATCCTGAAAGGGGCAGCAGCCTGCCCAGACCGGCGACCTTGTCGAGGAGGTCCCTGAGGATTTGCTTCGACGAGGGGAATTGCCAAGCCCACAGCACAAGCGTTGCGGCTCCGGCAAGAAAGGCGGCCGCCGCCGCGATGCCCCGCACCGGTCCGGCCCGGTCGGCCTTGCCCGGACGCGGCTCGCCCTCAGGATCGGGCAGGAAACGGGCGTGGTAGAGGGCGAGCAGGCCGAGCACTGCGGCCCCCGTGGCGAAGGCCACGGGCCACCCCTTGTACTGGGACAGGGCGACAACGCCGCCGGCGCCAGCGATCATGGCCAGCCGGTACGCCATGACCCGGTACCCCACGAACCGAGCCTGGCCTTGCGCGTCCAAGGCTTCGAGGTAGTAGCCGTCCACCGCGATGTCGTGGGTGGCCGAAAGCAGGGCGACGCCAAGGAAAGCGACAGCGCCCGCGGCGAGGGCGTAAGGCCCTGCCGCAAGAGCCGCGCACCCAACAAGGACCGCCGCGAGCAGGGCCTGAAACAGAAGAAGCCACTTGCGCTTGGTGCCGTACTGGTCAAGAAACGGGGCCCAAAGAAACTTGAGAGACCAGCTCAGTCCGTAAAGAGAGGTCAGGCCGATGGCCGGCAGGGAGGCTCCGAGGTCCTTGAAGTAGACCGGCGAGACCTGCCGCACGAGGGAGAACGGCAGCCCCTCGGCGAAGTAGGTCGTCCCCGCCCAAATGTAGGGTGTGCTCAAAAGCCTGGAGGCCGCCCTACCTCTGGTCATGGGAGAGCCTCTCGAAAGACAGAATCCGTCCCCTTTGCCAGAGGCCCGGGAAACAGGGCGAGAAAACCGCTTCCCCTCTTTCCCTTGCACAGGCGAGGGCGAGAAGTTGCCTTGACCGAGAAGAATCTTCCATCCGACCCTAGCCAGGCCTTGGACTCTGCCGAGCAGGCTTTCCTGGCAGGGTTCCGACTCGCCCCGGCTGCGGCGGATCCCTGAAGCCTGCTTCCCGCCTGGGGCGTGGGCGCTCCCTCAAGATGCCTGGGCCCCGGGGTTTCCTTCCGGTCCGGGGGCAGCCTCCTTGGAAGTCCGCGCCTTCCGGACCCGTCTGACTTTTTCCCGCGTCTTGGGCTTGTCCTGGTCGAGAAGGTGCTGGGCCAGACGCTTGCCCAGGCTGATGATGGTCAGCACCGTCGGCCTGTCGAGAGCTTCGGGAAAGCAACTGGCGTCGCACACGTAGAGATTTGCGATCTCGGTTTGCAGATCCGAGTTGAGAAGCTCGCCCACGCGGACCGTTGCGCTCGGATGCGTGCCCCTGAGAGGACCGACGAAGATGGATTCCGGAGAGCATCCGGCTTTGATCAGGATCTTTCGGCTCAAGTTGGAGGCATGGTTGAGCCGCCACTGGTCCTGCTCGGTCATGGGTTTGGAAATCCTGCCCTCCATGGTGATGCCGCCCGAGATCTCATCCTTGAGCTTGATCATGATGCCGAGGGTTCTTCGGTACCGCAGGGCTCGCAGGGGATAGAGGGGGCCCTTCAAGGTGAGCACGAGAGGATAGAGCATCCAGGGGTCGAGGAGGGTGCTCAGCATGTATCCGTTGTCGTCATCGCACCAGGAGACGGCCATGGGCGGATCGAGGTACATGCCCACGTCCCGGGCCACGCCGTACACGATCGCGGTGGTGTCCATGGCGATTCCGCGGCCCGCCTCCGGGATGCCCGAGTGCTGGAGGATCACGGGAGTCCCGATGCCCCCGGCGGCCAGGATGACCGTCTGGGCCTCGACCTGCAGGACCTGGCTTCCTCCGGCCAGGGTGGCTCGAACGCCCGCGGCCCGGCCGTTCTGGACGAAAACTTCCTGCACCGTGGCGTCGGTTACGAGTTCGCAGCCCAGGCGGACCGCCTCGTCCACGTAAACGTTGGCTGTCCACTTGGCTCCGCACCGGCAGCCCAGCATGCAGCGGGCTCCGCAGTCGAAAGGCTCGCCTTTGCTGGCGTCGATGAACTTGAGCTGCGGCTCCCAGGTGTAGCCGAGTTCACCGGCCGCCTCCTGCACCCTTTGCGTCGCCGTGCCCCACAGAGGTCGCGGCAGGGGAGCGATCCCGATTTCCCGGATGGTCTCGTCCGCAAAGGCGTCGAGGTTCAGGCGGTACCTTTTCTTCAGCCATTGGGGCGGGGGGGATGCGCAGCCGCAAAAGAGATTGGTGGAACCACCCGTCATGAGGGCTCTGACGACCTGCAGGCCCTCATCGGTCGTGAGCAGGCCCATGCGGTCGCAATAGATCATGCACCCGAGGTGGGTGCCGTAGTACCACTTGCCCCGATGATCCTTCCCCCTCTCCAGGAGGAGGACCTTTCGTCCTGCCCGCGCCAGTTCCCGGGCGACCGTGGCGCCGCCTGGCCCGGATCCCACCACGACGAACTCGGCCTGCTTTCTCAGGTACGCTCCCATTGCGGCTCCTTTTGTGTTTCGTGCCTTCCGCGCTGGTTCCGCCCGAATCCAAATCCCCGCGTCTCCCCGGAGAAGCACTCCGGTTCTGCTCTTGCCCCTTTTGTCGGAAGGAGTCGCACTCGTGTTCGATGGCCGCTGCGCGGCCCGGCTCCCCGAGGCCGGGTCGGATCAGAGGATCTCTCCCTCCTTGGGCCCGGAAGGTTTGAAATCGTCCTGCTGGGGGTACCACCCTCCCCGGTCTTCCGCGCGCTGGAGGGTGTCGAGCGCTTTCTCGAGACTCGGAAACACGTGCTTGGCGATGCGATGTCTGAGCTTCTCGAAGAGAAGGGGGTTTCGTTTAAGCGTCTGGAGCAATTGGGCCCTCGGGACTCGATAGAGGTGACAGTCTTCGAGACACCGAATGGTGAAGGAGAGGTGATAGGGTTCGATGAGGGAGGAAAACCCCATGGTTTCACCACTGCCCTTGCGCGCGATGACGACCTTCTGGCCTGTTTCGGGATGTCTGGCCACGAGTTCGGTGCTCCCCTGGCGGATGAAAAACACGAACCGGGCGTCCTCGCCGTCGAAGGCGAGTTCGGTGTCCTGGGGATAGAAGACCTCCTGGCAAAGCCGCTCGATGGGCTTGAGTTCCTCGGCAGGAATGTCCTCGAGAATTTTCATTTCGTGGAGGCTGAGCGCGGCCAAGGCGTCCTCCTTTCTGGGCAGGCGAAACAATCGTGCGCGGATCCCGCGCAGCCTGAAGCCTGTGTGTTCCGTTGCGAGTCTCCGCCGGCGCCTTTTGTCCGGCAGCCGCGCCCGCATGGTACCAGAAAGACGAAAAAAGGGTCAACGAAGGCTTTCCAACGGCAGCTTCCATCGAATTCGGGAAGGGGAAAATGGGGGATTGTCAGCCGCGAAAGCGGGCAAGGGGTTCGGCTACTCGGTTCCCTCGTAATGGTAACCCAAGTCGGCCGGCTCCGCGTCGGGTCCCAGATCGGTGCGGGTCGTGCGGCCTTCGATTCCGAGTTCGGAGACGAGAAGATCAGGGTCCCCCCTGTCGATGCACGGGCTTCGGCCGAGCGCGGTTTGGTCAGGGCGTCCCGTTGCGGGCTCGCTCAGGTAGTAGGCGAGGGTGGGATCCCGCTCCGGAGCAGGCAGGTCCACGTCCAGGGGGACGAAAAGAGGCGGGGCTTGGAGGAGTTCTTCGGCGCCCATGCAAAGGTCGGCCGTGGGGACCGCGTCGCAGTCCAGACCGCCCCCCACGACGGCGGCGCGGCCCCCTTCGAGGTCGGTATAACGGGCGTAAAAGCGCGTGGTCTTAGGGGCTGCGCTCTGTTCAAGATAGGCTTGGGGCCCTGACGGAGCCACGTTGCCCCAGATGATCCCGTTCGTCACAGTGGCCGTGGCGTCGCGCAGATAGATTCCGCCGCCGCGCTCGGTGGCGTCATTGTACGCAACGGTCGAACTTTGGAGGTTCACCGAGCTCTGCTCCCGGGCGCATACAGCGCCGCCTCGAAGAGCGTTGTTGTCGAAGAAGAGGCAATTTACGAGGTCCAAGGACGCAAAGAGCGTGCAAACAGCGCCCCCCTGCCCTGAGGCCGCGTTTCCGTAGAAGACCGTGTTGAACACCAGAGGCCGAGCCGTGGACCCCACGCAATAGAGACCTCCCCCGTCGCCTTCGGCGGTGTTTGCGACCAAGATGCAGTTGCGTATGGTGGGCGATGCGCCTTCTATGTAGATTCCGCCGCCGTGATCCTGAGCGTGTCCGCCGGTCACCGTGAACCCGTCCAGAATCGCTCCAGGTTTTTCGTTGTCGACGAATTGAACGACTGTACCGTCTCCCAGCCCGTCCTGGTCGACGTCTCCCGGATCCAGAATGGTTTCTCGGGGCCCGTCCTGGGAGACGACCTTGATCGCCTTGCCCTTGAACCGCACGGCGCCTTTGTAGGTGCCGGGATAGACCAGACAGGTGTCGCCGCTTGCGGCCTCGTCGATGCAGGCTTGGATCGATCGATGGTCCGCATCGCCGGTGACCTTGACGGTCCAAGTCTTGGGGCCCTGGCTGCTGGCGGAGTCTCCGCCGCAGCCGAAGGCGGCAAGAGTCATGCCTGCCGCGAGGAAGAGCGCGAAAAGAAGGTTTGTCACAGGGCGGATTCGAACCGCTTCGAGGGGAGACGGGTTGGAGTGGTCCATGAAGCGTTGAAGTCCTTTCCGATCGTGGCGTGCGTAGGAATCCGGCCGCTTCTGTGCGCAGACTCTAAGGGCTCGCACAGGAAAGAGGCCGACAGGTCTGGCAAGTCTCCAAACCTTATAAAACACAAGGGCGGGCAAACGCAAGGGAGCGCGTGAAACCGTGCCGGCCGTCACGCCCAAGGTTGAGACCCAAAATCCGAAGTTCTTTTGCCCTCACGGTACGGTTTTGACGCAAAGGCAGGTAAGGAACCTTCCGTCAATGGGCGCTTCTTGGGAAAGTCCGCCGAGTTCTTCGACGAGCTTTGCCACCGCTTGGTCGATCCAATTTCGTGCCAGGGACCTGGCCGGCTCCTGGGTGTCTGCCAGCCTCTGGTCGCACCAGGACAGGATCTCTCCGAGAGCTTCAGGGCGAAGCCGCCGAACGCTGTCGGGTTCGCGTCTCGGCTCAAACGCCGCTTCCAAGAACCTGCGAACCTGCCCAGGCAGGAGAGGAAGAAAATCGCTTGCGCCCGCCCCGATTCGGCGAGCCCAAAGGGTGCACAGCACCTGGGACCACCGCACCGTGTCCAGGCGGTCCCCATGTCCTTCCTGGATGCAGATCTCCTTGATGCGGTCCGGTGGCAGGCCAAGCCCGTTGGAAAAGAAAGCGCAGAGGGTCTCTGCCAGGACGAGCCGATCTTCGGCGGACCGAAGATCGTCCATGGATTGAAACTCGCGGGTCTGTCCAAGTTCGCCCGCCGGGGCGAAGCCCGCTAGGACCGGCCTGGGCCTGGCCAGTCCCAGGAGCGTCTCTTCCAGGGGCGGGTCCGGCAGGTAGTGGTAGCGGTCGGCCCAGCGGAAGCGCACCGAGGGCAGAAGCTTTCGAGCTCGGCGGGCCAGTCGGTCCACTTGGCCGTAGCCGAGCCGGAACAGGAAGTGGAGCCAGCTTCGGCGAAGCCACCCAGCAGCTTCTTTGGGGTCGTTGCCGGCCAGCATCTGCAAGGCAATGGTCAACACGCCCGAGACCTTGCCCAGGCTGCGCCAGAGCGCGTCCACGTCGCGCAGTTCAAGGCCGTCGGCGGCCAGGACCTTGTTCGCCAGGACGGCGAGCTCGGTTTGGATGCGCTCGTGCTCCGGGGACAAGGCGGACAGAGCCAAGGCCTCGAACAACAGAGAGTCCCGGGCGAGCCGCAGGACCGGCAAGCGCACGGCCGGAGCGCCTTGGGACTGGCCGAGTTCAACCGGGGTTTGGACGACAAGCCTGTCGAACTCGGTCTTGGACAGGGGCCGATAAATCCAGGCCGCCTCCTCTGGAGGGGGAAAGCCTTTCTCCGCAAGGCGGTTTTCCCTCCACTTCAGGGCCTCCTCTTCCACCTCTGCCGTCTGGTCCGCATAGGCCGACTCCATGACCGCTCCATAACGCTGCGGATCTCTCGCGAATAGAATCCGAAGGATCGGCTCGAAGACCGGGAAGAGCTCGGCTTTGCGCGGATAGAACCGGTAGAAGCCTTCCTGCGCGATGAAAGGGCCCTCGTCTGAAGCTTCGACCGGGTCCCGGAAAACGTCGAACTTGTCGACCCGGCCATGACGCCGGAGGGTGATGGCGATCAACTCGGGGTCGAGGGCCTCCAGCCAGCGGGCCAACCGGTCCTCGCTGCACTCGCGCATCCGGCCCACGAATTCCAGAAGACGCTCCGCCTCGAACTCGTTCTTTTTCCAGAGTTCGAGATCTCCCAGGAAGCGGTCCTGCTCCGGGGTGAGCAGGGAGAGCAAGGGGCCGGCGTGGTCGAGGCCGATTTCCTTCAGGGTAATGTAAACTTCTTCTTCCGGCATGCGGGAGACGAGTTCCGCCGCATACGGAGATGAAACGATGAGTTCCTGTCGGAGGTCGGCCTGGACGTGCGGAAGAAGCTCGAGCTGTTCGGAGGGGCTCATCTCGGGGAATTCTTCCAGGAGCTTTTCGACGTCCTGTTCGGCCCAGGAGAGGGCCTGGCGCACACGCTCGCTCTTGACAGGGTATGGGGCGACCACGGGCCGGGATTTCTCGTCGTCGGGTTTCATGGGTTCTCCGGGAAATTTTGAATCAGTATACCAGAGTCAGGGGCTGGCGCGCACGCGCTCACCGCGGCTGGCACGCATCCAAGCAAGTGTCTTGAAAGAGGCCGAGCCCAATGGAGGGCCATGCTCTGTCATGGCCGCAGGAAAGGCGTCTGGCGGTTCTCAAGGATCAGGTGTCGGCCATGCCCTTAGCGGACGCGACGGAGCGCGTGCCTCCCGTGCTGCGCTTCTGACCTGGCGCCCTCGTTTGAGGTGACCGTCGGACGCTGGGTTCGGATCTGGTTTCTTCCAGAGATTTCTGATACCATGAACTTGTCGCTTCTCCTCGGGCAAGTGCTTCTGTCCCCCGCAGGCCTTTCAACCTGATCCGGTCTTTCGACAGATGGGTGGGCAAGGGCGCGCCGAAACAGGGGTGCTCCCGTATCCCGCCCGCCACGAGGGCTTCGAGCATGGGAGACTTCAAGAACGACGAGTTTGACGATTTCCGGGACAAGCCGAGCTGGAGAGACCGGGACAGGCGCCGGGACCGCAGCCGGCACGTGGCCCAGGGAGATCTAGGCACAGGCAGCTCTCGCTGGGTCCGCAAACAGATCCTTCGGGAGGCGGAGAAGCTGTTCCAAGGTGGCCGGTCCAAGAAGGTGGACCCGGAGAAGGAAAAAGCGCGAAACGAGATTCACCGCCAGTTCGGTACCGCCAAGTTCGGGCAGGCGGTGAAGAACTACGTCAAGCAATACGGTCTGCCCGAGGACTGGAGCACCCTCATGCTGCTCCTGGACAGCAAGGAGTCGGAGACCGCGGTGCAGGCGATTCACGCGCTCGCCAGGCTTTATCCGAGTCAAGGTCTTGTCGAGCAGCAGGGGTTTCGCTCCAAGCTCAATATCATCGCCATGACGACCAAGGACGACGCGCTGCGCCAGTGCGCCGAGGAGGCCGCCGCCTCGCTTTGAGACTCACCCTTGGGTAAACCTCGGGCCGAGAAGCCCCGGAACCCTTGCCGTGACCCGGACGACGCAACTGTGAACCTGCCTGACGAGGACCGCTGCCGCGAACTCATGCGGCAATTCGAAATGCTGCCCCACATCGTGGAGCACAGTTACCGGGTGTGCCAGATCGCCCTGTTCCTTGCTGCTGCGCTCAACCGCGCCGGAGTCTGCCTGAACCGGGAACTCGTGACAGCCGGATCCCTTCTGCACGACATCACCAAGACCCGCAGCATCCAGACTCGGGAGCCCCACGCCGAAAGCGGACGCGTGCTCCTGCTCGAGTTGGGGTACCCGGAAGTGGCCGAGGTCGTGGGCGGCCACGTGAACTTCGACGGCGGGGACCCGTCGAAGCCTCTGTCCGAAACCGACATCGTGAATTACGCGGACAAACGGGTCAGGCACGTGCAGGTCGTTTCACTGGAAGAGCGCTTTGAGGATCTCGTGGCCCGGTATGGCAAGACCGAGGAGGCCCGAAAGAGACTAGAGGCCATGAAAGAGAATGTCCGCCGGCTGGAGGCGCGGATCTTCGCGGCTCTCGACATGGACCCGGCCGTGCTCGGCGGCTTCAACCGCCTGTCGCCCTATGACCTGGCGAGCGCGGCTTTGGACGCGCGGGCGAGCCTGGGCTAGGGCGCATCCCGCGCCTGTTCGGTCAGAATGGAGTTCCCGTCTCCCTCGCCACGGAAGCTCGAAACCCTCAGGCAGGGGAGGCTCCGATCGTCCACGATGTTGACCTCGATGCGCCGGGAGTCGGCTGGCTCAACAAACTGAATCGGAATCCTATCATTTGCCCGTAACGCCGCCTTAGCCTGTCGCGAGTCCCCCTTTTGCATTTGAGCATCCCTGAAAGGGCGTTGCCGATTTTCCATGGAAGGAAATCGGGCTCTAAGTCGGTTGTTCCGCCAAGTCAGTCAGGATTACGAGGCTCGCTCAAGTCGAGTGGATACCGGCCGTAGCGCTCCACCGCTTCGAGCATCCACCGGAGCCTCTCAACGGACATGGTGTGGTGGCTGTTCGTGGGCGCGACCATGTACCCGCCGCCATGGCCTGCCGCAGCGATGCTCTTCCGGACCGCTTCGAAGACTTCCTCCCGAGTGGCATCGACCAGAATGTGGGTGATATCTACGTTGCCGATGAGGCACAGGCGGTCGCCGACGAGTTCCTTCACCTTGGCGAGTTCCACGCCGGCCGTGGGTTCCAGTGCATGGACGCCATCGAAACCGCAGTCCGCGAACCAGCCCAGAAGAGGCACCACGTTGCCGCACGAATGCACGACGATCTTGAGCCCCAGGGCGTGGGCGGTTTCGGTGATGTGCCGGAAGGCGTCGCCGTAAAGCTCCTCCATGAGCGCGGGCGGCAGCATGGGGCCTGACCGATAGGCCATGTCGTCCGTGTACACGGCGCCCGGGACACCCGCGTCGGCCCAGGCCTCGAGCATGAGGCAGAAGTGGTCCCGGTAGAAGCGGATGACCCGGCGCACGAATGTCTTTTCTTTGCGCAAGGCCACGGCGAAGCGTTCGAACCCCATGGGCTGCCAGGTGTTTTCGAAAAGGCCGAACAGAAACCCCGGCATGATGAAGATCCGGTCTCCCAGGTCCTTCTGGATCCGCCGGAAGGCTCGGTTGGCCCGCTCGGGAAGCCGAAACAGGTCCCGTTTGTCCCATCCGTACCAGTCCTGGGGACTGGCGATGAGCCCTTTCTTGTACATGGGGGTCGCCAGGTTGCCCCTGCCGTCCACGATGACGTCGTATTGGCGTCCGTAGATGTCCACTGCGACCTTGGAATCCTGGAATTTCCAGATGGGCACGTGCATCACCCAGGCCGCGTCGTAACCCATCTTTACCGCAGCCTCGGTCCGGTCGTAAGAGAACCGGTCCATCTCAGCGAGAAAAAGCTGGCTTCGATTGAGCAACCCGGCGGTCTTGTCCACGATCCGGCTGGTCCAGCGGTTCGTGAACAGGAAGCCCGTGGGAAACGGCCTCTTGCCGAGGACCTCGTAGATGTTGGCGTATTCCTCCATGACGTCGAAGGTAGGCACTCGGTCGGGCTCTCTCCGCTCCAGTGCGGTCAGGACTCTCTCATGGACGGCGGACATGGGCTTTCCTCCCTCATTCGACCAGGAACGATTCGAAAATACGCACCGCCTCGATAGGATCCCTTCCCACGGCATCGACGCCCATGCGCCTGCCGAGTTCCGGGGTTGTGCAGGCTCCGCCGATAGCGATCTTCACCCGCTCCCGGAGCCCGGCGGCCTTCAGCGCCGAAACCGTGTCCGCCACGGACTGCACCATGGGAGTGAGCAGCACCGAAAGCCCCAGGGCGCGGGCGCCGCTCGTCTTGAGAGCTTCTACGATCTTCTCGGGTGGCACGTCCACGCCGAGATCTATGACCCGAAACCCGCAGCCCCGAAGCATGTTCGCCACGAGGTTCTTCCCGATGTCGTGGACGTCCCCCTTGACCGTACCCAGCACGACCGTTCCCTTTCCGCCCAGGCTCTCGACCGCCAGGCGCGGCTCCAGGATCTCCAGGGCCTCTTTCATGATCTGGCCGGCCAGAACGAGATCGACCAGATAATACTTGCCCTCGGAGAACAGGTCTCCGACTTTGACCATGCCCGCGCTCAGGGCGCCGAGCACCTCGAAGGGCTGCACGCCGGCTTGGAGCGCCTCCTCTACCAGAGAGGGAATCCGTTCCATCTCGAGGCCGGTGGTTGCCTCGGTGATCCTTGCGATCCTGTCTTCCATCCGTCGTCTCCTTTCCTCGATGGTTCCGGGGCGCTGCAACTTGGCCACACATTCGAGCACGGATTCTCGGGCCAGGTCAAACGCGCGTGGGGGGGGGGCAGGACTGGGGGGCTGGGGCTGCGTGGTCATGGGCACATCCGGAGCCGGCCACGACACAAGCGTGCCCCTCCACGGGCCTTTCTTTGGAGGGACGCGCTCCGTCGCGTCCGGGCCAGGGGCTTTCGGCCATGGCGGACCGTGGCCCTCCATGGGGCTTCCTTTGGAGGGACGCGCTCCGTCGCGTCCGTCTTTGGATCTGCCACTCCCACATGCTCTGCTTGCGGCCACGACAGAAGCGTGGCCCTCCAATGCTCGCGGCCACGAGGGACCGTGGCCCTCCATATGTCTGCCGGGCACGCTTGATTGTGAGGAGTCCTCCGGTCTATAAGGCGTTGTGGCAGCCCCCGACCGCAAGGGAATCCTGGATGGACCGAGACCACATTCTGGCCATCGACAGCGGGACCCAAAGCGTGCGTGCCCTCGTCTTTGACCCCGGGGGCAATCTCGTGGCAGGCCGCCGCGTGCCTTACGAGCCATACGTGTCTCCGTCGCCCGGCTGGGCGGAGCAAGACCCGCGTCTGTACTGGCAAGCTCTCTGCAAGGCCTGCCAGGCCCTCTGGAAGGAAAAGGGTGTGCACCGGGAGCGGCTTGCCGGCGTGGCTCTCACCAGCCAGCGGGCCACTCTGGTCAACGTCGACCGGTCGGGCGAGCCTCTTCGGCCTGCCATTGTCTGGCTCGATACGAGGCGCACCGAGGGGCTCAAGCCGTTCGGGGGCTTTTGGGGCCTTGTCATCAGGCTTGCGGGGCTTGCGGAAACCGTCGCCTACATGCGGGCCGAGGCCGAGGCCAACTGGATCGCGGTCCACCAGCCCGAGATCTGGGCCAGGACGCACAAGTTCCTGTTCCTTTCCGGGTATCTCACCTATCGTCTGACCGGCCGGTTCGTGGACTCGGTTGGCTGCCAGGTGGGGTACGTGCCCTTCGATTACAAGGCCCAGCGCTGGATCTCCGAGGGGAGCTGGAGATGGGGCTTTTCGCCGATCCGGCCGGACATGCTGCCCGAGCTGGTTCGGCCGGCCGAGCCCTTGGGGGAGATCTCGGAGGCGGCTTCGAAAGAGAGCGGGATCCCGGCCGGCCTTCCCCTGATCGCAGCCGCAGCGGACAAGGCGTGCGAAGTGCTCGGGTGCGGATGCCTGGAGCCCCATCTCGGGTGCTTGAGCTTCGGTACGACGGCGACCCTCAACACCACGCACCGCCGCTACAGGGAGGTGATCCGGCTGTTCCCGCCTTACCCGGCAGCCCTGCCCGGCGCGTACAGCCTGGAAGTGCCGGTCCTCAGGGGCTTTTGGATGGTCCGGTGGTTCAAGGAGGAGTTCGGTTTTCGGGAGCAGATCCTCGCCCGTGAGCGGGGAGTGGAGCCCGAGCTTCTCCTGGACGAGCTTGTGGGGACGGTTCCTGCCGGCGCGCAGGGGCTCGTGCTTCTGCCGTACTGGTCGCCGGGCGTTCGGTTCCCGGGGCCTGAAGCCAGAGGGGCGATTATCGGATTCAGCGACGTCCACACCCGGGCGCACCTCTACCGGGCCGTTTTGGAAGGGATCGTCCACGCCTTGCGGGATGGCGCCGAAAAAATGGAACGCAAAACCGGAGTGAGTCTTCGGGAGCTCAGGGTGGCGGGCGGAGGGAGCCAGAGCGATGCGGCGATGCAGATCACGGCGGACCTCTTCGGCTTGCCGGCCAGCCGGCCCCATCTCTACGAGGCGTCGGCCCTGGGAGCGGCGATCGACGCCGCAGTGGGGCTCGGCCTTCACCCGGATTTCGAGACCGCGATCCGGCGGATGACGCGGCTCGGCCGCACCTTCGAGCCTGATCCGGGCCGACACGAACTCTACACCGAGATTCACCAGCAGGTGTACCTGAAGCTCTACGGAAGGCTGAAGCCCCTCTACGAGGCGCTCCGGGGGATCGGCCTGACCGGCCGGCCCGAATGAGGTTCAACGGCTCATCCTATGGTCCGCTCGTGGCCCCTCCAGAATACCTTCTTGACTTCTTTCCTCATAATCTTCCCGATCGGTGTCTTTGGAAGGTTCTCCCAGAACTCGACGGCCTTGGGGCACTTGTATCCGGCGAGTCTTTCCTTGCAGTGGGCGATCAGTTCTTCGGCTGTGGTCTTCTGCCCCGGCTTCAGGACCACAACAGCCTGGACCCTCTCCCCCCACCGCTTGTCCGGCGCCGAGACGACAGCGCACTCCATGACCGCTGGATGTTCGTAGAGCACGTCTTCCGTCTCCTTCGGGTAGACGTTTTCCCCCCCTGTCACGATCATGTCTGCCTTCCGGTCGACGAGAAACAGGTAGCCTTCCTCGTCCATGTAACCCATGTCTCCCGTGTGGAGCCAGCCGCCTCGCAAAGTCCCGGCGGTGAGCTCTGGGTTTTTCCAGTATCCCTGCATCACGTGCTTGCCGCACATTACGATCTCGCCTACCTGTCCCGGAGGAAGGGGATCCCCCTTCTCGTCGACGACGCGGACAGTTGTGCAGAGGGATTCCTTGCCCGCGCTGGCCAAGAGTCGCGCTCCTTTTCCGTTGATGAAGTGGTCCCAAGGCGCAAGAACGGTCCCGCCTAGGGCCTCGGTCATCCCGTAGGCCTGGGCAAACCTGCTTCCGAACTTCTCGATGCATCGCTTGAGCACCTCGGGGGGGAACGGGCTTCCAGCGTAAGACATGATTCTGAGGCTCGATAAGTCGTAGCGATCCAGATTAGGATGCTCCAAGAGCCAGGTGTATAATGTGGGCACCATGTTAATGTGGGTGCACTTCTCGTCCTGGATCAGTCGCAGGATCTCGCTGAGATCCGGCTTTCTGTTGATGACGACCTTCCCGCCTACAAGCAACACGGCCAAGGCCGGCCAGAAAGAGACGTGGAACAGAGGCAAGACGAAACACGTCACGTCGTCGTTCCGAAAGCCCAGAGACAATGCCGCGGAGATTACGGCCGTCATGATGTTCCGATGGGAGAGCATGACGCCCTTGGGTAGTCCAGTGGTGCCGCCTGTGTACATGAGGACGGCCAGTTCGCCCTCGTCGACGTCTATGCCGGGCTCGGCGCCCGATGCGCTTTCAAGCAGGGCCTCGTAAGACACACCTCCTTTGTGCGGATTGTCCAAGAGGATCCAGTCCCGGATTCCGGGGAGCTCTCCTCGCACGGCCAGGGCCCGATCCTCGTATCCGTCTCCGACAAAGAAACAGGCGGCCTCGCTATCGTTTATGATGTGCACAAGCTCGGCCTCGGAGAGGCGAAAATTCAGTGGAGTTACGCTCATCCCGAGCTTGCCTGCAGCAAAGTACACCTCCAGGTACTTGTGGGTATTCGCGGCCAGAACGGCCGCTCTGTCGCCTCGCCCGTAGCCCAGGTCGGCCAGGCCGTTGGCCAGTCGATTGACGCGGTCATTGAGCGCCCGGTACGTCAGCCTCGTGCCCTCGAAAACCACGGCCTCGAAGTCGGGGCAGACAAGAGCGCTCTTTTTGGGGATGTCTCCGAGAGTATACATCGCCAACCTCCGGCGTCTCGTCATGTCCACGATTTCGGGTATCCCATGAACTGCATGATCATGTTCTTGGCCATTTCGTCCGAGATCGGAGAGAAGACCATTTGCTTGTAGTCTCGGAAATGGCGCTGCATGTCGTACTCCATGGCGTATCCCCACCCGCCAAGGATCTCCATGCCCCAGATCGCAGCTTTTTCCGAGGCCCGGGCCGCCACGATCTTGGCCATGCAGGCCTCAATGTGATAAGGCTTTCCCTGATCGCACAACCACGCGCACTTGTAGATCAGGTTCCGGGCGTTCTCGATCTCGATGGCGATGTCGGCCAGGTAGTGCTGGAGAATCTGGAACCGGGCGATAGGTCCGCCGAAGGCGTGCCTCTGCTGGGCGTACTCGAAGGCGTCCCGGAATGCCGCCTTGGCGACGCCGAGGCTCAGCAATGCAGTTCCGATTCTCTCCGGATTCAAGGTCGCCAGGAGCTCGTACCAGCCGTTGTTGAGGGTTCCTACCAGGTTCTCCTTGGGGATTCGCACGTCCTCGTATACGACCTCATTGCAGCCCGCTGCGTGACACCCGAGCTTGGGAATAAGCCGCGTCTGGAGACCTTCGGTGGGCCGGGGCACCAGAAAGATCGACAGGCCCCGGGTCCGCTTCGCCCCGGGATCCGTGATGGCCACGGTCGTAATATAATCCGCTCGGTGGGCACCCGTGATAAAGACTTTCTGCCCGTTCAGCCGCCAGTGATCCCCTTCGTCTACGGCCCGGGTCTGGATCGCCCCCAGAATGTCCGTACCTCCCCCGGGCTCAGTGAGAGCCAGTGCGAACTTGAGTTCTCCCCTGGCCAGACGGGGCAGATACTTCTCCTTCTGCTCAGGCGTTCCGAGGTTCAGAACCACGGATGCGCCCAGGCCCGTTGCCCCTGCGCACAAAGCGACTGCGACCGAGGAAGTCGCCAATTCTTCATTCAGGATCGTCGATTCCAGGACCCCCAGCCCTTGGCCGCCATATTCCACAGGCACATTCACGCCAAAGAAGCCGATTTCCTTCAATTTGTTCCAAAGTTCATCCGGAATAAAGTCACAGTTCTCGTCCATCCACCGAACATACTCTCGCGTAAGTTCCTTCTTGCAGAAACGCTGCATCTCCGACCGCAGCATCTCCTGTTCCTCGGTGAATCCGAAATCCATTTCGGCCTCTCCCTTACCTGTTTCTGTCGGACTGGATGTTGCTCCCTTTCTGCTGCTGCACGAGCCCGTCCGGTTTCTTTCGGTAGGCGTCCATGGCGGCCTGCAGGGCAGGGCTGTTCTGTAGCCACTGGATCCCGTTTCTTTCCACGGCCAGGGCGGTCTCAATGCTGCCTCCCTCTGCGGAACGGTCCATAACCTCTTTGCCCATCCGAAGGGCGATGGGACTCTTGGAGCTGATGAGCCGGACCATGTCCTCAAACTTCTCCTCGAAGACCTCGTCTGGGAAGACGCGGGTAAGCAAGCCCATCTCGTACATTTCCCTTGCCGTGTAGTCTCTCCTGCCGCTGAAGACGACCTCCTTGGCGCGGAAGATCGGCATGCTCCGGGGCAGCCTGGTGGTTCCGCCCCATCCAGGCAGAATGCCCATGTTGATCTCCGTGGTACCGATCCTGGCGGATTCCGCTGCATACAGGAGGTCGCAGCACAGGGCGAGCTCCAACCCGCCTGCCAGACAATATCCGTGGATCTTGCCGATCACGACCTTTTCGCATCCCGTGATCGCCTTCTGCACGTCCAGGCCTTCGTGGGCCAACCAGTCCATGGCACTGCGATGCTCGGCCAGGGACGGGAATACGGAAAGGTCGCCGCCGGTGCAAAAAGACTTGCCGGCTCCGGAAAGTACGACAACGCCCACGGATTGGACCTCTCGTACCCTTCGAAAGGCGTCGATCAGTTCCCGCGCCATCCGGCGGTCGATGGCATTGTGCTTGTCCGGCCGGTTGAGCGTGATTCTGCAGACAGTGTTGTTCTTTCCTCCAATCTCGTAGGTGATCGTCTTGTACGTTTTCGGCCCGAGGGCTTCCTCGGCAGCGGCCGTGTCTCCCTGCGCCTTTCCCTCGGCGGGTGACGGCTTCCTCGCCGCGGCCCCGATGGGTCGGAACATGGGCAAGGCAAATTCCTCCGTGACGTCCTGGAAGGATACCTCAACGCCCATGCCGATGTGCACCTCCTCGGGATCGCAGTCCACGATGCGGGTCATCATTCTCACGCCTTCCTCCAAGTCGACGAGGGCCAGCACGTAAGGGAGGTCTTCCATAAATTTCGGCTCCACCATGTCCATGGTGACCGTGAAGCTGTACACCTTTGCCTTGCCGCTGGCCTGAGACCAACCCAGGTTGGAGGACCAGCATTCGGGGCAGTATTTCCTGGGATAGAAGATCTTGGCTTTGCAGTCGCAGCATTCCTGGATGAGGAGTCTGTGCTCCTTCGCGGCCTTCCAGAACTCCTGCGTCCAGGGCTGCACCTCCGGCAGTGGTTTCGTGTACCCGCTCATGTCAATTCCCTCCCCCACACCGTGGCGATGTTGTTCATCCCGGAGCCGCCTGCCGTGTTCTGAAAAACGTACCTGGCACCCTGCACCTGACGCTCTCCGGCCTTTCCCATGAGCTGGCGGGCCGTTTCCACGTAGGTGGCCATGCTCACGCCGGAGCCAGTGTGCCCCCTGCCCACAGCGTCCCCGATCGTGGACACGGGACATTTGCCGCCGGGCGAAGTATGGCCTTCTAGGATGAACTTCCCTGCGGTTCCTCTCTCGCAGACGCCGATCGCTTCGAGCATCATCGGAATGGCAAAGGGATAGGCAACATACAGATTCCAGATGTCGATGTCCTTGAGGGTAAGCCCGGCTTCCCGTAGCGCGGTTGCTGCGGAATCGTGCCAGCCTTTCTCCACTGCCTTGAAGTCCCGCAAAATCGGGCAGGCAGAGAAATAGACGGCACCCTCGCCCAATTTGTACACGGGCGTGTTCGTGACCTTCCCGGCGAGTTCCGGCGAAGTCACCACCATGGCGGCGCCGCCGTCCCCGAGCACGTTGCATTCCCTCTTCCGGAGGGGTGTTGAGATCATCCGGGACGAAAGAACGTCCTCAATGGTCACAGGCTTCTTGTAGAACATGGAATTCGGGTCCAGAGCAGCCCATTTTCTCAGAGCCACGACAACGGAAGCCATCTCTTCCGGCGTCGTCCCTGTCTCGTACATGTATCTCTGAGCCATGAGACCCATCACGCCGTTGTAAGTGGTTCCGAAAGGGTATTCCCACTGGAGGTCCATGCCCGCCGTGGCGAAGAAACTGATGAGCTCCGGGACGGGGATCGTCGAATGGACCGTCACGTGCGGGATCAGAACGAACCTGGCCAGCCCGCTGTGGATCCACTGCTCCGCCAGCCGGAGGCAGTTCGATGTCGAGGCTCCTCCGGCATTGCAGATGCAGACATCTTTGCACCCCTTGAGACCCAGCTCCTCAGGGATCTTCCCGAAAGAAATCTCGGCCGAAAGCCTCGGTTGTGCCTGAGGCGCGACCGTGATTACTCCCTCGATATCATTCTTATCGATTCCGGCATCCCGGACAGCCTGTATGCAGATCTCGTAAAGAATGTCCCATGCAGATCTCTCAGGATAGATCCCCGTGGGCACTTCGCCGATGCCGATGATGGCAAGTCTCCCTCTACTCATCCCTTTCCCCCTTCGATCCTTGATTGTGCTCGGAGCGCCCCCTCCGCCCGCGTGTCCAGGTTCGCTGGCGCCGACCGAATGTGGTGCCAGGGCCTGGCTGCCCCCCATCAAAGTTTCACCCTTCGTTTGCTCGTGTCGATGCCGAGCAGTCTGCCGAGATTCCCGCCGAAGATTTTTTTTCGATCCTCCTGGGTGATGGGCGGATAGCCGTAGCTCTCCTGCATATCTTCTGGAATCTGGAAGTCCCGCATGCCCAGAACGGCCATGCCGATTTGCATCCCGAAGCCAGCATAGTCGCAACCCCAAATGATCTTGTCTGGCCCCACCCACCTTAAGGCCTCGCCAAGGATCTTCGCGAACTTTCGCGGCGCGGTGAGAGCCCAAGGGACCAGAAGGCTCAAGGAGACGAATACGTTCGGGTGGGCCATGGCGACCATGTTGAGGTCGTCGCAATAGGGATATCCCATGTGAAAGGCCACGATTCTCAAATTCGGGAAATCACGGGCCACATCGTCGAGCTGGATGGGCAGGGCATGCTTGCTCTTTCCGGGAGGGACCCAGGAAAATCCGGTATGGATGTCCAGCACGATGCCCAGTTCCTCTGCCTTTTCATAAAAAGGCCAGAGGTCCGGGTCGTTGATGTATGTATCCTCAGGCGGATAGTACTTAAAGAGCCTGGCTCCCTTCTCCTTGACCCAGTACTCCAGCTCCCAGATCGTATTCTTCACGCCCTTGAACTTGATCGGGGACAAGTTGGGCTCGTAATAGAAACGATCCGGGTTGGATTCCACAACCCTGGCCATCTCCCCATTGGTCACCCAGCGGCTCGTGTAGCCCGTGGAGTCCATCATGGACTCCGGGAGTAAACAGGCGATGTCCATGCCGTACTTGTCCATGGCGCGGAGGATGTTCGCGGGGTCCGCGCTCTTCTGCATCTCCCATTCTTCGATGCCTAGGGCTTGCACCGTTCGTTCGAGCATCTGCGGAGGGCAGCCGGTCATGAGGGGTCTCCTTATGTTCTCAATGGCCCGCCACCACATCTGCACCCCGGGAAAATGATTCACAGGCCCCATGTCGCCAATCAGGTGGCATTCGGGATCGATCTTGAAAAACTCGTCCTTCACAAACGCGTTGCTCATGATTTGCCCTCCGATGGTTCAACCGCCTTTCGGGGATCCTTGGCCTTTCAGCGTGGGCCAGGACCGCGGAAGGGCCTCCAGCATTTCTCCAGCATCGGCAGTTCCTTTTTCCACCAAGGCCGGTCGAGTGCCGGCATGGGGGCGAGGATAGCTCCCTTGGGCATGATAGACTCGTGCTTCTGCCGCGGGCCGATTTTGTACTCGTCGAAAGCGTATTCCCTTCCCAAGATAGGATTGTGGGGGCATCGAGGTCCGCATCCCATCATGCACCTCGACAGGCAGATATTGCAGCGCTTGCAGCGGACGATGTCTTGGGGGCGACCCGCAGCGAGCTTGTTCGGGTATTCGGGATCGATAAAGAGCTGCCGTCCAAGGGCGGAGATGTCGAACTTTCCGGCGGCCATATCCTTTTCAGCTTTGAAAGGGTCATGCTGGGAGGCCACGATGACCGGGATCTTCAGGGCCTTCTTGAAATCCCGGCCTGCGTCGGGGGCGTGCTCCGCACGGTCCTCGTCGATGACGAGGTGCCCCCCTTCCTCGTAGCCTGCGCCGTCGGAGAGGCTTATGTAATCCGCCCCTCGGGCCTCCAAGTCCTGGGCCAAGTCGATCATTTCCTCTCTTGTCAAGCCTCCTTCCATGTGCTCCTCTGCGCTGATGCGAACGCCCAGAGCCACGCCGGGACAGGCATAGCGCACCTGCTCGCAGATCTCGTTAAGGAATCGCTTGCGGTTCCTCCACTCGCCGCCGTACATGTCCGTCCGTTTGTTGGTCAGGGGAGAAAGGAACTGGTGCTCCAGGTATCCGTGGGGTGCATGGATCTCGATCACATCAAAGCCGGCGATCACGGCGAGCTGACAGCTTGCTGCGAATTCCTTCTGCTCGCTGCGGATCTCTTCGATCGACATGGCTCTCGTCATCTGGCCCACCAGAAAGCTGCGCGGGTGCTCGACCCTCCTCCATGCGTCTGCGAGATGGTTCGGACTCTTCTCCAAGGCGACCTCGTAAGGAAGACCGGCCGTGGGGGCGGGGGCAAGCTCATGGTGATCGTACGAATGCCCCTGCCGGCCGAAGCCGATGGTCATCTGAGCGGCTGCGTGAGCGCCGAAATAGTGGATCGTGTCCGTCAAGAGGACGAGCCCCTGCAGGTGGCCCATGTGGAAACAGTACAGATTCCGGCCCCAGACGAACTTTGAAGCCAGTCGGGTCCCCATGATGGCGCCCGTGCTGATCAGCCCTGCCCCGCCTTTTGCGCGCGCCGCGAAGTAGGCGATCATCTGCTCGGTCGCCTCTCCGTTGACTCCGGAAAGGGTCTCGTTCATCGGCGCCAGGGCAATGCTGTTCTTGAGTTCGACAGGCCCGATTTTCTTCGGCGCCAGAAGGTGTGGAAACTCGCTTGCCTGCTGCCTTTTCGCCATGGCCTTCTCCTCCCCTGTTAAACTGTTTTCTCCCTGTTTGCGTGCAATGAAGGAACGGTTGCGGTTGGCGGCTTTCTGTGCCTGATCGTGCGGGCTCGGAAATGGGGCAAGAAGTCTTTGCTCCCTCCCGCGGGAACCCTTTCGTCCAAGTGGGGGTCAGCCCTCTCCGAAGGAGATCGATCGTACCCGCTTCAGCGGGATCCGAATCGAACCAAAGGGTGCCAGGCCCGATAGGAGGACCTCGCCGTCCACCTCGATTTCGAGAACCTCTCCCCGCGTCGTGGCGATTTCAGCTCGAAGATGACCCTCCACCTCGCGAAACCCCGCACTGACGAGCTTGCTCGGGTCCACTTCCACCTCCGAGTCGCCCAACCGGCCCCTCAGCAGTTCGCTTCCGTTGAAGGTGATCTCCCCCAGTCGGGTCTTGGTTCCTGTACTGTCCTCTATGTCAGCCGATACAGCCTTGCGCCGCGTGGTGGATTCGTGTGCCGGCGGTGTGGGGAAGAGTCCCTGCTGCATGATGTCCAGAAGGATCTCAAGCCCCTCTTCCAGCGAGTACCTGGGATCGATCATCTGCCAGTAGCCGAAGGCCTCGGCAAGGACCAGCTGCAGGTAGGCGATCAAGGCCTCGTCGTGCTTGGTCTGGATCACGCCATCTGCGATGGCTCTCCTCAAGTCTTTCAACAGGGGCCTGGTCATCACCCGAAAGGCTTCAATGGCCTTTCGAGCCATGACAGGATCGCTTCCGCCGATAGCTCCTCGGATTTCATTCAGAATGCCACGATAGCCGGGGAATGCCCTCAAAAATGCTGTGGCTCTCTTCTTTTGTTTCCGGACGTAATCGTGCTCGGACCGAATCTCGTCCCAGGACTCTTTGGGCACGACCGTAACGGTCAGGCGATCGATACATTCCATGAAGAGCTCCCTCTTGTTCTTGAAGTACAAGTAGAAGGTGCTCTTGCCCATGCGGAGTCGGTCGGTGATGTCGCTGATCCTGGTATTCTCAAATCCTTTTTCCGAGAAAAGCTTGATGGCCATGTCCAGAATCAGAATTCTCTCCCGGTTCTCTTGGGCTTCGCCCGATTTCTCATCGGGGCCCGCAGAATCTGCCGCTCTTCTGTCTGGGTCCTCCCCCTGCCTGGATGTAGAGGGCTCGCCGTTAGTCGCGAGTTTGTCCTTGTCGAAGACCTTCGCGATCTCCGACAGGGACAGGCCCTTCTTTTCCTTCAGCCTGCGGATCTGCCGAAGGCGGGAGAGGTGAGCCTCGTCATACAATTGAAGGTTGAGACCCACCTTGTTCGGAGGAGGCAGAAGGCCCAATGCCACGTAATAGCGAATGGCCGAAGGGGCGACCCCGGCTTCCTTTGAGAGCTCGGATATTTTCATATGCCGCTGCAAGGCTTTATCCCTTTCGCCGGGAAGTGAAAGACGTTTCGTAGGCGACAAAAAATTGAGGTAACTTGTCTAAAGTACCAATGAGTTTTCATACACAAAGATACCCTAGGCAGAATCCTTTGTCAAGAAAAAACTTGTAGAAGGAGAGAAGATGATTCTGCAATCCTCATATAATAGGCCACAAATCGAGACGATGGTATCAGAAATTTTTTCTTGACAAGGACCGACGCCCTTGTGTAAACTTCATATTAGGATTGATGAGTCATAGAGTGAAGTAAATGCGGCGGGACGGTTGCGTTGCGGATGAAGAGGACCCCACTGCCACGCTGCTTTCCCGGCCGGGCATCCCCCCACATCGAACCCCCTGCTCGATAGGAGAAGGACGGATGAAACCCTCGCGCGTATTTCGTACGTTGGTCATGCTTCTCGGCCTCCTGGTAACGTTGCGTACAGGGCTCCCAGCCGATGAAGCCAAACCTGAGATCATCGACCAGTCGAATTGGAAGAAAATCGAAGGGCTCGTGCCCGAGCCGGTTCTCGACGGCATCCGGAAAGGGGAGATGATCATCACGGTGCAGGAACCCGACTACAATACGGCTGAATTTTTCCCGCCGTATGCTCTCGACAGCTTGAAGGAGAACAAGGGAAGATACCGGCTTGACGAAAACAACATGATCGTTGAGGCCGGAACGGGCAATCTGGCGAAGAACATTGTTGGATTTCCTTTCCCCGACGTGGATGGAAACGACCCGAAGGCAGCGGTCAAGATCATTTACAACAAGCAATATGCGACCTACCTCCTCGGATTCAAACGGTTCACGACGATCACAACCTGGGTGGGCCTGGAAACAGGATTCGAGCGGGACGTTGAGGTCTTCTTTCATGATGCTTACCTCACTGGCTTCCCAGGGGCCAAGGCGTATGAAAACGAGAGAAACATCGAGCGGTATTCCATTATTTCAGTCCAGAAGCCGTACGACTTGGCCGGTACGGCGATCATGCTTTGGCGGTATCTCTCCGACCAAGCGGACGTCAATTTCAGCTATGTTCCTGCTATCCGAAGAGTGCGGCGGATGACGCCGGCCAATCGGTCCGACGGATTTGTGGGCTCGGATTTCTCCGTGGACGATATTCTGGCCTACGACGGGAAAATTCCTCAGTTTACGTGGAAGCTCGTTGGAAAGCAGGATGCCTTGGTTCCGTACGTTGCCCCGGCGCCCCTGAAAGCGGAAGTGTCGCCGAAGGGGGAATGGACGATGGCCAAGGATCATCCCTCGATACGGTATGGGTATCAGGACAAGAACTGGACGGGGGCTCCGTGGTGTCCTCTCAATACGATCTACTCAAAACGGCCGGTGTATATCCTCGAGGCGAAATCCAAGGATCCTTACTACAATTACGGAACGCAATATGTTTGGGTCGCCGCTGACACATGGGGACCTGCCTACAAGCTCGTGCATGATCGCTCGGGGGCGTTTTGGAAATGGCTCTCGGTGACCACGTCCGGGTTTCAGAGTGAAGATGGCAAGGTGAAGTTTCTTGCTTGGCTGGATCACTTGGTCGTGGATCCCCGGAGAAATCATGCCTCCATCATTTCCCAGCTCCACCCGAATACTACCCTCGTGTACAACGCCGTGCTGGACTTGAACGACTTTACGCTGGCCGGATTCCAAAAGTACTGCAAATAGACTGCGAGGGCCCCTTGCACCTGGATGGGTCCGTCCACCCGATATTCCGAGAGAATCGCCGTGGTTTCACTGGCATGCGAGCAATGTTTGCCCGCTCACCGATGCTCCTGGACTCCATTTTGAGCGAATTCGACCTGGCCTGTCGCGTCAAGGATGGGAACCCCCGCTTGATCTGAGGAGGCTTGGCCTCGAACCCTTCTGAAGGGAGGAGGAACGATGAAGTCAAGACAGATGGCGCTTGCCCGTTTGCTGCTCTTGGCCTTGCTTGTTACAAGTTCTCGCGAGGCTTGGTGCGTTGCCCTAGATGAGGATAAGACTCTTGAGGTCTCTGCCAAGGTGCAGACCCGGGGCACCATCCGGACCCAAGACTCGGATTCCGAAATGGACAGCTCGGGATACACCTTTCCGGATGCGGACGCTGGCGATCTCGTTCAGCACCGGAATCTGGCAATCCTCGAGGTCAATCATGACCTCGGGCGCTTGACCGACTCCCTCGGGTTGCTTTACCCGCTGCGTGCGCTGGACATCCGGACGAAGTACCACTTGGTCGGCCGGTTTCTTTACGAAGGGATTTATGATTACGGACCCGGTGTATTTCAAGACGTCCGGGAAGCGGACCGGGGAAATATCAACTCATTCAAGCAGAGCTATGATCTCTGGGAGGCTTACGCAGACTTCAATCGAGGTCCGTTCTTCGTCCGGATCGGAAGGCAGAACCTGGCTTGGGGCGAGACCGATATCTTCCGGCTTCTGGACGGCATCAACCCCCTGGACAACACCTTCGGCGGACCTTTCGAGGATCTGGACGACCGCAGGATCCCGCTCTGGATGGCCCGGTCGAGCTATAACCTCGGAGACTTTGGGCCGGTATCGTCGCTTACGATAGAGGGCTTCTTCGTGCCCGGGACTATCGATGCCCATGTGGCCCCTTGGGCGCCCCGGGGGACTCCCTACGCCGTGCCCCTGCCGTCGGTCTTGGCCCCCTCCCTGCGCATCATCACGCCCGACCGATCGTGGTCTGAAAGCCGCTGGGGCATGCGGGTTCAGGGCATGGTCGCGGAGAGCCTGAACCTCGCAATCGCTCATTACCAGACCTTTCTGGATGTGCCCATCTTCAGGAGCAAAGTGATCGGCAGTCCGCCTGTCCTGTCGGACTTGAACGATCTGCAGCTCTGGGGGGAGTTTCCTGAGGTCCGGATCACGGGGGCGAGCATGAACTACTGGGAGTCCATGACCGATATCGTGTCCCGGGCAGAGGTGGCTTGGTTCTGGGATGAACCAGTTTTCATCCCCGAGATCAACAACTCGACGCTCTTCGGCCCTCAGCTCGAACTGCCGGAGCCCGTGCTGAATTTTCTGGCGGGGGTTTTGCCTGTAGATATCCGGAAGCTTGGGTTGAGGGGACTGCCTCTCAATCCCCGGAGCGGGTCGATCCCGCGCAAAGACATCCTCCGGTATATGGTCGGCTTCGACAAACAGTTCTGGATTAGGCCCCTCAACAAGTTGAACACGTTCTTTCTGTCCGGCCAGTACTTCGGCCAATGGGTGCCTGACTACGACAGCCGGATGCGGCAGGAGAGCCTGATGTATCCGAGCCTCAAGGATTATCCGAGGGTCAAGGAATTCGAGCATGTCCTCACCGCGATGTTGAATACGCTGTACCTCAGCGGGAACCTGCAGCCTCAGATAGCGATGGCATACGATGTGAGGGGCGCATGGCTCATACAGCCCTCGATCAATGTCATTTGCGAGCCCTTCCGGATCATGCTCCAGTACAGCGCCATCCAGGGGGCCTTCACGAACTTCGGAGTCTTCCGGGATCGGGACCAGGTTTCCCTCATTCTGAGTTATTTGCTGAACTGACGACGAAGGAGGATCATGGTCGGCGGCGGCCCATTGGATGAAAGGCTGCACGGAGACGGAGGTGCTGCCGCCGATTCCTCCAGCAGGAACGCGCTTAAGAGTGCCACGCTGTGCCGTCATCGGCCCGGGGGCGGGTGGGTTCCTGCAAGGGAAGCAGCCTGGAGGCGATCCATGGATCCGAAGGGAGAGAAAGAACGTTCGGTGGTCAAGTCCGTCTGTCGCATGTGCCACGGCGTCTGCGGGGTCAATGTGCACATCCAAGACGGCCGCGTGGTCAAAGTGACCGGCGACCCGGATCACCCCATGAGTCGGGGTTACATCTGTTCGAAGGGACGAGCGGCAGTCGAGCTTCTTTACCACCCGGACAGGCTCCGGCATCCCTTGAAGCGGGCGGGAGCACGGGGCGAGAACCGGTGGGCGCCCATCGGGTGGGAGGAAGCGCTGGACACCGTGGCTCGCAAGCTCATGGAGGCCAAACAAGTCCACGGGCCGGAGTCGGTGGCGATCGCCCTCGGCACAGGCCGGCCGTATATGTTCTACGCGGCCCGCTTCGCCAACGCGTTCGGCACTCCCAACGTCGTGACCTACAGCCACGTCTGCTACCTGCCTCGCATCGTGGCCTCGGCGCTCACTTGCGGCAGGATGCCCCTTCCGGTGTGCGACTTTTACGGCTTCGGCGGCGTCCGGCCCAAGTGCGTTCTCGTCTGGGGCTGCAACATTCCGGAGACCGGAGCGGCGGACGGTCTATGCGGGCACCAGGTGACTCTGGCCTTGCGGGAGGGCGCCAGGCTCGTGGTCGTCGATCCGCGAAAGACGCAAATCGCTTCCAGAGCCGATCTGTGGGCGCAGGTGCGGCCCGGAACCGACGCGGCCCTGGCGCTGGCCATTCTCCACGTCCTCATCGAAGAGCGGCTCTACGACAGGGACTTCGTGGAGAAACACACCGCGGGTTTCGATCGGCTCGTGGAAAGGGTGAAGGAATATCCTCCTGACCGTGCGGCTCAGATCACATGGGTCCCTGAGAACACGATTCGCGATATCGCGCGCCTCTATGCTTCTTCCAAGCCCGCCTGTCTCCTCTGGGGCAACGGGATCGACCAGTCTCCCAATTGCTTCCAGACCGCCAGGGCTCTCATGATTCTGCGGGGCCTTGCCGGAAACCTCGACGTGCCCGGCGGCGACGTGTTTTGGGTGCCCCCGGCCGGGGTTTACCAGACGTCGCCTTTTGCGGCCATCGAAAACATCCTTCCCGAGCGGCTCGCGCCGGAAGTCGCCGCAAAGAAACTTGGCGCAGGCGAAAGTATCCCCTTGAACCCCGGCGTGCGGCACTCGGTGTTTTATGACGCGGTCCTGACGGGCAAGCCGTATCCGATGAAGGCGCTTCTCCTGGTGGGCACGAATCCGCTGCTTACCGCGAGCGACCCTCTCAAAGGAGAAGCGGCTCTACGGAAGATCGAGTTTTCGGCAGCCGTAGACCTCTTCATGACGCCGACCGCGCAGCTCGCCGACATCGTTCTGCCGGCAGCTTCCTGGCTCGAACAGGACGATGTCGCGGACCTGCACTTCATCTGGTGCGTCGCGGCCCGCCGGAAAGTCGCCCAAATCGGCGAGTGCCGGGACGACAAAGAGATCTTCCTCGAGCTTGCCCGGCGCATGGGGCTCGAGGACTGCTTTCCCTGGCGGGACGTGCGGCAGTGGTGCGACTTCGTTCTGGGCGGCGCAGGGCTGGACTTTGATGCTTTATCGAAGGTTGGCCTACTCCGCGGCGAGATGCGTTACCGGAAGCACGAAACCGAAGGATTCCCGACTCCATCGGGCAAGTTCGAGTTTGCCTCGAGCACGCTGGAAGCCATGGGCTGCGATCCGCTGCCGGATTATCGGGAACCGCCCGAAAGCCCGGTGAGCACACCGGATCTCTACGCGCAGTATCCCCTGATTGCCATAACCGGCGCCAAGATCGAGCCGTTCTTCCATTCCGAGTACAGACAGCTCCCCTCGCAGCGCCGGCGAAATCCAGATCCTCTTGTGGACATGCACCCGGAGGCGGCCGCCCGGCTCGGCATCCGCGAGGGCGACTGGGTACGGATCACCTCTCCCCGAGGTTCGATCCGTCAGAAGGCGCGGCTGACGGAGGGCATAGACCCGAGGGTGGTCTCCATCCAGCATGCCTGGTGGTTCCCCGAGCGGGAGCCTCCGGAGTACGGATGGAAGGAATCGAGCGCAAGCCTCCTTCTCGATCCCAGGCCGGCGGATCCTATCTGGGGCTCAGAGCCCTGGAAGTGTTTTCTCTGCAGGGTATCCAAAGAGAGGGAGTAGGATCGCCTCGGCCGGCATGAAGGGCCAGGAGCGGATCCGTTCGACTTGCCAGGGCCGGCGCGTTCTTGTCTCGCTCTCGTGCCTGGGCGCCGGCAAGGCTAACGGAATCCGTAGCGGCGGCCGCCCACAGCCAAGTAACAGGCGCCTTCCTCCGCATCCCAATCGATTTGATCGATCAGCAGCCCTCCGACTTCCAGCAGCGGGCCCAGGCCTCTGCGGCGTATCGCGTCCAGCCTGAGGGCGATTCCCCGGCTTAAGGCTGTGGTAAGGCCTCTGGGAATTTCGGGTCTCAGTGCCTCTGCGCAGGTCCGCTCGGACACGCTCATGTGCAGCCGGCACGCCAGAGGCCGGACCGTGTAAATCCGGCACAGGCCCTGCTCCAGGAACGGGCAGCCCCTGTCTGCGGTCTGAGGGCGTCTGGCCGGCTCTGCGATTTGAAGCAGCGAAAGGAGGGACTCGGCCGCTCCGGCGCGTGCGGCCGTTTGCGCCGTTTCCTCTGCTCTGGTCCTCACCCGCTCCAGGAGAAGCCTGGAGGGGGTCCGATTCAGTTCGGCTACGATCGGAACGAGTTCGAACAGCGCGGCTTCGACTCCCTTCCGGGGGCAGCAGTGGAAGCATCCCGGCCTGCAGGCGATGTCCGCGCCGTGTTCGGCAGCCAGCGCCTGGACCCAGTTATCCACTTCTGCGTAGAAAGCGCGCACCGCGGAAAGAAAGCCCTCCAGCGCGCCCGGCTCTGCGGCGAGGCTGTCGAGGAAGCCGAAAGCCTGTGGAAGCCATGGGTTCATGGGGCTCCCCACGGGTTGCCCGACGGTTCGGGTCAGGATTTTGGGTCCAAACGATTTGTTTGACAACTCGCTATCAAGTTTGTATACCGTCGCCTCCGAAAAAAAGAAATGAGACCTCTCGAATCTCCCCAGTCAAGGTTTGTTGGCGCCATGGCGGCGAGAGTCTGCCTGATTCTGCTTGTTTCTTGTTTGGCCCCTTGGCTTCCGGTTGGTGCAGGAGCCCGTGCCGAAACCCTTCCATGCCTGGTTACAGACGTCCTTGCAGGGGATTCGCTGCGGGTCGTCTGCGCGGGCGCGCCCCTGGAGGTGAAGCTCCACGGCGTTGTCTGCCCGCCCCCTGACGAGCCTTACGGCCGTCAGGCGCGGCAATTCGTCCAGCGCCTCGTGACGGGCCGGGAAGTCGGGGTCGAGACTGTCCGGCGCGAGAGCCCTTCCCGTGTGGTGGCCAAAGTGCTCCTCGAAAACGGGAAGTTCTTGAGTCATGAGCTTCTTCAGAACGGCCTGGCCCGCATGGACCCTGAGGCGGCAAGCGAGGACGTGAAGCTCGAAGTCCTCGAAGGGCTTGCCAAGGATCTGCGCGCAGGGCTCTGGGCACGGGCGAGCCAGGAGCCGGCCGCGCCACAGACTGAAAAGAGGGCGCCCGTCTCGGCCGGGGAAGGGCGGGCCGCAGCTGCTCGTCAGGTTGTGGCCCCTCGGGGGGCCCTTGCGGCGGGCGCGCTGCTTATTGCGGCGGGGGCGCTCGGCGCGCTCGCTTTTCTTGCCTGGAGGCGGAGGCGGTTCGACGCTGCGGCCGGTCGCTGGACGGCTCTCGCAATTCCTGGCCGCGGGCGCAGCTTGCGAGCCCGCGCACAGGTCGAGTTCGAGGCCGAAGCCGAGGAAGGGCGGCAGGTTGAGAGCCTGGCCGAGGGCCGGAGGGTCGTGGAGGATCTGCTGGAAAGTCTCGCCCTATTCGTGCGCGAGATGGTCGACAACAACACGTCTTACACGAGCCGGATGGCCGATCACAAGGCGTCCCTCAAGAGAGCCATGACCCTGGCGGGCCTTCAGGAAATCCAGCGTCTTCTCCTGGAGGAGATCGAAGGCATGCAGGCAAGTTCCGAGAATTACCGAGCTCAGCTCGACTCGGCGCGTCGCACGATCCAGGAGCAGCAGGAGCGGATCCGCCAGTCCGAGGCGGCGGCGAAAGTGGATTTCCTGACACGGCTCGCGAACCGCAGGGCTTTTGAGCAGCGCTTGTCTGAGGAACTCGAAAGGGTGAGGCGCTACGGCGGCACCTTCAGCTTGATCCTGATGGACATCGATGAGTTCAAGAAGGTCAACGACGAATTCGGCCATCCTGCCGGAGACCGGGTTCTCAAGTTCATCGCAAGCGTGCTCAGCGAAAAGGTTCGGGCCACGGACTTCGTGAGCCGGTACGGCGGAGAGGAATTCGCCGTGCTCCTGCCTGAGACCTCGGTGGATCGGGCCCGGGTGGTGGCCGAAAAGATCCGCAAGACCTTACAGAATTCTTCTCTCCTGCACGGCAAGACCAAGATCAAGGTCACGGTGAGCGCTGGCGTGGGAGCCGTGAAGCCGGACGGGGAAAGCCTGGCCGACCTGGTCGCCCGTGTGGACGCGGCTCTCTACCAAGCCAAGAAAAAGGGCCGAAACTGCGTGGAGCAGGCCCAATAGGACGGACCGGACCCAAAACTCTGGCGTTAGACTTCCCGGGCCGCAATCGGCCGGTCCGTTTCCCCAACGCAGAAATCCGACATCCGGATGACTTCGGGCTCCGAGGAGACGCAGGCCTGACCCCGGCCCTGCTGTTTGGCCCGGTAAAGGGCCTGGTCCACTTTGAGCAGGACTTCGTCGAGCGTAGCTGCATCCCGCGGGAAACTCACGGTGCCCATGCTCACCGTGATGCTGGGCAGGCCCTCCCAGCGGGTGCGCGAGAGCTGCTCCAGGATCCGGCGGCACACGGACTGGGCCTGAACCGCTCCGGTCTCGGGCAGGAGAAGGGCGAACTCGTCCCCTCCCACCCTGGCCGCCACGTCCATGCGGCGCGTCGCTTTGACCAGAAGGGCCGCCAGTCGCTGCAGGATCTCGTTCCCTGCGGGGTGTCCCAGGGAATCGTTGATTTCCTTGAAGTGGTCGATGTCCAGCATGACGATCGAGAAGGGGTGCCCCTTCCGGCAGGCCCGGGCGTGTTCCACTTCGACCCGCTCCCGGAAGTGCATGAAATTGGCCAGTCCGGTCAGGCCGTCCGTGCGGGCCTGGGATTCGAGTTCGCGCAGCAAGTAGGCGTACTGGATCGCCAGGGCAGACTGGTCCGCGACGAACTGGAATTTCTTGAGTTCGTGCTCGTTCCAGGGCACCCGCTCCCTCCGGTACAGAACGAGCAGTCGCGTGGGCTTCTTCAAGGTCGTGAACGACCGGGCCAGATACGTCTGGTGCGGGTAGTAGGGGAAGTCCATCTTGCCGCGGTAGGCCGGATCCTGGCGGAAGTCCAGGGTCATGTGGATGCCTTCGGTGGCGAGGGCTTTTTCGTGGACACTGCAGGCGACCGGCATGCTGGGGATTTCCGGCCCGCGGCTGTCGAAGATCCTGCGCACGATGGTTTCGTCCTCTACGAGAGCCAGTTCGCACGCGTCTGCGCCCATGATGTTGCGGATGAGACAGGGAATCCTCTGGTACAGGACTTCGGGGTCGTTGCTCCGCGCCAGGGCGTCGCCCAGCTCGAACAGCTCGAGGGTGAAAGCGCTCTCCACCAGGGCTTTTTCCCTTTCGTGCTTGTGGAGGTAGACGAGATGGCTGAAGAAAAGGCCCACGATGAACAGGAAGGGCACGCGGAGCAGGAACCCGCTCGTCAGGCTGAAGGCCTCGGACCGAAAGACCATCCAGGCGTACACGATGCAGACGCACAGAACGCCGAACAGAAGGGCTTTGAGGTTTTCGCCGGAAGCGGCGAGAATCAGGACCAGGAAGAAAAACAGGTAGAATTCGGAAGTCGCGGTCCGGGTGAGATAAATGGTCAGGGAAAGAAACAGGATGTCGAACAAAACGAGCAGGTAGTCGAGGCCAGGCCGGTAAAAGAACTCTGGACGGACGAAGAAGAGAAGGAAATTCAACCCGAGCAGGGCCAGGATCAGCACGTCCACCGCGCTGAACAGGGGCTCAGGGTCGTTGAAGTAAAGGAGGTAGCTGATCGCCACCGCCAGGAGCCACTGGAGGAGCAGGATGTGTTTTCGTTTGTCCAATAGAACGTAGGACATGCAGGGGCCTTCCGACTGTCGGTTGTGCGGGCTCGCTTTGCCCTTCTGCGGGTCCCCGGCCCACCCGCTGGGGCCGAAGGGTCCGGCCGGTGTACCGTTTTTTCGATCTCTTTGAGGGGAAACTTGAATTCTACAGCTTGGGTGGGACTCTCTTGAGGTAGGCCTCCATGTCAAACTTGCGCTCCAGACCGGCCGCGTTCATGTACCGGATCTGTCCGAAAACCGGCCGCTCGGCCCAGGGGCGGTCGTGCTTTCCGAAGCACCAGGCCACGCCGGCGAAACTGTTCGGATCCCGGCCGTCGAGTTCATACTTGTTGTTCAGGGCGAGGGCGATCCGGAAGGCTTCCTGCGGTGTTTCGCTCCATTCGAGGATTTTCTTGGCCCAGTACATGCGCATGTAGTTGTGCATCTTGCCCGTGGCGACCATCTCCCTCTGGGCCGCGTTCCAGTAGGGGTCGTGCGTCTCGGCGCGCTCGAACTGCTGTTCTGTGTACAGGTAGGCGCGCGGGTCGATTTTGTGTCTCTCAAGGGTCCGGCGGGCCCAGTCCGGAAGGCCCTCATACTTGTCGTAGTCCGGGTTGTGGAGGACAAAGTTCACGCTGAGCTCGCGCCGGACCACGAGCTGTTCAAGAAAAGCCTCAACGTTTTCCCGGCGCACGCCTTGGGCCTGCCGGACCTGGAGGGCCGCGTAGACCGGCGAGATTTGGCCGAAGTGGAGATAGGGACTCAGGTGGGATACGTTGTTCAGCCCCGGGTCTCCGCTGTCCTGGCGGTAGCAACTGAGCTTCTCGTGGACGAACCGCTCGAGAAGCTGCCTGGCTTGGGAGGTTCCCCCGCGAAAAGACCCGACGGCCGGAACGCTCCGGTCCACCTTGAGCTCCGCCAGCGCGGAGTCGATGTCGTCCAGGCAGATCCCCTCCTCCAGGGAGAGGCCGAGAGAGTCTTTCCGGAGGGGCTCCGAAACGAACTCGGTCAGGAACCTTTCCAGGTGCCTCTTGATACGGGGTCGTAACGTCCGGGCGCCGTATTCCTCCTTGGAAGACGCGATTTCCGCAGGCACCACCACGTCGCCCTCGACTTGGACCACCGAGATGCGGGCCCTGCGCGCGACCCGCTGCCTCCAGAGCCTTTGAATCCTCAGATATCCTCTGTCCACAACCAGGGTGGAAGCCTCGGCAGCCATGCGAAGAGCGGCCGTGACCGGCGGCTCCTTGAGGACGACCATCTGGACGCCCCGGTCGGCAAGGGCCCGGTGGGTCTCGCGCAGGCCTTCCAGCATGAATTTGTAATGCCGGAGATTCGCCTCGGGGAACCGGCTGGTCAGGCCGAACACGACGACCAGGGGCTGTCCCAGCGTGTTGGCTTCTTGGACTGCGTATTCGAGAGCCGGGTTCCACTCGGCTCTCTGGGACTGCTGCATCCAGTACAGCACGTACAGGCCGCGCCTTCGGGGCTTGCGATTGAGAGGTTGGATCCGTTCAGGCTCGACCATCAGCGAACCGTTGCGCTCGCCCCGTGGCTTGGGAGAAAGTGGAGGGCCGGGGATGCCCTGAAACCCGATAATCGAACCCCGCTCTATGCTCCGTCCAGGCCGTGGTGTTCTTTTTTTCGATAATAGGACTCCGGGTCCGTCAGGAATTCCTCCGCGTCTTTCAGGGACAGGTAATGTTCGTTCTCGATTTGGGCCAGAAGGGAAAAGAACTCCTTTTCCCTGGGATCGGTGACGCTGTCTCGGAGCTTGGCGTACCCTTTGGCGCCGTTTGCCTCAAAGGCGATGGCGGTCCGGATCGCCTCCAGGTCATCGGCGTCGGCGTGGGGCTGCTCGCGGAGATCCCGGATCGAGACCGCGATGACGTTTTTTACCACCGTGTCTTTTACCTTGAGCGGCACGGTCTCCGGCCATTTCTCCTGATTCTGCCACCTCTTGTGAAGCTCCTTCAGGCGTTCGTAGTGCTCGAGCTCTTCGTCGGCGATCTGCCGAAACATGGCCTTGCCCAAGGGGTTGCGGGTTCTGGAGGCTTGGTTGAGATAGAAGGCCCGCTCCCTCATTTCGTTGTTCAAAGCGACTTCCAGAGCGTTGAGTCTTTCCTTGGGATTCACTTGGCCTGCCTCCTTTCTTGCGTTCGCCCGCAGTCTGTGCGGGTCGACGGGCTTTAACGAAACGCTAAGGGAACGCGGGATGGATGTCAAGGAAGATTCGCAGGCCGGCGGGCAAAGAGAATCGGCCTTGGTAAGGTCTCGGGAAAAAGGGATTGACAAGGTTTGAACAGGTTCGGTAGTTTTGAAAAAAAAGGCACGTGCATCCGAGTACGGCTTGCTTCACTGAAGACGGGAGCGGAAGAGACGAGAGAACGCATCTACGAGTAAGATAAGAAGTGGTTTCGGTGAAGAAGAGAGTTCACGATCCTTCTCTCCCTCTCGCTCTCGGCGATGTCGCCCTGAGACCCTTCCGCACGCGCAGCCCCAAAGCTTTTTTCCTTTCTGTTTCGACTTGTTTTCTTAGGTTGTTCCCCTTGCAGTCCGGTTGTCCGGTCCGCGGCTGTCGCGCCGGGGGCGTGACCGCTCCGGCCAAGACCGCCCGGGGGAAAGATCGGGAGGGAGAATGAGATTCGCGGACGTAGTGAGTCAAAAGGGTTTTTCACTGGTCATGCAGGTGGATCCTCCCAAGGGGACCGGGGCCGAATCCCTGATGGATACGATCCTGGCCGTCCGGGGACGAATCGATGCCGTGGCGTTCACGGACAACCCGATGGCGATCATGAAGATGCACCCTCTTGCGCCGTGTCATCTTCTTAGGCGCAAGAACGTGGAGGCGATCCTCAGCGTCAATTCCCGGGACCGCAACCGGCTCTCCCTGCAGTCCGAGCTGCTGGCCGCATGGGCCCTGGACGTGCGGTCGGTCTTGTTCCGGGAGGGGGAGGACCCCACGTATGGCGACCATCCTCTGGCGGCCCCCTGCAGGGATCTCACGTTGGAGTCCATGCTGGAAGCGGCTGCCCGTTTTCGGAAAGGGACGGATCTGTCCGGGCAGCCCTTGGACGGGCCGGTTTCCTTCCACGTGGGCGTGTCGATTCCGATCACCGACGACCGCGACGCCAACCGGGCCCGGGCCGAGGGGCTCCGGCGGTGGGCTTCCCTGGGCGCCCAGTATGTCGTGCTCGACCCCACTTACGAGATCGGCATCGTCGAGGCCTTCTCCCGCTCTGCCTCCCAAGCCGGGCTCAAGCTGTTCGCCTCGGTGCTCTTGCTGAAATCCGTGGGCATGGCCAAGTACCTCAACTCTGTTCCGGGCGTTCCGGACATCCCGGACGAGATCATCCAGCGAATCCAGAAGGCGCCCGTCAAACCCAAGGCCTGCCTGGAGATCGCGGCGGAGTTTATCCGTCGCCTCGGCGAGACCTGCGACGGAGTGTTTGTCGTGCCTCTCGGGTGGGAATCGAGGGTGCCCGAGCTTCTGGATCTGCTTTCGGATTGAGCAACAGGCGCGGAGGAGCCATGGAATCGTCGGCGATCCACCCGAGTCCGGACCGGAGCGGACTTCTCCAGGAACTTCGAGAGGCCGGAGCGGACGTGACCGCATGCTACCAGTGCGGCCGCTGTTCGGCGGGCTGTCCCCTGGCGGAGTTCTTCGACTTCAAGCCCATGCAGGTGGTGCGAATGTGCTGCTACGGCCGGGAGGAAGAACTTCTCGGGTCTCGTTCGATCTGGATCTGCGCGTCCTGCGAGACCTGCACGACCCGGTGCCCGAACGGCATCGATATCGCCCGGGTCATGGACGTTCTGAGAAGCCGGGCCCTTCAGGGGCGCAGGAAGGCGGCCGAGCCCAGGGTCCCGGCTTTTCACCGGGCTTTTCTAAACTCCATCCGGCTCAACGGCCGGGTCCACGAACTCGGGATGATCGCGGAATTCAAGCTGCGCACCCGGGACTTCTTGGGAGACGTCGGTCTGGGACTGCAAATGCTCCGGCGGGGAAAGCTGGCGTTTCTGCCGGACCGGATTCGGGGGACGAAGGAGGTCCGGAAATTGTTCCAGAAGAGAAAGTGAGAACATGAAAGGAAACGGCGTGACGACCGAGGAAGCCAGGCAAGAGAGTCCGGCCCCAGAAGGCCGGACCGCGGCCCTCGAGATGGGCTACTATCCGGGATGCTCCCTCCACGGCACGGCCCGGGAGTACGACGAGTCGGTGCACGAAGTGGCGCGGGTTCTCGAGGTCGAGCTCGTGGAGCTTCCGGATTGGAACTGCTGCGGGGCTTCCTCGGCCCACATGACCGACCATGGGCTCGCCGTGGCGCTTGGGGTCCGCAACCTCGAGATCGCGGCCCGGCAGGGGAGAGACCTGCTCGTGCCCTGCGCGGCCTGTTTCCAAAGGCTCAAGGCGGCCCAGAAAGCTTTGCGGGAGGAGCCGGGCTCGCAGCACGAACCCGGGGCCGCCGTGGTGCCGATCCGTCACCTGGGCGAGTGGCTGGGAAGGCCTGAGACCCTGGCCAGAATCCGGGACCAGGTCAAGACCCGCCTGAAAGGCCTGAAGCTCGTGCCGTATTACGGCTGCCTGATCACGCGGCCTCCAGCGGTCACAGACGCTCCGGAGCCGGAAAACCCGAGGGAACTGGATCTTCTGCTCAAGGTTCTTGGAGCTGACGTGAGAAGGTGGTCCTTCAAGACCGAGTGCTGCGGAGGCAGTCTCACGATGCCCCGGGCCGACCTGACCCGCAAGCTCGTCTCCCGGATCGTGGAGGCGGCGGTTCGGGCCGGCGCACAGGCGATCGTGACCATGTGTCCCATGTGCCAGGCGAATCTGGAATCCCGCCAGATCGACCTGAAGAAGGAGAATGCGGGGCATCCCCTCGTGCCGGCTTTCTTCGCGACCGAGCTGGTCGCCGCCTGCACGGCTCCGGTGGGAAAATCCGGACGATGGAAGCCCCACCTGATTGATCCGTCAGGACTGCTCGGCCCCCTGGGCTTGTGAGAGGAGCCCCTCGGGCGGCGCGATTGATACGCGAGCATGGAGCGGTTTCGAATATGAACGGAAGCAGCCAACAGACACCGCGGCCGGCCGGGGACGGGCCGGTGGGCGCCGTCCTGGTTTCGGGCGCCGGCATTGCCGGGATCCAGGCCTCCCTCGATCTGGCCAACACCGGCTTTCGGGTCTATCTCGTCGAGAAGGCGTCGGCCATCGGCGGAAAGATGGCGGCCCTCGACAAGACGTTCCCGACGAACGACTGCGCCATGTGCATCGTCTCGCCCAAGCTCGTCGAGGTGGGCAGGCACCCGAACATTCGGATTCTTACGAACGCAGAGCTCGTCGGGCTGGAAGGGGTGCCGGGCCGCTTCGTGGCTCGGGTGCGCCAGGCGCCGCGGTACGTGCGATCCGATCTGTGCACGGGCTGCGGGTCCTGCACAGAAGCCTGTCCGATCGTGCTTCCCTCCGAATTCGACCAGGGCCTCGGCAGCCGCAAGGCGATCTACCGGAGGTACCCCCAGGCCATTCCGAACACCTTTGCAATCACCAAGCGGGGCCGGGCTCCGTGCCGGAGCGCCTGCCCGGCCAACGTGAGCGCCCAGGGATACGTGGCTCTCTTGGCCGCCGGCCGGTTCGAGGAAGCCCTGGCACTGGTTCGCAGGGACAATCCCTTTCCGGGCCTGAGCGGACTGGCGTGCCCCAGGCCGTGCGAGCGGGCCTGCACGCGCAGGCAGGTGGATCACGCTGTCCAGATCCGGGCGCTCAAACACGTCTTGTTCGAGCACGAGGCGCGGCAGAAAGGCAGGATCGAGCTCCCGGCGCCTGAGGCGGACCGCAAGGAGCGCGTAGCCGTGATCGGGGCTGGCCCGGCGGGGCTGACGGCCGCGTACTTTCTCAGGCTCAAGGGATACGGGGTCACGGTAATCGAGGCGGAGAAGGAGCCGGGAGGGAGCCTGAAAAAGATCGCAGAGAAAGTGGCTCCGCCGGAAATCCGCAGGGCCGAGATTCAGGCGATCCTGGATCTCGGGGTCAAGCTCGAAACGGGCAGGACGGTCACGGTCGACGAGATCCTTTCGAGGCTCAGTCTGGACTATGACGTGGTGCTTATCGCCACGGGCCCGGCCCGGCGCGGGTCGGACATCGCGGCCGCCTTCCGCGACTTCGATCCCCTCACGCTTCATACGCATCTGGGCCGGGTCTTCCTCTGCGGCGAGCTCGCCCTGGGAAAGAAGAGTTTCATCCATGCCATCGGTTCCGGCAAGGAGGCGGCCATTTCCATCGACCGGTTCCTGCGGCACGAGAACCTCCGGGAGGGCAGGGGGCTGGAGGTTCCGGTGGGCGTGCCGGACGCCGAAGAGCTGGAGCGGATCCGGACCGAGGCTTTGCTCGAACCGGCGGAAAAGATCGACCTTTCCGCGGGCGAGGAGGCTGCGAAGGCCGAGGCGGCTCGCTGCTTGGCGTGCGGCGTCTGCTGCGAGTGCTACCGCTGCGTGGAGGCATGCCCGGCGGGCGCCGTGGACCACGACGATCGAGAAAAGGTGCACGAGCTCCCGGTGGGAAGCGTGATTCTGTCGCCGGGATTCGAGACCGTGCCCGGCGACCTCAGGGCCGAGTTCGGCTACGGGGTCTACCCCAACGTGGTGACGAGCATCGAGTTCGAGCGCATCCTTTCGGCTTCGGGGCCCACGGCCGGGCACATCCGGCGGCCGGGAGACGGGAAGGATCCGCGCCGGATCGCCTGGATCCAGTGCGTGGGCTCCCGGGACAGCTCCTGCAACCGGGACTACTGCTCTTCGATCTGCTGCATGTACGCGACCAAGGAAGCCCTGATCGCCCGCGAGCACGACAGCCGGATCGAGCCCACGATCTTTTTCATCGATCTGAGGGCCTTCGGCAAAGGCTTCGACGATTACGTGACCCAGGCGCAGAAGAAGTACGGCGTCCGGTACCTTCGGGCCATGGTGAGCAAGGTGTACGAGGACCCGGAAACGGGCGACCTGGAGCTGCGGTACGTGGACGACCGGGGGGCTCTGGCGACCGAGACCTTTGACATGGTCGTCCTTTCGGTGGGCGTGCAGATCGACCCAGGGGTCCGGGACCTGGCCCGCCGGCTCGGCGTCGAGATCGACGGGTTCGGCTTTGCCAAGAAGTCCGCCTTCGAGCCGCTGGCGACTTCCAGGCCCGGCGTGTTCAGCTGCGGAGTGTTCAACGGCCCCAAAGACATCCCCGAGACCGTGAGCGAGGCGAGCGGAGCAGCCGCCTGCGCCGGAGGCGTCCTTTCGGCCAGCCGGGGCAGCCTGGTCGAGGAGGAGGTTTTCCCCGAGGAGGTTTCGGTGGACGGCCAGCCTCCGCGAGTGGGCGTTTTCGTTTGCCACTGCGGCATCAACATCGCTGCCATCGTGGACGTCAAGGCCGTGGCCGAATACGCCCGTTCCCTTCCCGGCGTGGTGTACGCGGAAAACGTTCTCTACGCCTGCTCCCAGGACAGTCAGGACCGGCTCCGGCAGACCATCCGGGAGCACCGGCTGAACCGCGTTGTCATCGCTTCCTGCTCGCCCAGGACCCACGAGGCCCTGTTTCAGCAGACCCTCCGGCAGGCCGGCCTGAACAAGTATCTCACGGACATGGCGAACATCCGGGACCAGTGTTCGTGGGTTCATCGGACCGACCTGGAGCGGGCCACGGACAAGGCCAAGCGGCTCACCCGGATGGCCGTGGCCAATGTTCTGCGGGCCAGGCCCCTGGCCGAGAACGAGATCCAGATCCGGCCGGAGCTGCTTGTGGTGGGCGGAGGCCTTGCGGGCATGACCGCGGCCAGGGAGGCGGCGAGTCAGGGGTTTCCGGTCTTTCTGGTGGAAAAGGAGAGGGAGCTGGGCGGCTGGCTGCGCAACCTGAGGCGGACCTTCGACGGGGACGACGTGGGCGCGTTCCTGGAGGGACTGCGCCGGGAGGTGACGGCTCACCCGCTCATCCAGGTCATGACCGGCGCGGTGATCGTGGGTCACACCGGCTATCTGGGCAATTTCGAGACCGAGGTCATGACCTCGGCAGGCACGAGCCGCAAGATCCAGCACGGGGCCGTTGTGGTGGCGACCGGAGGCACCGAGGCGAGGCCTGATCTTTACGGTCTCGGCACCCGGGACAACGTGCTCACCCAGAGCGACTTTGAGCGTCGTCTGGCGGACCGGCCCGAAAGCCTCAAAGAGGCTCGGTCGGTCCTCATGATCCAGTGCGTGGGCTCCCGGGACGAGAAGCGCCCGTACTGTTCGAGGATCTGCTGCAACCAGGCGATCAAGAACGCCCTCACGTTCAAGGCCTTGAAGCCCCACGGGCGGGTGGACATCCTCTACCGGGACGTGCGCAGCTACGGTCTTTCGGAACTCAAGTACCTCGAGGCGCGCAGGCAGGGCGTGAACTTCGTCCGCTACGACCCGGAGGCGAACCCGGTCGAGGTTTCCTTCGAGCCGGACGGGGTCGTGGCCAGGCTCCTAGATCCGTCTCTGGAGCGCGCCGTGGAACTCAAAGCCGATCTGTTGGTCTGTTCGGTAGGCGTCGAGCCCCGGGAAAACGAAGAACTCGCCACCCAGTTCAAGGTGCCCCGCAACGAGCACGGGTTCTTCATCGAGGCCCACGCCAAGCTCCGGCCCGTGGATTTCGCCAGCGAGGGCCTGTACCTGGCGGGCCTGGCCCATTATCCCAAAAGCGTCCCCGAGACGATCGCCCAGGCCAAGGCGGCCGTGGCGCGGGCCGCGACCGTCCTGGCCAGGAAATCCCTGCGCCTGTCCGGCATCGTGTCTCAGGTGGACCCCGAGCACTGCGCGGTCTGCCTCACCTGCGTGCGGGCATGCCCTTACGGGGTGCCCTTCATCAACGAGAACCACGCGGCGGAAATCAATCCGGCTCTTTGTCACGGCTGCGGCATCTGCGTGGCCGAGTGCCCGGCCCAGACGATCACGCTTCACCATTACACGCACAATCAGATCCTGGCCAAGATCGAGGCTCTCCGGGAGGATCGGTTCCCGGCCCTCGAGGAGGCTTCGGGGAGGGAGGCGCCGTGAGCGGTTTTGAGCCGAAGGTCGTCATTTTCGCCTGCCGGCACTGAGCGTACAGCGCGGCGGACCTGGCGGGTTCCGCACGGCTGGAGTACCCGGACAACACGAGCATTGTCGTGCTGCCCTGTTCGGGAAGATGCGAGGAAGCGATGATCCTGAAAGCGTTCGAAAATGGAGCCGACGGCGTCATGGTCGTCGGATGCCTGGAGGGCGACTGCCATTACTTGACCGGCAACCTCAGAGCCCGGGCGCGGGTCGGCAGGGTGGCGAAGCTCTTGGACGAGATCGGCATAGGCGGGGAGCGGGTGCAGATGTTCAACCTGAGCGCGGGCGAGGGGACCAAGTTCGCCCGGTTCGCGACCGAAATGGTGGAACGGATCCGGGCCCTGGGGCCCACGCCCGTCAACGCGCGCCGCGGCGGAGGCCAGAAGGAGATCGAGCCATGATCATGGGTCAGCAGAAACCGATTCGGGCGATCCTGGATATGCTCGCCCCTTACGACAAGATCGTCCTGGCCGGATGCCACGGGTGCGTGACGGTCTGCCGGGCCGGAGGCCAGAAGGAAGTGGAGATCCTGGGCTCTGCGATCCGTCTGGCCCGCGAAGCCGAGGGCAGGCCCATCGAGATTCGGGAAGTCACGCTCGAGCGCCAGTGCGATCCGGAGTACGTGGAGACCATGCGGCCGTATCTGCAGGACTATCAGGCCGTTCTGTCCATCGCCTGCGGAGCGGGCGTGCAGTTCGTGGCCGAAAAATACCAGACCACGCCAGTCCTGCCGGGCCTGGACACGACCTTCATCGGCGTCACCGAGAAACAGGGCGTATGGGCCGAGCGCTGCCAGGCGTGCGGAGATTGCGTGCTCCATCTCACGGGCGGGATCTGTCCGGTCGCCCGTTGTTCCAAGAGCCTGTTCAACGGACCTTGCGGAGGCACCACGGCCGAAGGCCGGTGCGAAGTAAGCAAGGACATCCCCTGCGGGTGGATGCTCATCATCGAGAGGCTCCGCAATCTCAACATGCTCGACAACTACCGCAAGATCCTTCCCATGAAGGGGTGGAGGACCAGCCGGGACGGAGGCCCGCGCAGAATCGTGAGGGAGGACCTGACACAATGAAGAGCGCAAGCCGGCTCGAACGCGTCCTGACCGAAGGCCATTTCGCCGTGACCACCGAGTGCGGGCCGCCCCGGGGAGCGGATCCAGGAGTGATCCGCAAGAAAGGGGAGCTGCTCAAAGGATTCGTGGACGCCATCAACGTGACGGACAACCAGACATCGGTGGTCCGCATGTCCTCGATCGCCTCCTGCGTGATTCTGAAGGAGATGGGCTTCGATCCCATCGTCCAGATGGTCACCCGGGATCGAAACCGAATCGCCCTGCAGAGCGACATCCTGGGCGCGGCGGCCCTGGGCATGAACAATCTGCTGTGCCTGTCCGGGGACCACCAGACCTTTGGGGACGATCCCGAGGCGAAGAACGTGTTCGACCTGGACTCGATTCAGCTGATCCAACTTGTCAAGAGGATGCGGGACGAAGGGGTTTTCCCCTCTGGCAAGAAGATCGAGGGGCCCCCGAAATTCTTCATCGGAGCCGCCTCGAACCCGTTTGCCGAGCCCTTCGAGATCCGGCCCCTCAGGCTGGCCAAAAAAGTCGAGGCTGGGGTGGACTTCATCCAGACCCAGTGCATTTACAACCTCGACCGGTTCGAGAAATTCATGGACGAGGTGCGCAAGCTCGGCCTCCACAAGGAGGTCAAGATCTTGGCCGGGGTCACCCCGCTCAAGTCCGCCGGCATGGCCAAGTTCATGAAAAAGAACGTGGCAGGCATGGACGTCCCGGACGCGGTGGTCAAACGGATAGCCGACGCGCCCAAGGAGCAGCAGCCTGAAGTGGGCATCCAGCTCTGCGTGGAGTCCATCGCTAGGCTCAGGCAGATCGAGGGGATCGCGGGCGTGCACATCATGGCGATCGAGTGGGAGCAGAAAGTGCCTGAGATCGTGGAAAGAGCGGGCTTGCTTCCCCGGCCCCAGGTCTAGAGGAACCATCCGGCGGCCCCGGCTTCCAAGTCTTTGCCTACGGATCGAGGCGCCCTCCATGGGATCTGCCGATCAGAACGACTACTACCGCAAGGCCCTGGATTCGCTGGGCCGGGCCGTGTTCGTCGTGGCGCCCGATTTCCGGATCCTGGCTGCCAACCGGACCGCCAGGGCCCGCAGAGGAGCACCGGAGGGCCGCTCCTGCTACGAAATCTTCCACGGGCGCCTGGAACCCTGCTTGGAATGCCCGGTGGCCGAAGTGCTTCAAACGGGCAGGCAGGTCGTGCGGAAAATGAGGGGCCCCTTGCGCGAAGAGGCCGAAGGCCTGTGCCTGCAGGCCACGCCGATTCTCGGCGAGAGGGGCGAGGTCGAGGCCGTGACGGTCCTTGATGTGGACCTGGCGGCCCTGGGCAGCTTGGAGAACGAACTCCAGCGGTCGAACGCCTTTCTGCGCAACCTCATCATGAGCTCGGTCGATGCCGTGATCGCGGCGGACATGAAGGGCAAGATCCTCATTTTCAACGAGGCCGCGGCCGCCATCAGCGGCTACAGCATCGAGGAGGCGCTTTCGAGCCTGAACATCCGCCAGTTCTATCCCGGGGACATGGCCCGGGAGGTGATGCGGAAGCTCCGCAGCGACGACTACGGCGGCAAGGGGAAGCTCAAGTCCTACCAGGTGGACTGCCTTCGCAAGGACGGCACCCTGGTTCCGATCAGCCTGTCGGCAGCCATCGTGTACGAGGGCGGCCGGGAAGTCGCCTCGGTGGGGTTTTTTCACGACCTCAGGGAAAAGATCGAGATGGAGCGCAGGCTCCAGAAGACGCAGATCCAGCTCCTGCAGGCGGAAAAAATGGCTTCCTTGGGCAAGCTCGCCGCCGGCGTGGCCCACCAGCTCAACAACCCCTTGGGCGGCATCACCCTTTACGCCCAGCTTATGCTCGAGGAGTATGCCCTGGACGAGGCGGCCGAGAGCGATCTCAGGCGGATCCTGGACGACGCGGAACGGTGCCGGAACACGATCCGGGAGCTCTTGGAGTTCGCCCGTCAGACCCGGCAGGAGATCCGCCTGAACGACTTGAACCACGCCCTGTCCCAGACGCTGTTTCTGCTGGAGAACCAGTCCCTGTTCCATAACATAGAAATCGTCAAGGAACTCGACCCTTCGCTGCCGAAGGTTCCATCGGACGTTCAGCAGCTCAACCATGTTTTCATGAACATCATCCTGAACGCCGCCGAGGCCATGGAAGGGCACGGACAACTGCGCGTCAAGACTTCTCGCTCCGAAGACGGCCGCTTCGCCGTCATTCAGATCTCCGACACGGGGCCCGGGATTCCGGAAGACGTGCTGCCCCACATTTTCGAGCCTTTCTTCACCACGAAGGAAGAGGGGAAGGGGACCGGCCTCGGGCTGAGTCTCGTTTATGGGATCATTGAGAACCACGAGGGAAAGATCCAGGTGTCCAGCGAGCCCGGCAAGGGCGCGACTTTCTCGATCTATCTGCCTTTGGCGGCGCGCGCAGAAAAGGAGTAGGCCGTGTACCCGGATGTGCAGAGCTTGCCCGTTCTGGTGGTGGACGACGAGCGGGATATCCGCGACGGGTGCGAAAGGATTCTCGTGCGCAAAGGCCTGGAAGTCACCAAGGCCCAGAACGGCCAGGAAGCCCTGGCGTGCATGGAGCGAGGGCCTTTCGGGATCGTGCTGCTCGATCTCAAGATGCCCGGCATGGACGGACTGGAAGTGCTGCGCCGGATCCAGGAGAAGTACCCGGAGACTCTGGTCATCGTGATCACGGGCTATGCGACCATTGAGACCGCCATCGAGGCCATGAAGCGAGGGGCCTACGATTTTCTCCCCAAGCCCTTCAAGCCCGATCAGCTCCGGATCATCCTCGACCGGGCCATGGAACGGATCCGGCTGACCGAAGAGGCCCGGCGCCTCGAGCGGGAACGCCAGAGAACCTTGCACGATCTGGCCATGGAAAAAAGCCGGACCCAGACGATCCTCCAGGCTCTTCCGGACGGAGTCCTGGTGAGCACGCCCGATGGCCGGGTGGCCCTTCTCAACCCGGCTTTGGCGCGGATGCTGGGCCTGCCGGCCGACACGGCCCTTGGCAGGCCTGTGGAGGAGTATGTCGCGGACGCGGGCTTTTCGGAATTCGTCCGCAGGACCTCCAAGGGTGAGGTCCGGCCCGACCAGACCGAGCTTACGTACGATTTCAGCCCCAGGGAGCGCCGCTATCTGAGAGCCCATTCCACCCCGGTGCTGGGCGAGGGTGGCGAGTGTCTTGGCGCCGTTACGCTCGTTTACGACATCACGGAGCTGCGGATGCTCGACATGCTCAAGAGCGAATTCGTGGCCCAAGTCTCCCATGAGCTCCGCTCTCCCCTTTCCACGATCCACCAGCAGCTTGCCACGGTGCTCAACGACCTTGTGGGGGACGTTCCGCCCGAGCAGAGGCATATTTTGGCCCGAGCCAAGGAGAAGACCCAGGGCCTCATTTCGTTCATCGGGGATTTGCTCGATCTGTCCCGCATCGAGTCCGGAGTGGTTCTTCAGGAACGAAGACCGGTGGACGTGGCGGCCGTTCTGCGCGGCGTGGTGGATTTCATGGGGGCCCGAGCGCGTGCCAAGGGCCAGACCCTTTCCCTCGATCTGCCGGAAGGCGGCCTGCCCAAGGTGAACGCGGATCCCCAGGCCATCGAGATCGTCTTCGGCAACCTCGTGTCCAACGCCTTGAATTACACGCCAGAGGGAGGAAGGATCGAAGTGGAGGGCTGCGCGGCGGACGGACAGGTCCGTGTTGCGGTGCGGGACAACGGATTCGGAATCGAGAAACGTCACCTCGATCGGATTTTCGAGAAATTTTACCGTGTCAAGGACGACAGGACCCGCTTTATCACGGGCACAGGCCTCGGACTTCCGATCGTAAAGGGGATTCTCGACGCCCTGGGCGGAAAGATCGAGGTCGAAAGCGAGCCCGGCGTGGGCAGCACTTTTACCGTGTACTTGCCGGCCCTCGACTCATAAGAAGTGTGCCGGACGCGACGGAGCGCGTCCCTCCATGGGTTCCCCCAAAGGCGGACGCGACGGAGCGCGTCCCTCCAGAATGGAGGGCCACGGTCCCTCGTGGCCGCAGGCGAATTGGGCGTCCCGATGGAGGGCCATGCTCTGTCATGGCCGCGAAACGAAGGCGGACGCGACGGAGCGCGTCCCTCCATGGGTTCCCCCAAAGGCGGACGCGACGGAGTGCGTCCCTCCAGAATGGAGGGCCACGGTCCCTCGTGGCCGCAAAACTGTTCAGGTCTGCACGAGCCGCTTGACGCTTTCGACGATTTCCTCGGCGGAGGCGGGCTTGGGAAGGTAATCGTCCGCTTCGGTGCTCATCCCGTCATAGTGAGAATAGCGGGTACTCGAAACATGGCTGCTCACCGCGGTGAGCAGAACGATCGGGATGTTCTTGAACTGGTCGCTCTGTTTGAGTTCCTGGCAGACCGCGTAACCGTCCTTTTCCGGCATCATCACGTCCAGAACGATGGCGTCCGGTGGGCTCTGGCGGACCTTGTTTAAACCCTCGACACCGTCGTAGGCCACATCCACCTCAAAGCCCTCCTTCTCCAGATATTTCCGCACGATGGCCACGAAGTCGGGCTCGTCATCCACCACGAGAATCTTCTTTTTCCCTGCCATCCTTGAACCCTCCTGACACGGTCCTGTTTCCTTATGGGGTCCTTGTCCGCCGGCAGCGCCCGCAAAGGCGTTAACAAGTTAACAGAGCGACGAAAAGGAAGTCAACCTTCCCTGGAGGGACGCGCACGGTCACGTCAAAGTTTGGGGTGAGATGGGTGAGAGGGGGGCGAGGGGTGTGAGAGGAGGGCAAGGTTTAGCAAGTGGGGGGTAGCGTAGGAAGGAGCGTTTTGGGGTTGGG
>Ga0315298_1000256_pt1 | contig 108054 bp, 92 predicted proteins | sample WHS_1_MG_FD_203077 | JGI IMG/M metagenome (GOLD analysis project Ga0315298, IMG submission 203077) | Extremophilic microbial mat communities from Washburn Hot Springs, YNP, Wyoming, USA - WHS_1_MG | ecosystem: Environmental > Aquatic > Thermal springs > Hot (42-90C) | place: USA: Wyoming...
TCGCGAGTTGTAATCCTCTATGCATTTTCTTGCTGATGGATAATCTGTGGTGCCAAGGATTTTTTGAGCGGACCTATGTCCTTGTTATTCCACAACTTTATTTTTACAACTGTTAAAGATCAGTTAAGGTGATGGGTTAAGAAGGGGAGAGGTCATTTATTTAAAGCTCTCCTTAATAATTGGATAAATGAAGGATTTAAAGACGTTGCTCGAGGGAAAGTTGTAGAATAGATGAGCTGATCTTTTATCTATTTGCTTTGTTTGATTAATCTCTGTTGGGCAAACATTTCGTCAAGGTCTCTCTTCAAAAACCGCCAATGCTTCCCAACTTTTATGGCTGGAACTTTCCCGTCTTGAGCCAGTTTATAGACAGTAGAAACGGGAATTTTTAAATAATCAGAAACCTCTTTGATGTTTAAAATTTCATGATTAGACATATTTTTCACTTCTTTGTAGATTATTTTTAATGCTTTTTTATTTTGTTCATAATTTCTATCGGTAGAGGGAAAACAAAACTTTAAATTTTTTTTCAGCCTTAGATTCTACTTAGAGCAAACTTAATCTCCTGGCGGACCTTTTCATTGGGTTCAAATTTTTCTCTGTTTTCTAAGGCACTCTTGGCCTGCCTTCCTCCTATTTTACCTAAAGCCCAGGCTACATGCATACGTACCAAGGGTTCGGGATTCTCTAAAACCGCCAGCAAATGAGGAATAGCTTCTGGATTCTTCTCGTTCCCTAAAGCGACCGCGGCATTTCTTTGCCAAAGGTAGCTTTTATCCTGCCGGATGTAATAAAGCAAAGGCCAAACCTTTTGCTGAAAATGTTCTGGCGACATAGTTAGTAAAGTAATTAAATCGAAATCTTTAGCTCTTTTCATAAGCTTTTCGTCTAAAGGCTTATTTTTTTCCAACCACTTTTTATTGCGCGGGCAGACCTCCTGACATATATCGCATCCATAAACCCAGGTACCCATCTTCTCTCTGATCTCTAAGGGGATTTCCCCATCATTGAAGTAGGTATGGTAGGCAATGCATTGGCGCGGATCCATCTTCAAAGGGGCATATAAAGCTCCCGTGGGGCAAGCTTGGAAGCATAGCTGGCAATTCTCTGGACAATTTACCCTCAGCGTGGGTTCATCGTATTTTAATTCTCGGTCCACGAGATAAGGTTCATTAACAATCCAAGAACTCTTCCCCGCAACTTCATTGGCAAAAGCAAAACAATTCTTCCCAAAATTGGTTATGCCGGCCCTTGCTCCGGCTAAACGCGCTGGCGCCGGTCCATAAATAGTTTTCAGGCCTAAGCTTTGTAAAAATTTCTTGAACTCTTTCCGCCGCTGCCTATGAGCTGATTCCTCAGGGCAAAAAAGACCTTTCAGATAACAACGCCCAATTTTGCCTTTTAAAGACTGGGGTATTTCTTCTTCTAAATAGCTATCCGTAACCACGATTATAGACTTTACTTGAGGAAGAAAATTAGCTGGATCAATAAATTTAGTCAAATCTAAATCTCTAACCGAGGTTTTTTGGCTTAGCGTATTTCCCCAGGCATACATCTCCCCTCGTTCGTTAAGTTCCGTAGCGTAAAGATAAAAAGGTTCGGCCGAGGTTACGCCTACCGCCGCAAAACCCAATTCTAAAGCTTTCTCTTTTATAAGGGCTGTTTGGTCCATTAAATTTTTCTCCCTCAGGGTTGTAAGAGGTATTTTTGCTTCTCTTTGGGCACGTACCATTTGGGCATATTGTGGCCAATTCCCGCTGGCGCCGGCTCAATTCCTTGAAAGCGGGCATGAATAATGGGCAAAGCATAGGGGACGAATAAGAAAGTATAGGGTTGGTCTTCAGCCAAGATCTCTTGAATCCGGTCATAACAGGTTTTACGGACTTGCCAATCAAAAGTATACCGCCCTTTCTCTAAGAGTTCATCGACCTCTTTATTCTGGTAAGAAATGAAATTCAGCTCTTTTTCGCCCGTTTTGCTGGAATGCCAAATATCATAGAGATCTGGATCTTGTCCCATAGTCCAGCCTAAAATTACTGCTTCAAAATTCTTTTTATCGATAAAGTCATTTATAAAAGCTGCCCATTCTAAGGTTCTAATTTTTACTTTGATGCCGATTGCGCCCAACCGGCGCTGGATGATCTCTGCGCATTTGGCCCTTGTTTCATTCCCTTGATTAGTTAAGATGGTGAATTCAAAAGGCCGGCCATCCTTTACTAACGGCCCATTTCCCCCGGCGCTTTTCCAGCCCGCTTCTTTAAGCAGACTTTTTGCTTTCTCTGGATCGTAAGGATATTTTTTGACTCGCGCATTATACCAGGGCGTGTCGGGTTTATACGGACCTGTTGCCTCCAACCCTAAACCCAAAAGAGCCCCTTCAATAATTTCTTTTTTATCAATGGCATAGCTAATGGCTTGGCGAACTCGGCGGTCTTGAAAACGGGGGTCCTTTAAATTGTATCCCAAATAAGTATAAGCAAAGGCTAAATATTTATATTTGCGAAAATCCCGGCGCATCCGGTAAGTATCAGTTTGGCGCTGATATTGTATAGGCGTTAATCCCATAAAATCGATATTCCCCGCCATAAGTTCTAAGAACATAGTTGCTGGGTCAGGAATAATGCGATAAATAAAACCATCAATATAGGGACGCCCTTCAAAGTAATTGGGGTTAGCAGTAAGGACAATTTTTTCCCCTGTTTTCCATTCTTTGAAACAATAAGGACCCGTACCTATTGGTCTCCGACTAAAAGTGGTCATATTGATATCTTGCCCGGCTAAAATATGTTTGGGAAGAACTACGAGATATCCCCAACTATCTAAACCAGGCGCAAAAGGACGTTTGTATCTTACGCGAAAAGTATAGGGGTCTATGACCTCCGCTTTTTCTACTTCTCGGAAATCTCCGGAGTACGCCGTGCGTGTATGGGGGTGGATAATAGTTTCAAAACCAAACTTTACATCGTCAGCCGTGAACTCCTGGCCATCATGCCATTTTACTCCTCGGCGCAATTTAAAAGTAATGGTTAAGCCATCGGCCGAAATCTGCCAAGATTCGGCTAAGTCTCCAACTAAATTAAGGTTCTTGTCATATTTTACTAACCCATTAAAAATCTTCGAGGCAATCTCGTGCGAAGCACTATCTGAAGCTAACATAGGAATAAGATTGGAGGCATCTCCAATTGATCCTTGGATGAGCAAATCACCATAAGCTGGCTTTGGCGGCTCCTCACCAGAATCAGTTTTAGACCCAGAGCGGTCCTGAGAATTAGGAGTACAGCCAATTATTAAGCTCCAGTAAACAAGGAAAAAGAAGCAAAGGTTTTTCAGTAAAGACTTCATTTTTATCCTTCTTTGCCTCTGTCCAACCATTTAATATCTGCCAAAACAACAGAAGCCTCTATTTGTCTTTGCGGTACATGCCAATATTTTCGGAGCAGCCCTTCTTTTTCTTCTTCTTTAACAAGAAAAAAACCATGCTTTTCATAAAATTTGATAGCCCAAGTAGCTGCCGCCCACGTACCGACCAATAAAGGACGAGCAGTCTTATTTTTAAGAAAAATAAGAAGTCTCCCCCCTACCCCTTTATTTTGCCTCTTTGGCTGCACATAGGCATGACGAATTAAAGCTACATCCTGCACTTCCTGAAGACCCATTATGCCGATGAGCTTCCTATCCTCTTCATAGCCCCAAAAATTTACGCCGGCCTTTATTTCGTGGGCCAGTTCTTCTTTAGACATATATGGGTCTTGCCAGCAATCTTCAGGAATTACCCCTTTATAAGCTTGGGCAGCAGCATTAATAATCTCCCACATCGCTTCGAAATCTTCTGGTTGAACAGGACGAATCATTTTCTTATTTTCCGCTAATTGTTAAACAAATTTAAAAATATCATAAATTTTCGTATCATAAAAGGTATAGTCTATTTAAAAATTTCTATTAATTCTCAAAAGGGGGGCCTACTAAACACTTTTTTTCCGTCCATCCTGTTAAACCTCCAAATAGACGAAAAAATATGCTTGGCCAAGTCCTAAATAATTACGTTGAGCAATAAAATTAACGCGGAGCGCCCGGCAAAAAGTATTAATTTACATAAAAGGAAAAATTTGAAAAAATATAATTAATAAATTTAAAATGGAAAGGCCAAAAATGAAATTTAATATCGAAGAAATGAAGCCCGCAGACTGGCCCAGGGTTCGCCAAATTTATCTGGAAGGGATAAACACTGGCCATGCTACTTTTGAGGCTGAGGTTCCGGAGTGGAATGAATGGGACGCCTGTCACCTAAAAGATCCGCGCTTAGTAGCCATAGTAAACCACAAGGTAGCCGGATGGGCCGCTTTAAGACCTGTCTCTACCCGGAAAGTTTATGCGGGAGTGGCCGAGGTAAGTATTTACATAGGGGAAGATTATCGCGGGCAGGGAATCGGCTCTGCTCTTTTAAATGCTCTTATTGGGGCTTCTGAAAAATATGGGATTTGGACCTTACAAGCGGGCATCTTCCCCGAAAATCAAGCCAGTATAAATCTGCACCTGCAGCATGGGTTTCAAATCCTGGGGCGTAGAAAAAAAATAGGAAAGATGACTTTTGGAGAACTCTCCGGAGTTTGGCGGGATGTTATTCTCATGGAAAGACGAAGTAAGTTAATCGGCATCGATTAAAAAAAATTATAAGGAGGAAATGATGGAAAAAATTAAGCCTACTCGCGAAGAAGCTTTGCGGCTCTTGCATGAATACAATAGCAGTGAAAGCTTAAGAAAGCACGCTTACGCTGTGGAAGGAGTAATGCGTTATATAGCGCGGAAGCGGGGAGAGGATGAAGAGAAATGGGGCATCATTGGCTTAATCCATGATTTAGATTATGAAAAGTTTCCTGACCAACACTGTCAAAAAACCGGAGAAATATTAAGAGAACATAATTGGCCAGAGGAATACGTAAGAGCGGCGGTCTCCCATGGCTGGGGGATTTGTTCCGCAGTAGAACCTGTCTCTGATCTGGAAAAATTTCTGTACGCCATAGATGAGCTCACTGGTTTAGTGGTGACTACGGCTCTAGTGCGTCCTTCTAAAAGCGTGCACGATGTGACCGTAAAGTCAGTTAAAAATAAATGGAAAGACAAAAGATTTGCTGCCGGTGTAGATCGGGCCATTATTGAAAAAGGCGCGGCCATGTTAAATTTGTCCGTAGAGGAACTTATTGAGGACACTATTCGCGGGATGCAAGAAGTAGCCCAAGCTATTGGTCTGGCCGGAGCCTGACCGTCGATCAGTTTTTATATTCCAGCTTAATTCAGGCGGGAGGGAGAGAGGCTCTCCCCTCCCGCCTTTTTCCTGCTGGCGAGAAATATTAAAATTGTTAGACGGTCAGGGCAAGAGCGACTTGACAAAGAGGAAAGAATGATTATTTTTAATGCAGAAGTTGTCAGGGCTAATCAATAATAATGAGGAAAGGAGGTAGGGAATATGGCCGGCAAACTCGCTCCTTGGAGACCATTTAGAGAATTATCCCCCTTTAGAGAATTTGAAAGAATGCGCCGAGAGATGGATCGCATTTGGGATGCCTTCTTTGAGGGGGGGCTGCGCAAAAGGACCGAAGAAGAATTAGAATGGTACCCATTCTTCGATGTCTCGGAGACTAAGAATGATATCATCGTCAAAGCAGAGGTCCCCGGAATCGATCCCAAAGATATCGACATCTCTCTGGCTAATGGAGTCCTCACTATAAAGGGGGAAAAGAAACAAGAGAAGGAAGAAAAGGACGAAAACTACCACCTGATCGAAAGAAGCTACGGAACCTTTACGCGCTCTATCCAACTCCCCAAAGAAGTGCAAGAAGAGAATATCAAAGCCTCTTATAAGAACGGAGTGTTGAAGATCACCCTCCCCAAATCTGAAGAGGCCAAGAAGAAAGAAATAAAGATTCAGGTGGAGTAAGTAGTCCGTCGACAATTACCCTGCAGGCGTCCTTAGGGACGCCTTTTTTATTCCTATAGAAATTTAGCCTAAATTTATTTACCGAGCTGACTAAATTTAATGTATGATGAGATCATGAGGGTTAAGTTTAAATATTTTATCTTCCTTATCTTCCTTACCTTACCTGCTTGCCTCACCTGGTTCATAGAACGGCCTTCTTTCTCTTTGCAAGAAATTGAACTGCACAGCATATCCTGGCCGAAATTAGATTTAATTTTAACCTGGGAGGTGCGCAATCCCAATAATTTTGATTTAAAACTTCGGGGGATGGAATACGCGATTTATTTTCAAGAACAAAAAGTAGGGCAAGGACACTTACCCAAAGAAATTTTAATTAGCAAATCCTCATCTACTAACGTTTCCCTTCCCCTCCGGGTGGAAATAAAGAACCTCTCCGACCCTTTACGTTTTATCCTCACCGGACGGGAAATTTCCTACAAAATTGAGGGCATAGCAATTTTAAAGACCGCTTTGGGGAATACCACTATTCCTTTTTCTAAAGCTGGAGAAGTCAAAATTAGGAAATGATCAAGGGGAACGGCCAACCTAAAAAAGGGCTTCCACAAATTCCCGAGCATTGAATTCCCGTAGATCATCCAATTTTTCCCCAATACCAATATAACGTAGGGGAATTTTAAATTCAGCGGAGATAGCGATGAGAATTCCGCCCTTGGCCGTACCATCTAATTTGGTCAAGGCAATGCCTGTTACTCCAATAGCTTCATTAAACATCTTGGCCTGATTTAGGGAATTCTGTCCGGTGGTAGCATCTAAAACTAAAAGAACTTCATGGGGCGCTCCCGGAATTTGGCGACTAATAACTCTCTTCACTTTCTTCAGCTCTTCCATAAGATTTACTTTAGTATGCAAACGGCCGGCAGTATCTATGATGACTACGTCTACGTGCCGCGTTTGGGCTGCTTGGAGAGCATCAAACACTACCGCCGAGGGATCAGAACCACTCTTTTGCTTAATCACCTCACACCCTACCCGCTGTCCCCAGATCTCCAGTTGTTCAATGGCAGCTGCTCGAAACGTATCCGCCGCCACCAAAAGGACAGACTTCCCTTGACTCTTAAACTTTTGCGCCATCTTGCCAATAGTTGTCGTCTTGCCTGTACCATTAACGCCAATAACCATGATCACGAAGGGCGAGGCTTGGGAAATATCTAAAGGCTTTTCCTGCTGGCTAAGGATTTGTCCCATCTGTTCTTTTAAATTTTTCTTTAAAAGATCGGCGTCTTCCAATTCTTTCCGTTGAACTTTCACCGTTACATTGCGTAAAAGTTCTTGAGTGGTCTTTACTCCGAGATCACTAGTTATCAAGACCTCTTCTAACTCCGCCAGCAGAGCGTCGTCAATCTTTCTTTTGCCCGCGATTAATTGATCAATACGCTCAACCAACCCCTGCCTAGTTTTAAAAAGACCTTCTTTTAATCGTTGAAAAAATCCCTTTTTCTCTTCGGCCATTATAAATTCCCTATACGGAGATAGTTTTTTAAAACTTCAGTTCAGTTTCACCGAAACAAGCTTAGAAACACCTGCTTCTTCCATAGTAACACCATAAAGGGTATCAGCCAACTCCATCGTCCGCTTGTTATGGGTTACCAAAATGATCTGAAATTGCGAAGCCAGATCTTTGATCAATTTATTAAACCGCCCAATATTAGCATCGTCTAAAGGCGAATCAACTTCATCCAGTAGACAAAAGGGGCTGGGATTGATCAAAAAGAGGGCGAAGATCAAGGCGATAGCTGTTAAAGCTTTTTCTCCCCCGGAGAGAAGGGAAATACTTTGCAATCTCTTTCCCGGCGGCTGGGCAATTATCTCAACTCCGGTCTCTAATAAATTAGTTTCGTCCACTAAAACCAACTCTGCTCGACCACCACGGAAGAGGGTCGTAAAAATTTCTTTAAACTTCTCGTTTACTTTTTGAAAAGTCTCCGCAAATCTTTGCCGTGAGGTACGGTTTATCTTTTTTATTGCTTGATTTAAAGATTCCAAGGAATGCTTTAAATCGGCTTCTTGCTCTGTAAGAAAATCTAAGCGCGCCTTACTTTCCCCAAATTCCTGAATCGCTAATAGATTTACCTCGCCCATGGCCTCCATTAGCGATTTTAGTTCCTGCATCCGCGTTTCTATATGCGGCGCAAAATAATCTTCTCCTTCCGCTAAGGGTGGAAGCGAATTTAAATCCACCTTAAACTTCTCCTCGGCCGTCAAAAGAAGATGTTTTATTTGCAAATCAATTTCCATGAGCTGCATGGACAGATCATTCTTTTTATCCCGGAGAGTTTGCAGTTCCTGCCTTTTTTCTTTCCACCGGTTTTCCTCTTCTCCGAGTCTTTCCTTGGCGGAGGTCAAATCTTCTTGCCGCTTTTCAACCAAAGCGCGGATTTTTTGCAGATTACTTAAAGTATCTCGCCCTGCCGCTTCAGCTCTTTTTCTCCTTTCCCGGGCTGCTTCCTGTTTGCTCAGACATTCAGCAATCTCATCTTTTTTACCTTGCAGAAGGCTGTGGATCTCCTGCCGGGTATTCTTAAGGCGCCCTAAGTTTTGGTCTAAGTTATGTTTCTTTTCTTGTTGGGCCACTAAGGCTACCTTCGCCCCCGTAACTTCGTTATTTACCTGCTCAATCTCTGCTCTTAAAATCTGCCACTCATGTTCCACTTTTCTTATCTCTTCTTCTTTATCTTTTTTTCTAATTTCGCCTTCCCTTAACTCTCTTTCCGTTGCCCTCATCTCTTCTTGATAATTTTCTATCTCCTCGGCCAGTTGTTTTTCTTCTAATTGGAGGACCTCAATTTCTTGCCGGAGGCGCGCCTTCTCTATTTGATATTGATCCAACTCCTTGCTTTGCTTAACCATCTCTAATTCTTGTTGATGGAGGAGACGCTCAATTTCTCCTAAAGCCTCTTGCTCATCTTTGGCTTTCTTCTTCAAATCCTCCAAATCTTTTTCCAGCTGGTCGATTTCTTGAGTCAAACTCTCGGTACTACGCGTTAATTCCCGTATCTCCCTTTTGCGATGGAAAGTACCCGTCTGCTTCTGCTCTTTTGGTCCACCAGTAATTATCCCGGAAGGGTAAAGGATCTCTCCTTCGTAAGTCACTAAAATTTTCCATAAGGAGTCGCGATTCCAGAGCTCCAAAGCCTTAGCTAAATTAGGCACCACCCAAATATCTTCTAAGAGATAACGAATTAAGGGAGCAAACTCCTCTTTTACCCGCACTAAGTCAAGGATAGGAATTATCCCTTCCTCCGGGAGGACGGTCGGAGAAGGATAGGGTTTAGGCTTGAGTTGGAGAGGAATAAATGTGCACCTTCCCGAATTGTTATTCTTTAAGTATTCGATCGCTTTCAGACTTTCCTGATGGTTGGCCACAATAAAATTTTGGAGACGTTCATTGAGCACCACCTCCACTAAATTCTCATACCGAGGTTCTGTCTCAATAATATCTTCCACCAGACCTAAGATACCGTTGGAAATGAATTTTTCAGCTTGCTTTTTCAATAAGATAGCCCGAACGCCTTCTTGGTATCCTTCAAAATTCCTTTGTAACTCTATAAGAGAATGCAAGCGCGAACTCTCGCGGTGAAGTCTTTCTTTTTTCCCGGCCAAATACTGTTGCCTTTCCCTTAAAACCTCTTGCCCATGATTGATCTCCAAAATTTTTTGATTTCTTAACTCTTCTAATTGGAGGCGGCGATTTTTCTGGTCGGATAAATCTTGAGATATTTGGGCTAAAAGACTCTCCATCTCTACGAGTTTCCTCTGGGCCTCTTCTTGTTGGCGAATGGTCTTCTGGTGTCGCCAAGATGCTTCTTCTCTTCTTTTTTCCAATTCTAAAAGGTGGTTTTTAAAATGGGCCAATTGGGTGAGAAGCTCGATTAAGCTATTTTTCGTTACTTGAATTTTCTTTTCCAGTTCGCTGTATTTAATTTTCTTTTCTTGCAGAATCGCTTCTCGCTCTCTTAAAAATTCAGCAGAAATGGCCATCTTTTCTGCCAAACTGCGGCTCTCTGCTTCTAAAGTTTCCACTTCTTGAGCGCTCTCTTCCTGTTGCTGCTGGAGTTTATTTATCTCCTCTTGAGCTCTGGCTGCTTGCTTTTGCAAATTTTCTTCTTCTTGCCAAGCCAATTCAATCGTAGTTTCCCAATCTTTTAATGCCTTTTCATTAGCCATTAAATCTCTTTGTTGGGCAGCTATTTCTTGTTCTGCTTCCAGGAGACTAAGCTTAATTTTTTCCAGAGTTGCTTCCTGGACGGTTATTTCGGCATTAATCTTAGATTCCTCATCTTGATTTCTTTCCAGGATTAATTGCGCCTCTTGGCGTTGCCCATGCCAAGACAGGTATTTTTGGCGCAATTGCCCCAACTCCAAAGAGCGCAATTCTTCTCTGTATTCTTTATAACGCTCAGCTTTTTTAGCCTGCCGGTTCAAAGAATTTAGTTGGCGCCTGATTTCTCCAATCACATCTTGCAGACGGAGGAGATTTTGCTGGGTGGCTTCCATCTTCCGCAGAGCCGCATTTTTTCGGTCTTTATATTTAGTGATCCCTGCAGCTTCTTCAATGAGGATCCGGCGTTCCTCGGGTTTGGCATTAATGACAAAATCTATTTTCCCCTGTTCCACTATGGAATAAGCCCGGTGCCCAATCCCGGTGCCCATAAATAAATCGATAATGTCTTTGAGGCGGCAGGGAACTTTATTTATATAATATTCACTCTCCCCCGAACGAAAAAGGCGGCGACTTACGGATATTTCTGTAAAACCCGGATAAGCAGGATGAGGGTGGCCATTCTCGGCCGAAAAAGTTAAAGTGACTTCGGCCATGCCCAAAGGCTTCTTACTTTCGCTCCCGTTAAAAATTACATCTTCCATGGACTTCCCCCGTAATTGTTTGGCGCTCTGCTCTCCCAAGGCCCAGCGGATAGCATCAACAACATTTGATTTGCCGCATCCATTAGGACCAACAATCGCGGTCACTCCTGGGGGGAAGTCAATCTCTATTTTATCTGAAAAGGATTTAAAACCCGCCACCTCTATCTTTTTTATGCGCATGGTCACCTCTCAAAAGACCATTAATTTCCGTTTGTTAGCCAAATGAGCTTTGACCCCTAATTAGTGCCCATTTTAACAACTTAGATAATTTTTGTAAAGATAAAAGTACAACTAAATGTATAATTACTTCTTTGAGCCACTATATGTTGTGGCAAGGAAATGGCTATGCGGGGAGATGTGGATGTGCTGGATTAATTCGTAGAAATACGAGAAAAGTCGCCAATTCTAAAAAAGAGCTGGGAAATATTTGCTAACAAAGCGAGTCTATTAGCTTTTATGGCTTCATTATCGGCCATAACTAATACGCTATCAAAAAATTCATCCACAGGTTGGCGAAGCATGGCCAGCTCTCTTAAGGCACTAGGATAATCTTTTTGGGAAATCTTTTCTTCAGCTTTGACTTTTCTTATTTGGTAAGCTTCAAACAAAGCCTGTTCGCGAGGGTGTTCAAATTTCTCCCGATCTACTTTTCCTGGCCCATAACCACTGGAAATATTAACCACTCTTTTAAAAGCAATGGCTAATGATTCGAAATCTGGAACTTTTTTAAATTCGTGCAAAGCCTGAGTCCTAGCTTGGAGATCGACCAAGTCATCAAAACCCGCAGCTAATGCTGCCTCCACAACATCGGGAGCTAATTCTTTCATTAAAAGAATATTCTGTACTCTTCCTTTGAAAAATTCTAGAACCTCGGCCTTAACTGTATGGGGGGGTTGTTCGATCTTTTCGGCTAATAAAATCAAGCATTGGTCTATGAGGGCGGATAGAGACAGTGGGTAATTTTTCTCTAAGATAATGTTAATTATTCCTATTGTTTGCCGCCGCAAGGCATAGGGGTCGGCAGTCCCCGTGGGTATTAAACCTACGCCGAAGCATCCCACAATGGTATCTAATTTATCAGCTATACTAAGGATCGCTCCCGCAGCGGATTTAGGTAAAGGCCCCCCGGCGGTTTGGGGCAAATAATGTTCATAAATGGCCAAAGCAACTTCTTCTTTTTCTCCAGCAAGTTTCGCGTAAATACCCCCCATAATTCCCTGGAGATGGGGAAACTCTCCGACCATACCCGTAATTAAATCTCCTTTGCATAACAAGGCTGCCCGGTGAATGATCTCTTTAAGACCAGGAGCAATCTGTTCCGCCAGGAAATCGGCTAAACGGCAAATGCGCATGACTTTCTCATAAGAAGTCCCCAATTTGGAATGATAAACTACCTTTTTCAAACCTTCTAAGCGCTGGGCTAAACTTATTTTTTGATCTTCTTCAAAAAAGAAGCGGGCATCAGCCAGGCGCGCCCGGAGAACGCGCTCATTACCCCGGACGACCACTGCTGGATCTTTGGGCTTTGTATTAGATACGGCGATAAAATAAGGAAGGAGATTCCCCTGCGCATCGACCACAGGAAAATATCTTTGATGGTCCTGCATAACACTTATCAAGACTTCTCGAGGCAAGGATAAGAATTCGGCAGCAAAGCCACCCCGAATGGCTACGGGGTATTCAACTAAGTAATTAACTGTCTCTAAAAGTTCTTCATCCCGGAGAAGGTTTCCCGAAACCTCACTGGCGGCTTTATTTGCTTCCGCTAGGATCATTTCTTTACGTTCTTCTGGGTTTACGATGACGAAAGAATTTTTAAGTTTACGCAAATAATCGCCAAGGTCTTTCACTTGGAATGACCCCGGAGCCATGAAGCGATGGCCCCGCGAAAGATTTCCTGAAGAAATATTCCCTATTTGGAAAGGAATGACTTGACCATCAAAAAGGGCTAAAATCCAATGGATGGGTCGGGCAAAGTAAATGTCCAAATCCATCCAACGCATAGACTTCGGAAAAGAAAGGGAAGAAATCAAGCGGGCCAGAATTGCGGGCAGAAGCATAAATGTTTCTGCTCCTTCTTCTACTTTACGCGCACACACATACTCTCCTTTTTCTTTTTTCACCACCTCCAAGTGTTCTACAGGTACGCCCTGTCCACGGGCAAAGCCCAAAGCTGCTTTGGTGGGTTGTCCTTTTTCGTCGAAGGCGATGTGCTTGGCCGGGCCGATGACTTCGATCATCCGTTTTTCTTGCGTAGTGGAGACACCAGTAGCTGCCAAAACTAAACGTCGGGGGGTAGCCAGCGCTTTAATTTCTTTGTAATTGATGCGATTATTCTTAAATTCCGCCGCCAAAATTGTTCTCATCTCTTCCACCGCTTTAGGCAAGTAGGAAGAGGGAATTTCTTCTGTGCCCACCTCGAATAAAAGTTCTGCCATAAATACTTCCTTAAATGCTCAAAATCTCTAAAAGTCTACATCCTAATTTTTACTTCAAAGACTATTTTTCTTTAAAAGAGGATAACCCATTGTTTCCCGTTGCTTTAAATAAGCCTCCGCTGTCAAACGAGCCAGATTGCGCACGCGCGCAATATAACTAGTCCGCTCTGTTACGCTAATTGCCCCTCGTGCTTCTAAGAGGTTAAAGGTGTGTGAACATTTTAGACAATAATCATAGGCAGGGAGAACCAGGTTTTTTTCAATCAGCCTCATGGCCTCTTTTTCATACTGGGCAAACAGATTGAAGAGCATGGGTACATCAGCCTCTTCGAAGTTATAAAAAGAGTATTCTACTTCACTGCGATGGTGAATGTCCCCATATTTTATGCCTTTAGTCCATTCCAGCTCAAACACATTGTCAATCCCTTGCAAATACATGGCAATTCTTTCAATGCCATAAGTTATTTCTACAGAGACCGGCTTCAGGTCTATACCCCCCGCCTGCTGAAAATAAGTAAATTGGGTAATCTCCATGCCATCAAGCCAAACTTCCCACCCTAATCCCCACGCACCCAATGTTGGCGATTCCCAATCATCTTCAACGAAGCGAATGTCATGTTCTAACGGCTCTAAACCAAAAGATTTGAGGCTATCTAAATAAATTTCCTGAATATCCAAAGGAGAGGGCTTGATAATAACTTGAAATTGATAATAATGCTGGAGGCGATTGGGATTTTCGCCGTAGCGGCCATCTGTGGGCCGGCGGGAAGGTTCTACATAGGCCGCTCTCCAAGGCTCGGGACCTAAAACTCTTAAGAAAGTCGCGGGATGGAATGTTCCCGCCCCTACTTCTAAGTCATATGGTTGATGGATGACGCAACCACGGTCTGCCCAAAATTTCTGTAAGGCCATTATTAGATCTTGAAAATTCATAATCGGAAAACCTTAAATTTCTTCTCTATAATTTAACGCCTGCGCAATGTTTCGATCACTTTCACCCCAGAGTTTACCGCGAGGCCGAGCCGCAACCAAACTATTGAATCCCCCTTATCCCTTTAGGTAAGGAGTTAAGGGAATTTGCTTATCCAGAAGCATCTCTGCCTCTGAGGTTCGGCGCGAAAAAAATCTCCCAGATCGAAGGAAAATTTTTAACATTTATTTTATTAGAAAGTCAAGTTTAATTTGGTCTGCCCTCCTCAGTTTGGTTATTTTTCGCCAGTAGGAAACAGGCGGGAAGCCGCCTAAAAAATCTCCAAAGGCTTAGGAAGCAGAAGATAAAGATAGCTGATCAAAAAACTTTTTTGATTTCAGTTCTTTCCCTAAATATTTTCCTAAAAATAAAGAAAGAACAACCGCACTTTCCCGCAAAGATTGAGCGGAAAAATTTAGGCGGTTAATCCTTTCTAAAGGAAGATTCTGAGCCAAAATAAGAGTTTTTATCGTACCCAACGAGACAGGTATGAGGTTGGGTAAATTTTGGCCGCAACGGAGACAAATTATGCCTCCTTCTTCTGGGCTGAAATATCCACCTTCTTTCGTCAAGTTTTTTCGACAGCGTAAACAACAGTCTAAAAAAGGCTGGTAACCTGAATGGGCCAGAAGACGCATTTCGAAAATACGGATTATTTCTTCCTGCAGCTTCCCCCTATTTATTATCTTCAGGCCAGCTAATAAAAGATAGAAGATCTGTTGGTTGGGTACTCTTTCCGCTGTCATTTCGTTTACTAATTCCAGAAAATAACTGGCCCACGCTAATTTGTGAATATTCTCGCGCAAGCCTTCAAAAGAAGAAATTAATTCCCCATGGCTCAAGCGGACTAACCCACCAGATTCTTTTTCAAAAAAAGAAAGCAAGATATAAGAACATATCTCCAGAATATTCCCAAAGCGCCGGCGCGATCTCTTGGCTCCTTTAGCGATACCCTTGATTTTTCCAAAATCCAGAGTATATAAAGTAACAATCTTATCTACCTCTCCATAAGGGAGAGAATGCATAACGATAGCCGGCGTTTTATAAATAGGCATAATTTTAATCCCTAAAAGGTATAATTTTATTATATCTTTATTTGTTAAAAGTTGGTGCAAAAAGAATTTTTATGAATCTTGCTGTTTATTTTCCTTTATTCATGATGGGTTTTACTTTTACCATAACCCAAGTGGTGGTGATCAGGGAATTGCTCATCGTCTTTACGGGCAATGAGCTTTCTATCGCCATCATCTTAGCCAACTGGCTCATTTTGGAAGCAGCAGGAAGTGTTTTAATAAGAAAAAAGGTGGCCAACTGGAAACAGCCCGCAAAAAAATATGCTTTTTTCCAGTTCCTGGTCGCTTTTCTCTTACCTTTGACCATCTTCGCTATACGCTCTCTCCGGGACTTTATGGGCTTGGCTTGGGGGGAGGGTGCTAATCTCTGGCAAATCTTTTTAGGGACTCTCCCCATCTTAGCTCCCTTAGGAATATGCGACGGCCTTCTTTTCGCCATTGGCTGTATGCTTTATGCGTCGTGGGCCGAGAAGGGAGCTGTGGCCATCGGAAAAGTCTATTTTTTAGAAGCCCTGGGAGCAGGAATGGGCGGTATTCTTTATACATTCCTGTTTATTCCTTTTCTTAACTCTTTCCAGGTAGCTTTTCTTTTGGGAGCGGCCAACTTGAGTTCCGGTCTCCTCCTATTCACGCATTTTCCTCAAGAAATGAGAAATAAAAAATTAATTTATCTTTGGCTGATATGCTTGTTTATTAACCTCTGGTTTATTTTCCCTAACCAGGGAGATCCTTGGGAGAAAATCTCTCAGCAGCGTTTATGGAAAGGGGTAAAGATAATCGACTCGCGCTGGTCCCCTTATGGAAATGTTTTAGTCGGCCAAAGAGAAGAACAGTTATCCTTTTTTGCTAATGGAATTCCGATTTGCAATATTCCTACTCCCAGTATTCCCTTCGTAGAAGAATTAATCCACTTTCCCCTACTTCTCTTGCCTGACCCCCAAAAGGTCTTAATCATCGGCGGCGGGTTCGGAGGAGCAATATACGAGATTTTAAAGCACCCCGTCAAAGAAATTCATTATGCTGAATTAGACCCCCTTATTATTCAATTATTAAAAGAATATTTAACTCCTCTAACTCAGCAAGAAATGGCCAACCCTAGGGTAAAGGTCCATAACTTAGATGGGCGTTTGTTTATTAAAAATACCGCGGAAAAATTTGATGCCCTCATTCTTAATTTACCGCCTCCTTATTCTTTAGAACTTAATCGTTTTTATACTGTAAATTTTTTCCGCGAAATTTTTCGAGTTTTAAAAAATGAAGGTTTGCTCGTCTTAGTAAGCCCTGGATCTGAGTCCTATTTAGGGCCAGAAAACAAGGAACTTAATCTCAACTTATGGTCTTCTTTGAGAGCTGTTTTTCCTGATACATACATCATCTTTGGAGACCCCAATTACTTATTAGCTTCTCCGGGGAGAATCTTAAAATCTTTAAAGGCCGACAATTTAATCAGCAGTAAAAGAGAACGTAAAGTGTCTACTAAATTTTTAACCGAGTTTCATATCCAGCAAAAACTCGCTGCCCCTCGCCAAGAATGGTTTAAAGCTGCTTTACTTTCCGGGGACCGGGTAAGGTTGAATCGAGATGATCTGCCTGCGGGCCTCTTTTACGGTCTTGCTTATTGGCATGCCCAATTTCACCCTTATATCCAGCCCTTCTGGAGGTTAGTGGGGAATATGCACCTGGGGCATTGCCTGATAATTTTGGGATTAATAATTTTCTTTATTTTTTTGTTGGAAAAAAGAATAAAAAAAGAGGTCCAAAAAGGGTGCCTAATTTGGGTAGTAACTACCACGGGATTTTTGGGAACGGCCATGAGTATTTTGTTAATTTTTTCATTTCAAACCATATATGGATATGCTCACCACTGGATTGGCCTTTTAGTCGCCGCTTTTATGGTTGGATTAGCCCTGGGAAGTTTCGCCATGGTGCGCTTTTTAAAAGAACATCATTTTTCTAAACGCCAACTTATCAAGGTGGAAATTTTTATTTTGCTTTTTCTGATTACCGTCCTCGCTTCCTTATTCTTTATCTATGCCCAAACTTTAGGAATAAATGTTCTTAAATTTATCAAAGTAGTTTACTTCCTTTTTAGCCTAATTTCAGGTTTTAGCGTAGGCCTTGAGTTCTCTTTAGTTAGCAAAATTTTTGCGCACCTTTTAAAAGAAATAGGGCGGCCTGCCGGACTGCTCTACGCCTCTGATCTAACCGGTGCTTGGTGTGGCTCTCTATTAGTGGGCGTGATTCTTATCCCCATCTTAGGAATTCTGCCCACTTGCACGGTGATCATGCTTTTGAAATTTACCAGTTTATTTTGGCTCAGAATCTCAGCCCTTCCTGACCACTTATGAGGCACTTTGAGCTGCTAAAAATGGCGATGGTTTTCTTTTTCCTCTTTCGGTTAAGATTAGGTGGGATTTTTAATGCACTGAAGGGAAAAAGTAGAACCTATGCCTGCCTGCTTCATGCTTGGGCAGAAATGCCTGAACTGCCTCCCCAAAGGAATTTTGCAAAGGTCTATGAAAAAATTCTTGACATCATTTATAAAATTATGATATGGGCAAATTCCAAGGAGCCGATGCTTATCGGCTTGAGCGAGTCGGTTGGCGGGTCGCCGGCTCGGGTAAGAAAAGGAGGCTTTTGATGAGGTTGATAGGCAAGGTAAAATGGTTTAATGACAGTAAGGGGTACGGCTTTATTGAGCAGGAAGGTGGTAAAGACATTTTTGTTCATTATACAGCTATTCAGGGAGAAGGTTTTAAGACATTAGCTGAGGGGCAAAAAGTTGAATTCGAAATTACGGAAGGGGCCAAAGGGCCTCAGGCTACTAAGGTTGTGAAACTTTAACTTTAAGGAATTTAAAAGAATTAAGACCCGCTAAAGACCCTGGGAAAATATATTTTCCTGGGGTCTTTTTTTATCTATCAATATTTTTTATGATTTTTAAAAGGTAAATTTACCCAAGACTTTTTTCTGACCGTTGATTACTTTTAAATTCTAATTTAAGACGGCTTCTTTGATTAATTCTGCGTTGCCCAGGGGAAAGGAACCGCGCTCATTAAAATGAACCGCTTGCTCCCACCTGATTCATATTTAGCTATTCATTAAAAAACTGAGCGCTGGCCAAAGTAATACACCATCAGCTTGGGGGTAATCTAATAAGAAAAATTAGTTCCTCTTATTTCTGGATCAGAAGTTTTCTTCCTTGACCCTGATAATTAAAGAAGATAAACTTTTTAAAATAAGGAGTGCCCAATTAATGTTGAAAATTGCTGGCGTGCAAATGCATTGTTATCCTGATAAAAAAAGGAACCTGGAGAAAGCAGAGCATCTGGCCTTAATCGCTGCTGAACAAGGGGCAAAAATTATATGCTTTCAGGAACTCTTCCACACCCATTGGTTCCCCGTGGATATTAATGCTATTAACTTTCAGCTGGCCGAAAGTATCCCTGGTCCTACAACTGATGTTTTTAGTAATTTAGCTTTAAAAAACGAGGTCGTAATAATTCTGCCCCTGTTTGAAAAAGATGACCGCGGACTATATTTTAACTCGGCCGCCGTAATTGATGCCGATGGGCAACTTTTGGGCAAGTACCGCAAAATCCACGTTCCCCAAATTCCCCTTTGGGAAGAGAAAGCATACTTTCAGCCAGGTGATCTTGGTTTTCCAGTATTCTCTACGCGCTATGCGCGCGTGGGCGTGCAGATCTGCTGGGATAATTTTTTCCCGGAAGGGGCCCGCATTTTAGCCCTAAAAGGGGCCCAAATTATTTTGGCCCCTACGGCTGCTGCTTTGGCCTCGCAAAAAAAATGGGAGAAAGTAATCTGTGCCAACGCCGCGATGAACGGTCTCTTCATCTTCCGGGTAAACCGGGTCGGCAAAGAAGCCAAACAGCATTTTTATGGAAATAGTTTTTGCGCTGACCCTGAAGGTGAGCTCGTGGATCTTCCCAGCGGTCGCCAACAAGGCTTGGTTATTGTTAATCTTGATTTACAAGAAATCGAAAGGACCAGACGCGTCTGGACATTTCTGCGAGATCGGCGTCCGGAAATTTATGGAGAAATCATGGGAAATGTTACTTCCTGGCCTCTTCCCCAAAAGAGTCCAGCAGATGAACAAATGGCGGATTTTAGTACTAAGTTGGTGGGATAAAGTTTTATATGAATGAAGTTATTTCTCAGATAGCTGCATTTATTTCTAAAGAAACAGGGTTACCCTTTGCTGACTTGCCCTCCTTAATAGAAATACCGCGCGATCCCCAGTGGGGAGATTATGCTTTCCCTTGTTTTTCTTTGGCCAAAAGCTTGAAAAAAAGCCCCCAGATTTTGGCCCAAAACATGGCCAATAATTTTCGACCTCATGGCTTACTTGCTCAATGTACTCCTGTAGGGGGTTATCTCAATTTCCACATCAACCGGCCAGCCTGGGCAGAAGTTGTCCTAAAGAAAATTTTGGCTACAGGAAGAGATTATGGAAAGACAAAGGAAGGCGCCGGGAAAAAAGTGCTCATTGAATTCTCCTCCCCCAACATCGCTAAACCATTCCATGTGGGCCACTTACGGTCCACGATCATCGGCCACGCTCTATGCCAAATATTTGCCCAAAAAGGTTATGAAATCATCCGTTTAAACCATCTGGGAGACTGGGGCAAACAATTTGGCGAAGTAATCACCGCCTTTAAGAGATGGGGCGATATCCAACAACTCCAATCTGAGCCCCTAAAACATCTCCTAGAAATTTATAGCCGCTTTCATTACGAAGCCCAAAAAGAAGAAGCCCTGCACGAAGAAGCGCGCGGTTGGTTTAAAAGGCTGGAAGAAGGAGATGCCGAAGCGCGGGCTCTCTGGAGCCAATTCCGCGAAATTAGTATTCAGGAATTTAAAAGGCTCTATAGCCTCTTGGGTATTTCTTTTGATTCTTATGAGGGGGAGAGTTTCTATCAAGACAAAATTCCTTCTTTAATAAAAAGATTGCGCGACCAAGGTCTTTTAGTAGAAAGCGAAGGAGCTTGGGTGATTCCTTTAGATGCCTACCAGATGCCCCCGGCTCTTATTTTAAAGAGCGATGAAGCTTCTCTCTATTTGACCCGGGATATTGCGGCTGCGGAATACCGTTTTCAAAAATGGCAATTTCATAAGCTCATCTATGTGGTCGGCGCTCCCCAAAAACTACATTTCCAGCAATTATTTAAAGTTTTGGAGCTTATGGGCTATACTTGGAGCAATAGATTAGTTCATGTAGATTTTGGCCATGTGCTGGGCATGAGTACCCGGCGGGGAGAAGTGGTGTTACTCCAAGATGTAATTGACGAAGCTTGTCAGCGGGCCGAACGAATCATTGCGGAAAGAGGGGAAGAAAAAGAGGCGCGCATAGGAAAAATTCGGGAAGAAGAAAGAGCGCATATTGCCCGGGCTGTTGGCTTAGGGGCTATCATTTTTAACGATCTCCGCACGAAACGGAATAAAGATGTGGAGTTCAATTGGGAGCGGATCTTGAACTTTGAAGGCGCGACCGGCCCATACTGTCAAAACGCTCATGTGCGCTGTGCGAGCATTATGCGTAAAGCTCCCCTCCACGTTAGCGAACAAGTAGATTATGAAATTTTAACCAGCAATGAAGAATTTGACTTGGTAAAAAGACTGGGGTCTTTCCCAGAAGTTATCGACCGCGCGGCGGCCGAGTATGAACCATCTTTAATTGCTCTCTACATGCTAGAACTAGCCATGTCTTTCAACGTATTTCTGGCGAAATACCGGGTATTGAGCGAAAATCCCCAATCTACCCCAGCGCGCCTACTTTTAACTTATGGGGTCAAAGAAGTATTAGCCTCTTGTCTCTCTATATTAGGTATGGAAGCTTTGGAACGTATGTGAATAAAATGGAAAAAGAAAGGGGGAAAAACAAAAGCGCGGCGGTAAAACGCCGGATTAAAAGTTATTCTTTAAAATTAGGTTCTAACATTCCTCAGCCAGAAGGCGGGAAAAGATGGCTCTTTATTGCCGGCGGAGTTCTGGTTCTTACGCTAGTTGCTTTTTTATCTGGCCTCCGCTTAGGCAAAAGCTTACAGGAGCTAAAATCTGGAGAAATAATCTCTTCCCCCCTTAAGGTAACTAAGGATATAGAAAAGAAAGAAATCCCTTATAAATTGGAAAAGCCCAAAGCAGAAAAGAGCCCTGAAGCCACGCCCCCTCCACCTCCCCCCACCTCTGGGCCGAAACCAAAATCATCCCCCCCGAAAGCCAAATATACTTTGCAAGTAGCTGCTCTTAATAATGCCGAAGAAGCCAAACAGCTGGTCCTCCAGCTACAAAATAAAGGCTATCCCGCTTACCAAATATCGGGTAGCGGAGCCGCTAAGGGAACTTTGTATCGAGTGCGCATAGGGCATTTTGCTTCTCTCCAAGAAGCAAAAGAATACGCTTTAAATTTTGAAAAAAAAGAAAAGATAAAACCGCTCATAAAACCGCTGGCTGAGGAACATTAGCCTGCTTTCGCTTATTCCCTGGCTTGGGTAGTCGAAAATTTAAAAGGTCCCCTTCCTCCCTCAAATTTATGTGGCTTTAATCAAATAAATAATTAATAATCCCCTTCCCGCTCACCTCTACCCCTGGAGAAAAGGATATAATTAATAAATAGCCAAGTTATGGGAAAGGGATAGAGGCAGGCCAGAGGCAGGCCAGAGGCAGGCCAGAGGCAGGCATGAATGAAGAAGCATCGGCGGGAGAAGAAGTTGTTTAAAATTGACCAACGATTTTCCGCAAAGGGGGGCGGATCGTTAAACTAAGTAAGCTGTTTAAGCTTCTAAATCCGCCCGCACCTATGGAAGAGCTACTGCCTCATGATTCTGAATGAATGCCTGCCTCTGGCCTGCCTCAGGCCTGCCTCTGGCCTTTTTTCCCCTGGCGAAACAGCCTCCTGGGTGAAATCAAAGAACCATTGCCTCATTTAAATAAGCTTCTCTTCTGCCTGAATTAAGCTGGAATTTAAAAAGTGATCGAAGGTCAGCTATTTACTCTCTTGTGTCAACTATTCCGTTGTGTTAATATTTTAATAATTATTACTTCTTATTTAAGTTCTGACCCAAAAATTAAATGGGCGCAAGGGGAGGTGAGAAAAGCTTATTTCCGTGGCCATGATTGAAATGATGCGGGTGAGTAAGGCTTATCCTCAAAACCCTCAAGCTCTCTTAGATATCTCCTTCAAAGTGGAAAAGGGACAATTCATCTATCTCCTGGGGCCGAATGGATCAGGGAAAACAACTCTCCTTAAACTTCTTTATGCCGCCGAAAAGCCAACTCAGGGAAAAATTAGGGTTGATGGCTTTGAACTCCACCGAATTAAATCCCGCGAAATTCCTTATTTGCGCCGGAAATTAGGCGTCGTTTTTCAAGACTTGAAACTTTTACCGCGCTTGAATGCCTTCGAAAATGTAGCTTTAGCCTTAGAAATCATGCGCCTGGATAAAAGAGAAATAACCAAGAAGACATGGGAGGCTTTGCAATTAGTAGGTATGGAACATAAAGGGAATTGCCTCCCCGGTCAGCTTTCGGCCGGGGAACAACAACGTTTGGCCATTGCTCGAGCCATAGTTAATAGCCCCTTGGTGGTGCTGGCTGATGAGCCCACCGCAAATATAGGTTTGCATATCGCCGAAAAAATATTAAAAATTTTTGCCGAGATTAACCTGCGGGGGGCTACTTTGATTTTGGCCACTCATAATGAATTCTTGCCCGCCCTATTGCCGCGGGATAAGATTATCTTAGAAAGTGGACGGATCATAGAAAGCTCTCTTCCGCTAATGACTCCGGAAAGGGTGGGATAAAAAAGGCATGGGTTATTTCTGGAAGCAGGCTTGGCAAAATCTAAATCAAAACCGCTGGATGAACGCGGTAACTTTGGCTACTATTACTTTATCTTTTATTGTGGTAGGCATTTTCTTAATACTCTTTTTGAATACTCAGGAACTACTTAAGGAATGGCAAAGCCGCATGCGCATTACTGCTTATCTCTCTGATTCATTGAGCACTAATGAAATCAAAAAATTGCAGGACGATTTGTTGGGTCTTACGGAAGTGGAAGAAGTCACGTACCGCTCCAAAGAAGAAGCTTTGAAATCTCTTGCCGAAAAGTTGAAAGATAAACAAAACTTGCTCCAAGGCTTGCCGCGCAATCCTTTACCCGCTTCTTTAGAAATTAGGCTTAAGCCGGCCTATCAGCATTCTGCCGGAGTTCATCACCTCGTGACAAAACTAAGAAACTTTTCGCAAATTACGGACCTGCAGTATGGCGTCCAATGGATTGAAAAACTATCTGCTTTTCTTATTCTCTTCCAAGTACTGAGTTGGTCATTAGGCGGGCTGCTGGCCATTACCACAATTTTTACTATTTCTAATACTATGCGCCTAAAAATTTTTGCCCGCCGCGATGAGATTGCCATTATGCGTTTTGTCGGCGCCACGGGATTATTTATTCGCGCTCCCTTTTACCTGGAGGGTTTATTGCAAGGCCTCGGCGGCGCTTCCCTGGCTATGCTCATCCTTTTCTTAATTTTTCGCGCCTTTTTGAAGACTATTTATGAACCTTTGCAGTCTTTATTAGGGCATTTTCCCCTTTTCTTCCTTAATGGGGAACAAATAGGAGCCGTAGTAGTAGCTGGCCTTATTTTAGGATTTTTGGGTACCCAAGTTTCCGTAGGGAGGTTTCTACGCGTTTATTAATTTTAAATACCCTCGCCCTCTTTCTGATTTTAATCTGGCCGGGTAATTTTGCGCTGTCCAATCCTGAAAAACTACAAAAAGAGGCTTGGGAACAAAAACTTGGTGGTCTCAAAAAAAAGATTGAAGAAGAAAAAGAAAAAGTTAAAAAAATCCACCAAAAAGAATCTTCGGTTATTTCGCAATTGAATACTTTAGACCGCACCCTTTCTAAGAAAGAAAAAGAATTAAAGCTATTAAACCAAAAATTAAGCTTAGTCGCTAAAAAAGTCGAAAAAACAAATAAAGAAATTCAGTCCCTTAGCCAAGCCATTAATGCGCAAGTAAAATTATTAGAAGAGCGATTGGTCGCCCTTTATAAAATCGAAGAAATTGGTCTTCCGCAATTACTCTTAAGCGCGGAGTCATTGGCCGACTTGGCTAATAGCCAATTCTTCTTGACTACTATTCTCGGGCAAGACCGCCAGATAATTGAGGACTATCAGCGGCGGCAGAATCAATTGGGAAATTATCGGGAACAACTGCACACAGACGAGAAAGAATTGCAGCTCCTGAAAAGAGAGGCCGAAAAAAAGCGGGAGGAGATTCGCCAGGATCGTTTAAAGAAAACCGAACTTCTTGAATCTGTACGCAATGAGAAAAAGATTCACTTGGCCGCCATTAGGGATTTAGAAGTCGCTTCTAAAAATCTCCAGACTTTAATAGACCGCTTAGAGAAAGAACTGCGAGAGAAAGCGAAAAAAGAAATCATAGCTCCAGCCGTAAAAGGATTCGCCAACCATCGGGGTAAACTACCTTTTCCTGTTGCCGGCCGTCTCTTGAGTACCTTTGGCCGGAATGAAAACCCCAAATTCAATACTTTTACTATTCAGAAAGGAATTGAAATCGAAGCTCCGGAGGGGGCCGAGGTGCGGGCTATTTATGACGGACGTGTTCTTTACGCGGATTGGTTCAAGGGCTACGGAAAAATTTTAATTATTGATCATGGAGAAGGCTTTTATACTTTATCAGGGCATGCTTCCCAGCTCTTAAAAAAAGCGGGCGATGAGGTGAAAGCTGGCGAAGTGGTCGCCTTGGTGGGGGATACTGGATCGCTTAAAGGACCATGCCTTTACTTCGAAATTCGTCGGCAAGGGAAACCTTTAAACCCGCTGGAATGGCTGCAGCCTGCTAAGCCATAACTTTTCCGCGCGGTTTAAAAGGGCAGAAAGGAGAAATTTATGTCCAACTCTATATTTAAGAAAAAATTATTAATCTTCCTTTTTTTAACTTTGGCTTTAGGATTGATGATCGGCGGAGGCCGCCTGCAGCGAGTGCGGGCAGATATTGATTCCGCTTATGAAAAACTTAAGATCCTGGCCGACGTCTTGGCTATCGTGGAACGGAATTATGTTGAGCCAGTCAAGGTCACTAACCTAATTCATGGCGCCATCAATGGCATGCTGGAAACTCTTGACCCCCACAGTTCATTCATGACGCCCGAAGTTTATAAAGAAATGCAAACAGAGACCAGAGGCAGTTTTGGAGGAATAGGGTTTGAGATCACTATTCGTGATAAAGTGCTCACGGTGGTCGCCCCGATCGAAGACACTCCCGCCTATCGGGCCGGCATTCAAAGCGGGGATCAGATTTTGCGCATAAATGGGAAATCAACCAAAGGAATGAGTTTGCTGGACGCTGTTAAATTAATGCGGGGACCTGAAGGAACGCAAGTGACCATCACCATCATGCGCCAAGGTTTTACGGAACCAAAGGATATTACGCTAACCCGAGCCATCATTCCTATTCGCAGCGTCCGCCATAAGATGCTGGAAGAAGGTTTCGGCTATATTAAGATTAACCAATTCATCGAGAAGACTCATGCCGATATGGTAAAAGCTCTGGAAAAATTAGAAGGAAAAGAAGGAACTCTTAAAGGGCTCATCTTAGATTTACGGAATGACCCCGGCGGCCTTTTAGAACAGGCCGTAAAAGTTGCCGATGAGTTTTTAGAATCAGGCCTAATCGTTTATACCGAAGGGCGCGTAGAAGCCCAGAAAATGAAATTTTACGCGCAGAAAAAAACCAAAGTGCGTGATTATCCTTTGATTGTCTTAGTCAATGGCGGTAGTGCCAGCGCATCGGAGATTGTGGCCGGAGCCTTGCAAGATCATGGCCGGGCCGTAATTTTAGGCACGCCCACCTTTGGCAAAGGATCAGTCCAGACCATCATTCCTTTGGAAGATGGATCCGCTGTCCGCTTGACCACCGCTCGCTACTATACGCCGAATGGCCGTTCCATTCAAGCCCAAGGAATTACCCCCGACATAATTGTCGCGGATGCTTTACCAGGCACAAGCGGGCAGACGACGCCGCGTTTCATCCGGGAAAAAGACCTGGAGCATCATCTAAAAGGCGAAGAAGTAAAAGAGAAGGTTGAAGAAAAACCCAAACCCGGGGAGGAAGCAGCAGTTAAAGGTACTGAAGATCCGCCCTTAGAAAGGGCCTTAGAACTTTTGAAAACTTGGAAGATCCTGCACAAAATTGCCAAAACCAAAGCTTCTTGAAAATAAAGGAGAGTGACTTTTGGGCAACCTGGAAAAAGCTTTACGATATCCTTGGGGACAGGCCGGCTGGGGAAGGAAACTTTTAATTGGCGGAGGTTTAAACCTTTTAGGTGCTCTACTGGGCTTCCTTCCTTTCGTCGGCGTAATTCTCTGGCTTATTATTTCTCTTTTTCCCATAGGCTATGCTTATCGAGTTTTACAAAATTCTCTTGGGGGTATAAGTGAAGATTTGCCGCCTTGGGAAAAGTGGGGCACCCTTTTTGGTCGCGGCTTTTTTGTTTTTCTAATTTGCTTGGGATACGGAATTATTCCTTGGTTCTTTTACTGGTTAGGGAAAAGCCTTTGGTATGGCGGAGGATTTGGAGCTTTTATTGGCGTTCTTTGCCTTGTCTTAGGGATTGGCTCTGGATTGGTGGCCTTCTTCCTCTTACCCATGGCTCTCGTTCTCTACGCTGCCCATGGGGAATTATTAGGCACTGCCTTTCATTGGCGAAGCATCGTGGAGAAAATTTGGTTAATCCAAAAAGATTATTTTGTGAGCTGGATCGCGGCGCTCATTATCATCTTGGCTATCCATTTTCTCCTCTTGGAAGTGCCTTTTTTGGGGGTGATCATTTATTCTTTTTTAATGTTTTATATCAGTCTATCCTTGGCTTACCTCTTCGGAACAATCTCGCGCGAAGTGGCCAAGGAAGAATTGTGAAATAAATAAAAAAGTGGATCCAAAAAGCCAGGTCCTCCTGGCTTTCTTTTTGTATTTTTGATTTAAAAAGTGTGGAGGAAAATACGCAAGTCCCCTTATTAGATTTAAAAAAACAATATGCCCAAATCAAAGAAGAAATAAACCAGGCTATTCAAGAAGTCTTAGAGAGTCAAAGTTTTATTCTGGGGCCTTTGGTCGAAAAGTTTGAAGCAGAGGTAGCTGCCTATTTGGGCGTACCCTATGCTATCGGGGTCGCTTCAGGTACAGATGCCCTCCTTCTCTCCCTTATGGCCTTAGGCATCAAAAGAAATGACCAAGTCATCGTGCCTGCTTATACTTTTTTCTCCACTGCTTCCTCTATCTCCAGATTAGGGGCTAAACCAGTTTTCTTAGACATTGACCCGCTGACCTTCAATCTCGATCCGCAAAAATTAGAAGATTATCTTAAAAAAAGCAGCCGCAAACATGCTCGACCAAAAGCAATTATTCCTGTGCATTTATTCGGGCAGATGGCTGATATGGAAGCGATCATGCGCCTTGCCCGCCGCTTCGATTTGTATGTGGTCGAAGATGCTGCCCAAGCTCTGGGAGCAAAAAGTGGAGATGGGCAGGCAGGCACTGTAGGTGACTTAGGTTGTTTCTCTTTTTATCCCAGCAAAAATCTGGGCGGATACGGCGATGGGGGAATGGTAGTCACTCGGGATCGGGAATTAGCCGCCAAGGTTCGCCTACTTAGAGTTCATGGGTCAGAACAAAAATATTATCATCGCCAAATAGGCATTTGTAGCAGATTAGATGCCTTGCAAGCGGCTGTTTTAAGCGTGAAGTTAAAATACTTAAACCTTTGGAATGAAAAACGCCGGAAAAACGCCCAAATTTATGCCACTTTATTCCAAGAAGAAGGATTAAGCCATCGTTTTGTTTCTCTTCCTCCGGTGCAAAAAGGAGGCTATCATATTTTTAATCAATTTGTTATTCGCGCTCGCCAGCGAGACGAGCTGCGCCAATATTTAAACGGTAAGGGAATAGGGACGGAAATTTATTACCCTATTCCCCTTCATCTGCAAGAATGCTATCGCTCCTTGGGCTATCTTCCGGGAAGCCTCCCCGAATCTGAAAAGGCTGCCCGCGAAACCGTAGCCTTACCCATTTATCCGGAATTGACTTTACGGCAGCAAAGAAAAGTAGTCCAGGCTATTAAACACTTTTATGCACCGCGGAGGCCACAGCGAAAAATTGATTAAAAATATTTTTCAAAACTCCGCGAACCGCAGCGGGCTCTGCGGTAAAAAACATTTAGCAGGGGAAAAATGAAAATATTAGTAACTGGAGGAGCAGGATTTATCGGCTCCCAGGTAGCCGACCGTTACCTGGCCGAAGGGCATGAAGTGGTGGTGGTGGATGATCTAAGTACAGGAAAAGCCAAGAATGTTAATTCTAAAGCACGTTTTTACCATTTAGATATTTGCCATCCAGATTTAGAAAATATTTTTATTAACGAAAAACCAGAAGTCGTTAATCACCATGCGGCTCAAATAGACGTGCGTAAATCAGTAGCGAATCCGGTTTTTGATGCTCGCGTCAATATTTTAGGCATGGTAAACCTGTTGGAAAAATCTTTACAATATGGAGTCAAGCGTTTTATCTTCGCCTCTTCTGGGGGAGCTATATACGGAGAACAACCAGAAGAAACTCCCCCTCCGGATGAAGAAACTCCCCTTCATCCTATTAGCCCTTATGGAGTGGCCAAGGCTGCTGGCGAGCTCTATCTCTACTACTATCAAACTATGCATGGTTTAAATTATGTCGCTTTACGGTATGGAAACGTCTATGGCCCTCGCCAGGATCCTTTTGGAGAAGCCGGGGTAGTGGCTATTTTTACCAAAAAACTTCTTGCGGGGGAGCAACCGGTGATTAATGGTGACGGGAGGCAAACGCGCGATTACGTCTTCGTGGATGATGTGGTAGAAGCCAACGTCCGCGCCCTGAACTGCTCTATTTCTGGGGCTTTTAATATCGGCACCGGGATAGAAACAAATGTTAATCAACTTTTCCGAATGCTTGTGGAAATCACTGGTAAAACCATGGCCGAGGTACACGGACCACCCAAGGCCGGAGAACAAAAGCGGAGTGTCTTAAATTGCCAAAAAGCCTCTAATCTTTTAAAATGGAAGCCTAAAGTCTCTCTCCAAGACGGATTAAGGCAGACGGTGGAATATTTTAAGAAGGAAAAATAAAGTGGGCAGGAGGAATGGTGCAAGTTAAATCAACCGAAATAAAAATAAAAAAGAAATCTACTTTTCGAGAATATGCCGAAGCGATTATTATTGCTTTGGTTCTGGCTCTCCTAATTCGTACCTTTGTAGTGCAAGCCTTTAAGATTCCTTCCGGCTCAATGGAGCCTACGCTGGAAATTGGCGACCACATCTTAGTAAATAAATTCATTTATGGTATTAAAATTCCTTTTACTTCCCTCCGCCTCTTTCCTTTAGAGAAACCTAAAAGGGGGGATGTGGTCGTTTTCATTTACCCCTTAGACCCCAGTAAAGATTTCATCAAGAGAGTAGTCGCCGTTGAAGGAGATACCGTCCAAATTATTAATAAAAAGTTAATTATTAATGGGGCTGAAGTACCCGATCCCCATGCCGTTTACAAAGATGACACGATTTTCCCAGCCGAAGTGCAGAAACGGGACAATTTTGGTCCAGTGACCGTTCCTAAAGGATGCTTATTCGTCTTAGGAGATAACCGGGATCGGAGTTTGGATAGCCGATTTTGGGGCTTCGTGCCTATCGAAGACTTGCGGGGTAAGGCGTTTATTATCTACTGGTCCTGGAATAGTCAAGAGACCTCTGTCCGTTGGAACCGGATTGGCAAGCTCATTCAGTAGAGGAGGGCAAATGAAGCTCATCGAAAAAGAAATCATCATGGATAAAGAAGAAATAGAACGTACTTTATTACGCCTGACGCATGAAATTCTCGAAAGAAATAAAGGAATAAAAGACTTAGTTCTCATCGGCATCCGCACGGGAGGTGTTTACCTGGCGGAAAGGATGCGCGCTAAAATTACCACCATTGAAAAGGCCCAGGTCCCTTTGGGCATTATCGATATCACTCTTTACCGCGATGATTTTGCCACCGGTCTGCCCCGTCCCTTAGTGGGCAAAACGGAGATTCCTTTCCCCCTTAAAGATAAGAAAGTCATCCTCATCGATGATGTCCTTTATACGGGGCGGACTGTGCGGGCAGCGATGGATGCCTTGATTGATTTTGGCCGGCCCAAATTTATTCAACTGGCCGTGCTCATAGATCGCGGCCATAGAGAGCTGCCTATTCAAGCTGACTATGTGGGCAAAAAAGTTACTACTTTGCCCGAAGAGGATGTGCAAGTTTATTTTCGAGAAGCCGGTGAAGAAGACCGGGCAGTTATTCGCGTTAGAGTATCTTAGGACCATAAAAATCTGGCACCTTTAAATTTTATCAAAGAGGATTAAAATGAATGCCCCCCAAGCAGAAAAAATCAACTTAAACCAGACGTCAAATCAGCCCAAAATAAAATGGAAGAGAAAAGACCTGTTAGGTATTGCCGAGCTTGATCCTGCCGAAATTGAACTTATCTTAAATACCGCTGAATCTTTTAAAGAGATTTCCAGCCGCGAAATTAAAAAAGTGCCCACCCTAAGAGGAAAAACAGTAATTAATCTCTTTTTTGAGCCGAGTACGCGGACCCGCACTTCTTTTGAAATTGCTGCAAAGCGGCTGAGCGCTGATGCCGTAAATATCTCTACCTCTTCGAGCAGTGTAGTCAAGGGCGAGACTCTAATTGATACGGCTAAAAACTTGGAAGCTATGAATCCGGACTGTATTGTCATTCGCCATTCAGCCTCCGGAGCTCCTCATCTCTTAGCCCGGCTGATGAAAGTACCCATTATCAATGCCGGAGACGGGGCCCATGAACATCCTACGCAAGCTTTACTCGATCTTTTTACAGTTAGGGAAAAACTTGGTCACCTGGCCGGTTTAAAAATAGTCATTGCCGGCGATATCTTACATAGCCGGGTGGCCCGCTCGAATATCTTTGGCTTTTTAAAGATGGGCGCAGAAGTGCACTTGACTGGGCCGCGAACGATGAGGCCACCGGAGATAGAGAAATTGGGTGTGTGTTGGCATACAAGCTTAAAGGAAATTATTCCGGAAGCAGACGTAATCATGATGCTTCGTTTGCAATTGGAGCGCCAGGAAGGAGGCTTTTTCCCCACCCTGCGGGAATATTCGAGATTGTTCGGCTTAAACATGGAGCTTATGAAGGAGACCAAGCCTGGCGTTCTTATTATGCATCCCGGCCCCATAAATCGGGGGGTGGAAATTTCTCCAGAAGTGGCTGATGGGCCTTTCTCGGTAATTTTAGATCAGGTTACCAACGGAGTGGCTGTCCGCATGGCTCTTCTGTATCTTTTAGTTGGGGGCACAGAATGAAATGAATGAGGAGTCAAAAATGCATCTACTATTTAAGGCTGCCCGGGTTATCGATCCGGCCAGTGGGCTGGATGCCCAGGCTGACGTTTTAGTAGAAGGAGGTAAAATAAAAGAAATTAGCTCGAGCCTACCCGAAGCTAAAGTTACGGCCCCGGGAAAAGTAATAAATTGTCAGGGTAAAATCTTGGTGCCAGGTTTAATAGATATGCATTGCCATCTCCGGGAGCCGGGGCATGAATACAAAGAAACAATTGAAACGGGTTCCAAGGCGGCGGCCGCTGGCGGATATACTTCCATAGTATGTATGGCGAATACCTTACCCGTTAATGACTGCCGGGCAGTAACCGAATATATTCTGCGCCAGGCCCGCGATAAAGCGTTAGTAAACGTATACCCAGTTGGCGCCGTAACTAAAGGTCTAAAAGGAGAATCCTTGGCCGAAATAGGTGATATGCGGGAAGCGGGGATAGTGGCCGTCTCTGATGATGGCCAGCCGGTCATGAATTCTTCCCTTTTTCGGCGAGCCTTGGAGTATGCTGCCGGATTAGGGTTGCCTGTTATTTCCCACTGTGAGGACTTAAATCTCCGGGGGCAGGGAGTGATGAACGAGGGATACATGTCCACCATCTTGGGCTTGCGTGGCATACCAAAAGCGGCTGAAGTAATCATGGTGCAAAGAGATATTATTTTAGCTGAACTGGCCGGCGCTCCGCTGCATATCGCCCACGTGAGCACTGCCGAATCAGTGCAGATTATTCGCGAGGCTAAAAGGAGAGGAGTACCGGTAACTGCTGAAACCGCACCTCATTACTTTTCCCTGACTGATGAAGCCGTCCGCACTTATGATACGAACACTAAAATGAACCCACCTCTAAGAACAACGGTTGATGTTGCCGCCATTATTGCCGGGTTGCAAGATGGCACGCTCGATGCCATTGCCACTGATCATGCGCCTCAAAGCCCGGTAGAAAAAGATGTGGAGTTTGACTATGCGGCGAACGGAATTATAGGATTGGAAACGGCTTTGCCTTTAACCTTGACCCTCGTTCACCAAGGACATCTTTCTTTAATGAAAGCATTGGAAAAGCTCACTTGTCAGCCTGCGCGCATCCTCAATCTTCCTGGCGGGAAATTGCAGGTGGGGGCTTCGGCCGACCTTACTTTAATCGACTTAAATCGTGAATATACCGTGGACATTAATAAATTTAAATCAAAGAGCCGCAATTCTCCTTTCCATGGTTGGCAACTAAAAGGTAAAGCGATTATGACCATTGTCTCTGGCAGAATAGTTTATAGTGAAGATTGAGGATTCCCAATGCCCACCCCCTATTGAGGGAAGAGCGGAGAGTAGGATAAAGTAAATTATTAGCCTACTTTTGATTAAAAAATAATGAAAATTTTACCGAAATTTAAAAAAGGAGGAAGGTAATTTGCAGAAGATTCCCATGACTAAAGAAGGTTATATGAGACTCCAAGAAGAACTGGACCGGCTGAAAAAAGTGGAAAGGCCCCAGGTCTTGCAGGCTCTCAATGAAGCGGCAGCACTCGGCGACATAACGGATAATGCTGATTATCGAGTAGCCAAAGAAAGGCGCGATTATATTGAAAATAAAATTAAGGAACTTGACGATAAACTGGCCCGAGCCCAAATAATAGATCCCAAAGATATAAATACCGATAAGGTGGTTTTTGGCTGTACGGTCCTCTTGGGAGATTTAGAGTCGGATAAGCAAGTACGTTATAAAATCGTAGGCGCAGATGAAGCGGATATTAAAAATGGACGTATTTCCATTAATTCCCCAGTAGCCAAAGCCCTCATCGGCAAGAAGGTGGGCGACGTTGTAACCGTGGTGGTCCCTTCCGGAAAGAAAGAATTTGAAATTCTGGAGATAAGTGCCGATTAAAAAATAAAGATCCCTTTAAGCCGCAAGAAGGATAAATGAAAATAATTTTTAAGGCGAAAGATGGCCAGAATCTTAGTAGCAGATGACGAATTGAGCATGCGGGAGTTTTTGAAGATTCTCCTGGAAAAGGAAGGGCATGAAGTATCTTGCGCGGAAGACGGGGAGAAAGCTTTTTCTCTATTTCAATCTGATTCTTTTGATCTGCTAGTGGCCGACATCAAAATGCCCAAATTGGATGGGTTAGAGCTCCTAAAAAAAGTTAAAGACCTTAGGCCCCAAACCACCGTGGTCATGATAACGGCTTACGCCTCCCCAGAAGATGCGATTACGGCCATGAAGGCCGGAGCGTACGACTACCTGACCAAGCCTTTTAAATTAAAAGAAATCAAATCCGTCATCCGCAATGCTTTAAGTCGCTCGGTGGCCATGGTGGCCGAAGAAGCTCCTCCCGGAATTTTTTATGATTTGGTTAGCCATAGCCCCAAGATGCTCAAAATTTTCAATCTCATTAAACAAGTAGGCGCTACTAAGACTAATGTGCTTATTTCTGGCGAAAGCGGTACGGGCAAAGAATTGGTCGCCAAAGCCATCCATAAAATCAGCCCGCGCCAGGATAAACCATTTGTAACTATAAATTGCAGCGCCATTCCCGAAAGCATTATGGAGAGCGAGCTTTTTGGTCATGTTAAAGGGGCTTTCACGGGGGCAATTACCAATAAAAAAGGACTCTTTGAGATTGCCCATGGAGGAACAGTTTTTTTGGATGAAATTGGCGACCTTTCTCCATTCCTCCAAGTCAAGCTCCTCCGGGTAATCCAAGAAAAAGAATTTATACCCATAGGGGATACCAATACAGTATCAGTAGATGTACGCATAATCTCAGCTACTAATAAAGATCTGGAGCAAGAAGTGATTCAAGGGCGATTTCGGGAAGACCTTTATTATAGACTCAATGTCGTGCATATTCACCTTCCTCCTTTACGAGAAAGAAAAGAAGATATTCCTCTATTAGCCCAGTACTTCTTAGAAAAATATTCGCGGGAGTTGGGAAAAGATGTACGCTCCATTTCTGCTTACGCCCTGGATGTGCTCATGAACTATAGCTTCCCTGGCAACGTGCGCGAATTAGAAAATATCATTGAAAGAAGCGTAGCTTTGGAAAACTCGAATATTATCTTGCCGGAAAGTTTAGTCCTCTCCGAACACAAAAAGGAAAATAAAGCATCCAAGCTTAATTCCCTTCAGTTAACTGATAAGGGGTTGGATCTGGAAAAAGAATTAAGTGAATTGGAAAAGGACCTTATCCTGCAAGCGCTGGAAAAGAGCAATGGCGTAATCAAAAAAGCCGCCGAACTTTTAAACTTAAGTTTTCGTTCCTTGCGTTGGAAGATTCAAAAATACAATTTGCGCAAGTATATAAATGAAGCCAAAGAACCTTAACAATTCCACGCCCTTTATCCGCCCTTTTCTCCCCCTTAATTTTCCACCCCTTTTAAAGGGGGAGTTGGAAACTAATGAATGTCTTATCAAAACTCCCTTATTTTCTCTTATTAGCCCTCCTTTTCTAAAGGGGGGATTATTAAAATAATTACCCATGATTAATAAAAATCAAACTCCCAGCGATCCAAAAGAATTTCTCTTCTCGAAAATAAAATGGCTAATGTTCTTTCGAGCTGTAGTAGCCACTATTCTTTTGGGAGCCACAGCTTTCATCCAAATAAAAGAGAGCCAACTCTTTCAGCAATTATCACCTCAATTTCTTTACTTCCTTATTGGTTTTATTTACGTTCTAACCATCCTTTATGCCTTCCTCCTACGCCGCATTAAGCGCCTAAAGGTTTTTGCTTATGGGCAACTTTTAGGAGATGTTTTATTTATTACCATTTTAATTTATCTCACCGGCGGGATTGAATCCATTTTCTCCTGGGTGTATCTCCTACCTATCTTCGGCGCCAGCACCATTCTTTATAGACGGGGAGGATTATTCATTGCCTCAGCCAGCGCCATCTTTTACGGAGCTCTTTTAGACTTGGAGTATTACCAAATAATTTTACCCGCAGGAAGCCGCCTTATCCTTCCTCATGAATATAAGAGTAGTTATGTTTTTTATCTCCTGGCCATGAACATGCTCGCTTTTTATTTGGTAGCCTTGTTGAGTGCCTACCTGGCCGAACAGCTCCGCCGCAAAGAAGAAGAATTAAAAGAAAGAATAACTGATTATTCCCAACTGGAAAAGCTTTATGAACACATAGTCCAGAATGTGGCCAGTGGACTGATTACCGTAAATGAAAAAGGATTGATCACTTCCTTTAATCGAATGGCCGAAGAAATCACTGGGTTCAAATTGGGAGAAGTATACCAAAAAAATATTGCCGATCTTTTCCCGGGATTCATAATTAAAGAAAGTTTGAACAGCATGGGCCTGGGCAAGGAGTGGGCCAAAATTCAACAGGGCCGCTGGGAAACAAAATTTCAAAGAAAAGATGGCACTATTTTAACTTTAGGTTTTTCTGTCTCGCCCCTTAAAGATTCTAATGATAATGAGATCGGCACTATTTTTATCTTCCAGGATTTAACCAAAATAAGAGAAATGGAAGAAGATCTAAAGCGCGCCGATCGTTTGGCCGCCATTGGCACAATGGCGGCAGGCTTGGCGCACGAAATTCGTAATCCATTAGCGTCTATTAGTGGTTCTATAGAAATTATGAAGGAAGAAATGGATGGCTCTGGGCAAAGCCCTAAGCTCATGGATATTGTTTTAAGAGAGATTGGCCGCCTGGACTCTTTAATTGCTGATTTTTTGCTTTTTGCCCGGCCTTCATCCCCCCAAAAAAATTTGGTGCACTTAAATAAGATAATCACCGACCTTCTGCAAGTAATTAAAAATAACCCGGAATGCCGCCCGAGTATTAATTTTTTCACCAAATTTGAAGAAGAAATCTATCTTTTGGGGGATGAACAGCAATTAAAACAGGCTTTCTGGAACCTATTGATAAATGCTCTTCAGGCTATGCCGAACGGAGGAGAAATCAATATAACCCTCCGCCGTGTCTATTCGACTGATCAAAATGAACCAGGTCAAGTAGAAATCATTATAAGTGACACGGGCATGGGGATAGCGGAAAGTGATTTGGATAAAATTTTCAATCCTTTCTTCACCACCAAAGAACAAGGAACAGGTTTAGGGCTTTCCATCGTCCACCGCATAATTGAAGGACATGGAGGGAAAATTACCGTCCAAAGCCAGCTAAATAAGGGAACAATTTTTCGGATCACCCTACCTATATCCTAATGCCATTGAATGTCTACAAATTGTCATTTTGTGTCAATTTATTTAACTCCCAATTTCCTTGATCTTCCCTCTCCCCTTTGGGGAGAGGGGCAGGGTGAGGGGATAAAACTAAAGTTATATCAATATATTATAATTAAAATTTCCTAAAAACGTCCCCTTATAATAAAACCATTTTCTTTAAAATTCCCATCCCGATAATTCTGGCAACAGAATTGCTTTAATTATTAATAAAGTAAAAAGATTTAAGCCTCGTAGGGCAAGCCCTTGTGGCTTGCCTATTCAATTTTTTTTCATTTCTATGAGGAGTTCAATATGCTGCTGGAATTCTTTTCAAAGAAGAAGGGCTTTACTTTAATCGAATTAATGATTGCTATTGCAATAGTAGCAATTTTAGCTGCTATTGCTGTTCCGCAATATCAATTATATCGAACAAGAACCTATATGGCTGCAGTTAGATCAGATACCAAAAATACCCATACAGCAGTGCAAGCTTGGATTGCTGAAAATCCTAACGAATCCTCAGTCCCTGAAGAATCACCCTTTACCGGCCCAGGATTTTTAACCCAATACCCAAATGTTAGAATTTCAGCCGATGTAACGATTTCAGTAAATAGCAATGGAGATGTAACCGGAAGCCATGCCATGCTGAACGGGACTTATATAATTTTAGTTAATGGTGCAGTCATTGATACATTATCAACTCTATAAAAAATTTATAATAGTGAAAATTTATAATCAAACATTGACATTATTTGTCAATTAATTGGTCACAAATGAAATTAAATGATGAGCGAAAAAAGCTTTAAAGAGAAAGAAATCATTAATATCAATAAGTTACGATTTGAGGCGGGGAGGTAAAATAGATTGGCAAAAAAATTGCATCTTTATGGTTAAAAACCACAATGGGTAAAAGCAAAGGGGGTGAGAAAGGGGAAAGAAACTACAAAGTAAAAAGTTAAAGGTTCAAAGTTAAAAGTTAAAAGACAAAAAAAATTAAGTTAATTAAAGGAGGAAAGAAAAATGTTAAGAAAATTTAAAAAAGGGCAGAAAGGTTTCACGTTAATTGAGTTGATGATCGTCATTGCGATCATCGGAATTTTGGCAGCCATCGCCATTCCACAGTTTACAGCTTACCGGCTCAGAGGTTACAATGCAACGGCAAGATCAGATCTGAAAAATGCCTATACCGCTGCGCAGGCATATTTTAGCGATAATCCAACAGGGACGGTAACTCTTTCTATATTACAAAATTATGGATATAGACAATCTGCTGGTGTAAATTTAGGAATTAGCAGTGGGCTAATGGCGAATTTAAGTCTGAATGCACAATATAATAACGCTGTAGCTGCAAATGCTCAGCTTTATACTGTGGATAATACAGGAAATATCACCCCATAATTCCATGACGTCCTTTCATCAACAATAATAGGGGAAGAAAGAATCTTCCCCTATTTTTATTTTAGACTATCCCTTAGATTTTCCTAAAAAATTTATAAGCAAGTTTAAAAATTGAAATTTTTCTCATTTTAATAATTTCATTTTATTATTAAAAAATTAAAGTTTTTTTAATTTTTTCACGATTATTATTCAAAAATAATAAATTTAAATTTTTTCATCTCCTCATTGTTGAGCTAATAAAGCTAAATTCAAATCATGAATAATCTGGTAAAAAAAATTATAAAACCAACTAATTATTTGGGTTTAAATTTTTACCCTCTCCTTTTAATCATTTCAGTAATTTTTTATTTATTTTTATTCCCAGTCATCAAATTAGACACAGATTTATGGTACCATCTTTCCCATGGAAAGTATATATTTGCCTATAACTCAATTCCTAAGTCGAGTTATTTTTCTTTTATCTCCCCATCCCGAGATTGGGTCGATTACTATTGGTTATTTCAGGTTGTAGTTTTTAAAATTTATTCTTTGACCAATTATTATGGGCTTGTTATTTTTAGGGCTCTAATTATTTTGGCCACCGCTTTTCTATTATTTTTCCTAATATTTGACCGCCAAGAAAAAGATTCTTTTTTTTATTTTTCGATTGTCTTTTCTCTTATCTTTCTTCTCCTTTTATCTCGCTTTCAACTGATTCGGCCTCATATATTTAGCTTTTTTTTTATAATTTCTTTTCTTTATATTCTCGAATGCCATTTCCGAAAAGTCTTCCTTTTACCAATATTAGCAGTTTTATGGTGCAATCTTCATGGAATTGAATATCCGGTTCTATATCTAATCTGCCTTTCTTACCTTTTTGATTTCTTTATTTCTCTTTTAATAAAAAAAGAGCGCATTCAGAAAAAAGATTTTCCCTATATTTTCCCCTTAATTATTTCTTTAGCAGCCGTTTATATTACGCCCCATGGATCTAAACTTATTGGTATTCCATTGATTTCTACTGAATATGCTTCTCAATATATAAATGAACTAAGATATTTCAATTTTTATGAATTTTTTAATTTCCAACTCTCTAACCCCTTGCTTACTATTTTCAATATCTTGCTCGTTTTAATATTATTTTCTGTTATCATCTCCATAGCTCATGGCAAAATTAATATAAGCCATCTCCTTTTATTTGCCGGCGGAACTTTCTTATTAACAAAGGGATTTCGTTTTATTAATGAATTTACTCTTTTATCTATCCCTCTATTGCGCGCAAATCCAATAAACTTTTCTTTTGCTCAGAAATCTTTAAGAAAAAGAATTATTTTAGGAATTTTTATGATTTTTTGTCTATCCCTGCCTTTAATTCTTTTAAAAAATCAATTTCAAAATCGGCCGAAATTTCCTTTATCCACTGTAAATTTACCTACAGGGATAACAGCTTTTCTCAACAATTTACCAATCTCTGGATCATTATTAAACCATCCCAATAATGGCGGATATTTTATTTGGAGTTTGTACCCGAAATATAAAATTTTCATGGACATGGAAGTTCCCTTTCTTTTCACAGATGAAGATTTCTTTATGGCCGCTAATGCATTTTCGGATGAACAAGTTTTAAGAAAGATAATTGCCAAATATTCACCTTCTTTTATTTCTGTTCCTCAGAACCAAAAGGAATTTAAGGATTTAATTAAAAAATTTCCAGATTTTAAACCCATCTTCTTTGATCAAGCTGAAGTTTTGTATATTAATCAAAAGCATTATCCAGATATCGCCGATAAGTACAAATTAAACATTGATCCCTTCGATTTATTCGGTCAAACAATCGAAGCCATGATCAGCTTAAAAGGAAAAGAAATATTATTGAATGATGTTTTAAGATTAAACAAAATTTACCCTGAATGTATGATGACTAATCAGATCCTATCAATGTATTACAATAAAGAAGGTGATTACCAATCATCAATTAAATATGCAGATAGAATAATCGATAATTACCCCGATGCTCCCATGGGATACAAGCTAAAAGGTATTGCTCTCAAAAATTTGAAATCATATGACGAAGCGCTGTCTTGCTTCGAAAAAGCTCTCGAGAGAACAAGCGCAGAGGACAAAAGAGAAATATATAAACAAATAGCTTATGTATATACTCAAAAACAGGATTATAAAAAAGCCTATAAATTTTTTAAAAAAGGAATTAATGTCTTCTCAGCAAAAACGACTTATCAAGATTTATTTGATTTTAGTTCAGCAGCTTTATTGGCAGATAGGATTGATGAGGCAATTTTCTATTTAAAATTGGCCAATAATAAAGTTCCTCCGGAAGATAAAAAATATAAGGAAAGAATCGAAAGCCAACTTGCACGCTTGGGAGTCGCAACGAATCAATAAAATTAGTCTGAATTTTTTTGATAAAATCTAAAAATATAGATATTCTAAGAATAGGGAGTTGGAAATCGGCTGAAATAAGGGCCACTTGTTTAAAAGGGATTGGAAATAGTTACATGAAAACTCTTTTCCAGTTATTTCGTATTCGCCAATGGAGCAAAAATCTTTTTATAATTGCTCCATTGGTCTTTTCAAAAAGATTATTTGAATGCCAGGCCTTTATGGAAGTTTTCTGGGGCTTTATCTTATTTTCCATAGCCTCCAGTTCCATTTATATTTTTAACGATATAAAAGATTTAGAAAATGATCGGCAGCATCCCCAAAAGAAACATCGCCCCATCGCTGCAGGAAAAATCTCGGTGCCTTTTGCCATGTGTTTGTCTATTTTCCTGGGAATAAGTTCTTTGACAGTTTCTTTCTATGTAAAAACAATATTTGGATGGATTGTCTTAATTTATATAATCATTAATATATTATATTCGCTCACTCTTAAACATATTGTCATATTAGATGTGATGACGATCGCCTCCGGATTTGTGCTCAGAGTTGTGGCCGGGGCTGAAATTGTTGAAATATATCCATCTAACTGGCTCATTATCTGCACCATTCTTTTATCCCTTTTTATTGGCTTCAGCAAACGTCGACATGAGTTAGTCTTATTGTCAACTAACGCAAATAATCATCGGACAGTATTAAAAGATTATAGCTCTTATTTTATTGACCAAATGATCGCAGTAGTTACAGCTGCCACGGTTATGTCGTATATGCTTTATACAGTAAGTAGCGAAACTGTTAAATTTTTTGGGACTCGACATCTCATATGGACAATTCCTTTTGTCCTTTATGGAATATTTAGATATCTATTCTTGATTCATCAGAAAAAAGAGGGTGGTGATCCAACCGAGGTTGTTTTGAAAGATATTCCTATACTTTTAAACATACTTTGCTGGATAATAGCCTGTATAATAATAATTTATTTAAAATAAAGAGAGCTCAGGATGCTCGCTAAAGTTAGCATAATTAAAACAAAGCCAGAGACCGTTATAGAAGACATAGAAAAAATAATGGACATTTGTGGCTTTAAAGATTTTCCCAAAGAAAAAATAACCATACTCAAAGATAACATCTCTTGGCATTTCCCTTTTTTGGGTGCTAACACCACTCCATGGCAATTGGAAGGAACGATAAAGGCGCTTAAAAAAGCAGGCTATGAAAAGATTGTCGCAGTCCATAATAATACGGTTGTAACAGATCCTTTCAAAGGCGGGAAATTAAATAGATTAGCGCCTATTTATAAAAAATACGGCATAAAGGAGCTATATAATTTTAAGCCCGAAGATATAAAGTGGATAAAATTTAAACCCAAAAGGAAAATGTTGGTTTTAGATAAAATTTATAAAGATGGCATAATGATTCCGGAGTATTTTATTAATAAGAACATCATCCATCTTCCGACGATGAAATGTCATATTTATACAACGACCACTGGAGCGATGAAAAATGCCTTTGGTGGTCTCTTGAACACAAAGCGGCATTATACTCATAGCGTGATTCATGAAACTCTTGTGGATTTGCTTCAAATTCAGAAAGAAATTCATAGTGGAATATTTACGGTAATGGATGGCACAATTTGTGGGAATGGTCCTGGGCCGAGGACTATGATTCCGGTGGAAAAGGATTATATGCTGGCGAGTAAAGATAGTGTGGCGATTGATGCGGTGGCAGCAAAAATGATGGGTTTTAATCCGATGGCTATTCCATATATTAGATTGGCGCATGAGCTGGGTTTGGGTATTGGGAAAATTGAAGAGATAGAGGTAATTGGGGAAGATATCTCGGGGGTGAATTTTCGATTTTCCGTTGGTGATAATTTGGCGAGTAAAATAGGGGATCTTTTATGGTTTAGCTCCCTGAAAAAAATTCAAAATCTTTTCTTTAAGACGCCATTGGTATATTTATTTATCTTTGGCTCTTTTTTTTATCATGATTATCTCTGGTGGCCCTTAAAAGGAAAGAAAATTCAAAAAAATATTTATAAAAATTCAAAATGGGGCAGATTATTCCAGAGCTATCCTTTCAGTACCTAAATTGAAGGAGCTAATATGAAATGGTTTATTTTAGGAATAGCGATTTTTTTGAACGCCTTTGCTAATATTTTGATAAAAATAGGGGTTAGGGATAAAGGAATTAGATTGGATATTAAATCGCTTATCGCCCTTGTTTTTGAGCCAGCCATTCTTGGTGGAATATTATGTTTTATTTTGGCATTAGTGGCATATGGTTTTGTTCTGAGCAAGATGAACCTTAGCATCGCTTATCCTTTAATGACCAGCATTGGATTCATGGTTGTTATTTTGGCCTCATGGCTTCTTCTTAAGGAATCCATAACTTTAATTCAAGTAATAGGGTTCTTTTTTATTCTCTCAGGAGTTTGGTTGGTAGCTAAATGATTTTAAATATTGATCTTCATGTTCATACTGAGTATTCCCTAGATGGCACGGTTTCAATTGACAAGGTTGTGGAAATAGCCAAAAGAAGGGGATTAAATGGCATTGCGATAACTGACCACAATACCATCGAAGGTGCTTTAAAATTAAAAAATAATATTCCTAAAGATTTTATTTTAATTATTGGGGAGGAGATTAACACATTAGAAGGGGAAATAACCGGGTTTTTTCTTAAGGAATCGATTCCGCCTGGTCTTCCATCAGAGGAGACTATTGAAAGAATTAAATTACAGGGTGGATTAGTGAGCTTGCCTCATCCGTTTTGTCGTTTTAGGAAAAATAAATTAAAATTAAATTCAATTAATAGAATAATAAAACTAATTGATATTATTGAAGTATATAATTCTCGCAATATTTTTCAGATTGATAACAAAAAAGCATTTGAACTTGCTAAAAATAATGCAAAGCTAATGATCGTGGGAAGCGATGCCCATATTGGCTATGAATACGGTCAATCCTTTATAAGAATATTGCCATTTAAGAATACTGATGAATTCCAAAAAAATTTATCTTCTTCAGAATTTGTTTGTAAAAAAAGTCCCGTTTGGGCTCACTTAATCACGAAACTTAACAAGATCAAATTTGTCTTGAATTTTAAAGTTCTATTTAATTTCAGTGATTAATTTGAAAAAAATGATATCAATTTAATTCATACCCAACTTAAAAACTATTACCATTCAATCATGAAGGTTTAGAAACATGATGAATAATAATAAAATCCTTCAAAATATTATTAGCGGACCTTTTTGGGCTATAAAGTGTTTATTTGCCACCATTTTATTTATGCTTTTATTTACTTGCGCTCCATCAGTGTTTATAAAAAAAGAAGTACGTTTACCACCTGCATATGCTCTTAAGGCGCATCAACCGTTTGCTGATACTTCACAATTAACAATTCCAGAACACATTGGAGAACGCAGTCATGGAGCAAAGCTCACACCCCGATTAGTTGGCAGTATTTTTTTATGGATAGCCCAAAAGTCATCATGCCATCCATATTTTCCTGCTACCATATTTGGATTAATCTACTTACTCTCCGGCGTTTTAGTTGCATATTATATCACGGGAGATCGTATTGTAGGGTTATTTACTGGACTATTGTTCTCTGGTTTATACGCAAGTTCCGCATGCTTTTCCATAAATTGGATGCCCAAACCTTTTGATGGCATTGCCATAGGATTATTGGGAGCGACCCTAATTGCAATCCAAAGGCTTTGGTTGTTGCCATTCATGGCTTTTTTGAGCTGCTGGACTGATGAGCGGTCTATTGTGGCTCTTTGTTTCATTATGTTAGTAATTCTGGTTTGGCCCTCGATGGCCATAGGTGCCAAAATTCAAAGAGGGGTTTTGCTCGCTATCTCAGTGATTGCTTATGGGATTACAAGAATGATCATCGCGAATGTCTTAGGGTGGGGTTCTCCTGACACGAGTATGATTGGAATTAATCTAATTCTTGCTTCTTCGTTTTTTCAGCTTGCAGCATGGTCAGCTTTTGAAGGTGGATGGATTATCCTTATATATTCAATACGGATGTTGGTCGAAAGGAAATTATATTCTCGTTTGTTGCTAACTATTGCTAATATCGCGCTCGGCTTAATATCAAGTCTGTTGGTCCTAGATTTATCCAGATCTACCATGTTTATGTTCCCTCTCATTTTAGCTTTTATTGCTATCTTAAAAGACAATGATTTAAAAGTTCAAGTATTGCGTGGTATTACAGGGACATCCGCGGCAATCACCTTATTGGCGCCTAATTTTGAGATCATCTCAGGAATTGCAGTCAAATGGTTACCTTCATATTTAGTTTTCCTCCTATTAAATTGATTTTTAAAAATTATAGAAATTTATCAAATGTCAGAATTCTTACCTTTATTTTTTAAATTCTTTTATCTCATTCCTTCTGGTGCATGTTGTTGGGGTTTAGGCCGATGGATAGCGGAGTTTATCCTTTCCAAAAATTATCCGATTCCTGGTTTAGCTATTCACCTTCTATCTTTTGTTATTGGCAATGTTGTTTTCTCGTATTTGCTTACTATATTGGGATTCCTGGGGCTTTTTAGACCCGCAATTTTATGGCTGGTTCTTTTAGCCAGCATTTTTTTAGTTATCTTTCAAATTGTCAAAAATATAATTTCCAAAATGGTCTTCATTCCTGAAAATCGATCTCCAGCGAATAGCTCAAAAAATATACAACAGGAAAAAAATAAATTTATTCTTATTTTAGGATTTTTATTAATTGGCCTTTTTCTTATTCCCGCCATCCTACAATCTATTGCTCCTCCTTATATGCGCGATTCCCTCGTTTATCATCTCTTATGCCCCAAGGAATATTTAAAAGCTGGCCGGCTAATTCATATTGAAGGTAATCTATATTCTGCCTTCCCCAAAGGGCATGAAGTAATTATAACTTTTCTATTATCTATAGCCGGTGATAGAGCAGCTCAAGGCTTTTCCATCTTGCAAAATATTGCCGCAATTATTTCCTTATTTTTAATCGTTCGTTTAATAGCGAACTCTTCCTCAGCCTTAATCTGCACTCTGGGATACGCCACTATTCCTCCAACGATTTATTTCTCTGGTTGTGGGTACGTTGAACCAGCGCTGGTTATGGTTTTAGGAAGCAGCCTTCTCGCCCTATTTGTGTTTTTAAATGATAGAGCAAAAATATCTAATTCTAATAAGTTAACTGCTAAAGAATATGCCCTTATTGGCTTTTTAGCTGGCTGGATGCCTGCCATAAAATACACAGGTTTAATTTACTTGGGGTTGTTAGGACTTCTTATATTGTGGAGCCAAAGAAAAGAATCGGTAAAAGAAACTCTAAAAGGAATTGGATTTTTTACTCTCGCTGCGGCTCCTGGTTTTTCCTGGATGGTCTGGAATTGGATAGAATTAGGCAATCCAGTATATCCCTTTGCTTATTCGTTTTTCGGAGGCAAAGAGTGGGATGAAGTCAGGGATCGGGCTATGTATTTATATTTTCAAATGTTCGGGATGGGCAAAGAAATTGGGGATTACATTCTTTTGCCCTGGAAACTCTCTTTTTTAGGCCGCTTTGACACCATTTTTTTTGATGGGGCAATAGGCCCATTTCTCCTTGTCTTTATTATTTTAGCTTTCCTCTCAGCTATTAAGCGACTTCCTCAATTATCCGAATATAAAATTGTAAATGAGGTAGGAACTATTTTATTAATCTCGGCGGCGTTATTTATTTTTGGAAGCCAGCAAGCAAGATTTTGGCTCCCATCTCAATTTTTATTATGTATTTATGCAGCTCCGGCAGTTGATAAAGTTAGCCAATGGATGATCAATAGAACCTATGCAAAATTAGTAATTGGTTTAATATTATCGTTTGTCTTAATATGGAATATGTGGGCTTTAGGTAAACAGATTGTAGCTGTTGGCTTTTATAAGCCGGTACTTGGTATTGAAAAAGAGCTTGACTTTCTAAAAAGAGTTGTGCCTGGCTACTCAGCTATTGAGTTCATAAATCAAAATATTACTGGCTCCGCCCGAGTCCTTTGCGTATGGACTGGGGCTTATGGCTACTACTTTAATCGTCCCTATTATTCTGATACTCTAATAGAGGACAGGACTATAAAAAAATATTTTGATGAGTCTAAAAATTGGGCAGATTTAAAAGGAACGCTTAAGCAGAATGAGTTTACCCATATTTTCTTAAGGCGCTCTTTACTTGAAGGGAATTTGACGCAGCGCCAGCTCGAAATTTTTAGGAGTTTTTTGCATAATGGAACGGAAGAACTCTTTAGAGAGAAAGATTTCTCTGTTTTAGTGATTCTACCTTCAGCGCCGGCGGATAGAATAAAAAAGGAGGATTAATATCATGAATCTTTCGATCATCATCCCAGTCTATAATGAAAAAGCGACAATCGAGGCAATAATTCGGCGAGTTCTGGAAGTTAAAATGGAAGAAATGGGAAAAGAGGTTATTGTCGTTGATGATGGCTCAAAAGATGGCACAGTGGAGATCCTGCAGCGTATTGCCAAAGAATGGGCCTCTCCCAATCTGAAAATTTATTTCCATGCTCAAAACCAAGGTAAAGGAGCGGCTATCCGGACAGCTTTAAATTATATTAGCGGAGATATTGTTATTATCCAAGATGCTGATTTTGAGTATCATCCAGAAGAGTACCCTTTGCTTGTTTTGCCCATCCTTAAATATGGGGCTGATGTGGTATACGGAACCCGTTTCTTAGGAATACACCGCGCTTTTTTATTCTGGCATTATATGGGGAATAAATTTCTGACTTTCGCGACTAATTTATTATATGACTCCATGCTTTCAGACATGGAAGTTGGCTATAAAGCTTTTCGGGCAGAAGTTATCAAGCAAATTCCTTTAAAAGCTCGGGGATTTGAATTTGAACCTGAGATAACGGCCAAAATATTAAAGCGTAAATTAAAAATTTACGAAGTTCCTATTACCTATTCAGGAAGAGATTATGCAGAAGGGAAAAAAATTACCTGGCGAGATGGGTTTACGGCCATATGGACTTTGCTAAAATATAGATTTAAGGATTAGAACCATTATCTATCATTTATTCAAGCCGAGTGGACATTGTAACCCCCCATGCCCCCCTTTAAAAAAGAGGGGTTAAATATTATGCTTATCTTAGAAAAGAGGAATTATTAATGGGGGCATTAATAAATTACATCTGCCGTTCTCAACCCCTCACCCTAACCCTCTCCCCAAGCATGGGGAGAGGGAATAGTGAGGGGAATAAGCATAAATATTGAATTGCTCCGATTAATAATTATTCCTAAAATGAGAAATTTTTCATTATTCATTACATCAAAGGTACTGGATTCCTGCCTGCTTCAGCCTGCTTCATGCTTCCGCAGGAATGACGAATATCAACCCACGAATGAGAATGTCATTACCATGAAAACGGGTTTCAGACGATTTTTTTTCATAAATGTCATGAAGAATTGCCCTGTTTAGCATATTTTAATTATTAAGGGGAAACTGGAGAGCTTATCAGAAAAATCGGGTTAGCATGTGGTTAAGCACGGATTAAAGCTAATCAAATTTATATTTTTTACTACCTGCCTTTATTTTTATTTTGTTCTCTTATATTCAAACCACATAGCCGATTATGACCTCTGGGGCTACCTTTCTTTTGGCAGGATTTTTTGGGAAGATGGCTATTTCCCTTATCAGGATATCTTTTCCTATACCCCCACCAAAACCCTCTGGATCTATCATGAATGGCTCACCGGAGTCATTTTTTATTTCATCTATAAATACTCAGGCCCAGCCGGGCTTCAGCTTTTTCGTTACATTATTATAATTCTCACCATTTATTTAATCTATCTCACAGCCTTAAAAAAGGGTGGCAAACCTGTTTCAGCCTCCTTGGCCCTCATTCCAGCCATGCTCCTCATTTCTTTTGGATATGTCCCGGTGCGAGCGCAAGTTTTCACTTATCTTTTTTTTATTCTCACCCTTTTTATTCTTATTAGTGCCAATAAAAACAAAACATGGTCAATTCTCTGGTGGCTTGTGCCGATCCAGATTTTATGGGCCAATCTTCATGGCGGATTCATAGCTGGCCTTGGTTTGACCTTCCTTTATGGCTTTGGTGAAAAATTTTCTAAAAGAGCAGCTTTTCCGTACTTGAAAATAGGAATAATTTCCACTTTGGCTACCTTAATAAATCCTTATGGCTTTAATTATTGGATATATTTAATTAAAGCTATCCTAATGCCCCGGCCAGAGATAGATGAATGGAAATCAGTCATAGCTGCTTTACAAAATAGAATTTATGATGTGCCGGTTTTTATTTTTATTATCTTGAGCCTAATTATGATAGCCCTATTAATTTGGCGGCGTGAAAGAAATCTGACAGACCTTTTGATTATTGGCGCAACAATGTTCTTGGGATATAAGAACATCAGACATAATATATTTTTCGGCTTGATATTTGGGTCTTATTTGCCATCTATGCTATCTGCTCAATGGAATCTTTGGAAAACAAAAAAATTTTTTAACGCCTATTTTACCTGGATTTCTCAGACTGCCCCTTTTATGCTCCTTTTTTTAATCTATTTCTTGATTAATCCATCCCTTACTATCAAAAGCGTTCCCAGCTTTAAAATCATATCTCCATCACCTTATTTTCCCGTAGGGGCAGTAAAGTGGATCCAGGAAAATCATCAACAGGGAAATATTCTTCCGCACTTTGATTGGGGCGAATTTTTAATCTGGACATGCGCTCCCTTCTGCCGCGTAGCCATGGATGGGCGTTATGAAACGATATATAAAGAAGTTGTTTGCCGAGAATATTTTGATTTTTTAGCTGGGCGAGATAACTGGAAGGCTTTTTTACAGAAATATCCCCACGATATGGTGCTTATCAAGGCAAATAGCAAAACGCATTTCTTGATGCTCCAGGAACCTTCTTGGAAGTTGGTGTATGCTGATCAAGTAAGTGTTTTGTTCATGAGAAAAAAGTAATTGATATAATCCTCCCTGCCCCCTTTAGAAAAGGGGATGCTATTATAGAAATGGGGATAAGAGATGGCTTAGGAACGGGCGGGTTATGGGGAAGCTGAATTTTAATTCAAAAAGGATAGCTTTAATAATTTCTTTTTGTCTCTGTGCTATTATTGCCTTTACCCTAAACGATTTTGGAATCACCTGGGATGAAGCGATTTATTTTTATTCCGGTGATTCTTATTGGCGATGGTGGCTGAATCCCTCTATAGAAAAAATCGAAGCTTATTGGAGAATAAACCATGAACACCCGCCTCTCTTTAAATTGCTCAGCGGGTTGAGCCATTATATTTTCAAAGAAAAGCTAAATCTCTTTGGGCATATTTTTTCTTATCGCTTGCCTATATTAATCTTTGTTTTCTTGGCGAATTATTTCCTTTTTCGTTTTATGGCGGATTTATTTTCTTTACCCATAGCTTTCCTGACCACACTTATTTTTTTCTTCCTTCCGCGAATTTTCTTCCACGCCCATTTGGGGGCATTTGATTATCCCGTCTCTGCCCTTTGGATGGCCACTATCTATCTTTTTAGGAAAGGAATAAATAATTCGCCAAATAAGAAATATATTTTTTTCTCGGCAATTTTTTTAGGCCTTGCCCTCCTTACCAAAATCAACGCCTTTTTTCTTTATATTCCCATCCTTTTTCTTTGGATTTGGAATTATCTGGAAAAAAAGGGGCATCCCCAGCAAAAAAGTCTCTCCCATTTAATCCTAATACTGATTATTCCTCCCCTTATGCTCGTAATCTTTTGGCCTTGGCTATGGCAAGATACAATATCCAGAAGCCTCGGGTTTATGTTCTTTCATCGTTATCATCCCGGAGTTTTTACTTATTACTTGGGGAAACAGTGGCCTATTCAACCATGGCATTATCCTTTTGTAATAACTTTCGCTACTTTACCCCTTCTGGTATTCCTCTTGTTTTTGATTGGCTTCTTAGGAATTATTTTCAATCCTGACCAGACAAAAATTTTTATTTTATTTAATGCCCTTTTCCCGCTCATATTGATCGCCATGCCTTCTGTGCCTAAGTACGATGGCGTTAGGCTTTTCTTGCCTGCTTTTCCTTTTATTTCTATGATTGCGGGCTTTGGAGCACAGAAAATTTTTCTTCTAATTAAGAAATCGTCTCCCTCACCCCCACCCTCTCCCCATAAGAAAGGGGAGAGAGAAAGCGGGCGAGCAATCATATTCATTTTTATCTTTTTGTTCGCTTTTACCGTGTATTCATCAATTATTAAAACTCATCCTTATCAATCTTCTTACTATAGCGAACTAATCGGCGGAGTTGAAGGAGCAGCCCAAAAGGGATTTGAATTAGAATATTGGGGAAATGCCTATATCGGCGCCCTGCCTTGGATGAACCAGCATGCTCAGAGCACTTTTTGGGTTTACATGGCTGATTTAGAGCCAATCGTTTTATGGGGATTTGATTTATATAAAAAAGATGGACTGTTAAAGGATTCAATTAAATTTGGCCATAAGAAGGAAAGCGATTATCTCTTACTTCTCATTCGCCAAGGATTTTTCGACGAAGAAATGTGGAATTTTTATAAGCATAAACAACCTGTTTTTTCTGTGAAGCTGGGCCAGACTAATCTGGTTAATATTTATAAATTGAATTCGAAATTGGACGCAGATAAGTGCAGATTTAACAAGTTAAAGGAATAATGGAATGATGGAATAGTGGGATAAAAATAAAAAATGCATAGCGCAAAGCGCAGAGCGCATGGCGAAAAGCGTATATCGGTAAAGTGATTATAGGAAATATTTTGCATTTGGAATATTCTCTGATCTCTTCGTACTACATACTTGCAAACTCTTTAAATTTTATTAAGAAAAAGGATGACTCTCCCAGAGCTCGCCGAGCGCCCAGAGAAATAAATGAAAAAAAATATTAAAAAATATAAATTTTTGCTCTGCGTTCTCTGTGGGCTCTGCGAGAGATAAATTTTTGGTTGCGGCTCTGCCGCGCTGTGCCTTCGATGATAAAAAAATTTTAACCCCACCTGGCCTCCCCTTAATTAAGGGGAGGGCTGGAGGGGTTTACGCTTAAGAATCGTCTTCAAATCTTTCAAAATCTCTGGCATCTCCAAAGCAGCTGAAAATTCTTTTACCCTTTTAAGAATATATTTCTCATCTACAGATGAATGCGTTTCCAAGATAGACTCGATATCTGCCATATCGCGAGGGCGGTGAGCCACAGCTTTCATTATTATTAAATCTTCAGGAGTAGGCAGGGGAATTTTAACCCTGGCAAGTTTAACTAGTTTTCTTCTTTTAATCGCCTCTTCTTCAAAAGGTAAGGCACCAATAGAAATGTCTATATCGAGTGCACTGGGCTCATGGCGCATTAGAAAAACACGGTGCAATTGCGCAAAATTTATTACCTTAGGAATTCTCGGCATAAAGCCAAACTTTTTCCCCGAATCGATAAAACCTTCCCATTTTTCTCTTTCCATTAAAATCAGGGCATCCACATCATGAGTCAGCCTGGGCCGGCCCAAAAGAGAGGCAGCTACTCCCCCGATTACCACACCTTTAACTTTCAATGCCCGAAACCAGGTAACAAGATCATGGAGAGCTAAAATCAGCGGGGCAAGAGGGTCAGGCGTTTTCATCGCATTTCCTTTTTAATTGCTTCCATAGCTCTCTCACTTTTTCTTCTTCCGCAGATAAAGCTTCCGTCCATTTTAAAGCCTTACCTGAGGCCATTAATACCGCGAGCTTTTGTAATTTTTGATTAATGGTCGTACCTTGAAGCTCTTTCCTTTGGAAAAGGTTAACCGCTCCCCATCGTTTTTTAAAATCCTGAGCTTGGGCTTTGGTAATTGCTTTTTTCACTTTTTGTCCTTATTTTGCGTAAACAAAATTTTTATTATGTTATCACGTTTTGAGGTCAAATTTCTACTTTGTTACCCTTCTCTTGTTGGGCTTCACTAAAGAGGGTTAACTATATTGTAATTAAAACAATACCATTACTTAAGGGGAGGGATGGAGAGGGGGCTATGTAGACCACGCTTTCATTATGTGGGAGAAATTTTGGCAAGGGATAAACCCCTCCTCTACATTAAACGAAGGGAAAGTTTTCATGCCTTGTCTTAATCTTGAAAAATCTCCGTACTACATACTTGCAAAACCTTTAAATCTTATTAAGAAAAAGGATAACTCTTCCAGAGCTCGCAAAGCACACAGAGAAAGAAATGAATTAATTAAGGGGAGGGCTGGAGGGGTTATTAAAGATTCCCGGTGGCCAATTTAATAGTTTTTATTTTTCTATTTATTTTCTCTGCGTGCTTTGCGCTCTCTGCGGTGAACTCTTTGTGGCAAATATTGTTTTCTTGGCGCACTTTGCGCTCTCTGCGGTGAAATTACCTGAGTTTTTCTAAATGCTCTTTCGCTTTTTTATTTTCTGGATTTAGGGAAAGCGCTTTTTCCAACAAAGAAATTGCTCGAGACCGCTCCCCCTTCAATTCATAGAGCAATCCTAAATTTACATAACCTTGATCCATTTCTGGAGCCAGCTCAATGACTTTCTGAAAATTCCTCTCAGCTTTCTCGTAATCTTTTAAAATCGCATAGGCCATGCCAAGGCGATTATAAGCTGGAGCAAAATCTGGCTGCAAGGAAATGGTTTTTTCATACTCCGCCATAGCCTGCTGATACTCACCCTTCTTGAAATAATAATTTCCGCCTAAGACATAATGCACTCTGGTAGCCAATTGCCAACGGTCAAAGGCCATAATCTCCGAGCGGAATGAAAAAATCGTAGCTCCCCAAATAGCAATAGTTAAAGCCAAATAAATTGTAAATTCTTTTATCTTCCTTTCTTTTACCCAGGAAATTAAGGAAATCAGGGTGTAAGCAGCAAAAAGAGAAAGAAAAGGGACGGCTGGAAGACGGTACCGGGAGGCGGCGAAAAAAACTAAAAGCGTGAGAATATATATCTTCACCAGGGCGTAAATTAAAAATAATTGGCGAAGATTTTTTCGGGCCAGCCACATACCTAAAATGCCCAAGGAAGAAATAAGGCCAAAAGGAAGGAATGGCCATTTCTGGATGATTCGGTAATATTTATAAGTGGAATCTATATCATGAACTTCATAGTTGCCAAAAAAGAAAGCTAACTTTTTAAGTTCCAGGATAAAAGCGTCTTGAGGATGTTTTTTTATATGCTCCCAAGTCTGCTTCCACCAAAACTGTGCGCATTCCGAGGGTTTAAGATTACGGCCAGTTAAATTTCTGGCTACTCTGCGGAAAAGGGCATGGGCATAATCGGGTTCTTCCTGGCCTTCTTCAATAAAGCCTTGTTGAGGCAAATCGGCCCTTTCCATTCCTGTAGCTCCCGGCCCATTGCCATGAAAAAATACTTTACCACTATCGGCTGTAACCAGTATGAAATCATTAAATCTATAATAATTTCGCAAAGTAATAGGCAATAGGATGATAGCGGCTCCCAAAAGCATTAACAAGATAGATTTTATTCTAAAAGCAAAGGATGGTAATGAGAGGCAATTAAAAATAATAGCTATGGGCAATATTAATAAAGCGTTAGGTTTTGTTATGGTAGCAAGGCCAATGAGGCCTCCAGCAACCATCCATTTCCAGATAGCTCGCCCAGACTTGGTTTCTTCTTTAATTTGTAAAAGAAATAAGACGATTAGAGAATTAAGAAATAAAACCAGAGCTTCTGGTTCAAGAGTTAGTTCAATAAGGGTAAGATTGGCATAAAAAATTAGTATAAAAGCGGCTATGAAGCCGGCAGTTTTTCCAAAAATCTTTTCGCCGATGAGAAAAATTAAGAGGCAACTCAGGCTGCCTAAAAATATTTGAAAAATGGCTAAAACTTCCCAGTTTTCGCCATATAGTTTAAAAAAGATGACATTCAGGTAAAGGTATAAAGGACTTAAATCTAAAATCCGCTCCCCCGGATCACCCCCTTGGGCGATCAGGCGAGCAAAGTAGGGATATTTATAGAAAATGAAGGGCTCAGTAACCAGGACAAAAATAAGAAACTTAACGGAGAGGGCTAATAAAAAAATAATCAGCAGAAGGAGAGGACGGCTTATTTGAGAACGAACATTAGTTTTTTCTCTCATATTAAGAGTGATTTTACAGGTATTTCGCAGGATTGCAATAAAGATTTTCAAATGGGAAGAGGTAGAGTGCGGGGCATATTTATAAAAATTAGCTTATTTTTCTACTATGATGGTGTAATATTGAAATAATAAAAAAGCCAAAACCATGACTCAATGGATAATCTTATTAATAATTTTTCTTTTTGGCTCCTGCCTGGGAAGCTTCCTTAATGTGTGTATTTACCGAGTTCCTCTAAATCTTTCTATTGTTTTTCCCAATTCCTTCTGCCCTGCTTGCCAATCCCCTATTCGTCCTTATGATAATATTCCATTATTCAGCTTCTTTTTCTTAAAAGGAAAATGCCGAAACTGCGGAGTTAAAATCTCTTGGCGCTATCCCTTGGTAGAAGCTTTAATGGGAGCTATAACGCTGGCCCTTTTTTTGAGATTAGGCCTATCTCCCCTATTTTTCTCTCTCTTAGCTTTTTCCGCGGCTTTATTAGTCATCACCTTCATTGATTTAGATCATCGGATAATTCCTGACGTCATTTCCCTTCCAGGAATAGTGGTCGGCGTCATATTGGCTTTAGCCGGTATCTCTATTTCCATAAAATCATCTCTAATGGGGCTTCTGCTTGGCGGAGGTGCGCTCTTTGCCGTCGCTTATATTTATGAAGCTATAACTAAAAGAGAAGGAATGGGTGGAGGAGATGTCAAGCTCCTGGCCATGATTGGGGCTTGGCTGGGCTGGCAGGCCGTTCTTTTTACCCTTTTCTTTGCTTCCCTTTTAGGGACGATTATTGGGGGAACGGTAATGCTTATTCAAAAAGAAGGAAGATATTACGCCATTCCATTTGGACCGTTTTTGGCTTTGGCAGCTTTGGCTTATATCTTCTTCGGCCCCCCTCTAATTCATTGGTACTTAAATTTTGGCAAACTTTAAATTTTTGCCACAGAGAACACTGAGGACACAGAGAATGAATGATACCATTACTGAAAAAATTATTTCATCGGCTATAGAAGTTCACAAAATATTAGGGCCTGGATTGCTGGAATCGATATATGAAGAAGCTTTATGTTATGAATTCCAGTTGAAAGGAATTGAGTTTGAAAGACAAAAAGAATTAGATGTATTTTAGGGACAAAGAGTTGATTTAATAGTTAATGGAGAAGTCATTGTGGAAATTAAATCTGTGCGCAGATTAGAAGACATCTTTACGGCCCAATTGCTATCTTATCTAAAAAGCACTGGATTAAAAAGAGGGTTATTAATCAATTTTGGACAAAAAAGGCTTATTGAGGGATTGAAAAGAATTTCTCTTTAACCTCTGTGTGCTCAGTGCACTCTGTGGCAAAATATTTTTTAATTTTTTTTAGCTCTGTGGTGGTAAAGTAAATGTTAAGATTTAGGCCGGGGATTAGGACTGAAATTGTTTTTACTTTAACTGTGTTGATGGCGGGAGCCATAGCCCTCATCGGCGTCCTTTTCCTAAAAGTAGAAGAGCATAATCTGCTCCAACAAAAGATAAAAGGGGGCCAACAAATAATTGCTTCCCTTGAACATTTTCTTAAAGACATTGATCCAGCAAATTTAGGTCAGCCTGGCCCAACGAAAATAAATGAACAATTACAGAAAATCTCCTCGTTATTAGGCCAAAGCCATCTCTTTGCCAACTTTTCTATAGTAGATAGCAATTTTCGGGTATTGGCGGATTCTAAACCCGAAAGGATTGGCCAAACTATTAAAGATGGAGAAATAGCCCAAGCTTTGGAAAAAGGCCTGGTTCATACGCATACTCTTGGAGAAGAAGGTTCTTTTTCCCTGATGAAAAAAACTCCCCTTTACATCTCCGCCCCTTTAATCTTACGAAATGAGAGATGGGGAGCCATACGCGGAGAATATGCCTTGGATGATATTCGGGAGATTTATTCTCGTTCTCAATCTATGCTTTTTCTATACATTCTTTTTGATGCCTTTATTTTAATTACGGTGGGCAGTTTTTTGCTCTCCCGGATTATTATCAAACCTTTAAAAAAATTGGATCAAATGACGGAAAAAATCGCGGAAGGAGATCTTAACCTCTTGAGCGAAGAAACAAGCGGGGACGAAATTGGTCGGTTAATCTTTTCTTTCAACCGTATGGCTTCTCGACTCAAAGAGGATCGCCAAAAATTGCAAGATTACATTCAATCTTTGGAAAAAGTTAACCGCGAGCTGCGCCAAGCCCAAAATGAGCTAATTCGCTCAGAAAAATTAGCTTCTATTGGCCGATTGGCAGCCGGCGTTGCTCACGAAGTTGGAAATCCTACATCCGCTATTCTGGGCTATTTAGATCTCCTGGCTACGGGCAACTTGAGTCCCGAAGAAGAAAAAGAAGTGCTGCAACGCGCAGCCAAAGAAGCGGAGCGCATTCGCCGCATAATTCGCGAACTACTGGACTTTTCTCGCCCTTCTCCCGGGGTGGAAGAAGAAGTAGATATTAACGCTATAATTTTAAACACACTCTCTTTGCTCTCTCACCAAAAAAAATTATGGGCCCAAGTTCAGGTGGAAAAAAACTTGGCTGATGATTTGCCTAAATGGAAAGGTGATCCGCATCAAATCCAGCAAGTCTTAATTAATTTGCTACTGAATGCTTTCGATGCTTTTAAGTCTCCTGATTTTATTAAAACCGGGAGAGAAAAGAAAATTCGCTTGGCCACCTCAATTCTTTCACCTGAAGAGATTTCAACTTTTATAAGTACAATTCCTCGCCGGAGGAAGGAAGATCCGCCTCAAGCTGACTATTCTAAATTGCGCCTTAAAGGAGAAATTCTCCGACCTGCGGGGGAAATTGTTTCCATAATTCAAATTGAGGTAGAAGATAATGGCCCAGGAATTGCGGCCGAATCCATTAATAAAATTTTTGATCCCTTTTACACAACTAAACCACCTGGAGAAGGGACTGGATTAGGGCTGGCCATTTGCCTTAGAATATTAGAATCCTATGGAGGACGTATTTTAGTTAAGAGCGCAGAGGGGAAAGGGGCCAATTTTATAATTCAATTGCCAATTTTCGCACCTCTTTCGTAAGTGTTAAGTGTTGAGTGTTAAGTGTTAAGAAAAAGAATTAATTTGGAATGATGGAATAAAGGAATAAGGGGGATTGGAATAGTGGAATAATGGAATAATGGGGAAAATACAGCAAAGGGCGTAGCGCAGAGCGTATATCGGTAAAGTGATTATAGGAAATATTTTGGATTTGGAATATTCTCTGAGCTCTTTGTACTACATACTTGCAAACCCTTTAAATTTTATTAAGAAAAAAATGACTCTCGCAGAGCTCCCAGAGAAAGATATAAGCAAAATTATTAAAAAATAAATTTTTTCTCTGCGGTCTCTGTGGGCTCTGTGAGAAATAAATTTTTGGTTGCGGCTCTGCCGCGCTGTGTTCTCTGTGGCAAACTTTCTAACCCCACCTCCCTCCCCTTAAATTAAGGGGAGGGAGGTGGGGTTAGTGGTGGTGAATATGGAACAGAAAAAAATATTAATAATTGATGACGAAGAATCCATGCGCCACATGCTTTCCTTAATCTTAAAAAAGGAAGGCTATCAAGTGCATGCCGCGGCCGGAGGCAGGGAAGCCTTAGATCTCCTTTCTTCTCACTCTTTTGATTTTATTCTCTCCGATATAATCATGCCGGAAATGGATGGGCTTGAATTATTACAAGCCTTAAAAGATCGGAAAGTTGAGGCCACGATTATCATGATGTCTGCCTTTGGCACGATTAATACCGCTGTGGAGGCAATGAAGCGGGGCGCCTATGACTATATCTCCAAGCCCTTTCGACCGGATGAAGTGCTTATGGCTTTGCGGAAAGCTGAAGAACGAGAGAGCTTGCGTCAAGAAAATATCCGTTTACGCCAAGAGGTGCTCCGGGAATATTCATTTGGCAATATCATTGGTAAAAGTCCACGCATGCTCCAGATATTTGCATTAATCAAAAAAGTCTCCGACTATAAAACTTCGGTCTTGTTAGTTGGGGAAAGCGGCACTGGGAAAGAAATGGTAGCCCGCTGCCTTCATTACAATAGTTCCAGAAGCAAGGGGGCCTTTATTGCGGTCAATTGCGGAGCCATACCGGAAACGCTCCTCGAAAGTGAGCTCTTCGGCCACGAAAAAGGAGCATTTACAGATGCTAAAAAGGAGAAACGGGGCAGCTTTGAAATGGCCCACGAAGGAACTCTTTTCTTAGATGAAGTGGGCGAGTTAAGTCCCTCTGCCCAAGTAAAATTGCTCCGCGCTTTACAAGAAGGTGAGATTAAAAGATTGGGAAGCGAACGTTCTATTAAAGTAGATGTGCGCATAATCGCCGCTACGGTCAAAGATTTGAGCAAAGAAGTGGCCGCCGGTAGATTTCGGGAAGATCTTTTTTATCGCCTCAATGTGCTCCAAATAAATCTTCCTCCCCTGCGAGAAAGAAAAGAAGATATTCCGCTCTTAATTGAGCATTTTATCCAGAAATATAATGCCCGGCATAAATTAAGTATTGAAGGAATTTCGGAGGAAGCATTAGCATCTCTTCTTGATTATAGCTGGCCAGGGAATGTGCGTGAGTTAGAAAATATTATTGAACGGGCTATGATTCTCAGCCAGGGGCGCCGAATTATGGCCGAAAATCTTCCTGCAGAAATAAAAAGTCCTGAACAGAATAGAATTAAAAAGCTAATGGAAGAAGAAATTTCCATTAAAAAAGCCACCCGCCTCCTCGAAGAAGAATTGATCCGTAAAGCTCTCCAAAAGACTGGGGGCAACCGCACCCAAGCCGCCAAAATTTTAGAAATCAGCCATCCCGCCCTGTTGAGCAAAATAAAAGAATACGGCATTGAAGACTGAAACTCATGGGACGCAGATTAACGCAGATTTCGCATATAAAAATCATTATTAAATATTGGAATGTTGGAATGATGGAATGGTGGAATAATGGGAAAAAAGCGCAAAGCGCATAGCGCATAGCGTATCTCGGTAAAGTGATTATAGGAAATTTTTTAGATTTGGAATATTCTCTGTTATTCTCTGAGTTCTTTGTAAAACATACTTTCAAACCCTTTAAATTTTATTAAGAAAAAAAATGACTCTCCCAGAGCCCGCAAAGCACACAGAGAAAGAAATGAATTAATTTATTCTTAAATTGAGCGATTTTTCATTATTCATTACACCAAATATATTGAATTCCTGCTTCCGAAGGAATGACGAATATCGCGAAATGAATGAGCATGTCATTCCCGTGAAAACGGGAATCCAGAAGATTTTGTCTTCATAAATGTCATAGAGAATCGCTCATTTTTGGTTATTAAAAAATAAATTTTTTCTCTGCGTTCTCTGTGGGCTCTGCGAGAAATAAATTTTTTGGCTGCGGCTTTGCCACCCTGTGGCCTGTGTGGCCATAAGGAGATATTAAAATTTTTTAAGAAGTGTCAAAAAATTTAATAGTTGAAAAGAAAAAGACTTATCACCCTCCAGGGGCAACAAATTAATTTCATCAATTATTTCAACTAATTATTAGCTTTCCTCTTTTCCCCACAAATAAAAATCAATTGGGAACAGTTTTTGCATCCTATTAAATTGAAAGAAAAAAATTCCTCAGCTAAAAGAGGCAAAACTTGATGATGGGCCAAAAATATTCCTCCCTAACCTTCACCCCGTGGTCCGGCGGCGGTACCATAGTGTCGAAACGACAATCGTACCGATTCATGCCGACTTTTTTCGACTCGCCGTCACCTCTCCCCCTGGGGGAGAGGAAGGGTGAGGGAAAAAATAGCAGCCTTGGTAAGAGGGGGTTTACGCTTATTGAAGTTGTTATAGTTTTAGTCCTCTTAGCTATCGTAGCTGCAATTGCTTTGCCTTCATTTCAACGCTTGGTTGTTAATAGTCCCTTAAAAACCGCAGCCAGAGATTTAATGGGGGAAATTGCTTTACAAAAAGAAAGGGCTATTGCGGAAAGTCGACAGTATCGCCTTGTGCTTGATGTTAATGGAGGATCTTATGATATTCAGCAATGCCAGAATACTGGCTCAACTTGTGGCTCTTGGAGCTCCGTCTTGGTAAAAAATCTTAATAGATATGCTAACGATATCTCCTTCGACTCTGGTTCGACGACCGTTACCAATTATGTATTTCAAACCAGGGGTACAGTTACTAATGGGACGATCGTTTTGAGGAATAACCGCAATTCTACAGCCACAATTAGAATAAATATAGCAGGAAGAACAAATGTGCAATTTAATCTGCAATAAAAAAGGTATCAGTTTAGTCGAAGTACTCATCGCTTCTTTCTTGATCACTTTTGGAATTTTAGCTCTGCTCTCTTTACAGCCTTCGGCCTGGAACTTGTCTGGTAGATCAGACTTTTTGGGCCGGGCTGCCGGACTTCTCCATAAAGAATTAGAAACAGTAGAAGTATTCCTCATGAATCCCAATAATGCTAACCCTTGTGCCACTACTAATCCATTAGTGACCACCCAAAATGTCTATGTGAGTGGCCAAAGTACTGCCCAATCAGGCGATATTCCTTATACAATTCAAACTACTATTCAAGATAATGGAAATAGCTCTTGGACAGTGCGCGTAAGGGTCACTTGGCCAGGAAATAATACTGGCATTTCGGAAACTTTGTTAGTAACAAGGCAGGAGAATTTTAGGTCATAAGATTATGAACAAAATTTTCAGACAGAAAAAAGGTTTTACTCTGGTAGAAATCATCTTTGCCTTATTCATTGGTATTCTTATTATGGGAGCTGTTTATTTCTCCATGGTCTCCGGCAAAAAATCCTCTGTAGCTCTGGAAAGCAAAATTTCTGCTCAGCAGGATGTGCGCGCCGTCTTAGAAATTATGGCTATGGAGATTGGCATGGCCTCTTATAATCCCAATTTTGTTACCGGAATTTGGCGCGATCCTGGAGATTGCAGTAGCTTTTCTTCTAATCAGAGTTATAAAGGAATTCAAACGGCTTCTTCTAACTCTATAATTGTGGAAATGGATATTGATGATAGCGGGGTCGTTCGGGATAATTCTAATGAAATTATCTCTTATAATTATGATACGGCCAATCAAAGAATTACTCGCGCAACAAACTGTGGCGGAGCGCAGGCCTTTTTAGGAGATGTTTCTGGAAATCCGCGTAGTGTCCGGGTGATAAATAATACTTTGAATATACCCATTTTTAGATATTACGACGGCCAAGGTAATGAAATAGCCGCAGGTAGCCTACCGGCAGCTATACCTAGTATCCGCCGGATTGAAATTACTTTGGCCGTGGAAACAGAAGAAATTGATCCTAATACGAATCAAAGACGGAGGATGATTTATTCAACGAGCGTGATTCCCCGAAATCACGCAATTTTACAATGAAGATATAAGCCACGGAGGACACAGAGAACATAGAGTAAAATATAAATAAAATTATTATCTCTGTGGCCTCGGTGAGCTCTGTGGCTAATTTTAGGAGCCTGTTGTTTATGAGAATTGTTAATCAAAAAGAAAATGGGTTTGCTTTGATAGCGGCGCTGCTAACTATCTGGGTGCTTACCGCCGTAGGAATTTTAGTTTTTACTGTCTCCACCCAGGATATTCGCATCAGTGGGCGCTTAGTGGGCGAAAAGAAAGCCTTTGCGGCAGCGGAAGCAGGAATTCACCGCCTTACTCAAATTTTGGATCCAGGTAATCTTTCTGCGGCCGCGGTAAGTGATCAGCAAGTTGATCCCTCCAACGATCCCGATTCTCGATATACCATTGGCACTCCTGCTCGCCCAACTTCTGGTCCTTCCACCGTACCCTTGCCAGGATATGCTATAGGTGGGGGACAGCAATGGGGGCAGGAGAGATTTATAGCCCGAGTTACCGGAAGAAACACAAGGTATAACAGCATGGTGCAAATAGATGTCGGTGTCGGTTATGGCCCGGTGGAAATTTCGACGCTCTATAGATGAATTAGCAAAGAGGTGGTAATTATGAAATTCTTTAAAAATATTTTTATAATCTTAATTACTTTAATTAATCTGATTTTAATATGCCCAACCGCCAAAGCTCAAGAAGACGAATCAGGCTTATTTACCACAGTTGCCCCTGATACCCTTCTTGTCCTTGATCTTTCCGGGAGCATGCTCTGGACGCCGGGTGGAGAAGTAATGTACACAAACACTCCTCCATCATCCGAATGCCCTAACCGAGTAAGCGGACAATCGGGGCGAGCATATTATGATTCTCCTACAGGAAGCTATACCTATGCGTGGTGCATTAATCCTTATGGAACGGTTCCTAAATATAGCAATTCATCCTGCACCGGTCCTTTTTACACCACCAGCCAGACTGGCTATTCCACAGATTGCAGCCGCCTGGCTATTGCCAAAAGAGCTCTTTTCGATATTCTCGATGACAACAATGATAATGTGATTAATAACACTGATGAACAGAATATGAATATTCGTTTCGGTTACATGAGGTTTTATGACTGCTCTTCCTCCAGTGATGAGCAACGGGGAACTTATAGTTATTCTGGGGGCTGCAATAGGCTTATTAAGGCAATCGGTACAAGATATAGTCGTATTTATTGTAATGATAGTAACAGTTGTTCACCCTCAAGCAGCTCTTCCAGCAGTATAAGTGGTGAATCAGCCGATGGGGGGACTCCTTTAGCCGCCGCTCTACATGAAGCCAAGCTTTATCTTGATTATCACAAATCAACAGATGCTGCAGCAGCTTGCCGACAAAAATTTGTAATTCTCATAACTGATGGAGCAGATACTTATGCTTGTGGGGGAAATGGGCAGGAAGATCAAACCGACCAGTATAAAAGAAGAAGAGAAACCGTGGCCAAAGCTAAAGCCTTGGCCGATGCGGGATATAAAGTTTTTGTAATCGGATTTGGCAATCCCATGCCTCATTATTTAAGAAATACTCTAAATTGGGCGGCTTATTACGGTGGCACGGATAACCCGCTCGTCGCCAATTCAGGAGATACAAGCGCTTATGATCCTGCCTCTGTAACTAGTTGCCAAAGCTCTTCATATTCCCATCATAATATTGAAGGAGATGGAGATCATTATTATGCCACCTCGAATGATCCTGGCGAAATACCCCTTTCTGGTTATGCCTTCTTAGCCACAAATGCTAATGAGCTATCCGTTGCCCTAAGACAAGCCATTGAGATGATTAGAGAGGCTACTTACTCCTTCTCTTTGGCTTCTGTTTCTTCCCAGAGAACTCAAGATGAAAACCATCTTTATGAAGCCTCCTTCCAACCCATGAATAATGACCCCTTTTGGCTCGGCCATTTAAAAAAATATAGTATAAATAGTGATGGAACAGTGGGAAGCGAAGTTTGGGACGCTGGAACCGTATTGCAAAGCACTTCTGCTTCCAGTCGCACAATAAAAACTTATATAGGAGGAAGCCTAACAAATTTCAGCACTTCTATTGACCGAAGTTATTTCGAAGTTTCAACTGACGCTGAAAGAGATGCTATTGTAAATTATATCCGCGGAGAATCAGCTTATAATCCGGATCTATGGAAACTGGGTGATATATTCCATTCTAACCCAGTTACTATTGGAACGCCCTCTTCTTTCTTTGAAGATCTAAGGGATGCCAATAATGCTTTTGATGCTTTCCGAGAAAGTAAATCCCGCACTTCCTCAAATGGCTTGCGTATCGTTGTAGTCGGTGCCAATGATGGACAATTTCATGCTTTCCTCACTTCAAATGGCAGTGAAGCCTGGAGTTTTATTCCCCCCAATATTCTCTCTAAACTCAAAAACATCGCTCACTCTTCTCATCCTACAGGCCTACTTCATCAGTATTTTGTGGATGGGCCGGTCACGGTAGCAGATGTCTGGTTAGGCTCAGGTAGTGGGACGAGCAAATCAGCTTCTGATTGGAAAACTCTATTAATATTTGGCTTAGGGAGAGGCGTAAGTTCAACTTTATGGAGTTCCTCTGCTTATTGCGATTCGGGTTTTAGTTCTACGTATTCTTCTACTTATTCAAATTATTGTGGATATTATGCCTTTGATGTGACGGATACTTTAAATCCCGTTTTCAAGTGGAAAATTTCTCCTGATTCTTCCTTAGCCCCATACTTGGGCCAGCCTTGGAGCAAATTTGCCATAGGTCGCGTGAAGATAAATGGAAATGAAAAATGGGTTGGATTTGTTGGCGCAGGATACAATGCCTCTGATTGCGCTGGCGGAGGGGGATGCGATACCCGCGGAAAAGGATTTTATGTCGTTGATTTAAGCGACGGTTCTGTTCTCTGGAGCTATACACGCGCAAATAATTCAAATATGAATTATAGTCTCCCTGCTTCCCCTGCTATTGTAGACACGGATAACGATGGTTTTATTGATACTGCTTACATCGGAGATCTTGGGGGAAGCTTATGGCGGTTTAAATTTTGTACCAATGCCCAGGGAGCAACCTGTAATACCTCTAACTGGAGTGGCGGATATTTGTTCCAAGCTTCTACAGGAGTGATTAGGCCAATTTTCGGTACTCCTGCTGTAGCTAAAGATGTAAACGGTAATTTGTGGGTTTACTGGGGTACAGGAGAAAAAACCGATCCCACTGCGGCTAATGCTCAAGAAAAATTCTATGCATTAAAAGATAATGATCGAACCACCACTTATAACATCAATGATCTGGATAATATTACTTCCAGCACTTATACTGATGCCCCCAATAAGCATGGTTGGTATATAAATATTGCGGGAAGTGGCGAAAAAATATTATCAGATCCTACTGTTTTTGGCGGGGTTGTTTACTTTACTTCCTATGTTCCTCCTTCAGGAGGTGATCCTTGTAGTCAGGCCGGTTCAGCCAAATTATATGGAGTAAATTATACTACTGGGGCCGGAGTCTTAACTACAAGCGGAGGGAGCGGCGGCGGAGGTGGCGGATCATCTACCCCCGTGAGAAGTATTGATATCGGGACCGGCATTGCCACTACGCCTGTCATATCCTTTAAACCTTTAGGAGCTATGCCTCCTGACCTTTATGTCACTGTAAGTGGCGGGTCTGGAATAAGCGCCAGTACTCAGCGGGTGAATTTCGATCCCCCAACTTTAGCCAGCAGGACTAATATTCTTTACTGGAAAGACAAAAGGTTAGAATAAAAAATAATTCCACAAGGAGAACGCAAAGGCCGCAGAGAAAAATAAAAAATTTATAAAATCTGCCACAAAGTACACAGCGCGGCAAAGCCGCAGGCAAAATTTAATTTCTCGCAGAGCTCACAGAGACCGCAGAGAAAAAATTTATTTTTTTATTAAATTACTTCATTTCGTTCTCTGCGTGCTCGGCGAACTCTGTGAGAGTCATTTTTTTTCTTAATAAAATTTAAAGGGTTTGCAAGTATGTAGTACAAAGAGCTCAGAGAATAACAGAGAATATTCCAAATCTAAAATATTTCCTATAATCACCTTATCGATATACACTTTGCGTTACGCCCTTTGCTGTATTTTCCCCATTATTCCATTATTCCACTATTCCAATCCCGCTTTTCACATCTTTCCATTATTCTATTATTCCAATTTTTCCCCTACCACTCATCCCTCTTTTCCTCTCCTTGTTGACACATCTCCTTTATTTGGATAATCTTTTTAAAAGAGGATAGCAGAAAGCTCTCTCCCATAATGGAAGGAAATTTTTTCCTCTTTTTTAAATAGAAGATCAGGGAGAATTAAATACTTTCCGCAGAGCGAAAGATGGGGGGAAGAAATACTTCGTAATTGGCAAATTGGCTATTTTGTAAATATAGCAAGGAGAGCCTACAGTAGGCATTTCGAGGAAAAAGGAAGACGGAAATAAAAAATGGCCAGGGTTAAATTAGCGAAAACAGCAGGATTCTGCATGGGCGTACGCCGAGCCATGGACATGGCCCTGGAAGCTATTCTTAAAAAAAATGGCTCCCTTTATACTTACGGTCCGCTCATCCACAACCCCCAGGTCCTGCAGATTTTAAAGGACAAAGGGCTAAAGACCCTGGAGGCCAAAGATATAGCCACGACCCTCTCCCAATCTCCTAATCAAAAACTTGTAACTGTTATCATCCGCGCCCATGGCTTACCTCCTGAAGAATACCAAAAAATCAAGAATGTGGGCGTAAACATTTTAAACGCTACTTGCCCCCATGTGGGCAAAGTCCAAGGAATCATCAAAAGATATGCCGCCAAAGGATACAATATTATTATCCTGGGAGAGAAGGATCATGCGGAAGTAATCGGTCTTCTCGGCTTCGCTCAAGGCAGAGGATATATTATTAATTCCCTTGCGGAAGTGGACAAGCTTCCCGCCATGGAAAAAGTTTGTCTGGTGGCGCAAACTACGCAAGATGAAAAAAAATTTGCGGAATTGGCCGCAGCCGTCCGCCATAAATTCCCAGGCGCAGAAATTTTCAATACTATTTGCGAATCAACGCGGCGCCGCCAAAGAGAAGTTATGGACTTGGCTCACAAAGTTCAAGCTATGGTTGTGGTGGGCGGAAAAGGAAGCGGCAATACCCGTCGTCTGGCCAAAATTGCTGAAGAAACCGGCATCCCCACCTTTCATGTGGAAACAGAAGAAGAGTTGGACTTAAAAAAACTCTCCCAATTTTCTGAAATCGGCGTTACGGCTGGCGCTTCCACTCCCAATTGGTTAATCTTAAAAGTTGTGGAACGTCTAAAAAGTTTATCTGAACCAAGGAGGATAAGCAGCTTTATAGAAAAATTAGCCCGATTTTTTACTATCAGTTATTTGCTCCTGGCCTGTGGCGCTGGCTTTCTAACTTTGGCCAGCATGCTTATCCAGGGATTAACTCCCCAATTATCTTGGCCAATTATTGCTGCTCTTTATGTCTTCTCCATGCATGTGCTGAATCGTTTAGCCGATAAGCCTTCTGAAAGATTTAACCAACCTGGCCGAACAGAGTTTTATGAGAGATACGGTCAAATTATGATCGGGGCCGGAATTTTATCAGCTATGGTCGCCTTATTACTTACCTGGTATCAAGGAATCTTACCCTTCTTCTTGCTGTTAGCAATTTCGGGCCTGGGATTGCTCTATAATATTCCCCTTCTTCCCCGGCACCAGGGAAGCTTACTTCGGTACCAAAAATTAAAAGATATCCCGGGCTCAAAAACGATCTTTGTGGCTTTAGCTTGGGGGATGGTTACTTCTCTCCTCCCCCCTTTGGCCCAAGAAGGAACATTACGGCCGGCAGCTTATGTGGCTTTTCTCTTCAGCACTATTTTAGTTTTCGTGCGCACCACTCTTTATGACTTTAAAGATATTCAAGGAGATCTGCTGGTGGGCAAAGAAACGATTCCTATTGTCTTAGGCAGGAGAAAGACGCAAATTTTGACCGTTAGTCTTCTTTTCCTGCTCGGGGGGGTATTAATTCTGGCTCCCCTTTTGAAATGGACTTCTCCGATTACTTTTTTCTTTCTCATTTCCCTCGCTTATGTGGTAATTTATTATTTCTTATATCGGAAGCAGATTTTAGGGCAGGGATTTCTGTTTGAAGGAGTAGTAGATGGTAGTTTGATCTTCGCCGGATTTTTGGGCTTAATCTGGTTCTTATTAAACTGAATATAAGAAATGGCTATAAAGCGCTTATACCTTGATTTTTTCAAATTTTTAGCAGAAATGGAAAAAGGAGACCCTTGGTCTTCATTTCAAGAATTATATCTTAAACCCTATAATGATTTCTTTGCGGCTTATTGGGAAAGGTTTAGCTTCTTTGACCCCAACCAAATAAAGGAGAGAGTGCTCCAAATTAAAGAAGGGGATTACGGTCAGCTTAAAAGTTTAATTCAAGCTAATGACCCTGCTCTATTGGCGGAAGAAACTTTAAAAAAGTGCCAAAAAGTCTTGCCCCTTGATCCGGAGCCAGATATATATCTTTTTGTAGGCTTTTTTAGCGCCGAGGGCACCACCTTAGAAGTATCTGGGGCACCGGCCATTGCCTTAGGGTTAGAACGCTTTAAAGATTTTCGAGATTTTTCTTTACTTTTGACTCATGAGTATGGCCATTGCGCGCAGTGGCCTTTTTTAAAAGAGTTTTTTCCCTATAAAGAAAAACCCCTCCTTTATTCAATAATAAGTGAAGGGTTAGCTGTTTTTTTTAGCGAGACGGTGCTTACAGACATTCCTCTGCACCGCCACCTTTTCCTTACGCCGGAACGTCTTAAATGGTGTTGGGAAAATCAGGAAGCTCTTTTAGCTTTGGCTGGCGCTGATTTGGCTTTCTCCAAACTTATTCCAATTCTATTCGGACCTGGGGATGATAAAGCTGGTCTTCCTCCCCGTATAGGTTATTTCATTGCCCGGCAAATGTTAGGAAACTGCTTAAGCCATCATGGGGCTGAATATTTCGGGCAAGAGTTCCCCAATTTTAAAAAATTATTCCAAGATTTATTATCTTCCGGAAAATTAAAAATACAAAAGGATTGCCCTTTCTGATGTTTTGGCAAAGTCAACCGCGAATTAATTTAAATTACGAAAAAGAATTGAATCCGCAGCAATTGGCCGTGGTCAAAGCCACGGAAGGCCCTTCCCTAATTATTGCTGGGGCAGGAAGTGGTAAAACCAGAGTGGTAACTTACCGGGTAGCTTACTTAGTTGAATCAGGAGTAGAGCCCCATAAAATCTTACTCCTCACCTTCACGAATAAAGCAGCCCGAGAAATGCTCAGGCGAGTGGAGGAGCTGGTGCCAGGAGCAGCTGAAGCCAGTCAAAGAGTATGGGGAGGCACTTTTCATCACATCGGAAACCGCATCTTGCGCCGCCATGCTCCCTTAGTGGGATTTCAACCAAATTTTTCCATTCTTGACCGGGAAGACGCCCGTAAGTTAATGGAGGCTTGCATCTCCGATTTAAAAATAAAGCCTAAAAAATCGCGTTTCCCTAAAGGAGAAGTGCTGGAAAATATTTTGGGCTTAACCATTAACACCAAAAAAAGCTTAGAAGAAATAATCTTAGATAGATTCCCTTTCTTTGACCCGCTCCTGGGGGAAATCCGTGCTGTAATTCAAAGATATAAACAACGGAAAAAAGAATTGAATGTCATGGATTTTGATGACTTACTTTACTATTGGGAAATGCTCCTCCGAGAACATCCTGAAGTGCGCACCCGTTATGGGCAGCAGTTCCGGCATATTTTAGTAGATGAGTATCAAGATACTAACCTCCTGCAAGCGGACATCCTGGATCTCTTAGCCCGTGACCATCGTAACCTTATGGTCGTCGGGGACGACTCCCAATCTATCTACTCTTTTCGGGGAGCAAATTTCGCCAATATTCTAACTTTCCCTGAACGCTACCCTGATGCTCGGGTTTATAAATTGGAGATCAACTACCGCTCAACTCCTCAGATTCTCCATTTGGCCAACTTGAGTATCCGCCATAATCGCTATCAATTTCAGAAAAAATTGAAGACGGCCCGGAATTCTGGCCCCTTACCGTATTTAGTGTCTACGCCTGATGTAATGGATCAAGCCTTCTTTGTGGCGCATCAGATAACCGAAGCTCATAAAAAGGGAATACCGTGGGGGGAGATCGCTGTTCTTTACCGAGCGCATTATCACTCCATGGAATTGCAGATGGAATTGACCCGCCGTGGGATTCCTTTTGAGGTTCGTTCAGGCCTGCGTTTCTTCGAGCAAGCTCATATAAAAGATGTCAGCGCTTTTTTGAAGATTATCTGCAACCCCCTCGATGAACTCGCTTGGCGCCGCGTCCTTCTTCTTTATCCGCAAATAGGCAAAAGCACTGCTCAAAAAATCTGGCACTTAGCTTCCTCAGGCATCTTGACTCCCCAAGCAGACTGGGACGCCAAAGAAATCCGCGAAAAAATTCCGCGCCGCGCCTGGGAAACATGGTCTCAATTCAATAAAACTTTATCCCAATTACGAAAAATGCCCCAGACTTCCGGACCGGACAAAATGATCGAATTAATAATTAAGGAAGGTTATGAAGACTACTTAAAGTCAAGATATCCAGACTACGAATCTCGGCTGGATGACTTAAAACAATTGGCATCTTTTGCTCAAAATTATACTTCTTTGCCTGATTTTCTAAGCGAATTAGCTCTGCTCACTTCTTTAGAAGGAGAAATGACCTCTTTGCGTACTGGAGCGGCAGAAGGCAAAGTTACTTTGAGCTCCGTGCATCAGGCTAAAGGATTAGAATGGTCTTGGGTTTTTATCATTTGGCTGGCCGAAGGAAAATTTCCTTCTATACGTAGTATATCGGAAAATGGTGGTGAGGGAGAAGAGGAGGAAAGAAGACTTTTTTATGTAGCCGTGACGCGGGCGCGGGATGAATTATATCTTTGTTATCCCTTGTTTGCCCCGGACCGCGGAGGAAGAGAATTATGGCAAAAACCTTCACGCTTTATCTCGGAACTCGCGGGCAGAGGTTATAAGAAATTGGAAATCAAAGATTTCTTTAACCGGGAATAATCTTGACCCAGACTTTGCGCGAGCGGGGGCCATCAAACTCACAAAAATATACTCCTTGCCAGGTCCCGAGAGCGAGTTTTCCTCCTTCAATAAAAATGGTCTGGGAAGGACCAATCAAAGTGGATTTTATATGGGCGGCGGAATTTCCTTCGGTATGTTGATAAGGACCAGTAAAAGGGATGAGCCGGTTTAATTCGGCTAAAATATCGTGTTGCACACTGGGGTCAGCGTTTTCATTAATGGCCAAGGCGGCTGTAGTATGGGGAACATAGAGGGCCAACAGACCGCTCTCTATTTTGCTTTCATGGATTATTTTCTGGAGCTGGGAAGTAATATCTACCAGCTCCGTACGGGATTTAGTCCGAATATTTAACTCTTGGAAACGCATAACTTACTCCTAAGCATTTTATTATGGACAATTTAAGCCTTATTTTAGCATCCTCTTCCCCAAGGCGGCAAGAATTGCTGTCCCTTCTGGATATATCTTTAAGGATTGTTCCCAGCGATGTGGAGGAATCTTTTCTAAAAGGGGAACTGCCCGAAGAATATGTTCGCCGGCTGGCCATTACCAAAGCTCAACAAGTAGCGGAAAAATTTCCTGAATTTTGGGTTTTAGCCGCTGATACAATAGTAGTCATTGAGGGAGAAGTTTTGGGTAAACCTAAAGATACTGAGGAAGCTGAGTCCATGTTAGAAAAGCTCAGTGGCCGAGAGCATCAAGTAATTACTGGTTACTGTCTTTTGCATAGCCACTTAGGACAAAAAAGAGAAAGAATTGTTAGCTCTCTGGTAAAATTTAAAAGACTCTCGGCAGAAGAAATTCGTTGGTATATTAATACAGGTGAGCCCTTTGATAAAGCTGGGGGGTATGCGGTGCAAGGTAAGGCGGCCTTTATGATTAAAGAAATTAAAGGTTCTTATACAAATGTGGTAGGCTTGCCCCTTTGCGAGGTGATCGAGGATTTGCAAGAGTTAGGAGTGATTAATTTTACCAATGGGACGAAAAATTCCCCTCTTTTATAAAGAGGAGGTGGCAGAGATTAGTTGCCCTTCTTTTCTAAGAGACTGGGTCGAAATGAAGAGAAGGGGCCAGAGGCAGGTCGGAGGCAGGCCAGAGGCAGGCCGGAGGCAGGCCAGAGGCAGGCATGAATGGAGAAGCATCGGCGGAAGAATAAGTTGTTCAAAATTAACCCATGATTTTCCGCAAAGGGTGGGCGGATCGTTAAACTAAGCAAGATGATTAAGCTTCTAAATCCGCCCGCACCAATGGAGGAACCACTGCCTCATGATTCTGAATGAATGCTTGCCTCTGGCCTGCCTCTGGCCTGTCTCTTCTAAAAGACTTACGGGCGAGGGATTGTCCCTTGCCGCACTTAGCAAGTCTTAAATTGTTAAAATATAAGAATTGAGAATGATGTCTAATGTAGCAGATAATTTGCAAAAAGTTCAAGAAAGAATGGCAGCGGCGGCGAAACGCGCTGGGCGGAATCCAGAAGAAATTCGCCTCGTAGCTGTGAGTAAAACGGTTCCCCCGGACCGGGTGCGCGAAGGGATTCAGGCTGGGATCAAAATTCTCGGCGAAAACTATGTGCAGGAGGCTAAGAAAAAAATCGAGGCTTTAGGGCATGATGTAGCTTGGCATTTTATCGGTCATTTGCAAACAAATAAAGCCAAGATAGCTGTGCGCCTATTTGATTTAATCCACTCCGTCGACAGTCTCCATCTCGCTGAAGAATTAAATAAAGCAGCCCGTGCGGAAGGGAAGGTTTTGCCCATTTTGCTCGAAGTAAAATTAAGCACGGAAAAATCGAAGTTCGGCGTGGAGGAAGATAATATTCTCCAGTTAGCCGAGGGAATTTCCCGAATGGAAAATTTAATGCTCCGGGGACTGATGACTATGCCCCCTTTATTCCCTGATCCAGAAGATGCCCGTCCCTATTTTATTCGCCTAAGAAAATTAAGTGAGCTGTTGGCTTCCCAAAAATTTGCCCGCGTATTAATGGAAGAACTTTCTATGGGCATGTCTAATGATTTTGAAGTAGCTATTGAAGAAGGAGCCACTTTAGTTAGAGTGGGTACAGCTATTTTCGGCCCCAGAACATCTAAGTAAAAAATATTTTAATAACAGTAGGGCAAGGGCTTGACTTTTAATTAAAAGAGGCAGTTCTAGGGTAGGCCAGAGGCAGGCATGAAGCAGGCATGAAGCAGGCATGAATGAAGAAACAGGGGGGAAATAGCAAAGATGAGTGGTAATATTAACTTCAGAAATTCTCTTGCTTAAAAAGAAAGGCAATGATAAATTGTTTAAAAATTGAACAGAAAAAGCTACTCTTTTCCAAACAGAGTGAGGTAATTATGGCCGTAAGCAAAGAAGATGTCATCAGGGCTGTGGCGGAAAAAGCAGGGCCCGGCATTACCATTGAAGCTAAACTAGAAAAAGGAAAATGGCGCATAACTCTGACTAAAGAAGATAAAACTGCTCAACTCGAATTAAGTAGGGGGTTTATGGAGGACTATATAGAAAAAGGGGAATATCAACAAGAGATGGCTTTTGAAAGCAGAATTAATAAAGCGTTAAAAGAATTAAAAAATTAAGCAAACTTTCCTTCTCTAAAATAAGAGCCTTAAAATTGCTATCAAATAGGCTGCCTTTAACCTTATAAAATCTAAAAAATTAAGCCACTTTTACCTTGTAAATTTACCCCCATTTTGTCCTTGGTCATCGGAATAAAAGAGGAGAATTCTCGGAAAAAGAGGCAATTTAGTAAGCATTTTTATATTTTTGAGTTCAGAATTTTTAATCAACTGCCGATAAAATTTAAAGAATTTTTCATCATTTTGAGGGCCGAATGATCAAATTTCTACCTAAATTCTTTTGCTGTTTTTTATTTCTCTTAGCCTTTAACAACTTTTTATATGACGAAATTGGGGCCGATTCCGGCTCTTATCAAAAAGCGATCCCCTTAATCAAAGCCGGCCAATACCGCCAGGCGCTGCCATTATTAGAACAAGCTCTTCAAGAAACACCCGAAAATCTCTTCCTAAAAGGCGATTATTTATTATGTTTAATCTGGACCGAAGATTATGAAAAAGCAGTCCGTTTCTATCTGCAAAATGAAAAAGAGCTTTTAAAACTAAAATATATACCCAAAAATATTGGCCGAGCCTTCTTGGAACTGAAAGATTATGCGCGGGCTCAAGACTTATATGAGCTGGCGTGGGAAATTGATCGTAAAGATAAGGAAGCCTTAAAAGGACTTATTATTAGCTTACACCACTTAAATAACTATGCCCTAGCCTATTCTTTTTTAGAAAAAAGCGAAAAATACCTTCCGGAGATTACTACTTTTTTTAGAGCTTTGACTTTGGAAAAAGAAGGCCAGCAAAGTGCGGCTTATAATTTATATGGCCAACTCACTTTAAAAATTGAAGAAGAAACTTTTTTAAAAGAGATCCAAGAAAGAAGGCAGGCAGTCGCTACTTCTTTAAAAAAAGAAGACATCCAGCTGCTCCTTAAAGAAATTGTGACTCAACCCCTTTTATCTCAGTTGCTCTTGTTTGATACTAAAAATTATAAAGAGGCCTTAAAAAATTTACCCGCAGATTATAGCCCCCTCCCCCTCGGTTTTTTAATAGAGTTAGGCTGGGCTTTTTTTAAAGAAAAAAGGTATGCTGAAGCCCGAAGGATTTACTCTTTGACTTCTGAAAAATATCCCTCGGCCTGTCTTCCCCGCATCTTGATTGTTTACCCTTGGGCCATGATGGGAAAGATTGCCGAAGGGCATCAAGCTTTAGATAAAATTAAAGAAAAAAATTGTTTTCCAATAGACCTCCTCTTTGCTCGCGCTTTTCTGTATGAGCAAGGAAGAAATTATTTATCCGCTTATAAGACTTATGAAGAAATTTTGAAGTTGCGCCCCAATAATATTCATGCGGCGAAGTTACGCATATATAACCTGGCGGAACTGGGCGCTACCAGCCTGGCCGAGCAAGAATTTCAAGATAAGCAAATAAAAGATGATGAGCTTCAAGATTTCCTTGAAGGCCATAAAGCCGTGGATCATTTAAGATGGGGTCAGGCAAAAGAAGCCAGCTTTCTCTTACAAAGAAAATTAAAGGAACGCCCTGAAAATTTAAGAGCTCATTACGATTATCTAATTGTTTTGCATGGTCTGGGCCGAATGAAAGAAGTTCTGATCCAATATGAAAAAATAAAATTATTAACCCGAGAAATTCCTCCTTGGGTATTAGAAGCAGTAGCTGATGCCCATCTTTATTTAGAAAATCCCCAAAAGGCCTTAGAAATTTATGACCAAGTCCTTGGCCAAGAAAAAAGATTTAATTCTCTTCTGGGTCGTTTTTATGCTCTCCAAGATTTGCGGGAATGGAAGAAAGCTGAAGAAGCTTTGGGGGAGGTAGAAAATTTTTTAAAAAATCTGCAGCCTGATAAATGGAACAAAGTTGCCCGCGTCTTGGAAGAAGGCTGGTTCCTCGCTTATCAAGATCGCTTGCGGGAAACTCTTGAATATTATGAAACCTCCTTTGGGTATCTGGAATCAAGAGGCTGGTTCCTTATTTACCAGGATAAGCTAAAGGAAGCAGAAAAATTTTTTGAATCTTACCTGCAAAAAGCTGGCTCAAGCTTAGAATTTCGTAATGGCCTTGCCCATACCTATCTTAGTCGCGGCCGTCCCCGGCAAGCCTTAGAAGAGTTCAAGATTATCGAAAACATTAATCCCGAATTTCAGAAAGCCCTCAATGGCCTGGCTTTAACGCTTAATACTTTAAATCATAAAAAGGAGGCGCGGGATTTAGCTAAAAAACTCGCGGAACAATATCCCACTAATAAACATATTCAAAATACGCTAAAAACATTTCAGGTAGAAGATATGTGGAATATTTACGCTGAAGGCGGGTTTATCCAAGAGAATCCTGGGGCGCGAGAATATTGGGCTAAATTCCGTTTAACCGAGCCGATCATCCCTGTTTTTAAACTATTTCAAGAAATTCTTTGGCAGGAAGCCAAGGAAGAAGAAAATAGTTTTACCTGGAATCGGGCAGCCCTGGGCGCAGAATGGATTGTCTTTCCGGAACTAATCTGGAGACAGGCTTTAACTTTTGATTATCAAAAAATGCAAGATTGGGGTTACAACACTACGCTCACTTTCTGGCCGATGGACCCATTGCGCCTTACTGCCGGATTTGACTCTTTCAGCACCACAATTCCTGTGCGAGCCCGGGCAGCGGGAATAGAAGGGCAGAATGCTTACTTAAATATCCATTATTTAGAAAGCGACTTGCGCTATTACGGAGCCACGGTAGGAGCAGATTGGTTCTCCGATGATAACCAACGCATTTATGGTCAGCTTTATTATGATCAGAATATCTTCAATCACCCTGATTTCAAGATCAGATTAGGTGGAGAGGTTTATTATGGTGGTTATCGAAAAGGGGATGTCCCCTATTTCAGCCCCGCGGAAGAATTTAGTTTTCTCATAACAACTGGCTTCCACTGGCTTCCTTATCTTTTTTATGAAAAAGAGGTTCGCTGCAGTTTGTATGGACGAATAGGAATGTATAAACAAAGAGATTACAGCTTTTATCTCATAGGCGGTTTAACTTATGAAATGCGCCTTAAATTATCAAAAACTTTTTACCTGCAAGGAAGTATTTCCTGGGATCAAAAAGTTTATGATGGCAATTCTACAGGAGTATGGAGTGGGCTACTTAGTCTCAGCAAGAGTTTTTAAAAGAATAATTTTTCTTTTAATTCTGCTTTTTATTCCCATCTCTGCTGCGGGGGCCGATAAATTCATTGTGCTCTGCTACCATGATATTCCGGAAGTGGCTCTTACTCCTTACGATATTCCGCAGCACATCTTTATCAAACAATTGGAATACCTGCGCCAAAATGGCTATAACTTCATCAGCCCTGAAGAGATTCGCCAGGCTAAGCAAGGGCGATTCACCCTTCCAGACAAGGCAGTTTTGCTCACTTTTGATGATGGCTATCTTTCTTTTTATCATTTTGTTTTTCCTCTGCTTAAGCTTTACCGAATTCCGGCAGTCATCTCCATTGCCACTTCTTGGATTGACCAACCCGCTAAACAAATTTCTAATCAATTAATGTCCTGGAAACAAATTAAAGAAGTTATAGATTCGGGGTTGGTCTTTATTTCTTCCCATACTCATGACCTCCATAAAGAAATTGTCTATAACTCGGCAGGTAATGTTGGGCCTGCTTCCAGTTTATTCTTATACGATCCTGCAAATAAAAAATATGAAAGGGAAGAATTATTTTCCCAACGGATTGCGGCCGATTTGCCAGAAAGCATAAGAATTATCCAAAAGGAAACGGGAAAGAGGCCACATCTCTTAACTTGGCCTTATGGAGAATTTAATAATTTAGCTTTGATCGAAGCTCAAAAACTGGGTTTTGAAATAATTTTCACTCTGGAAAGCGGCTTGGCTGATTTAAAGCATTTAGAAAAAACGAACCGCAATATGATCACTAATGAATTAGGAATTACCTACTTCATCCAAGCTCTGAAAAAAAATTTTGCCGACCAGCCGAAAATAAGAGCGGCGCAAATTGACCTAGATTTAATTGTCAATCCAGCCTCCTATGAGGAGAGTGATCGCAATTTAGGCTTATTAATTGAGCGGCTGGTGGCTCTGGGAGTTAATACTGTATTTTTGCAGGGCTTCTGCGATATTGAAGGTACCGGAAATATCCGTTCCGTTTATTTTCCTAATCGAGTTTTGCCCGTAAAAATGGATTTCCTCAGTCACGCTGTCCACCAAATTAGGATCCGCGGCATCCAAGTTTATGTTTGGATGCCGGTATTGAGTTTTGAACTTCCAGACGCAAAATTGAATGAAGATCTGAAAGTAAGAGAATATAAAGATGGGAAAGTCAAAATTACTACTTCCTGGTATCGACGCCTTTCGCCATTCGATAAAAGGACTTTAGAATTGGTGCGGAATTTATATCGGGACCTGGCAGCTCATGTGCAACTGGATGGAATTTTATTCCAGGATGATTTGTATCTCACCGATGAAGAGGATTTTCATCCCGCAGCCCTGCAGGCTTTTGAAGAGCTCCACGGAATTAAATTGACTCCCCCAAAATTGCCAGAAGAACGCCTTCAAGAAAAGTGGCTTTCCTTTAAAACTAATATTCTAACTCAGTATACGCAGGAATTAATAGATTTAGTCCGCGAATACCGGCCCACCGCCAAATTTGCCCGCAATATATATAGTGAAGTAGTCATTAATCCGAAGGCGCAAAATTGGTTCAGTCAGAACTTTGCCGATTTTTTAAAGAATTATGAATACACCGTAATTATGGCCTACCCGCAGATGGAAGGAATTAAAAATTTAAGGGAAATCAAAGGCTGGTTCTCGAAGCTTAAAAAAGAAGTAGACCGCCACAACGCTAAAGAAAAAGTCCTTTTCAAAATTCAAAGCTATGATTGGCAGGAAAAAAGTTGGCTTAAAGAAAAGACATTGCAAAAAGAAATTAAATTTTTATTAGCTAATGGGATAAATCATCTTGGTTATTATCCTGATGATGTTTTTAAAAATAAGCCGAATTTGCAAAAGCTTTACGATATTTCGGCCAAGACTTTACCATGAATATTGTTTTTTATATTTGGGAAATATTAAGTACTTTTGTTTTTCTCTATCCCCTTTTCATGAGTATCGTTTGGACATTGGGGGGGTTAATTTTTTACCTCCGCTGGGAAAAGAAAAGTTCTCCCCAGCTCTTCGCTTCTCCTTTAGTTTCCATTGTGATTCCTGCTCATAATGAAGAAAAAGTGATCGAAGAGGTCGTGGATAACCTGCGGGATCTCAACTATCCCAATTATGAAGTGATTGTCGTAAATGATGGCAGCACGGACAGGACGGCCGAAATTCTTAACCAGTTAACAAAACTTTACTCAAATTGGCTGAAGGTAGTTCATTTGCGCCCCAATAGTGGAAAAGCCCAAGCCTTAAATATGGGCATTCTCTTATCCCGCGGGCAATTTGTTTTAACCATGGACGCGGATAGTTTTCTTGATAAAGACGCCCTTAATTGGATGATGTGGCATTTCTTACAGTTGCCTCGAGTGGGAGCAGTTACCGGGAATCCCCGGGTCTTGAACCGCACCACCCTTTTAAGCAAGATTCAAATTGGCGAATACTCCAGCATCATTGGGCTTATAAAAAGAACCCAGCGTTTATTAGGCAAAGTGCTCACTGTTTCAGGAGTGATTGCTGCTTTTAGAAAAAGTGCTTTGATTGAGTGTGGCCTTTTTGACACCGATACAGTGACTGAAGACATAGATATGACTTGGAAGATGCAGCAGCGTTTCTGGGATGTACGTTACGAACCAAATGCGGTTTGCTGGGTTCTTGTTCCCGAAACTCTGGGTGGGCTCTGGCGACAAAGGTTACGTTGGGCCCAGGGCGGCTTAGAAGTCCTTAAAAAACACTTCCGCATATGGAATGATAGGAGGCAACGCCGCTTATGGCCAGTTTATACGGAATACGTAACAGGAGTAATTTGGGGGCATGTCTTCATCTTTCTTTCTATCATTTGGCTGGTCAGCTATTTGCTCCATTACTTCTTTGGAGTTTTCATGGTTCTCCCCTTTGCGCCTTTTATTCCTAAATGGAAAGGTTCTATTCTCGCCCTCACTTGCTTACTGCAATTCTTGGTCAGCCTTTTCATAGATTTACGTTATGAAGGAAAGTCTTTCTTAAAATATTACTTCTGGGTGATTTGGTATGCCTTCGTTTACTGGATCATCTGTTCTCTGGCAGTGGTCGTTAGCATGTATAATTTAAAAATTAAGAAAAAAGGAGTCTCGGTAAAGTGGAAAAGCCCCGACCGCGGTCTACATACTATAAAATCATAGATAAATCAGAACTGAAAACCCCTTGGCGTTATTTCCTGGAAGGTTCGATCACTATGGCTTTCTGGGCCATCTGGGTTTATTGGATTTATCCAGTTTTGACTGTAATCTTGTGGGTTATGGGGGTCCAGATTATTTATAGTGAATTATTCCCTGGAAGCGCATTTTTAGAATTAGTTTATATCCTTAAGCAAGCAGGCCTAATATTCTTAGTAATTATGGCCATTATTCTGGCCTGGTCCTATTATAATTACCTTTGGTTTCTGCAGCGGGGGGAAAGAAGAGCTAAAATTGTGCCTATCTGCTCCGATGAAGATTTTGCCCAATTTTACAAAATTGACGTAAATCTCTTAAGAGAAGCTAAAAAGCATAACCAGATTGAAGTGGACTTGCGCAACAAAACCGTAGAGATCCATTTTCATTAAAAGCTTGATTAATTTTAACAAAAATTACTCCCCATAATATAAACTCCTTTTAGTTACCCATTAATAATTTTGTAAAATAAAACCAGCACAATATTTAATCCTTTCCTTTTTTTATGATAAACTTTAATTAGTTTTAAAAAAGTCGGCTTTATAAATCCATAATGAATTAATCAAGGAGGGCAACGTGGAAAGAGTAAATAAGATGCGCAAAGTTTTAGAGGAAGGGAAAATTGCTGTAGGTACATGTCTTGACTCTTATAGTCCAGCGGCCGTGGAAGTTGCCGGGTATAGTGGCTTAGATTTTTGCCGCATCGATAATGAATATTCCTGGCGACGAGATGAGTCCATGGAGCATATGATGCGCGCCGCTGCCGTCGTAGGAATAACTCCTATGGTCCGGGTGGAAAAAGGGAATCCTTACCTTATTTCCAAAGCCTTCCAAGCTGGAGCCCAAGCTATTCTTGTTTCAGACATAGCCAATTACCAAGAAGCATTAGATGTGGTTAAGGCAGCCAAGTTTGCTCCCCGCGGCATAAGAGGTTTTAGCAGTTTCTCCTTTTCTGGTGGTTGGGGGGCCCGAGGTGGTGAAGATTGGGTAAACTGGAGCGATTCTCAGCTTCTCGTGGGCATTATGATCGAAAATGAACAGGTGATGGCTGATTTGGATAAAATTTTTGCCATTGAAGGATTGGATTATTGCCTTTTTGGTCCTTCTGATTACAGTATGTCCCTCGGTTTCCGGTCTACAAAAAAAGATCATCCTCGTGTGCAGGAGGCCATTAAAAGAACTATTGAGGCTGCCAGCAAATATAATAAAGCTGTGGGAATTGGTATTGGGGAGCCTTGGGAAGAAGAAGCTAAAAAATACATCGATATGGGGTGCCGATTTTTAGAGATCGGCCATGAATTTAGCATCTTGCGCTCAGTGCTGAGTTCGGCAGCCACTAAAATTCGAGCTTTACGTAGGTAAAATGTAAGAGAATGGAATGGCCTCTGTAATAACCCATGCTTTTTCTTCCTTGATTTTAGGAAAAGCTTTACTTCCTCAAAGAATGCCCAGGCTTTTCTGGGGCGGGATAGTTATAGGGGCTATTTTGCCGGATATTGATGTGCTGACTTTTTCTTGGGGATATGCCTACGGGCATGTCCTTGGCCATCGGGGCTTTACTCATTCCATCCTTTTTGCTTTTCTCTTCGGCTTCTTAGTACTTTTACCCCTTGGCCGAGAAATCCCCAAATTTTCTAAAAAATGGTGGAGGATTTATCTTTGCTCTTCTATTATTTTCTCCACCCACGGCCTGCTCGACGCCATGACCAATGGCGGGCTGGGGGTCGCCTTTTTCTTTCCCTTTGATAATACGCGCTACTTTTTGCCCTGGAGACCACTTATAGTGGCTCCCTTAGGAGTGGAAGCATTCTTTAGTCCTTGGGGGCAAGCAGTTTTGCTAAGCGAAATAAAATGGATCTGGTTTTCCTCCGTAGCTCTCTTGATTCTGATGCAAGTGTTTCGGCAGCATAGGTCAATAGGAAAATACTCAAAAATAAAATTTTAACCCGCTGCTCAAAATATTTGCTCCCCCTTCTTTCCCCAATAAGCCGAACCCCGGTGAACGATGGTGAATACGGAAGACCCATTTCCAAATTCCTATTGAGGAGAACAGCGGTTAAAAATAAGTGGATATCTAAATAAAAGAGATTCAATCCTCACCAAGGGCTTCAAGGTCGGCAAGGTCTTTTTTCCTCCCCAAAGCTCTTTTATTTTTTATTAATTGCTCACGGCCGATATAATAAACTGGAACATCAGCATATACTCCTGGAACTCTTCCTGAAAATGCCTCAGCCCAAGAGATGCCCGTAAGGGAGGTCATTATATCAATTCTTACTGGAGGATAGCCAAGTTGGATCAATCTGTCTTGAGCTTCAAAATCTGTAGAGCTTAAACCTGTTGAGCCAAACCCAAAATCGTTCAGGGCAGCCAAAATACGGCGGGCATTTTCAGCCTCAGGTTTAATGAATATATCCATATAGCCGGTGTAACGGGGAGCTCCATGAAAAGCCAAAGCATAAGCACCCACAATCATATACTCAACTTGGTGAGCGTTTAATAACTCGAACAAATCTCTGAAGTCTTTCTGAACTTCCATGAATTTGCTTCCTTAAATAATCTACTGCGGAGACCTGTTCTTCTGGAGTTTTGCCTAACCAGTATTTAAGGTCTTCTTTAATTGAGGAAAATTTGCTCAGAATATGTTTACGAACCACCTTTTGGATCATTTCTAATATTATATCCTCGTTTGTTTTATTTTACTTTAGCCACGTAAATTTTGGGCTGAGGGAGTTTATCTTCGGGAATTTTTAGCTCCTGAGCTATTTCCCGCACCTTCTTCTGCACCTTCAGGGCATTGTCTCGGCCCATTCTGACCAAGTGTTTATGGAAATCATTTAAATCTTCCAAATTATCATCTACAAATAAATAGTTAATTCCTTCTTCTTCCTCCTCAAGCAAAATTTTACCATTAATCTGGGGCATCTTTAAAGTCATAACTATAGCCTGAATTAACACTTCATCAAAATCTCCTGAGCTATAGCCCAGCTCCCGGTAAGCCTCTTGGAAGAGAGGTCTCAAAGCATTATATAACCTTACAGTTTTCTTAGCATCTAATGAGGAAATAACATTTGCTATAAGATCATAGCGGCGATAGCTATCAGGGTGAATAGAAAGTTGATTGCCTTTTTTCTCAATCTTAAACCCTTTGGTAGGCGCTAAAGGTTTCAGGAGAGTTCGCGGGCTTTTCCCTTCAGAAATATTTACTATTGTGGCCGTTATTGTTCTGATTAAATTTTTTATTTTCAGCCATTCCCATATTTGCTTATGGGGAGTTAATTCTCGGCCATATTTCCGCACTACTTCATCACTCTCATTGAGACTAATTGTGGCCGGTATGGGCAGCGCTTCTTTTTCTTCTTCTGGCGAGATTTTAAAGGGAGGAATTTTGGCCTCTTTACCTTCAGGTAGGCCAAGGTCTTTAGGAAATTTATCTTCTACCGGCTTTTTTAAAAAAGGGTAGAAAAAATAAATTGCCCCAGCAATTATTAAGACTACGATTAAAATTAAGGGAATCCAAATTTTTTTGGGGAAGCTATTCATATTTGATCCCACCTTTCCATTTTTTTTATCTATATACTTGTAGTACCACCCCCTTTAATAAGAATCTCCTTCCCACCCCTCTTGCCCAGCAGAATGCTATGGCTAAATTTTTAGATCTTCTAAGCCTTAAGCTCCGAGGTGCAGAATGGGCAGCGGGTCGCCTTAATGGGAATACTGCTCAAGCAGAAAGGGCAATCTTTTTTGGCCGGAGCCGCGGCTTCTTCCTTTCTACGGAATCGATTAATATTTTTAACGAGAATAAAGACTGCAAAAGCCACAATTATAAAATTGACTACAGTATTAATAAATAAGCCCAAATTTATGCTTACTGCTCCAGCCGCCTTGGCGGCAGCAACAGAAGCATAAGGGCCGGCTACTTTACCTTCTTTAAGCACAAGGAAGATATTGGAAAAATCTACTTTGCCTAACAATAAACCAATAGGAGGCATGATAATATCATTTACCAACGAATTAACAATCGGGCTAAAAGCAGCGCCAATTATTATGCCAATGGCCATATCCAAAACATTTCCGCGCATAGCAAATTCTTTAAATTCCTTTAACATATAGCCTCCTTTCCTTCAAAAATTAAAACCCTTATTCCAGCTATTTGCTAAAAAATTCGAGTTTTGGATAAGAAAATAAGCAAGATATTTGAAGTCTACCCATCTTTTTTACCTTATACAAGGGAAAAATTAGAGATCTCTTAAAAAGAAGCTAATAAACTAAACTCCGGTAGAGGAGAGTTATTTGAAGAAGCCTATGGGAAAATTCCTATCCATGAGGGTGGGGTAAAGAATTGTCCTTTATTAATATTCGGTAAGCAACGAGGGCTTACCATACAAAAATATCTCCTAATGCAGTTTGTAGAGGTTTGTCCCTTTCCCTCAATTATAGCCACCTATAAACAATAAAAAGATTATGGCTAATTTTTTATATAAGCTCTGGTTCTTTTGAAGTTTTTTAAACAAGCTTTATCTTTTGCCGGGCTTCTCCATTCTGGAAGGGCCGGGTTTCTCTCGGGGTACAGCCATTGGTTTCTCTCTCATTGCTGGACCTGGTTTTTCTGTCACTTCATCTATATAGTAGCGCTCTCTGACATCAGGTCTCTGGGAAGGATGCGGTATGGAGGGATAGACGTCATGGAATCTCGCTTCAGGAGGACGCACGCCTCGCGCCGGATCTTCTCGCCATCTTTGGGGATCATGTTTTTCCGGTGGGCCAGGTCTACGCACTTCATGAGGGGGCACTCCTCCCCGGACGTAATATTCCCTTTCTCTATAAACTTTTCTCTCAATAGTAGCAAATGAGGTACCCTCTTCTCTCATTCTAATTACTCTTTCCGGGGGGTAATTATAATATTTAGAGATAAAAATTAAGTTTACCTGATTGACAATCATGTGATCGGTCAGTCTGATCCTTTCCCAGTCTTTGGGATGCCGATAGTGATGATAATGCCTATAGTAAGGCCCGTAAGGCCGTTCATATACCTCCACAGGAATATAAAAGACAACAGGCGGAATTCTATAATAGGCACATATCCTTGACCAGGACCAGCCGCGGTGAACCCGTAGTTCTATAATAACATCTGGCGGTACATGGGCATGGTGGCAGATAAAAAAGACCACTGGGAGCTCATCATCTGGAATTCCGCGTTCCCTAATGACGATAACTTCTCTTTCTGGGTATCCAAAAAAGTTACCCACCGAAAGGTAAAAACCGGGGGCGCCAATGCTGATATGGAATCCCACGTCTGCCGCCCATACCGGGCTGGCCAATAATAAAAGGCCGAGAATAATTAATATTTTTTTCATTTTTTTCTCCTTAAAAATTTTGCGCGCTCGTTTTTTATTATATTAAAATAATAACTCCCCAAATTAAGATAAGTCAAGGTTCTTTTGGACTGACCATTGGTCACTCTTAAATCTTAACCTAAGCTGGGATTAATGAATCTGTGCGTGGCTCACGCAGAGGCAAGCGGTAAGAAAAATTAATACTTTTAGCCGGCTCTTGCCCTATTAACTTGACAGATGGCTGAAAAAGATCTATGGTTTCCCTATATTAAATAAGCAAAATTAGCCTATGGCATGCTCACCGATTATTTTTAATCGATACTTTAAAGGAGGAGAGTGAAGATGCAGCCTCCAATTTTTTTAAAAATTAATTTTTCTTGGTTCTTTTGTTTCCTTTTGATCTTATTAATATTCCCAATTTCTTATGCTGCTGAAGAAAATTTTGAGCTTAAAGTGGTCAAAGGAGATAAATTAATTAATATTTGCCAGAAATACCTGGAAGATCCCCAGAAGTGGAAAGAAGTTGCGGCTATAAATAAGCTTAAAAACCCTGACTTAATTTACCCCGGCCAAAAATTGATTATCCCTGTGCATCTGCTGAAAGGAACACCTTGGGATGCTCGCGTTTCTTTTATAAAGGGAGAAGTACTAATCCAAGAAAAAGGTAAGGAAGAATGGATTGGGCTCAATCTAAATGACCTAGTCAAGCAGGGCAGCACGATAAAGACTGGCGATAAATCTGCGGTAGAAATTACTTTTGAAGATGGGGCCTCTTTCTATCTCCGGAGCAATACTACTTTAGGTTTGACCACTGCCCAAAAAAAGGGGGACTTTTACACTGCCCGCAAGTTATTTCTCGAAAAAGGGAACACAATTTTAAGATCTGTTCCTCCCTCCGGGGCCAGATCAAGGTCGGAAGTAGTCACTCAAAATGCTGTCGCCGGGGTCAGAGGAACTGATTTTAGAGCTTCGGTTGACCAAGACGAAACGACCCGCATGGAGGTTTTACACGGAGCGATTGAATTAGAGGCCAAGAAACAGAAAGTTGAGGTAAAAGAAGGGGAAGGCTCCCTAGTCAAAAAGGGTGAGCCGCCCTTGAAACCGCGCAAACTTCTACCTGCGCCTGCCTCCGTTGATTTGGAACTCCTCTATAAATCCATGCCTATCTCTATCAAATTTACTTCTGTGGAGAAGGCAGTTTTCTATAGGATAATGCTGGCCAGAGATAAGGAAATCAAAGATATAGTGTATGAGAAAGTTATTAAACCAGCAGAAAAATTTTTGCTTACCGGTATTGAGGATGGTTTATATTACTTGCAGAGTCAAAGCATAGATGATCTGGGAATTGAAGGATTTCCTTCGCCACCAGTCGAGTTAAGAATTCGCCTAAATCCTTTGCCGCCTTATATCGAGTCGCCAACAAGGGATGCTGAACTCAAGAAGAAATCTGTTACTTTTAAGTGGCTGAAGGTTGCCGATGCCGTAAAGTACCATTTACAAATTGCTACCGAAAGTGAATTTAAAACTTTGATAATAGACAAAAAAGATATAAAAGACACGGAATTCATAGCGGAGAATCTCGAATTTAGGCGTTACTGGTTTAGATTGAGATCGATCGCTGCTGATGGTTATGCAGGTCTATGGTCAGATCCACTGGGGTTCACTATCCTCCCACCACCTCCCGCTCCACCTTTAGAAAAGCCTGCGGTGGGTAAGGATGAAATTACTATTCGGTGGCGAGATTTGGGAAAGGGAATTCATTATGAATTCCAGATGGCCAAGGATGGAGATTTTCAGCAAATTCTTCATGAGCAAAAAGTAGAAAAACCTGAAATTACTTTGCCCAAGCCCAAAGAAATTGGGACATATTATGTGCGGACCAAGGCTATTGATCCTGATGGTTATGCTGGAGATTTTTCAGCCCCCCAAAGTTTCGAAATAAAGCCGCCACCACCGCCAATTCCTGTATTAAATAAACCAGAGGTACGTTGGCAAGAGGTTTATATAAGTTGGCCTGACTTAGGAAAGGATATACGTTATCACTTCCAGCTAAGCGAAGACCCTGAGTTCCAAAAATTGCTCTTCGAAAAGAAATTAGATAAACCAGAGGTTGTCTTCCCTAAACCCACCCAGATAGGCGAATATTATGTGCGGGCAAAAGCTATAGACGCAGCAGGAAGGGCCGGAGATTATTCTTTACCGCAGACTTTTAAACTTACTCATGGAATACCTTATGTACCTGTAGGCGTTCTTATATTGTTAGGGCTATTAATACTTGTTCTTTAAAATCTTTTTCCCAAAGGCATTGCGTTAAAAATAAAATTTTTTTGAATGAATGACCATATGGAGGAAACAAATGGACGTAGCGGAAGCAATCAAAGGAAGAAGGAGTATTAGAAAATTTAAAAGCCAACCGGTACCTAAAGAAAAGCTCGAAAAAATCCTGGAGCTGGCTATGTGGGCTCCTTCAGGAATGAACAGACAAGACTGGTATTTTGTGGTTGTGCAGGGCGCAAAGAAAGATGAACTTCTCCAGATCTTTAGTTCGGCCTTCGAGATCTTTAGGCCTCGCCTCGAAAAGGTTTTTGCGGATAAACCGAAGATCGTGGAAGGCATGAAGCTCTTCTTCGAAACATATGGCGGAGCTCCGGTTTTTATTTTAGCTTATGCCGGGCGGGGCTCAGCTGATCAGTGGGATACACACAGCACTGCTGTAGCTGTCCAAAATCTTATGCTCGCGGCCTATGCTGAAGGATTAGGAACAGTATGGACCGACGGGATTTTGGTAAAAGAGGCGGAAATCAACGCCCTCTTGGGAATTCAAGGGAAAAAACTCGTCGCGGTCATCCCCATAGGATATCCCGACGAAGTTCCCCGCGTGCCGCCCAGGAGAGAAGGAAGAGTGCAATGGATAGGATTTTAATTCCTACCTTGGGCCTTGGATCTTCTTATCTTTTTAAGGTCCTGGAGTAACCCCTCCAGGGATTAGCTTAATCATTATGGGACCAAGTTCTCTTTCTTGAAAAATTCCTGGCGGCGGATTTTCCTGCTTTGCTCTGGGATCAAAGGTGAGGGTAAAGGAGAGGGGATCGCTATACTGCCCGGTTCTATCCTGAATGGTCACTTTTAAAGAAAGATTTAAAAAATCGAGATTTTGCGTACCTGCTGTGGGGAGATAAATATATCCAGAAAGATTTCTTTGTTGATCAGGGGGAATTTTTATGAAACTTAGCGGATAAGCGCCCATACCTGCTTGATAGACCTCGCCGAGGATATACTTCATATCCCCATCTTCATCAGTAGCATTGAGGTAAACTTGCCAGACTTCCCCTGGGGAAATACGGGAAGAAGCAAAGGCCTGAACAATAACTGGTTGCCCTTTTTCTTTTTTATTCAGCATTCAAAACTTCTTTCTCTGAGAAAGTTGAGCTATTCATACCGCAAGGCTTCGATGGGGTCGAGGCGGGCGGCCTTGCGCGCGGGATAAAAGCCAAAGAAAACCCCTACCCCTCCGGCAAAGGAAAAAGACAAGAATAGAGCATCCATAGAAATTAGGGTTGGCCATTTAAAGAAGTAGGAAATTAACTTGGACGCGCCCACTCCTAAGATGATGCCGATTAACCCGCCAATCAGGCTGAGCACTAAAGCTTCGATTAAAAATTGGTACAAGATATCTCGACTCCTTGCCCCTACAGCCATGCGTATGCCAATTTCCCGAGTTCGTTCGGTCACCGAAACCAGCATAATGTTCATAATGCCGATGCCCCCCACAAGCAAAGAAATGGAAGCGATAGCTCCCAAGAGCAAAGACATTACTCTGGCGGATTCTTCAGCAGTGGACATAGCTTCGGTTAAATTGCGGACCGTGAAATCATTTTCTTGGTTTGGGCGCAAGCGATGGCGTTGCCGCAAAAGCTGGGTAATCTGTTCTTCGGCGAGCTTCAAAGTATCTGGTCCGGTAGCCTGGACACTTATCGTGCGCACCATTCCAGGAAAATGCTGACCGAAAAGGAGTCTTTGGGCCGTGGTCAAAGGCACATAGACCACATCATCTTGGTCCTGACCAAAGGTAGTCTGTCCTTTCACAGCTAAAACACCTACTACGGTGAACGGAAATTTTTTTATCCGGACTATCTGGCCGACTGGATCCATTTCCCCAAAAAGATTATCTGCAACCGTTTGCCCCAAAAGGCAAACTTTGGCGGCGCTGTCCACATCGGTCTGGGTAAGAGATCTTCCCCTAACTACTGGCCAATCGCGAATAAGCAGAGCCTCTGGTGTCGTTCCGTAAGTTACGGTGGACCAATTCTGATTGCCAAAGACTACCTGGGCTACCCCAGAGAGGACTGGCGCCGCATATTTTACGCTGGAAAGCTCTGAGGCAATAGCCTTGGCATCCTCTACGGTTAGCGTAGGCACTGTGCCAGCCCCGAAACGCATTCCGCCACTTGTGGCACTGCCCGAAAGGACGATAAGTAAATTAGAACCCATGGAGGCAATCTGTTCTTGAATGCGTGCTTTGGCGCCTGAGCCCACGGCGATCATGGCAATCACCGCACTTACCCCGATGATAATGCCCAGCATAGTTAAGCCTGAGCGCATCTTATTCCTGCCCAAGGCTTTTAAAGCAATGCGTAGAGTCATCTGCAAATTCATTGACTTACCTCTTCTTTTGATGGTGGAAAATTATTTAGATCCTCTGCTGCTTGCCTTGGGCTAATTGGCAAATCACGGATTATCCTCCCGTCCCGAAATACTACATGGCGGGCAGCATAGCGAGCAATATCCGGTTCGTGGGTTACTAAAACTATGGTAATCTGCGCTTCTCTATTTAACCTTTGAAAGATGTCCATTATCTCCAGGCTGGTACGCGAGTCGAGGTTACCCGTAGGCTCATCGGCCAGAATTAAGGAGGGCCGATTTACTAAGGCGCGGGCAATAGCCACGCGCTGCTGCTGACCGCCAGAAAGTTGGCTGGGTAAGTGATGTTCGCGCCCTTGCAAACCTACACTAGCCAAAGCTTCCATGGCCCTCTGCCGCCGCTCTCGAGAGGAGGAATTGTTATAAAAAAGAGGCAATTCCACGTTTTCTATAGCGGAGGTACGGCTCAAGAGATTAAAGTTTTGGAAGACAAAACCAATTTTTTTATTGCGGATGCGAGCTAACTCGTCTCTATCTAAATTAGAAACATCCGTACCTTCAAAATAGTACCTTCCCTGAGTAGGTCGATCCAAGCAACCAAGAATGTTCATAAAAGTGGACTTTCCAGATCCAGAGGCGCCCATGATGGCTACAAACTCTCCGGCATAGATGGTTAAATCTACCCCTCGTAGAGCGGGTACAGCCACTTCCCCTAAATAATAAGTCTTTACTAAATTTTCTACCCGAATAAGTTCTGGCATAATTAATTGGTTTTAGCGAAACAAACGCATGCCTGGTGGGGGCGTAGTCGCGGTTGTCGCCTTGGTATTGCTGCCACTAGCTTCAATAATTACCTCTTGACCTTCGCGCAAGTTACCAGAGATCACTTCCGTAAATGATCCATCAGAAATTCCCGTGGTAATTTCTACTGGAGTTGGTTTGCCTTCCGCATTCAAAATCCACACTTTAAATACAGGTGCCGGAGCTTGAGCTGTTTCCGTGCTTTGCTCTAACAGGGCATATTTTCTCTTTTGCTCCTCCGTAAGTACTCCTCTAATTTTCTGCCTAATGCTTTGCCGAACTTCCTTAATTTTATTCTTAAGTTCTTCAGCATCTCCTCCTCGCCTAACTGCTTGAATTTCCTTTTGGGCATCTTGGAAAATTATCTTTATCTGCCCTTCTTGGGCGGGAGTTAATTGTAGATCTTTTTTTAACCTGGCCAATGTTTGTTCAGCAGAGGGAATAGGCGAAGGGGCCACCGCTGCAGCTGGAGGCTTGGGAGAAGAAGAACCTGCTTCTTTGCGCGCAAAATCTGGCCGGAAACGCAAAGCCGCATTAGGAATCTTCAATACATTATCTCTTTGCGCCACCAGAATGGAGACATTAGCGGTCATACCTGGTCTTAACTTGAGGTCTGGGTTTCTCACCTGGACTATTACGTTATAAGTAACCACATTTTGAATGGTTTGTGGCGCATTGCGAATCTCGGTGACCTTGCCCTGAAAAGTCAATTGCGGAAAGGCATCTACCGTGAAAGTTGCCGGCTGCCCCATGTGCACCCGGCCAATATCAGCTTCACTGACATTAGTCTCAACCTGCATATCCGTTAAATCTTGAGCGATCGTGAAGAGCGTGGGGGCTTGCAGGCTGGCCGCCACAGTTTGGCCTACATCGACATTGCGCGAAATGACAATGCCATTTACTGGAGCGGTAATCCGCGTATGATTGAGGTTCACCTGGGCCAGCTCCAGTTCAGCCTCAGCTTGTTTTATCTGGGCCCGGGCTGATTCCAAACGGGCTTTGCTCGCCTCGAGTTGAGCTTCAGCCGCTTTCTTTTGGGCCTGCGCTGCTTCTAACTGCGCAGAAGCCGAATCATAAGCAGTCTGCGCGGCATCCCGATCACTGGCTGCTACTAAATTTCGCGCAAAAAGTTCGCTGACGCGTTTAAGATTGCGCCGGGCATCTTCCAGCGCTACTTGGGCTTTGATGACATTGGCCTTGCTGGCCTCCACATTGGACTGCGCATTCAGGATATCAGCCTGCACATTCAGATAAGCCGCTTTCGCATTTTCTAATTTAGCCTTGGCTTGGGAGACTTGAGCTTGAAATATATCTGGATCAATCTCGGCAATTAATTGTCCTTTTTTTACATGCGTATTATAATCCGCATAAAGCTTCTTAATCATGCCCGAAATCTGCGAGCCTACTAACACTGTGGTCACTGGGTTGACCGTGCCATTGGCAGTTACAAAAGATGATAGGCTGCCTCTTTCTACTTTAACAGTTTTATATTTAACTGCGGTCTCTCTATCTTTATAGAAATAGGCATAACTGAAATATCCGCCTGCCCCTAAGATCGCCACGATTAGCCAAAAAATAATTTTTTTCTTCATAAGCTTCTATTTCCTTCAGAATCAAATTTTCTTTTAAAACGAGTTTCAAAAATAGTATAAAGGGTGGGAATAAAAATTAGGGTCAAACAAGTAGAAACTGTTAACCCCCCAATGACGGCAATAGCCATGGGCGCATTTGATTCCGCCCCTTCCCCTAAACCTATAGCCATAGGAATCAACCCCAAAATGGCGCAAAGGGTGGTCATTAAAATCGGGCGGAGACGAGTACGCCCGGCTTGGACCACAGCCTTATTGAGCTCTATTCCTCGTGAGCGCAGCCGATTAGTATAATCCACCAGAAGGATACCATTGGATACGACGATGCCCGCCATCATGATTACACCCATGAAAGAAGTAACAGAGAGGTTGGTTTCCGTGAGAAATAGGGCCCAAAGAACCCCGATAATTCCTAAAGGTACCGAGAACATAATTATAAAGGGGTCGATCAAAGACTTAAACTGCGAAGCCAGAACCATATAAACTAAGGCAACAGCTAAGATTAAAGCACCTAAGAGAGAAATGAAAGATTCTCGCTGACTTTCTACAGCGCCGCTTAAATTAATCTTAAAATTAGGCGGCAAAGGAAGCTTATCCAGTTTTTCCTGAATTTCAGCCGCGACACTTCCTAAGTCTCGGCCATAAGTGTTGGCCGTAACATGAATAATCCGTTGTTGATATTTGCGTTCGATCTGAATAGGGCCAGCGCCGCGGCTGATATTAGCCACATTATCCAGAGGAATTGGCCGGCCTTGGGAATTATAAATAAAAATCTGGCTCAGGTCACTTAACGACCTGCGATCCTCCTCTCGTGCTCGGACATTAATATAATACTGGTTACCAGTCTGGGGATCAGAGAATATGGAAGCATTATATCCATTAATAAACGTTTGCACAGCCCGGGCTACTTGCGCCACACTCAAACCAAGAAGAGCTGCTCTTTCCCGGTCTACGATGATATTTTGTTGCGGATAATCTGGTTCTCGGCTAATACGGACATCTTTGGCCCCGGGCGTAGAGCGGACTATGGCTGCCACTTGCTCAGCTAATTTTTCCGCAGTTTTCAAGTCATAACCAAGGATTTCAATATCAATCGGTTCTTCATAACCAAAGGATAGCAGCCTGGTCACTATTCCCCCTGGGGAAAAGAAGACGCGCACTCCGGGGAAAGCCTGAATAATTTTAGGCCTCAACACTTCCATTAAGGCATCGCTAGAAAGTGGTCTCTCGCCTGGAGGAACAAGCCGCACGCGAATCCAGCCCATGTGCGGACCTGTATTTTGCGAATATATCGCTGACACAGATCCAGAAGGCATGCCAAAATTTGTCTGCACCGCTATAACATACTTGCCTATAGCCTCTCGAACAATTTCCTCCATGCGGGCGGCCAGGCGGGCCGATTCTTCTAACCTTGTTCCCACAGGAAATTGAATAATAAAACGGAACTGACTTTCATCCATTGAAGGGAAAAATTCTGTGCCGATGAAAAAATATAAGGGCAGGCTGCCTATAAAGGCGATAGCTACGATAGCCACCACTATTTTGCGGTGAGCAAGCGCCCAGGAAAGAATATTTTGGTAACCAGCGTCAATCCTATCGAACCATTCCTTGAAGCTGTGCTTAATCCTGCTTCGCCAGGGTGCGGAAGAAGTCAGAATTTCTTCATTTTCCGGATGCAAATATTTATAGGAGAGAATCGGAATGACGGTAAGGGAAACAAAATAAGAAGCAATCAGAGCAAAGGCTACGGTCAGCGCCAAGGGAGTAAAGAGCAATTTAGCAATGCCGGAGATAAAGGCCACGGGCAAAAATACTATAATGGTTGTAATCGTAGAAGCTAAAACGGCCATAGCCACTTCATGAGAACCATCAACGGCTGCCTCGTAAGAAGACTTTCCCGAGGAGCGGTGGCGAAAGATATTTTCCAGGACCACGATAGCATCATCTACCAGGCGTCCCACACCTAAAGCTAGTCCTCCTAAGGTAAAAACATTCAAACTAAGGTTGTTAAAATATAGCAGCACAAAGGCACAAACTACCGATATGGGAATGGCTAAAGATACAATAAGCGTGCTGCGCAAATTACGTAAGAAGATCAAAATAACCAACACAGCTAAACCCGCGCCCATGAGGGCTTCATGTTGCAAAGTTTTTATGGAATTGCGAATATATGTGGACTGATCAAAAAGCTCTAACATGACTAATCCCGGGGGTAACATCTTTTGAATCCGGGGTAGGACTTTACGAATATTATCAACCACCTCGATAGTATTGGTGCCCGAAGTCTTCTGCACAGCTAAAGCCACGGCTGGTTGGCCATTTACTCTTACCAAGTTAGTTTGCTCCTGAAAATCATCTCTTACTTGGGCCACATCTCTAATGTAAACCGGGCGTTGGCGAAAGTTGGTGACGACAATGTCTTCTATCGGTTTAACCAGACTGAATTGGGTTTCCGTGAAGAGACGGTAATCAAAAGGCCCAGATTTAATATTCCCCGAGGGTAGAATAAGGTTAGCCTGCTGGACGGCTTGGATGATGGCTTCCGGAGAAAGATTAAAAGCCTGCAATCTCTCCCGGTCGAAATGAATCTGAATCTCCCGAATTTTCCCGCCCACTACTCTGGCCGAGGCTACATTGGGCACATGTTCAATCTCTGGTTCCACGACGTTATAAGCCAGATCATAAAGTTGCCCTTCATTCAACCCTCCTCCGAACAAGGCGATAAAGACGACCGAAATTTGGGAAACATCGAATTTGCGAATAATAGGATACTGGACATCTTTGGGTAGGTCCCCATGAATAAGGTTCACCGCTTGGAGCACATCTGATTGAGCAGCATCAAGGTTGGTGCCCCAATTAAAATAAATAGTGACTAAGGAGGCACCTTGGCGCGATATAGAAGAAACGTATTTCACTCCATTCACGGTAGAAACAGCTCTTTCTACAGGATAGGTCACTGTCCGCTCCATATCTGGGGGATTGGCTCCTGGGTAAAAAGTGGCTACGGTAATGGAGGGAAAAGTAATATCGGGGAACATGTCCACCGGAAGCTTATTAAAAGAGACAGCGCCCAGGATTATGGACGCTAAAACGGCCATTAAAATAGTTATGGGATTACGTAACGCAAATTTTGCTAATAACATATATTACCTATTTTTTTCTCCCTCTTGTTTTCCAGCAATTCTCACCCTCATCCCTTCTCTTAAAAGGCTATGACCACTTGTGACCACCAATTCTCCGGGCTCGATTCCTTTAATAACTTCCACCGCGGTATCTTTTATTAAGCCTTTCTGAATACTTCGGCGGTATGCCTGGCCATTCTTCACTACAAAAACATAATCTTTATCATCCTGATTTAGTATAGCCTGAATAGGCGCTAAAACGGCTTGGGGTTGAGAACGCAGCGTGATTTCCACCCGTCCAAACATGCCTGGTTTGAGGATATAACCGGGGTTGGGGATAGCAATCTGAATTTCCGCGGTGCGTGATTGCAGCTCCAGCGCCGGCGTTATAATTTCTATGCGTCCAGGAAATGTGCGTTCAGGAAAAGCCGTGACAAATACTTTGACCGGCTGATCTTTTTTAAGGCGCACAAATTCCTTCTCGGTGACATTAACCACCATCTTTACTTCCGCCAGGTCCATAATGGTTAAGATCGGGGTCGTATCTTTGACCATTGTCCCGGGATCAACATGTCTTTTAGTTACCCCGCCATTTAAAGGAGAGGTTATCGTCAAGTTGGCTAACTGAGCTTGGGTAAGTTTGAGCGTGGCCTCTGCTTGGCGGACCTGAGCTTCGGCTAAGGCAATTTCGTTTTCCCAAGTTTTTTGTTGCAGGCTGTTGAGGGCTAAATCATAGGCTGATTTAGCTACGTTATATTTTGTACGCGCTTCGTCGAGTTGCTGCCGGGCGATGAAGTTTTTTTCATAAAGCTCTTGAGCTCTTTTAAAATCAGCTTCCGCCAAGTCTAAGTTGGCCTTGGTCTGCTGGATTTGGGACTGCACAGCTTCCGCCGCTGTGGCTTTTACTAAGCGCAAACGGGCCTTAGCCGCCTCCAGATTGGCTTGCGCTTGGGCTACGGCCGCTTGAGCTTCTCGGGCATCGAGAGTGACTAAAACGTCTCCAGTTTTTACTAAATCTCCTTCCCGCCCAAAGATTTTATCCACCCAACCTTGAACCTTTGAATATACGGTTACTTGGGTTTTCGGCATTATATCACCAGCCCGGGTAATCTTCTCTTCCACTAAGCCTTGGGTTACCTGAACGACTTCCACTAATGGCTCGGCCATAGGGCTACGCCGCTTTGGTTCCTCTTTCCGCGCCGAAATAACTTGGGCTGCCCGAAAAGCGCCCAAGCCGCCTAAGATTAAGATTATTAAAATGATGATTGTTTTTTTCATTTTTTTTCCTCTCACCTTCCCCACACCCCAAAGGGAGAGAGGATTTTATCCCAGAGCTCATAGAGCCCAAGGAGGGAATTTATCAATTATCCCTATCTTTAATATCTAAGTCCCCTACCCCAACCCTTCTTTAGAGACTTTGCCGCAATAATAAGAACGGGCCAGAGGCAGGCATGAATGAAGAAGCATCGGCGGGAGAAGAAGTTGTTAAAATCGACCAACGATTTTCCGCAAAGGGCCGGCGGATAGTTAAACTGAGCAAGATGCTTAAGCTTCTAAATCCGCTAAATCCGCCCACACTTATGGAAGAGCCACTGCCTCATGATTCTGAATGAATGCCTGCCTCTGGCTTGCTTCTAGTCTCCCTATGGCCCCTTCTCTAAATGTTTAGCTATTCATTAAATATGATACACTCTCTCAGAAAAGTGGGGTCTTTATCGCATCATCCCCATAGCCTTTTCAATTCGGGCAGCTGCTACTTTATAATCATAAAGAGCTTGGATATGGTTAGCTCGCGCATTAGCCAAAAGAACTTCTGCATCGGTAATCTCTAGGGGCGAGCCTACCCCCACTTGATAACGACCCCTGGCCAATTCATAATTCTCTTGAGCTTGGATCACAGCTTTTTCGGTTACTCGAATCCTTTCTTCAGCTTCTTTTAAACTTAGATAAGCCTGTTCAGCTTCCAGGCGAATATTCAGTTTTAAATTTTCCTCCTGCGCTTTCAAATTTTTAAGGTTAGCCCGGGCTTCAACTACTTGGTTGGGAGAAGAAAATCCGCTAAAAAGCGGAATGGATAAAGTAGCCCCTATGGTAAAATCCCAATAGAGATCGGAGAGCTCGCCCCCGCGATAAAGATAGCTAGCATTGCCCGAGATTGTTGGGTAATAACTGGCCTGAGCAAGTTTTATGGCGGCTTCCTGACTACGCTGCCGGGCTTTAATCTGTAAAACTTCTGGCCGCTGCTCAAATGATTTACGTAATATTTCTTCCAAAGTTATCTCATAAGGTTGAAAATCCAAGGAATCTTCGATAGCGAAACTTAATTCTTGACTGAGGCCCAGGGCATTATTTAAGGCTACGCGGGCCACTTGAAAATTATTTTTAGCGCGGATCAAATTTAATTCAGCATTAGCCAGATCTACTTCAGCCTTGGTCACCTCTATTTTAGGCCTCGTGCCTGCTTGAAAAAAGCCCAAAGCTTGATCCAATTTTTCCCTATTCTGCTTCACAGTCTCTTCCGCCACTTTTATAAGCCTTAATTTTTGTAAAACATCAAAATAAGCTTGCTTAACATTAAGAATTACTGTTTGCTTGGTTATGGCTAGCTCTTCTTCATTGACCTTCACGTTCTCCCGATTGATAGCTACGGTATTTTTCGTCCGTCCAAAGTCATAGATGTTTTGGCTTAATGAGGGGCCTAAAGAGTAAGTATCATAAAAAGTCCAGTTATGGGTGCCCGTGCGGTAAGGACCGGATCCATAAAAATTGGACGTACCATTAGTATAGGCGCTGGTAAAATTTATTTGCGGGTAATAAGCGGCCAAAGCCTGCTCGACTTTGGCTCTGGAAGCTTCTATGGCGGCTTGATTGGCTCTTAAAGAAGGATGATATTTCAAAGCCAAAGCTGTGCATTGTTCCAGAGTTAATGGTTTCCCTGGGGGAGGAAGTAATTCCTCTGCCCAGGCGGCTTTTAGACCAATAATAATGAAAATGCTTAAAAACCATATGGGCAAGCCAAACTTTAATCTCTTCCTCATTTTCCCTCCTATTTATAACCTCCCTTTCTTCTTTTATCTTAACTCATCTTCTTCCCAATTTTAATCCCCCACCGAGACCGTTTTCTCTTTAGGAGAACCCGCCTGCTGATTACGGATTAATAGGGCGGGGACAATTCCTCCACAAATTATTAGGGCTGAAAAAAAGAAAGCATCTTGGAAGGCACAGACGGCCGCTTGGCGTTGGAACCAAAGCGCTAATAAAGCCTTTCCTTTAATAACTACCTCAGGGGGAGCATATCCAGATTTGAGCAGCAGATTTTGGGCAGCTTCTTGAGCTTGTCTTACTACTGGCGCTAAAGGATTAGAAAGACTTTGGAGAAAGTGGGCATAATGGAAGAATTCTCTCCGCTGCAAAATCGTGCTCAAGAGGGAGACACCGAAGGCCCCGCCTATCTGCATAATAATAGTGATGAAACTGGCCGCCACCCCTGTTTGTTCCCGCCGCACAGCATTAATAGCTGCACTCATTAATGGGGCATTAATTAAACCTAAGCCAGCCCCTCTTAAGACTTGGGGCCAAAAAAGAAACCAATAATCCGAATTCAAAGAGAGGTCTTTGAATATGTATAAAGATATGGCCACCAGAATCGTACCCAAGGTTAAAGGCAGACGGGGTCCTAAGCGATCGGAAATAAACCCAGAAAAAGGAGCTACTATGGCCACGGTAATGGCTAAAGGAGCCAAGATAATTCCGGTGCCAAAAGCAGTATACTGCAGAAGATTCTGTAAAAATAGAGGCAGGAGAAAGAGGCTACCGAATATGGCTACGGCGCGCACAAAATTCACTATATTGGCCATTAAAAAATTAGGTATGGCAAATAGACGTAGATCGACAATGGGTTCCTGCACATAAATATTGGCGATGATGAAAAATATCAGCCCCACCAGGCTCAACCCAAAACAACTCAAAATATAATCTGAATTCCATCCTTCTCTCTGCCCTTGAGCTAAAGCAATGAGCAAAAATGCTAAAAAGGCTCCTAAACCAGAAAAGCCCAAAAAATCGAACTTGCGCCCTGCTTCCTTGTTCTTAACAGAGGGCAGGATTAAAATAGCCGCCAAAATAGTAAGGGCACCCACGGGCAAGTTTATATAAAAGATGGCGCGCCAACTCATTTCATCAGTCAAATAACCACCTAAGAAAGGACCTACGGCCGGCGCCACCATTGCCCCAATAGACCATATACCCATAGCCAAGCCCCGCTCCTTAGGCAGAAAAGCAAAGGAGACTAAAGTTAGGCCTGAAGGCATTAACGCTCCGCCACCCAAGGCCTGGATAATTCTAAACAATATAAGGGAATCTTTGCTCCAGGCTAAACCACAAAAGGCTGATCCTAGGCAAAAAAGAGCTAAACTACCCAGGAATACTTTCTTTAGCCCCAAAAATTCTTGCAGCCAACCGGTAGCCGGCATAATAATGGCAAAAGCAATCATGTACCCAGTAACTACCCATTCGATCTGATCTACCGTAGCTCCAAACGTGGCCATGATCTTTGGCAGAGCCACATTAACAATGTTGTTATCCAAGATGGGCATGAAACTGCCTAAAATCACCACTACTAATATCGACCATTTATTACTTACAGACTCCATTTATCTCTGCTTGACCTTAACTGTTGTCTATTTTGCTTCAATGGCTACTACGACCATCATACCAGGCTTGAGCAGGTTCTCTGGATCCTGGACAGTGATGCGCACGGGAAGCCGATGCGTAATTTTAACGAAATTTCCCGAGGGATTATCCGCGGGCAGGAGAGAAAATTCTGATAAAGCTGCTGAGCCAACGAAATCTACTCGCCCGCTAAACTCTCTTCCGGGAAAGGCATCTACTTCTACCTTCACCTTAGCTCCCGGATGAACCCGGCGAATTTTCGTCTCTTCGACGTTGGCCACTACCCATTTTTCCTGGGGATCATTGACCACCAAAAGCGGCTGACCAGGTTGAATAATCTGTCCCTGATCCACAAATCTTTTGGAAACTGTTCCCGAAATGGGACTGATTACTTTAGTCTCCTTGAGGTTGATCTCTGCTAACTGCCCAGCGGCTTTTGCTTCTTTTTCTTTTGCTTGGAGCAATTCAATCTGCTTTTCCTGTAAAGAAATTTGTTTCTTTTCGGCATAAGCCAACTCCAAGTTTATCTTGGCTTTCTGCAAAGCTTGCTCTGCCAAACGAATATTTTGTCTCTTTAATTCCACGGAACGCCGGTTAGCTTCTGCTAATTCTAACTGAGCCAGCGCCTCTTTCTCATTTTCCAGAGCCAATTTATACCTGCTCTCGGCCACTTGCCAGGCTGTTTCGGCTGCATCTCGGGCATTCTCGGCTACATAATTTTGGCGAAATAGTTCCGCCAGCCGCTCAAATTCCTTGCGGGAATTTTCCCAAGTGGCCTGCGCTTCCACCACCCTGGCCCGCGCTGCCTGTAGATTAGCCCGGGCGCGAATTATCTCTTTTTCTACGCGCTCCGTCTGCAAAGCGGCGTCTTCTTCAGCCAATTTCAGATTTTCTTGGGCTTCGCGCAAAGCCACCTCAGCTATCTCGATGCCTTGATAAATTCTCTTTTTAGTCAAAGCAAGTTGGGTTATGGCTTTAGCCAAATCGTGGCGCACCATCTCTAAATTAGCTTGCGCCTGGGCCAAAGCCGCCATAAAATCCTTAGGGTCCAATTCGATTAAAACCTGGCCAGCTTGCAGCCGATCTCCCTCATCCACCAAAAGTTTCCTAATTCTCCCGGGGACTTTGGCACTCAGATTGATCAAGTTCCCCTTTACTTGAGCATCATCCGTAGATACATAACGCCAGCGGAAGACTAACCATTCCCCTAAAAAATATAGAGCTATGCCGCCGAGAATAATCCCGGTCCAAATTAAGAAATATTTCTTCCGCGAAGATGGGGGTAACTTTTCCTTGGCAGCCTTCATTCCTTTTCTACCTCAAGACCTTTTAGAAATATCTGCACAAAGGTTTCGATCACCTCGGCAGGAGAGAAGCGCCGCCAATGTTTTAAACCGAATAATTCGCGGGCCTGGACATAGTGGAGAATCATGCCTAAAAATCCTTGCGCTGCCAGTTCTGGCGAAACTTTCCGAAAAACACCCTCTTGCCTCCGTTGTTCAATATAACGGGCTAAAAGCTTTATCTTCTTTTGGGCATGATTGGTAAAAAAGAGGCGCGCTAATTCATGACCCTCCAAGGCACTAAAATGGAGCAGGCGCATAAAAATCGGGTCTTGAACATTCCGCTCAATTAAATTAGTAGCAATAGCCTGAAGGACTTTGCGATCATCCTTAGCCTGGATAACTTCCGGCGGGAAGAGCATCTCTTCTGCCCGATCTGTTCTTTTTTTAATGATGGCGCGGTAAAGGGCTTCTTTAGAAGGAAAGTATTTGAACATCAGCGCTTCACTTATGCCCAGACGTTGGGCAATTTCCCGCGTAGTGGTGCCGCGGAATCCTTTGTCGGCAAAAATGCGCATGGCCCCTTGAATAATCTGTTCTTGCCGCTCTTGCTTAGGCATTCTCTTTTTCATGGCCGCCTCACCAATAATAAATAAGTAACTACTTACTTATAAAATGGATTGACTCTGGAGTCAATAAGAATTTTTCCTGACCCTCATCCGCCCGCACCCATGGAAGAGCCACTGCCTCATGATTCTGAATGAATGCCTGCCTCTGGCTTGCCTCCGCGTCCTTCACCAAAAGTTATTTTATTAATTGGGAAATAGTCTCGCTGGCGAGAGGGCAGGACGGAGTCGAGAAAATTATTTGGCGAATAAAACTTCAAAGCAGTTTGGTAAGCGAAGAAAACAATTCGCGGTTAAGGTCTTGGTTCAGCTCTCCTTTGCGCACTTTTTGGAAAAAAAGGGTTTTCAGCGGCTGTGCTAACTCTCTGGCGAACTTTCGGCCCAGACCCGGATCCTTGTACTGAAAAAATTCATCCATATAGGCAAAAAGGGAATAAAAAAGGTTGCCAAAATAATATTGCCGGTCCAATACATTGAAAGCAAAGAGCGGAATAATATCGCTAACATTTACCCAATGGGGATAGACACTCCGATCGCCAATGACCTGGATATGGGGTTTGCCGAAGGCTTCTACAGCCTTCTTCATATAATCACTGACTAAAGGATCAAGGCCCATCTTCGCCGCACCTATCCAATCCGCAGCTACCAAATCTTCGCTGCCGATTATGGTTTGCGTCAGGTTAGGACTTTTGTCGGCGAAAATTCCAAAAGGACCATCGGCGCTGAGGTGAGCATCAATTAAGGCAAAATGCACGGGAAAAGCTTGGATAAAAGCGATCGTGGTCTCAAAAATATCTCTTTGATGATGGTATTCGAAAAATTTATTTTCTAAGGGCAAGGCGCCATAAATATTCTTGATAGCCAAGGTGTAGAAGGCATAGGAATGAGTTTTATTCTTGGCAAAAGAAATGCGAAAGTCAGCTTGTTGCCATTGGCGATTGACATAATGTTGACCCAGTTTCCCAGAGAAGGAAAATTCCACCAAATCTTCGGAAAGATCGATGAGGCGGTAATTTTTCTCTTTTAAACCGATATAGTGAGCTACAGTTTTTACTTCCCGGTTAGTGAAAAAGGTTCCATAAGTACTCCGCGCTTCGGCGCAGGCAATGTGGCGGTAGCCCCTTTCATAAATGCGGTCAATGAGGTATTCAATAAGCTCCGGGTCGGTATAAGTAGAAGGATCGTTTAAAGAATACATGAACATAAAGTTAGGTTTAATAATAATGGAGAATTCTTCTTGGCTTTTTTTAGCGCTTTGCTGGGCTTGGGCTAACTTATCAAAAAAGTCGGTTTGGGCAAGAACTTCATCGAGGGCCCGAAATTTGTTTTGATTTTTAATGGCGGCTACTTTTACTACTTTTTCAGAATTAATACTACCCAAATTTAGTGGGTCAGTCTCTTCTTCTAATCCCAGGTAAATATGCCCCTGGTGATCATGCTTTTCGCTAATCTGGCGTTTTAACACGGCCGTGGGGAAGTGATCGTTAATTAACTCTAAAATACTTTTTTCTTTTTGCCAAAAAGGGGGGATGCTCCGCTCAGAAATTTTCTGGCCTTCTCCAGGCTGGAGGCGGAGGCGCCAAGAAACAAATTGCTTGACCATCTGCCCTATGGTTTCTTCCAGCTTATCGCGGAAGTCTCGTCTCTTTTTCCAGAGCACATCTGTCTGCAGATTGAGGAAAATATCCGGACAAGGCGGAGACAATTGGCAATTGTATTTGTAAGCCAGCTTAGGCCAGCGCAGATTATGGAGAGTAGCTTTTTCGGCTTCGCCGATAGTCTTTTCAGGGATGAGCGAATATTCTTCCTGAAGGTCACCCTCCTCTATTTCTATTTTTCCTTGCCCAGAGAAAATGCGGAAAGGGGTTAGGGTAAATCCCAAGGAATTAAGCCGCGGAAGCCATTCCGCTAAGTTCCGGCCTTTTCCTTTTTTTAAAATCTGCTCATTTTTCTTAATGAGCCGGAAGGGAATATTTACAGTCGTATATCTCTCCGCCGCAAAATGGAGGGCCATTTTAATCTTGACCTTTTCTAAATGAGCGGGCAGGTTCTTTCTCTGAAGTTCGCTTCTAAATAGTTGCTGACCTTCTTTAATATGGAAAAGAGGACCAGCATATTGATATTCTCCCTTTTCGACATCGAGATAAAGGCCTTCTATTACGCGGTCCGTTAAAGCTAATTTTAGCCACTCTTTTTCATTTTTTTGAATCACCAGCGCCATATCCCAGAAGCTTTCTTCATCACCCCAGGGAAAATCTTTATCGTGAATTCCAGAAAAAAAGCAGAAAGGATATTCTGCGCCACTTTTTGATCTTAGTTGGCCAGTAAGGATTAGATTCTCATACCCTGTGTAATAAAAAGGAGTAAATTTACGCAGATAAGTATCCCTGAACTCTCCGTAACAGAAAGAAAAAAATTTGTTTATGATCTTCATCTTCTGCCCCAGTGGCGGCGGAGGGATTACTTTGTAAGAGGCGAGCATGGCTGGTAAGCTGGTCAGCTGAAAGCGCAGTATGCCTGAGCCAATAATTTTTCCTGCAGGTGATGAGCCTTGGTAAATGCGGGTATATAATGTCGTTAAATCATCCCAAAAATCTATTTTTTGCGGGTCAGGGGCGATGACTTTGTAACCATAAAGAAAATAATTTTCTCCTTGCTCACTGGGGAAACAAAAGGAGTAAGTCATCTGCCTTTGTCCGGTCTCTTTATCAATAATAAAAAGAGAGAATTTACCCTGGTGAATGGGGATTTTTTCTCCCCAGATTTTACTGGAAACAAACCCTTCTAAAATGGCCTGGTGTCCTGATAATTTGCTAAAATCTTCAATGTCCGTTATAGAAATAGTAACTTCAAAGGATAAATAATTGCCTTCCGCCCGCCCCCTCTTTTCTCCCAGCACAAAATCTTCGGTAGCCGAGATATAACCAACCATCTTTTCTGAAAATTGTAACCCAATTTTCTTTTTTGATTCTCGCGCGCCAGGCCGCCAATGCAATTTTTTTACCATGCTTCTTTCCTTTCCTCGTATTTCTTTTGAGGGATGAAGCTTTGACTATTTTGGTATCGAGGGGCGAGCTTGGAAACTGAGCCAGATCACATAGACCAACATAAAAACAGTGGTAATTGTCGCCGGTAAAGCAGTCTTTTCGGAATAAAGAGCTAAAGCTAAGCCACCCGCCAGACCAGTATTTTTATGCGTCCCCAATAATACTAAATTAATTCTCATGGGGTGATCAATATGCCCAAGACGGGAGATCTTATTTATTATAAACCCCAGAAAAAATGTGCTGCCCAGAGCTATGAGGGCCGGGATAAGGAGGATGTAAGTTTGTCTTAAAAATAACTCTTGGTTAAGGCCTACAATGGTATAAACTACTAAAAAGAAACCCCAATTAATTATTTTCCCCTTATAGGGCTCAAGGCGAGGGGCAACTTTAACCCAAACTAAAACGCGGGAACAAACTAAGGGAACGAGGATTAACTCAGCCATAATAATGGCGATCTTGTCTATTTTTACAAAACCAGTTCCCAAAAACCCAACCGTAATTATGGGCGTAAGAATCAAAGCCCCCAGGTAACAGCCTACTGTGGCTAAAAGGGCAAAGCTGCTTTGACCACCGAGCATGACGGAAAAAGGAATCACCGCCACGGCCGGAGGGACAGCCGCCAGAAGAATAAAACCGGTGCGCAAAGCTTCATCATTGATGAAAAGAAAATTGAAAACAAGGAAAAAGGAAGTCAAGATGCCATAATTCATCCCCAAGCCGCCTAAAGAATTAAGGATTATTTTCCGAGGTTCTCGGAAAATCTGGTCAGGGATGCTCATCGTGGAGAGGGTCATGATGATAGCTAAAGCAGGTAAAACGGTTTTGGCCGTAAATTTGGCTCCTGAGCCGATGAATAAGCCCAAAGCTAAGGCTAAAAAGAGAATGAACTCTCTCTGCAGAAGCAGCCGGAGGATTTTAAACATAATTATATCTTTCCCCTTTAACTTTTAAGCTGAAGAAAGTTAGCGGGGGTATTTTCTAAAAAGTCTATTCTGCTGGAGAAAAATCAGATTTGCTTGCTCCGCATACCGGGCAAGTCCAGTCTGCGGGGAGCTTCTCGAAGGGAGTACCGGGAGTAACGCCATGTTCCGGATCACCAGCTGCTGGGTCATAAACATAGCCGCAAATATTGCAAGAATATTTTTTCATCTTCTACTCCTAAATTTTTGATCGAACGCTGAAAAAAAGGGGGATTTTGCTTACAACATTTGATGGCGCATTGTTTCTAATTCTTTATTTAACCCAGCGATATGCGACATCTCTTCGCGAATTATGTCGTCTATTCTTTTTTTCCCTAATCTTTCCGGAACAGCCTCCTTCATGCCTAAATAGAAGACTATAGACTCTTTTTCTTGATTAATCGCCCAGCGCAGAATTTCTTCAGGTTTTTCTTTGCCGCTTAGTTTTTCGGCCGGATTAGTGCGTACATCGAAAACATGCCCATCTGCCCAAGCTTTTAAGTAGGCTTGGGCCTGATCTTCTGGGTCTGGGAAATATATCCTTCGTTCCTCCTCGCGGAGATTAGTGCGCAGGGAAGAAAAAATTTTTTCGTGCTCATCTTCCATAGCTGCCAGCTTAAGAAAAAATTGGGCAGATCTTGAGCTCGTGGAGATAGCTGCAGCTTTCCGATAAAAAGTACTACCATTCCTCTCTATCTGTTCGGCCATTTGTAAAATCTCATCGACATTAAAAAATAAACCCATTTTCGCCCCCTGCGCAATTTATCTAAGCCTTTGCCCATTCATCCCTTAATCAATTATCTCGGGTTAACAGGAGGTTTGCAACAAGTTTTTTAGGAAGAAAGGGGAAAGGGGTCAAGTCTGCTCTTGACTCATTTCGATGGTTGAGATGAGCTGCTTTATTTTTTTTCGTAACCGCTCATCACTTTCAATCCGCATCTTCATTCTTTCCACAACACTGCTGACCGAACTATAACTGCTGATTTTGAACACCTCACCAATCTCCCTAAGCCGATCCCCTCTTAGTCTTCGCGCAAGATAAATCGCCACATTCCTTGCCTCATTTATATGTCCCCTCCGAGAATAAAGCAAATCCTTCAGCTCAACCCCATAGGACCTTGCTACTCTTTCAAGTAATTTGTCTAAAGTCGGAGCCAGCTCTTTTCGCTGCGGAAACTCAGAATCAACTTTCTTCTGCGAAAAGAATTTCCTCTTCACCAACGAGATAAACTTCTCCGATCCCAAAAAAACAGGCCAGCGCTTACGAGATAAAAGCTGCTGCAATTCCTTATTGTCTTCTTGAAAAACAAATTTGCGATAGGCTTCAATCCTCGCCGATGAGTTGGCTGCAAACATCTCTAAAACTGGCTCTTTATAAAGCCATTCCCATTTGGTACTTCTGGAAAGGTATCCTAAATGACTACTCCATGGGTATTCATCCAAGGTCTGTGCCAATCCCGCGACTAAAGGATTGCGATGAATATAGCGGACCAGTTGAAGAAGATAGGCATCAGCCTCGATGAGCAGCGACTTGTATCGTCCACGGAATAAGGGCCCATCGTGCCCGTGCCGGCGATTAAATCTTTGGGTGTACACACCATCGATATGTCGCATACATCTGGAAAGATTCGCGTTTGGAGTCTGAACCAGGAGGTGGTAGTGATTGGGTAACAGGCAATAGGCGGCAACGCGAAAATGCCATAATTCGCCGGCCTCTTG